>Ga0197143_1000466_pt1 | contig 44273 bp, 37 predicted proteins | sample GBS70_MetaG_FD_148603 | JGI IMG/M metagenome (GOLD analysis project Ga0197143, IMG submission 148603) | Sediment microbial communities from Great Boiling Springs, Gerlach, Nevada, United States - GBS 70_MetaG | ecosystem: Environmental > Aquatic > Thermal springs > Hot (42-90C) > Sediment... | reverse complement strand
CATCGGGACGCAGCAGTTCCAGGCTCACAGCACCTCCTCAAGAGCCTGTTGCACGATCTGTAGCGGCATCTCCCGTCCGGTCCAGAGCCGGTAGGCGGCCGCGGCCTGATAGAGGAGCATGGGCAGTCCATCGATCGTGATCAGTCCCCGGAGGGAGGCTTCCTTGAGCCATCGGGTGGGCCGGGGTCGATAGACGAGGTCAAAGGCGACCTGTCCGGGTCGATATGCGGAGGAATCCGGCCACGGCAGGGCCTCCCCATGGGGTTCCATGCCCAGGGGTGTGGTGTTGACAAGGAGCTGAGCCTGGCGCACGGCTTCGGCGGCTTTCCGGGCAGAGTCCGGTACGCTCCAGCACACCTCTGCCCTGAGGGAGCGAAACTGCGCTACCAGCGCATGGGCCCGCTCCGGCCGGCGCGCCAGGATCGTGATGCGGCGCATCCGGTACGTGGTAAGAAGCCCGTAGACGACGGCGCGCGCAGCCCCTCCGGCACCGAATACGACGGCTGTTCCTGCCTCGATACGCTCCGCCTCAGGCTCCAGGGCCCTGATGAACCCCACTACGTCGGTGTTTTCCGCCCACCATCGCTCCCCGTCGCGCACGATCGTATTGGCCGCGCCCACGGCGCGCACAGTATCGGAGAGCTCGTCCATCCAGGGCAGGACGGCTTCCTTATAAGGAAGGGTCACGTTCGCGCCCAGGAAATCCATCGCCCAGAGGCCCAGAAGAACGGCCGGAAGCCGATTCGGATCCGGTACATCGAGGGCCAGATACTGGTAGGGCAATCCATCGTGGGCGAAGGCGCGATTATGGATGAGAGGGGAAAGGGAGTGGGCGACGGGATGTCCGATGAGCGCCACGTATCGAATCATGTTCCGGACCGGCTAGCGGAGCCCGGCAAGATATTCCATGATCGCGGGAAAGGCGCGCCCCAGCTCCTCGCCCAATGCGGGGTCCAGCTCTATAGCCGTCTGCAGGGCCTGGAGGCTTTCCCGGTGGCGGCCCAGGTTGTACAGCGCTCGGGCGCGCTGATAATACGCCTGCGCCCACCGGGGCCGATACCGCAACGCCTGATCGAAGGCGTAGAGGCCCTCCTCGAAGCGGCCCACTTCCAGGAGGGTATCCCCGTAATCGTACCAGGCCTCCGCGTTCTGCTCATCGAGCCGCAATACGATGCTATAGCTCGAGAGGGCCTCTTCGAGCATGCCCAGGTTGTACTCTGTATCGGCGCGGGCATACCAGTATTCGGCGTTGTAGGGATCCAGCTCGGCGGCCTGGAGGAAGTGCCGCAGGGCGGATTCGTAATCCTCCAGCGCGTCGTAGCAGAGACCCGTGTTGTAGTGCGTTTCCGGGTGTTCCGCGTTCAGCTCCAGGGCCCTGTGATAATATCGGATGGCCTCCGCGGGGTTGCCCAGCTCCTGATGGCAGAGCCCCAGGTTGAAGAGGGTGCCGAATTCTTCTCCCTCCAGGTGCAGGACTTCGTGGAAGGCCTCTAAAGCCTCCCGGAACCGGCCCAGCTGCATGAGTACATGTCCGCGGTTGAAGTGCGCGGCGGCGAAGGCGGGATCGATAGCCAGGGCCATGTCGTAGCTGGAGAGGGCCTCCTCTGGACGCTCCATTTGGCCCAGCACAACCCCTCGGTTGTACCAGGCATTGGCCGCGTAGGGATATTCATCCAGATGCCGCTCATATGCCTGCAGGGCTTCTTCCAGCCGCCCGAGGGCCTCATAGCAGTAGCCCAGCTCGTACCAGATATCCCGATACCGGGGGTTGCGCGAGGCGCAGGCCTCCAGCAGGGGAAGCGCCTCTTCGTAGCGTTCCTGCCTTTCGAGCAAGAGGGCCAGATTGAAGGAGGCATCTTCATCCCACGGGTTGTATTTGAGCACCTCGCGGAAGGCCTCCTCGGCCTCCTGGGATCGTCCCAGGCCGTCGAGGGCCAGGCCCCGGTGCAGGAGCAACTCGCTGTCTGTGGGGTTCAGACGGCGCGCCTGCTCCAGGCTCTCGAGCGCTTCTTCGAAGCGGCCCTGGTGGTTTAGCGCCACACCGCGCCGGATGAGGTAGTCGGAGTTGAACGGATACTGTTCGATGAGGCGGTCCAGAATACGGAGCGCCTCCTCATAGCGTTCCTGTTCCAGATAATAGCTGGCCGCCTCCTCCAGCACATCCGAATCCACATATCCCCCGTTGTCCTCCAGAAGGCGCTCAAAATGCGCGCTCCCGTCGCCGTGGGGGGGATATTCCGGATCGTCCCCGAAGAGGTAGTCGTACCAGCTCATGGTCTTGCGCAGGCCGTTTGCGTTCCTGAAAGTACGATACACGGGGCTGAAGCACAAGGGATATGCCAGCGTTTTCCCCGCCCCTTACCCCCCGCACAACCCCGGAGCGGGGAAAACGGTTCCCCAATGCGCACTGGCCCCGCACGGCCAAAGGTCGTATTTTTCCCGCCGGAGTAGGTATGCGGATCGTTTCGCTGTTGCCGAGCGCTACGGAGATCGTCTGCGCCCTGGGGCTGGAGTCCGAACTCGTCGGCCGCAGTCATGCATGTGACTGGCCGCCCGGGATTGGTGAGCTTCCGGCGCTGACCTATAGCACCATAGCCGCGCCGGATGAGCCGCTTACCCCCCGGGAGATCGACCGGCGCGTATCGGATGCCCTGCGGGAGGGGCGTAGCCTCTACGGGCTGGATCTGGAGTGCCTGCTTGCCCTGCGGCCCGATGTGATTATCACACAGGCCCTCTGCGATGTGTGCGCCGTCTCCCGGGAAACGCTCGAGCATGCCCTCGGGCATCTGGCCCGAAAGGGGGGGGTCCGGTTGCTGTCTCTGGAGCCGGTGGATCTGCAGGGGATCTGGAGGTCCATCGAGAGGGTGGCCGATCTGCTGGGGGTGGCAGATCGGGCCCGAATGCTGCTGCAGGGCATCTTCGGACGCCTGGAGCGTCTGCGCTGTGCGCTGCAGGGGATAGCCCATCGCCCCCGTGTGGCGGCGCTGGAGTGGCTCGATCCCCCCTTTGCTCCGGGACACTGGGTGCCGGAGCAGATTCTGCTGGCCGGAGGGGAATGTCTGCTGGGCAGGGCCGGGGAGCCCTCGTATCGGACGGACTGGGAGACCATTCAAGAGGCCTGCCCGGAGGTGTTGCTCCTCATGCCCTGCGGCTATAGCTTGCAGGAGGTGCTGGCCGAAGCCCGTAGCCTGCTCCCTCGGCTTTGCGATCTGGGGCGGGTTTCCATCTGGGCGCTGGAGGCCAACGCCTATTTCAGTCGTCCGGGACCCCGGGTGGTCGAGGGCATCGAACTGCTGGCGCAGGTGCTCCATCCGGAGCGCTTCGGGGAGCCAGATCCGTCCAGAGCCCGCCTGCTCAACCCCATAGCCATAGGAACGCCGCCATGAAGCGCATCTGCATCAGCGTCGCTCTGTTGTTTGTTCTCTGGGGCGAGCTTCCCGCCCAGGATGCCGCGCACCGACGTCTGCTCGAAAGCCCACGGCATCATGAATGGCTCGAGGTGCGCTACGACGGGCGCGCCGTGCAGGCCTATGTGGTCTATCCGGAACGACCCGATCCCGCCCCGGTGGTGCTGGTCATTCACGAAAACCGGGGGCTTACGGACTGGGTGCGTTCTGTCGCAGATCGCCTGGCGGAGGCCGGATATTTGGCCGTGGCCCCGGATCTGCTCTCCGGCATGGCTCCCGGTGGAGGGGGAACACGGGATTTCCCGGATGAAGATGCCGCTCGGGAGGCCATTTACCGGCTTTCCCCAGAACAGGTGCTGGCCGATCTCCGGGCCGTGGCGGATCGAGTGCGGAGGCTTGCCGCCTCCGATGGCCGGTTAAGCGTGGCCGGCTTCTGCTGGGGCGGCACACAGGCCTTTCGCTTTGCCACGGCGTATCCGGAGCTGCAGGCGGCCTTTGTGTTCTATGGCACGGCGCCGGAGGATTCCGCCGCGCTGGTCCGCATCCGGTGCCCGGTGTACGCCTTCTACGGCGGGGCCGATGCCCGGGTAAACGCCACCGTGCCGGCCACGGCCCGGATTCTGCAGAGGGCTGGCAGGCATTTCGAGCCCGTTACCTACGAGGGGGCCGGACATGCCTTCATGCGCACCGGTGAGGGTCCAGCGGCCTCGGAGGCCAATCGTCGCGCCCGGGAGGCGGCCTGGGCGCGCTGGCTGAAGCTCCTGGAGACGCATTCCCGGAGGGAAAGATGATCGTCGTTGCCCGTTTCGTGGGGATGGCGGGGGCGCTCTTTGTAGCCCTCTCCCTGTGGGCGCAACCTGCGGCTTCCCCGTATTTTCCCCCCGCGTGGCCTGAGCCCTGGGCCAGACGGGCTCCGGAGGAGCTGGGTTTTGACCCCGGAAAACTCCAGGAAGCCATCGCCTTCGCCCGAGAACAGGAATCCCCCGCGCCCCGGGATCTGGAGCTGGCCCACTACCAGAGCTTTGGCCGGGAACCCTTTGGAGATCCCATCGGTCCGCTGAGCGTGCGCGGGGAGCAGACGGGTATCATCGTGCGACACGGCTATATCGTGGCCGAATGGGGGGAGCCCGACCGGGTGGATATGACCTTCAGCGTGACCAAAAGCTTCCTGTCCACGGTCGTGGGGCTGGCTTTCGATCGCGGGCTCATCCGGAGCCTGGATGATCCCGTATGGCAGTATGTGGGGCCTATCTGGGTGTGGGAGCCCCATATGCGCTGGGCCTCGGCCGAACGATTGGGACAGATGAAGCTGCTGGACCTCTTCGCCACCCCACATAATCGGAAGATCACGTGGGATCACCTGCTGCGTCAGACCAGCGACTGGGAGGGCACCCTATGGGGGAAACCGGACTGGGCCGACCGACCGGACCCGAACCCGAGTGCCTGGACAACGCGCCCCCGTCATGAGCCGGGCACGGTGTACGAATACAACGACGTGCGCGTCAATGTGCTCGCCCTGGCCGCTTTGAGCCTCTGGCGCAGGCCACTGCCGGAGGTGCTCCGGGAGCTGGTCATGGATCCCATCGGGGCTTCCCCTACCTGGCGCTGGTATGGGTATGAAAACTCCTGGGTCGTGCTCGATGGCCGTCTGGTGCAATCCGTCTCCGGAGGCGGGCACTGGGGCGGGGGAATGTTCATCTCGGCTCGCGATATGGCTCGTTTCGGATACCTTCTGCTCCGCAACGGCCGCTGGAGGGATCGGCAGGTGCTCTCCCGGCGCTGGATTGAACTCGCCCGCACGCCCACTGCGGTTCAGCCTACCTACGGGTTCATGAACTGGTTTCTCAACACGGAACGCCGGCTCTATCCGAGCGCGCCGGAGGGGGCGTTCGCCCATCTGGGCAACGGGGCCAATGTGATCTACGTGGACCCGGAGCACGATCTGGTGGTCGTGCTGCGCTGGATCCGCAGCGATCAGGTTGATGCCTTTCTGCGCCGGTTGCTGGAGGCATTGCGCCGCAAACCTTCGGCTCAGTAAACCACTCTTTTGCGGGGCCTGTGGGCCCGCAGATCAAGCCGATGGGAACACCAGGAAGCCTCTTCGGGGATGTTCGTAGCCAGCAATACGATGTGACCACCGGAGGCCTCCTCTTCAAGGATCTGGCGGACTTGCCGCACGCCCGCTTCATCCAGGTTCGAGGTGGGCTCATCGAGCAACAGCAGGCTCGGCTCTGTTACAAGGGCGGCGGCCAGGCGAACGCGTTGCTTCATGCCCGAGGAGTAGGTCCGCAGGGGCTCCTGCCACCAGGTCCGAGCAAGCCCCACGCGCTCCAGGACAGCCGCCAGACGATCAGGTTCCGGCCTCTGCCCCCGAAGCGCCAGGACCCAGTACAGGTTCTCGTAGGCGGAGAATTCCTCATACAGATTGGCGTACGGGGCCACAAGGCCGATCCAGGGCAGGATGGCTGAACGGGAAAAGGCGCGTTCTCCTCGTATGTAGCGCACCTCTCCCCAAGTGGGCTCCAGCAACCCTCCCAGGATCCGGAGCAGGGTGGACTTGCCCGATCCGTTGGGCCCCAGAATGCCCCATATCTGGCCGGAGCGGCATTCCAGGGTTACGCCCTCGAAGACGGGCCTCAGCCCGAAGGCATGTCCTACTTCTTGGGCCCGCAGATGATGCTCCATGACGGGGCCAAACATACACCCTTCCCCTGCGCGGCGCAACGGCCCGGGAGGCCGCAGGGGTGGGCATGGCTAGGCCGAAAGTGCCGACCCGTGTTCCTCGGCCAGATGCTCCCCGCGCAGATAGGCGGCCACAACCCGGGCGATCCGCTCTGCGGCTCGGCCGTCCCCGTAGGCCAGACAGGGACGGGCCATGGCCCGGTAGCGGGCCGAATCGAGGAGTAGTTCCTCGGTCTCGATGATGATCTTCCGGGGAGCTGTACCCACCAGCCTGGCTACGCCGGCCTGCACGCCCTCGGGGCGTTCGGTGGTATGGCGCAGCACCAGAATCGGCTTGCCCAGATAGGCCGCCTCCTCCTGCAGTCCGCCGGAATCCGTCAGCACCAGATGCGCCTGCGCAAGCAGGCGTACCATCTCCGGATACGGGACGGCAGGGCGAAGCTCGATGTTCTCTATCCCACCCAGCCACCTGTGGAGCTCCTCACGCAACAGGGGGTTGGGATGCAGAGGGAAGACGAAGCGCACTTTCGGATGACGCAGGGCCAGCCACCGCAGGGCGCGCGCGATGCGCCGCATGCCCTGGCCCCAGTTCTCCCGGCGATGGGCGGTGATGAGCACCATCGGAGTCCGGGGCCGGGGGATCGGGCCCAGGCGCTCGAGCATGTAGCGAAGGGCGTCGATGGCCGTATTCCCCGTCAGCCAGATCTGGTTCTGGGGGATACCCTCGCGAAGCAGGTTCAGTACGGCCTGTTGCGTGGGGGCGAAATGCAGGCTGCTGGTTTCGGAGAGCAGTTTGCGATTGACCTCTTCCGGAAACGGCTCCCAGCGGTTGTGCGTGCGCAGGCCCGCCTCCACGTGCGCGACCGGGATGCCCTCATAGAAAGCCGCCAGTCCGGCCAGCGCGGCCGTGGTCGTATCCCCCTGCACCATGACCATATCCGGGTCGAGGCGGACAAAGAGCCGGGCCAGCTCGCGCATCATCTCGCCTCCGAAGGCGGCCAGACCCGGATCGCGACGCCGAAGCTTGAGCGTGTGGTCGATGTGAATCCCGAAAAAGGGCAGCAGGGGAGAGACCAGGTCCCGGTGTTGGCCACTGAAGCAGACGATGGGCTTGAGGTCAGGATGTTGCTCGAGGGCCTGGATTACGGGGCCGAGTTTGATGACCTCTGGACGTGTGCCCAGGATGATAAGTACCCGCCTCATGCCATCGCCTCCGCCCGAAGCTGCTCGCGTATTCGCGACAGTTGTACGGTCGGCAGCTCGCTCAAGGGCACGATCCGGTAGGCGCCCAGCTCCTCGGTCAGCACCCGACGGGCTTCCTGGAGCTTGTACTGCAGGGGCAGTCGCATGCCCGGATGCGGCAGCAGACGCCTGTCTATGGGATCGGTATCCGCACCCAGAAAGTCCACCGCGTGGAAAACATATGTCACGTATCCGGTTTGCCGGAGCCCGCCGCACATCCACCTCCAGAGGCTGCGGGGTAGCATCCAGCGGAGCGTGTGATAGAAGGGGATCCGCAGGGGGGTGAGCGTGCTCACGGGTAGCTCGAGGAAATCACCTCGGTCTGTGCGGACCAGGTAGGGCATACGCTGGCCGAAGGCCTGATTCCATAGCTTCCCCCATTCCCGCGGGGTTCCTTTCTGGCCCCGGCGCGCGATCTCGAACTGGGCCAACAGAAGCAGGGGGGAAGGATGGGCCGTGGCATCGTACCAGTAACCCGCCTCGGCGATCATGCCCATAAGGCGCTCGCTCAACTGCCAGGAGGGGCTCCGGAAGCCAAGTACAGGTTGGCCGGTCAACTGGCTCAGCACGGAGCGGGCGTAGACGATCTCATCGTAGAGGTGGGATTCGTTGAGCCGGGATATCTTGAAGGGATGGGTCAGGGAGTGGCAGGCTACTTCATGTCCCTGATGAATCAGCTCTCTGATGAGGTCCGGATACCGCAGTGCGTCCTCTACGACCACGAAAAAGGTCGCCCGTATGCCGAGCGCGCCGAACAGATCCAACATCCGGGGCAGGGCCCGCTCGTAGACCAGCCCGTCGTCCCGGACGCCCCAGTATCCATAGCCCTGTAGGTGGGTGGCCACGGTGTCAACGTCCACGCTAAGCGCTGCGTACGGCTTCATAGGGTTCCCTCAATCCACGTTGGGCTTTGAAGTGGAGATCTTCGGCGATCTGCCGAGCCACTTTTTCGATCTGGCCGACCATGGCATTCCAGGAGGGGGGATCGGGATAGACCTGCGCCGGGGTGCTCAGATACAGCACGCCCGGGATCAACATGGTGGGGGGTTTGACAGCGGCGTATCCCAGCGTGTAGGCCGGCTCCACAAAGGGTGTCCGGAACAGCCGCATATCGGCGACATCTTCCTGACGCAGATCGGGGAAGAGGCGGCACAGGTCCTGCCAGTAGCGCTCCATGAGCAGGCCATCGCCCAGATGCAGCCTTTCGTCCGAGGAGGGCAGGTAGTTCATCAGGTAGACGATATGATGGCCTCCGAGCTCTTCGGTCCGCCGCACATGGGTGGATTGTACGATACCCTGAAAGCGCACGCCGGAGCGCACGACGGGCATCCAGTAGTGGGGGATGAGGGAGCGTTTGAGCACGAGCACCAGGTTGACCACCCCCACGTGGGGGATCTCCGGCAGGCGCAGCAGGTCGGCCAGCCCCGGGCTATTGCGCAGCAGCCGGAGCGCGACCGGATACGGAACGGCCAGCAGAACGGCGTCAAAGAGGCGCGTCTCCGTGGCGGTGTCCACGGATACCGTGCCGTTGGGATGCACCCAGAGCCGCTCGACCAGCTGGTTGAAGCGAACCTGCCCTCCCATGCGGTGGATGTGCACGAGCAGGTGTCGAGTGATGACCTCATAGCCGCCGGCGATGTAGCCCTTGATCTCGCGCCCGGAGGCTTTCTCTCTGCGGAAACGATGTACGTACCAGGAAGCCGGGACTCCGGCCGCATACTCGGCGCCAAACTTGGCCTCCAGCAGGGGCCGGTACAGGAGCGCGGTGGTGCGTTTGCCAAAGACGCGTGCTAACCACTCCAGAGCCGGCACAGTCTCGAGCGCTTCCTCTGAGGCAAAGCGGGCATACAAAGCCCCCAGTCCGATGCGGATGCGATCCGGAAGGGGCAGGGGGGAGAAGCGCAGCAAGTCCACAGCCCGGTTGAACGGATACATCTGTCCGTCCACCATGAAGCCCATGGAGACCTCGCGCCAGTAGACCCGCTCCAGAAGGCCGAGTTCTTCGAGCAAGCCGAGCAGGGGCGCATCGGAGGGGATCATGCAGTGATAGAAGCGTTCTATAGAAGCGCCCTGGAAGGTAAAATCCGCTCCCAGCCCTCCTGCTGTGGGGGCGCGCTCGAAGACGGTCACCTGATGTCCTTCCTGCAGTAATCGATAGGCGCCGGTAAGCCCCGAAATACCGGCTCCGACTATAGCCACGCGCATAGGGTAACTCCTTCGATCCAGATGGGCATATAACCGGTGGTCCGGGAAAGCCAGATTGTGGGTCGCCGAAAGCGGCCGAGCAACCGGAGATACTCCCGGACGGTGCGCAGCAGGCGCATTTTGCTGTGTCCCGGCTTGCGATCGTAGCGCAATTGCAGGGGAACTTCCCGAACGCGCGGTCGGAACGCCCGCAGCTTGAGCAGCAGTTCTGTGGCGCAGGCGAAGCCCGGAGCCTCCATAAGCCGTTCCCCCCATATCCGATACGCTTGCTGAATGAGCTCGGCCCGATAGGCGCGGAATCCACAGGTATAATCCCGCACCCCGGGTATGGGGGTCAGCAGCGAAAACATCCACCGGGCTCCGTAGCTGAGCAGGCGCCGATACCAGGGAACCCCGGTGCTACGGGAGCCCGCCCGGTATCGGGAGGCGATGACGATATCAGCCCCCTCCGCAAGGGCCTGTTGCATCTGCTCCAGCAGGGCGGGATCGTGCGTGTCGTCGGCGTCCATGGTCAGGATGACATCCTCGGCTCTGGCAGTATGGGCCAGATACCGGAATCCCGTGCGAAGCGCTGCCCCAAGCCCCCGGTTTTCCCCGTGCTCCAGGACCGTAACTCCGGAAAACGAACGGGCCACCTCGGCGGTGCGGTCCGTCGATCCGTCGTCTACCACCACAATCCGCACCTCCGGGTCGGCCTGCTGAAGCCGGGGGATGAGCCGGCGCAGGGCAGGTTCCTCGTTATAGGCGGGAAGCAGCACAAACGTGGCCATGTAGAGCTCGAACTTTTCCCTTGGTCCGCCCTGTAGTCGGACAAAGGGGATGCCATCGCACAGAACCCTCCGAAAAAGCCCGATTTTCGGGATTTCGGCGGGATCGGCTTTCAGTTTGAGACTCCTATCCGAGACAGGTCCGGTTGATCGGGCCGGAAGACCGGTGCTATTTTGCGGGGTGCAGTGCGGGATCAAAGGGCTATGTCGCTACATCCGGATTATGAGGCGGTAATCGGTCTGGAGGTACATGCCCAGCTGCTGACCGAGAGCAAGGTCTTCTGCTCCTGTTCGACGGCCTTCGGTGAGGCCCCGAATACGAACGTCTGCCCCATCTGTCTGGGTCATCCCGGGGTGCTGCCCGTGCTCAACGAAAAGGCCGTTGAGTTCGCGCTGCGCATGGGGTTGGCCACGCATTGCCGGATCGCGTCCCGGTCCTGGTTCGCCCGCAAAAACTACTTCTACCCCGACCTGCCCAAGGGATACCAGATCTCCCAATACGAAACCCCCCTCTGTTCGGAGGGCTGGGTAGAGATCGAGTTGGAGGATGGGACGCGCAAACGCATCGGTATCGTGCGTATTCATCTGGAAGAGGACGCCGGCAAAAGCCTGCACGATCAGGACCCGTACCATACGCTGGTAGACCTCAACCGCTGCGGGGTGCCGCTGATCGAGATCGTCAGCGCCCCCGATCTGCGCTCCCCACAGGAGGCGGTGGCCTATCTGATGAAGATCCGCCAGCTGGTGCGCTATCTGGGTATCTGCGATGGCAACATGGAGGAGGGCAGTCTGCGCTGTGATGCCAACGTCTCCGTGCGGCGGCGGGGAGAGGAGCGCCTGGGCACCAAAACCGAAATCAAAAACATGAACTCCTTCCGGTTTGTTGAACGGGCGCTGGCCTACGAGATCGAGCGGCAGATCAGGCTCCTGGAAGCCGGTCTGCCCGTGGTCCAGCAGACCCTGCTGTGGGATGCGTTCCGGATGGAGACCCGTCCCATGCGTACCAAGGAGCAGGCGCACGACTACCGGTACTTCCCGGAGCCGGATCTGGTCCCGATCCGGGTCACGGAGGACGTGCTCGAAGCCGTGCGCCGCACCCTGCCGGAGATGCCCGAGCAGCGCCGGGAGCGCTTTATGGCCCAGTATGGGCTTCCGGAATATGACGCCCGGATTTTGACCGAGACGCGCGAGCTGGCCGATTACTACGAGGCCACGGTGGCCCATACGAAGAATTACAAAGCGGCCAGCAACTGGATCATGACGCAAGTCTTGCGCGTGCTCAATGAGCGCTCCATGCCGATTACCGCTTTCCCCATCGAACCCGAGCGCCTGGCCGGACTCATCGCCCTGCGCGATCGGGATGTGCTCTCCAGTTCCGCCGCCCAGCGCATCTTCGAGGTCATGCTGGAGGATCGGAGGGATCCGGAAACGCTAGCCCGCGAGCTGAACCTGCTCCAGGTTTCCGATGATGCGGCCATCGAGCCGCTCGTAGAGGCCGTGCTGGACGAGCACCCGGCCGAGGTGCAGGCCTACCTGCGAGGGAAAACGGGCCTGCTGGGTTTCTTTATCGGGCAGGTCATGCGGGCCAGCCAGGGCAAGGCCAACCCACAGCGAACCCGGGAGCTGGTCCTGCGCAAGCTACAGGCTCGTGCCGAAATAGACGGGTCGGCCGCATGAGGCGAGCTTGTCTGTTTGTCCTGCTGATCCTCCCTTCCCTGGCCCGGGCTCAGGACAGGGGCGCCCTCGAGGTGCTCTTTCGGGGCCAGATCACGGTCGATACGACCGTGGACGAGACGCGCAATTACTGGGGTATTCAGCTCTGGGTGGTGCGTCCGGATTCGGCCCGCCTGGATACGCTGGGCTATGCGGTGACCGATTCCACCGGCCGTTTCAGCATGCGGATTCGTGTTCCGGTCCGAGGCCGGTATCCGCTCTGGATTGGCCGCTATGGGCAGGTGCTTGTGGAAGATGGGCTTGTGCTCGCCGCCGGGGATACGATCGAGCTCCGGGCCGTGTTGCCCCAGTACACCCAGAGCCGACGCATTCGGTCGCGTGAGAACACGGCCTGGATGGCCTTTGAGAACACGCGGATGCAGTACAACCAGCTCGTGCTTGAAGCCCTTCAAGACACCCTGGGGCGGACGCAGGAGCGCCTGAGGGGCTCTGTGGAGCTGTACGCCAGCATCCTGTGGAGCATCCGAGAGCAGTATCCGGGCACGCTGGCCGCCTCGGTGGCCGCGCTGGAGGCGCTTCGGATTCTGGCCAACTGGAATGATGAGCAGCTGCGGCGTCTGGCCGAGCAAATCCCGCCCGGGGCGCCGGAGTATGCCGCCGCCGTACAGGCGGCCTGGGGGGCCGAATTGCGCCTCCGCGGGCTGGAGGCGGCCCTGAGCTACCTGCAGGCGCATCTGCCCCGGCTCGGAGAGCGGGAGCAGGCCGGCTTGCTGATAAACATGATCCGAGCCCTGGCCGATAGCCACCGCGTTGCCCGGGCCCAGAGCCTGATAGCGGATTTTCGGTCCCGTTTCCCCCGCGAACAGGCCGCCCTGTCCTGGCTGGATCGGCTCGAATATGAACTCAAGCACCTGCAACCCGGCCAGCCCGCCCCCGCAGTGACGGGCCTGGATCGGGAGGGCAAACCCGTGCGCTGGGATGAACTGCGAGGGCGCTACGTGGTCCTGGAGTTCTGGCATACGCAGGCCCCGGGATATCTCAATGACCTGCCCTGGATCGATTCCCTTCTGGCCCGTTACGGAGATCGGCTCACCTGGATCAGCGTGGGCCTGGATGGGGATTCGCTCGACTATGCGGCGGTGTTTGAGGACAGGAGGATGCCCGGCAGACATCTCTATGAAGGTCAGGATGGCCAGGGGCCACTGGCTCGAGCCTATAACGTGCGGGCCCCGCTGACCCGGTTTCTCATCGATCCGGAAGGACGCCTACGAGCTCGTTTCGAGGGGGCCGGAGTGGAAGCGCTGCGCCGCCAGCTGGAATCCATGTTGCAAATCCAACAGACGGGAGTTCGACCATGATACGCTATTGCGGACTGCTTTTCCCCCTCCTGCTGAGCTCACTGCTCGCCTGCGGCACCGGCAGGATTTCTCCGGTCATCGAAGGCCGCTTCACCGGGGCGCTGCAGGGGCAGGCTTTTGATGTAACCCTGGTCCGTTTCGATCCGGATCGGCAGAAGCTCGATACGCTGGCGCAGACCCGCACGGATACGGTTGAGCATGCCTTCCGATTTGCGCTCCAGGACATCACCCCCGACCGCTACGTACTGCTTTTCTCCTATGGACCCATGCTGGTGGGCAATACATGGGTGATTCTGAAGCGCAACGAGACGGTTCGCCTGCAGATTCAGGTGCCCGAATTCACTGTGCAGGTCGAGGGGTCTCCGGAAAACGAGGCCTGGCAACGGCTGATGGGGCTGGTTTCCCTGGCCCAGCAGAGCCTTCTGCAGAAAGCCCAGGCCGATACGGCCGGATCCGGCATGCTGGAGGCCGAGGTGCTGGCACAGCGTCGGGCGTTTCTTTCCTTCGCCCGGGAATATAAGGATTTCGAGGCGGGTCGGGATGCGCGTCTGTATGCCGTGCTGGTGCTCTACCCGGCGCTTCCGGATTCGTTTCTCCAGGCGGCCCGGCGGGAACTGGAGTCCGACCACCCCAGCTATGGGGCCGTGCTGGAGAACGTGCGCATGGCGCTGGTCGAGCACAGGGAGCCCCGAGAGGCCCTGCAGTACTGGAAGTCTCTGGGCGAAGGCCTGAAGCGAGCCGGGCGCCCGGCCTCCCGGGCCGCCTTTGAATACCACCTGGCCTCCCTTTATGCCACCGCCGGGCGAATGGATTCGGCCCGGCTGGTGCTGCGCGGGCTTGTGGAGCGCTATCCCGATACCCGCTGGGCGCGTACGGCCGGCGATGTCCTCTATGAGCTGGAAAACCTCTCCGAGGGGGCGCAGGCGCCGGATTTCTCGGCTACGGACATGGAGGGGCGAGCGGTTTCGCTGACCCAGTTCCGGGGCAAGGTGGTGCTTCTGGACTTCTGGGCCACCTGGTGCCAGCCCTGCATAGAAGAGCTGCCCAACCTGAAGGCCGTCTGGCGCAAGTATCGGGACAAGGGGTTGGTGATCATCGGGATTTCGCTGGATGAGGATATCGAGGCCTGGAAGCGTTTCGTGCGTCGGGAGCAAATGGACTGGGTCCATATAGGCGGCGGATCTGGCTGGGAGGATCCCGTAGCTCGGCAGTATCGGGTGCAGGCCATCCCGGCCACGTTTCTGCTGGATCGGGAGGGGAAGATCATCGCCCGCAATCTGCGCGGGGCAGATCTGGAGCGCGCCGTAGCAGAAGCTCTCGGAGGTTCTTGATGCGCATTCCCCTGGTGGCCGGCAACTGGAAGATGCACACCGTGCGCCAGGAGGCCATCACCCTGGCCGAAGCAATCGCCCGGGCCGTCAGCGGGCTTTCGGCGGCCGTGGAGGTGACCCTCTGTCCCCCGTTTGTGTTTCTTGAGCCGGTACGTCAGGCGCTGGCCGATACCCCGGTGCAGCTGGGCGCCCAGAACGTGCATCCGGAGCCCGAAGGGGCCTTTACCGGCGAGATCTCCGTGCCCATGCTTGCGAGCGTGGGCTGTCGGTATGTCATCGTGGGGCATTCGGAGAGACGACAATATTTTGGGGAGACGGACGCCTGGATCGCCCGCAAGGTCCGGGCCGTCCTGCAGGGGGGGCTCCGGCCCATTCTATGCGTCGGCGAACGCCTGGAGGAGCGGCAGGCGGGCCGTGCCCGGCAGGTGGTGCAGGCCCAGCTGGAGGGGGCGCTGGATGGGCTCTCCGAGGAGGCGCTCCCGGAGCTGGTGATCGCCTATGAGCCCGTCTGGGCCATCGGAACCGGGCAGAACGCCACCCCGCAACAGGCCCAGGAGATGCACGGATTCATTCGGTCCTGGATGCGGGCCCGCTGGGGTTCGAAGGCCGATTCCGTGCGCCTGCTCTATGGAGGGAGCCTCAAGCCTGATAACGCCGCGGCATTGTTTCGGCAACCCGACGTAGACGGAGGGCTGGTTGGGGGGGCGAGTCTGAAGGCCTCTTCGTTTCTGGCCATCGTAGAGGCGGCTATCGGTGTTTCCAGCCAGGGAGGTGAGGCATGATACGAGCTGAGCTGTTGGAGATCCTGTGCTGTCCGGCCTGTGTGGGGGGCGGGGGCGGTCTGCTTGTGTTCTATCGGGAAAGCTGGCTTTTGTGCCGGGACTGTGGGCGCAAGTATCCTGTTCGTGACGGCATCCCCGTGATGCTTGTCGAAGAAGGGGAGCGCTGGCGCGCCGTAGAGCCCGAAGACCTTCCGGTGCCTCCTCCGGAACATTAGCGGAAATAGCTTTCCCGATCCAGGCTGCGGTACTGGATCGCCTCCGCCAGATGTTCGGTGGCTATTCTGTCTGATCCGGCCAGATCGGCGATCGTGCGGGCCACCTTCAGTATCCGATCGTAGGCCCGGGCCGAGAGGCCGAGCCGGGAGATGGCCCTCTTCATGAGCTCCTCTCCCTCCGAAGAGAGTGTGCAGAAGCGCCGCACCAGGCGCGTATCCATCTGCGCGTTCGTGTAGACGCCCGGCAGGTCGCGAAAGCGTTCCAGTTGCCGGATCCGAGCGGCCATGACGCGTTCCCGGATCGCCTCGGAGGGCTCCCCGTTCTGGCGGGAAGCTAGCTCTTCGTAGGGAACCGGACTGACCTCAATGTGCAGATCGAGGCGATCCAGAAGAGGGCCGGATATCCGAGCCAGGTAGCGCTGCACCTGGGCGGGTGTGCACGTGCAGGCCTTGCGCGGGTCTCCCAGGTGTCCGCAGGGACAGGGGTTCATGGCCGCGACAAGCATGAAATTGGCTGGATACTCGACGGCCATCCGGGCGCGGCTGAGCACGATCCGGCGCTCCTCCAGGGGTTGACGCAGAAGCTCCAAGACGGAACGATGGAATTCGGGCAGCTCGTCGAGAAACAGCACCCCGTTGTGCGCCAGGGAGATCTCTCCCGGCATGGGGATGGATCCCCCGCCCACCAGTCCGGCATCGGAGATGGTATGATGTGGAGCCCTAAAGGGGCGCAGGCCGATGAGCGCCGCCCCGGCGGGCAGTTTGCCCGCGATGGAGTGGATCTTCGTCGTCTCCAGCGCCTCCTCGAGCGTGAGCGGGGGAAGGATGGTGGGCAGGCGGCGCGCCAGGAGGGTTTTTCCGGATCCGGGTGGGCCGACCATGAGCACGTTGTGTGCGCCGGCGGCGGCCACCTCCAGGGCGCGTTTGACCGCCTGCTGGCCTCGCACATCGGCAAAATCTACCTCGTATTGCCGAACCTGCTGGAAGATCGCCTGCAGATCCACGCGCACCGGCTCCCGTTTCGCCTCGCCCCGCAGGTGGGCGATCACCTCTCCCAGGTTCCGGCAGGGAAAGACCTCCAGGCCGTCGACCACGGCGGCTTCGGCCGCGTTTGCCTCGGGCACGATGATCCGATGCGGGCCGTTGTGGCGCGCCGATACGGCCACAGGCAGGGCGCCCCGAATCGGCCTCAGGCTTCCGTCCAGGGATAGCTCCCCCAGAAAGACGTATTGGTTCGCCTCCTCTGGGGGCAGCAGCCCATCGGCGCTCAGAATGCCAACGGCAATGGGCAGGTCAAAAGCCGATCCCTCCTTGCGCAGATCAGCCGGAGCGAGGTTAATGACGATGTGACGCCGGGGAAACGAAAATCCGCTGTTCTTGATGGCCGCCCGCACCCGTTCCCGGCTCTCTTTGACCGCGTTATCCGGCAGGCCCACCACGGTCACGCCCGGCTGGCCCGTGGTCAGGTGCACCTCTACGCGCACAGGCAGCGCCTCTACCCCGTATACGGATCCGCTCCAGACCATCGCATACATGACCGCTTGCCCTCCCTGCCGATGGCACGGGAAGGACCTTGGACCGCACGCCAGGGTTACGTCTGCCTGGTGGTAGGGGCAGAGCGTTTTCCCTCAAGCCTGCCGCCTGTGTGTGCCCATCCGGAGCCGCTTTTCTGGCTCCGATTAGACCCTCCTATGGGGCGGTGGTGCCTGGAAGTGGGGCCGTTTCCGCTTGCCCTCGAGGGGAGGGGTGATGTAACTTTGTCCCGCACGCGGGAAACACCAGCCCTCATAAGAGAGGGCTGGTGTGCTTTTTTTGCCTCAAGAAGGAGTGCGCGCTATGAGCAAGCCGGTCTACCTGACCCGAGAGGGCTACGAGAAGCTCAAGCAGGAACTGCAGGAGCTACGCACACGGGGGCGGCAGGAGATCGCCCAGCGCATCGCGGAGGCCCGCTCCTATGGGGACCTGAGCGAGAACTCCGAATACGACGCGGCCAAGGAAGCGCAGAGCCATCTGGAGATGCGTATCGCCAAGCTGGAGGAGATTCTGCTCAATGCCCGCATCATCGAGGAGGACGACCTGCCCAACGATCGCGTCTACATCCTGAGCCGGGTTCGGATCCGCAACCGGCAGAACGGACAGGAGATGGAAATTACGCTTGTATCCCCGGAAGAGGCCGATTTTAAGGCCAACAGGCTTTCGGTGACCTCTCCGATCGGCAAGGAGCTTCTGGGTAAGCGCGTGGGGGATGTGGCCGTAGTGCGCGCCCCGGCCGGATTGATCGAGTACGAGATCTTGCATATCGAGCGAGGACCCTAATCCCCCGCTATGAGGCCCCTGTGGAAGCGGGCCCTGGGCCTGCTTGGCGGTGGCGGCCTCCTGATTTTGCTGGGGGGCATGCTGCTGCTCAATGTGCTCGACCCGTTTCAGACGGCCGTTATGGCCCAGCGGCGCTGGGAGGCGCGCCTCAAGGGGCGCACGGACTACCGGATCCGATACACGTTTCTGCCCCTGGAGCGTATGTCCCGACATCTGCCTCGAGCCGCCGTGGCGGCCGAGGATGGCCGTTTCTACGAGCACTGGGGTATCGACTGGGAGGCCCTGTGGGAAGCCTACGAGCGCAACGTGCGTCGGGGGCGGATCGTGCGCGGGGGGAGTACGATCACCCAGCAGCTGGTCAAGAATCTGTACCTGTGCACGCATCGCAGTTACCTGCGCAAGGCGCTGGAGCTGATCCTTGCCCCCCTGCTGGAGCTGTGCCTGAGCAAAGAGCGCATCCTGGAGCTGTATCTGAACATTGTGGAGACCGGAGAGGGCCTCTTCGGTATGGAGGAGGCGGCCCGGCGATACTACGGGATTTCGGCCGCACGCCTGAGCCGGGAGCAGGCCGCCCGGCTGGTGGCCATTCTACCGGCGCCGCACCGCCGTCATCCTCATCGGATGCATCAGCTTTCGGCCCTCATTCTGCGCCGCATGGCGCAACACGGCTGGTAGCCTATCGGTAGCGCCACAGGAGCGCGATGCCCAGCAACAGGAAAAACCCGTGAGGGGCCCAGACCACTAGGCGGGGATCAAGCTCCCCTTCGTAGCCAAAAGGCTCAAAGAGCTTGATCAGGCCCATGTAGGCGAAGCTGAGCAGCAATCCGGCCGTAAGGGCCAGAGCCATGCCCCCCCGTCGGCGCACGGAGGCCAGGGGAAAACCAAGCAGGATCACAATCAGGTTCGCCACGGGATAGGCGAACTTGCTGTGGTAATCCACCCGCGGCCGATCCAGATAGGTGGCCCCTGTGCGTTCCAGAAGCTCCAGATAGGCCTTCGCCTCCGGAATGGTCATCTGCTCGACGTCGCGCTCGGAACGGGCCAGATCCCGCGGGGAGAGGGCCAGGGTGGTGTCCCAGAAAGGAAGCGCTCGGAGTCGAATGCCCTCCGGACCGAAGCGCTGTTCGTAGACTTCTTCAAAACGCCAGATCCGCAGGGAATCGATCCAGTACATGCGCGCCGCATCGATCCGTCGCACCAGGGTGCCAAAGGGCCGATCGAACTCCTGTAGAACGACGCTGTAGCCGATCTTCTCCTGACGGTCAAAGTAGCCGATTCCGAGAAAGCTCCTCGGACTGTTTTGCCGGAAAATGTTGGCCGCCTCGATCAGCGAACCGGTTCGATAAAAGTAGCGCTGCTCAAAAGCGATCCGGGCCCGGTTGGCCTGTGGTACGACCCAGCCGTTGAAGACCTCCATGAAGGCCGTGATCAGCAGACCCAGCACAAGGTAGGGACGAAGCAGCTGAAGCGCACTGACCCCCGCAGCGCGCAAGGCGATCAGCTCGGAACGCTGAGCCAAGCGGCTGGTCACAAAAAGGGTAGCCACAAAGACCGCGGCCGGACTGGTCAGCCTGATCATCTCCGGTACATAGGAGGCGTAGTAGCGGCTAAAAACCTCCTGCCAAGGAATAGCCCGATCGTAGAAATCATCCAGGTGCTCGACAAAATCGAGCAGGACGAAGACGAGCACAAAGGCGAAGATGAGAAACAGATACCCACCGGCAACCTGCCGGCCCAGATATCGGTCCAGTGTGGTCATAGGGCGTAGCATGGGGCCGTAAAAAATACGCCTCTGGCGAACCGAAAAACCCGCCTGTTGCCTTCCCGCCGTTTGCCTAGTTATTATTTGCAGAAAAGAGGGGGAGCTGTGCCCATGCTAGTTCACAGGATCATATCGCTACAGCGATGGCAGGCGCGCTTCACGTTCCACTGGATTGTTAGCCCGCGCGCCGATCTATTGTGGTTTATCGGGGGCGCCCTGGGGGGGTATTTGCTCCTCTACCTGCACGCCGGTCTGGGCCTGGACATGATCACGGTCTGGTTTCTCTGGGTGGTGTTGCTGGACAGCCCGCACTTTTTCGGTACCTATTCCCGCACGTACTTCGATCGGGAGGAGTGGCAGCGCCGCAGGAAATTGCTCCTGGGTAGCCTGGCCTGGTTTCTGGTCGGTCCGGCCGTGCTGGGCCTCTCCTATCTGGGATACCGGCTTGGATGGGAGGCGTATCGGGTTCCGTTTCTGGCCTTTCTGGTCTTCTTCAACCTCTGGGCCTACTGGCATGTGGTCCGTCAGCACTACGGGATCCTGAGCCTGTACCGCAGGAAGAGCGGGGAAACCGACCCTGTGGATTTCCGTATCGATCGGGCGCTGATCTACGTGGGGTTGCTGGCTCCTTTTGTGGCCTTTGCCATCCGGCATCCAGAGGCCCGCGCGGCGCTGGGGCTCTCGGAGGCGTTTCCGGCCTATCCGTTGCTGCCAGAGGCGGGATGGAGGGGACGGCTGGCTGCGCTCCTGGATTCGGGCTACTGGGGGGCACTCCACTGGGATCATTACGTGCTGGCCCTGGCCTGGGCGGCGTGGTTGACGATCATCGCGGTCTTCCTCCTGCGGCAGATCCAGCGATGGCGGGCCGGATTGCCGCTCAACGGCTCGAAGTTGCTCTTTCTTCTGGCGCTTCTGCCGCTCTACAGCCTCATCGGTTTCAGCTCGCTTGCCCTGAGCGCGCCCCTTCTGGCCTTCAGCGCCTTTGTGACCATCTACCACGACATCCAGTACCATGCCATCGTCTGGTTTCATCACCGCAACCGGTACCATCGTCCGGGAGTGGATCCGAATCGATTCGGCCTGGCGGTCAAGATCAGCCGCAGTTTTCTGACCTACATGGCCTGCGGAATCGCCATGGCCGTTGTGTTTCGGTTTCTGGGCTGCTTGCTGGAGGTGCATCCCGGCTGTGGGCCGCTTGTGCTCACCAGCCAGCATGAACTCTTCGGCACCTTCAGCACGCGGGAGTTGGTGCTGGCCTTTCTGATCGGTTTTCCCATGCATCACTACTTTCTGGATCAATACATCTGGCGACCTTCGCGGGATGAATCCCTGCGGCGGGATCTGAAGCTAGAGGAATAAAAAAGGAGGAGCATGATGCGCTACATCCTGCTGTTGGGGACATTGCTGGCTCTTGTGAGCGGTACCCTGTATGCTCAGTCCACTTCGGGCATGTTTGTACAACTTGGAGGGGGAGTCGGGCCGGGAGTGGGGCTGCTGGGGGTTTTCGCTGTACCGGTGGCCGAAGAGCTCGTTACGGCGGAGATCATGGGGCATGGGTTTGTCTCCCCGGGCATCTGGTCCAGTGCGCGGGCCGGCGTGGGGATCGGCTTCGGGGCCGGTTTCCGCATACTGGGTGCGGCCCGTCGCGCCGGGGTAACGGCCCGGCATGTAGATCTCGACCTGGGACTGCGTCTGGGTCCCACTACATGGTCCTGGTCTGGCCGTCGAGGGGATACGTACTTGGATGGGGACGGCTTTTTGCGGCTGATTGTGCGTTCGAATCAGGGAACGAGGTACTTCTTCGAGGTCGGTGCCCCTGCCGAGCCCTGGCTACGGGCCGGCATCGTTTTTGGTCGGTAAAATTCCCGACCAAAAACATGCGATTGCCTCATGAAGCGCGCAGGGCGTCTTCTGTTCTTCGTCTTTCTGGGTGTTCCGATCCTGCTTTCGGCCCAGAGCTGGGAGTTTCTCGCAGGGCCCTATGGAGGTACGGTCCGCACGCTGGCCTCTCATCCCGATGGCACCTTGGTGGCCGGAACCGAGGGTGGGGGGGTGTACTATTCCCGCAACGACGGCCTGAGCTGGCATGAGGCCACCCCGGAACTGCGGGGCAAGACCATTCGCCAGCTTGTGCGTGACGCTCAGGGAACGCTCTGGGCCGCGCTGTTCTACGGGGCCGTATACCGGTCTACCGACGGCGGGCGTAGCTGGACCGAAGCCTCCGCAGGCCTCCAGGAGCGCACGATCTGGTCTCTGTTTGCCGGTTCCGCCCTGTGGGCCGGAACCGACGACGGGCTGTTCCGATACGACGGAACCCGATGGATACCGGCGGGGCTTTCCGGACGGAACGTGCACGCGCTGTTGGGCACCCCCGACGGGCTCATGCTGGCCGCTGTGCCCGGTATGGGCCTGTATCGGTCCCTGGATGGGGGGCGCACCTGGCCGGAGCTCGTCTTCGATCTGCGGAATCGGGAGGTGGCCTTCCTGGAGCTCGGCAACCGGGGGGTATGCTACCTGGGGCTATACGGCGAGGGCGTTTTTCGCTCCCAGGACGGAGGCAGAACCTGGGCGGCGCAAAACGCCAACCTGAACAATCCCTACGTGCTCTCTTTGCTTCCCGAACCCGACGGTCGCCTGTGGCTGGGCACCGATGGTGGGGGGGTATGGCTGTGGCTTCCGGATAGCGCCCGATGGATCCCCACGAGCTTGCGCAGTGGGGCCGTGCACGCGCTGCTCCGTTCGCAAGAGGGGACGCTCCTGGCCGGATTGTTCGGTGCAGGCCTTTACCGTTCTCCGGACGAAGGGGTTCGATGGGAGCCGGCCTATGGAGGGCTGGTGGTGACCAGCATACGCGCTCTGGCCTTTGCCCCGGACGGCTCGCTCTATGCCCTGGCCTTCGGTACGGGCCTGTTCCGATCTGCGGACGGCGGGCGTTCCTGGACGCTCATGGAGGCAGGACTCCCTTCGCCCTATCTGACCGCCCTGCATGTAAGCTCCGGTGGACGCGTCTGGGTCGGAACCGCCGGGTCCGGGCTTTTTGAACTGGGACCCAATGGGTTGATCTGGATCTCCCGCGCGCCTGAGCGCTTTCAGGGCCGTCAGGTGCGGGCTATTGCCTCCGGACCCCGCAACCGGATCTATGTGAGCGCCGAAGGTGGCCTGTATCGCTCTCTGGACGGCGGGCTCAACTGGGAGGTGATCTCCTCCGGTCCGGATGCGCTGGCTCTGCTTGTGCTTCCCGATGGCGCCCTGGTGGCCGGGACGGCTTCCGGAGCCTACCGGTCGTTGGACTATGGCCTCTCCTGGAGCCCCGCTGCAGGGGTGGAGGGACGCCAGGTTCGCGTGCTTGCCTACAGCGCCCGCCAGGATCGACTCTATGCGGGCACGGAGGCAGGGCTCTATATCTCTGCTGACAGGGGCATATCCTGGCGTCCGACAGAGGTGAGAGAGCCCATACTGGCGCTGACTCTGAGCTCTTCGGGTGAGCTCTTCGCCTCCTCCTGGTCCGGACAGCTGTTCGTATCCCGTGATGGGGGCGAGAGCTGGGAGCTGATGCTCATCCCCGCACGGCCAACCCTTTCAGCTCTGGCTGTGGCGCCGGATGGGGCGCTTTTCCTGGGCACGGAGGGAACCGGGGTCTGGCGCAGTCGGGAGCGGATCAGCACCGCATACGCGGAGGAAGCCCCTCCGACCCCGTCAGGGTTGTTCCTGGAGGCGGTCTATCCCGTTCCCTTTCGGCAGACCCTGCAGGTGCGGTTTCGTACGGATCAGCCCTCTTTTCTGCGCCTGTCGTTTTACGACCTGCTGGGGCGCCGCCTGGCCGTAGCCTGGGAGGGCGGTCTGTCTGCCGGAACGCACACGATCAGCTGGCAAGCCCAGATACCCGCTGGCTGGTATCTGCTCGTGATCGAGGACGAGCTGGGTCGAAAAATCGGCTACCCGCTGCTGCGTCTACCCTAAAGGAGGATGAGCAAAAGCCCGCTCAGCGCAATACCGGCCAGCACGGGACCGGCGCGCCAGCGGAGTTCGCTTCCCCCCAGAAAGAGCACCAACCCCATTTTGACCAGTGTGTTCGTTACGGCCGCCAAGATAACGGCGGCGCGCGCGGTTTCCAATCCGATCGCGGCGCTGCGAAACAGACTGGCTACACTGAGCGTGATCGCATCCAGATCGGTGATCCCACTCAGCACGCTGGCCAGCAGCAGCCCCCGGCTTCCGTAGTACGTCTGCGCGGCCTTGGCCAGCAGGAGCACCGCCGTATACACCAGGGCGAACTGAATGGCGGGCCACAGACGAGCTGGATTCTCCACCTGAAGCGGCATGCGCGCTGGGGTGGAAGAGACCTGCCATCGCCGACGCCGTTCGTAGAACAAAATCCCCGCCCCGAGCCCGACACCCACAACGAACATGATCAACAGAGGCTGGGCCAGCGCTCTGGCCAGGGGCGCGTAAACGAATCCCAGGATCACCAGCAGGCGCACGAATACGATCGAGCAGGCTAGCACAATCCCCAGCGCCAGGGCATGGGAAAGTGCCCCTTGCTCTCGGCTGCGCTGGCTGAAGGCGAGCGTGACGGCTGTACTGGATACCAGACCACCCAGAAGCCCACTCAGGCCCAGCCCCCGCTCGGGTCCGATCCAGCGCACGAGCACGTAGCCAGAAAACCCGACCCCAACAATGAGCGTGACCATGAGCCCGATCTGCCGGGGATTGAGCACTTCCAGCGGGCCGTAGGTGCGATCCGGCAGTACAGGCAGCAGCACCAGGGCTACCACGGCAAAACGCAGTCCAGCCAGCAGGTCCACTTCTTCCAGGGAACCGGCCAGGCGCTGGGCTGGCCGTTTGAGGGCCAGAACCGCCGTTACGAGCACGGCGCCGGATATGGCGATCCCGCGAAAGCCGAACCCCACAAGGGAGCCGATCAGAAAAGCCGCCAGCATGGCCGCTTCCGTCGTGGCCCCGACATCGGGGGTGGCTTCCCCGCTCTGGCGGGCCACCATGATGTAGGCCGCGGCCGTGAGCAGGGCCACGGCGCCCAGGATGACCAGATAGCTTCCCGGAATGCCCCGGTCCAAAAAAGCCGCCATCGCCCCCAGCAGGGAAAGAAGCATAAAGGTGCGCAACCCGGCCGGATATAGCGCAGAGACCGATCCCTCTCGGTTTCGGCTTCGGAGCATGGCAAACTCCCGCTCCAGCCCCATGAGCGCGCCCAGCAGCAGGGCCAGCAGGAGATCCACCAGGAGGTGCGTCTCTTCAGGTGTCCAGTTGGGCAACATCGCCTGGGGGAACGAAAGCGGTTTGACGCAAAATCTGTTCTATGAACGCGGCCCGGTCCGGGCGCGGACGAATGAGCCGAAAACGTCCTTCGGTCGTGTAAAGCACCTCGGCCGGAAGCTCCCGGAGGTTGTACGTGGAGGCCATGGACATCCCGTAGGCTCCCGCATCCAGAATGGCCAGTACGTCTCCGGGCCGAATCTCGGGCAGTTCCCGGTCCCGGGCGAAGATGTCACCCGATTCGCAGAGGTTGCCCGTTATCGTATAGGGCCGCAGGGGGCCGTGCGGATTAGAGAGGTTGACGATGTGGTGATAGCTGCCGTAGAGCACGGGCCGGATCAGGTGATGGAAGCCGCTGTCGGTTCCGGCATACCAGCGCGAACCCACGCGCTTGAGCTCCGTTACCCGCACCAGCAACAGGCCCGCTTCGGCCACCACATACCGGCCGGGCTCGAAGTAGAAGCAAATCGGTCGCCGATGCTGATGCAGAAAGGCCTCCAGAGGAGCCAGGATGCGGGCCCGGATCTCTTCTCGATCCCAGGGACGCTCTTCGGGCCGGTAGGGTATGGGGAATCCGCCTCCGAAGTCGAGCCATTCCAGATCCGGGAAGGAGTCGGCCAGCCCCAGCAACACCTCCATGGCCTCGGCGAAGGCGGCGGGGTTCGGGATCCCGGAGCCGATGTGCTGGTGCAGGCCCACGATGCGCAGCTCGGCCCGTTGGGCGATTTCGATCGCTCGGGGCAGATCGCTTCGGGGGATGCCGAATTTGCTTCTCTCTCCGGCCGTGATCACGTACTCGTGATGCCCGGAGCCCAGATCCGGATTGACGCGCAGCGCCACCGCATGGCCGGGGTAGGCGGCCGCAAAGCGCTCCAGCCGACCCAGTTCGCCGATGTTGAGCAACAGGCCCTGCTCTGCGGCCTCCCGCATTTCCGCATCCGATAGCATGTTCGGGGTAAACAGGATGGCCTCCGGCCCTACACCCAGCGCCCGGCGGAGGAGCTCAACCTCCCCCAGAGAGACCGCATCAAAGTCGAACCCTTCTTCGCGGATGATGCGCAGCAGGTGGGGGTTGTAGTTGGCCTTGAGCGCATACAGGAGCCGATACGGCAGGGTTCCGAAGAGCTCCCGCAGCGATTGACACCGCTCTCGGATCGTGGCCTCGTCATAGACGTATAACGGGGTGCCCCAGGTCTCGACCGCCTCCAGAAGCCGTCTGGAAGGTATGGGGGGATGGGTGGACATCGCCTTGCTCCGGAAAAACGGTACGGAAAATAACCATCCCCTGCGGTTCGATCCAACGCCGTTGCGGGCTTTCAGGCCGAGGGGCTAACATTACAAGGAGGAACAGCTTATGTCTCGACCGGAACAGGCCCCTGCGGGTGCTCGGCTTTCCCCGATGGAGCTGGCCGCGCGTATCGATCACACCCTGCTGCGGCCCGAGGCCACGGAGCAGGATATACGCCGCCTCTGTGAGGAGGCGCGCACGTATGGGTTTGCTTCCGTGTGCGTCAATCCGTACTGGGTGCCTCTGGTCGCCGAAGAGCTTGCAGAAAGTCCGGTGCGCGTCTGCACGGTGGTGGGCTTTCCGCTGGGCGCCAATCGGACCTCGACCAAGGTACAGGAGGCCCTTGAGGCCATCCGGAACGGAGCCCGCGAGCTGGATATGGTGCAACATGTGGGTCTGCTCAAATCCGGCGCTCACCAAGCCCTGCAGGCCGATATCCGGGCCGTCGTCGAGGCGGCGCACGCCCACGGGGTTCTGGTGAAGGTGATTCTGGAGACGGCCCTCCTGAGCGATGAGGAAAAGATCCTGAGCGCACAGCTGGCCCAGCAGGCGGGGGCCGATTTCGTAAAGACCTCCACGGGATTCGGACCCGGAGGAGCGACGGTCCACGATGTCGCCCTGCTGCGTCGGGTTGTCGGGCCGGCTATGGGCGTAAAGGCCTCCGGGGGTATTCGAACCCGCCAGCAGGCCGAGGAGCTCATCCAAAGCGGGGCCGACCGGATCGGAACCAGCGCCTCAGTGGCCATCGTCACGGGCTGAAGCGATGCGGGCAGGCAACAGAACCGTCCGATGGGGGGCTTTGCTGTTTCTGGCCGGCCTACTGGGATGTGCGGCCCCGCGCCCCCGCGTGGATCCGCAGGAGGCCGAGTGGGCCCGGTTGCGGGAGATGGAAACCTTTGACCCGGCCCCATACCGGGAATCCTGGGATTCCCTGCGGTCCGGGGCACGGGAACACGACATCCCCCGCGAACTGCGGGACCTCAGAGCCCGTTCGGTGCGGCGTCCGGGCACCTCGGGGAGATCGGCTTCCAGCTCCAGAACGTCGGTCGCGCGTCCGACGTACCGAGACGGATACCGGATCCAGATCTTCTCCACCCCGAACCGCCAGGAGGCCGAACAGAAGCGTATCGAGGCCCTGCAGCAGCTGGCCTATCCCGTGTACGTGGTTTTCCAGTCCCCTTACTACCGCGTACACGTGGGCGATTTTCTCACCCGCGCCCAGGCCCAGCGCGCCCTCAGTGAAGTGCGCCTGCGTTATCCATCCGCCTGGGTGGTGCCCGATCGCGTGCGGGTACCGGACTAGCCGGCCCCGGAGCTATCTTTGTCCCCTGCAGGCAAGGCTAAGGAGATATCGCCATGGCCATAGCACGTGAGGCGTTGCGCGCGCTCTTTGAGAGGGCCGATGCCCTCAGGGGGTATCTTTGACGTCGATCGACGCAGGGAACGCATAGCCCAACTGGAGCGCGAAAGCCAGGATCCGGATTTCTGGCAGGATCCCCGACGCGCGCAGGCCGTTCTGAAGCAGCTCAAAGAGGAGAAATCCTGGCTCGAGGCCTGGGAGTCGCTGTATCGCCAGCGCCGGGATCTGGAAACGCTCCTCGAACTGGCCCAGGAGGCGGGCACCGAGGAATTGGATGAGGAGATCGCGGCCGAGGCCGGACGGCTGGAACATGCCATCGAGGAGCTGGAGCTGCGGCTGGTGCTTCGGGATGAAGACGACCGGCGCAACGCCATTATGACCATTCATCCGGGTGCGGGGGGCACGGAGTCCCAGGATTGGGCGGAGATGCTTCTGCGCATGTACACCCGATGGGCCGAGCGGCATGGCTATGAAGCGCGCTTGGTCGACTATCAGGAGGGCGAAGTGGCCGGTATCAAAAGCGCCACCCTGGAGGTCATCGGGGACTATGCCTACGGGTTTCTCAAGGCCGAATCCGGCGTGCACCGACTGGTTCGCATCTCCCCGTTTGATTCTAGCGGACGGCGACATACCTCCTTCGCCTCGGTTTTCGTGTATCCCGAAGTGGACGAAACCATTCACGTAGAAATCGATCCGGCCCGCCTGGAGCTGGAAACCTATCGCTCCAGCGGCAAGGGCGGACAGAACGTCAACAAAGTCGAAACGGCCGTTCGGCTCATCTACCTGCACCCCCGGCCGGACGGGGGATTTGAGCGGATCGTGGTGGAATGCCAGCAGGAACGCTCCCAGCACCAGAACCGGGAAAAGGCCATGCGCATGCTCCGGAGCCGGATCTATCAGCTGGAGCGGCAGTGGCGGGAGGAAGAGCGGGCCAAGCTGGAGAGCACGAAGAAGAAAATCGAATGGGGCAACCAGATCCGCTCTTATGTCTTCATGCCCTACACGCTGGTCAAGGATCATCGTACGGGCTACGAGACGAGCAATGTCCAGGCCGTCATGGACGGGGAAATCGATGGCTTCATCCGGGCCTATCTGTTGCAAGAAGCCCGCGAGGCGGCCGGAGCAGGAGATGGGCCCTGATCCCGGACCGGGAGGCCCTTTCGGGCTCGCCGGCACCTGGCCTCGTTCCCCCGCGGAGGCGGTCCTCTGGCAGGAGGCGCTCGCCGCCCGGATACAGCCCGAAGGAGATCCGGGTCCCGTCTGCTATGTGGCCGGATGCGATGTGGCCTACCGCGGGGAGTGGGCCTACGGGGTGGTGCTCCTCTTCGAATACGCCACGGGCCGGCTTCTGTCGCACTCCTGGGCCCGGGAGCGGGCGCGCTTCCCCTACGTGCCCGGTCTGCTCAGCTTCCGTGAGGTGCCTGTGTTGCTGGAGGCCTTTTTCCGGCTGGAGGGACCGGAACCCGATCTGGTGCTCTGCGACGGGCAGGGTATCGCCCATCCCCGGCGTATGGGCCTGGCTGCGCACCTGGGGCTGTGTCTGGATCGCCCCTCGATCGGCGTGGCCAAGTCCCGGCTCTGGGGCGAACACGATCCGCTCCCGGAGCAGGCCCTGAGCGCCTGTCCGCTTCGGGACAGGGGCGAGGTGATCGGCTACGTACTCCGGACCCGGGCGCGGGGCAGGCCCATTTACATTTCCCCCGGCCATCGCATCGGCCCTGAGGCCGCGCTTCGATACGTGCTCACCCTCCTCGACGGGCATCGACTGCCCTATCCCACCCGGCTGGCCGATCGCTTTGCGCGCACCCGGCTATCTCAGGAGGAGGGAAGATAATGGCCCGATGGGAGTGTGATGTGCTCGTGCTCGGAAGCGGGATTGCGGGCCTGGTATATGCGCTCAAGATGGCCGAACGGGCCCATGTGGCCGTGGTCACCAAAAAGGAATCGGCCGACTCCAATACGAACTACGCCCAGGGGGGGATCGCCGTTGCCTGGGATGGGGCCGACTCCCCGGAGGCACACATACGCGATACGCTGGCCGCCGGTGCCGGGCTGTGCCATCCTGAGGTGGTCGAGATGGTCGTCCGGGAAGGTCCAGAGCGCGTCCGGGAGCTGCTCAGCTGGGGGGTGCCCTTTACGCGCCGAAATGGCGACCTGGACCTGGCCCGCGAAGGCGGGCATTCCCACCCGCGGATCGTGCACGTACACGATCAGACCGGCCGGGCCATTGAGACGGTTCTGCTGAATCGAGCGCGCGCACAGGGCAACATCTGCTTTTTCGAGCACCACGCCGCCCTGGAGCTGATCACCCTTCCCCCTGCAGGCCGATCTCGCCGCAGGGGGAATCGAGAGATCACCTGTCACGGGGCCTATGTGCTCGATATCCGCAGCGGAAAGGTATGCCTGTTTGTATCTCGCCTGACCCTGCTGGCCACGGGCGGGGCCGGGCAGGTGTACCGGCATACGACAAATCCGCAGATCGCCACAGGCGATGGTTTCGCTATGGCGTATCGCGCCGGGGCCCGGCTGGCCAATATGGAGTTCATCCAGTTTCATCCCACCGCGCTCTATCATCCCGAGGGGGGAGGGTTTCTGCTCTCCGAGGCCCTGCGGGGATACGGGGCTTATCTGCGTACAGCCGACGGAGAGCGCTTTCTGTTTCGGTATGACGAGCGGGCCGAGCTGGCCCCACGCGACGTCGTGGCGCGCGCCATTGATGCGGAGCTCAAGCGCCGGGGTGATCGCTGCGTGTATCTGGACGTGACGCACAGGCCGGCCGGGGAGATCCGCGAGCGCTTTCCCCACCTGTATGCGACCTGCCTGCGCTACGGCATCGATATGACGAGGCAGTGGATTCCCGTCGTGCCTGCCGCCCATTACGTCTGCGGTGGGGTGATGGTGGACTCCCACGGACGGACGACGATCCGGCATCTGTACGCGGCCGGTGAGGTCGCCCATACCGGCCTGCACGGGGCCAACCGGCTGGCGAGCAACTCGCTGTTGGAGGCGCTTGTCTTCGCCCACCGCGCCGCGCAGGCCAGTTATGCGGAACTCCGAGAGGCTGATCTGCGGGGCGACGTGCCGCAATGGGAGGGGGTGGATACCGGTCGGCCGGAAGAGAGCGGCCGCATTGCGCAGGCCCGAGAAGAGCTTCAGGGTCTGATGTCCGATTACGTGGGCATTGTGCGTTCCCGCTCCCATCTGCAGCAGGCGCTGCATCGGGTGGAGCGGTTGCGCAGAGAGACGGAGGCGATATACCGACAGAGGCCCCCGTCGCTGGAGCTGCTCGAGCTGCGCAACCTGATCCAGGTGGCCTATCTCATTATCCGCTCCGCGCAGATGCGCCGGGAAAGCCGCGGCCTGCACTACATGATCGACTATCCCTGCCCCGATCCAGCCTTTGCCCGGGATACAATTCTGTAGGTCTGCTCTCCGACTTCGGGCCTCTGCCGCTGGTCCGGAGGGGCCATTGGGGCCCGGCCCCCGGATGCGGCGGGCGCCCTCCTTCGGGGCGGTGGTATTCGTCGGGTGCGTGTCCGCCCATGAGGGATGCGCTCTGGAGCGCGGTGTACCTGCCCCGAATAACACGTTTTTAGGGGGCTGAGTTACCTTTTTGAGGAAGCTGAGTGTAGGGGAGATTATATGATCATCGGCTCCATCGTCCGCTTCCGCCATCGGGACTGGGTGCTGGTGGGTGAAGAGGGCGAGGTTGTTATGCTTCGCCCATTGACCGGCACAAGCGATGACACAATTGCCCTGCACCGGCGGCTTTCAGACCTGGTGGCGTACTCGTTTCCGGCAGAGCGCCTTGCCCCCTCGCGCTTTCCGCTGCCAGCGCCGGAGGCGGTTGCCGATGCGCAGAGCGTGCGGCTTCTCTGGCAGGCGGCACGGCTGCTGCTGCGCGAAGGGGCTGGGCCGCTCCGTTCGCTGGGGCGCATTTCGGTGCGTCCCCGCACGTACCAGCTCGTTCCGCTGATGATGGCGCCCCGGCTCCATCCGGTCCGGCTCCTCATCGCCGACGATGTGGGCGTGGGCAAAACGATCGAGGCAGGGCTGATCGTGCGCGAGCTCTGGGAGCGGGGCGAGATCCGGCGCCTGGCCGTCCTCTGTCCGCCGTATCTGTGCGACCAGTGGCAAAGGGAGCTCGTGGAAAAGTTCCATCTCGACGCAGTCGTCATCAGCCCGGCAACGATCGGGCGTCTGGAGCGCCACACACCCCCGGGGCGGAGTATATGGCAGCACTATCCGGTCCAGGTCATCTCGATTGACTTCATCAAGCATGAGCGGAACAAGCACGCTTTCCTGCTGCATGCCCCCGAGCTCCTCATCATTGATGAGGCGCACGGGGCTACGCCGGGGCGCGGACAGGACCGACACCTGCGCTACGCGCTCGTGCGCAAGCTCGCCCAAGACCCGAGGCGGCATCTCCTGCTGCTCACCGCCACACCGCACAGCGGCATTCCCGAAGCGTTTCAAAAACTGCTCGGGCTCTTGGACCCGGAGTTCGAAGGATGGGATTTTGCCCAGCTTACCGAGCCGCAGCGGGCGCGTCTTGCCCGGCATTTCGTGCAGCGCACACGCCGGGATATCGAAGCGCACTGGGAATCGGAGCTGTGCTTCCCCCGGCGGGAGACGATTGATGCCACCTACAGTCTCTCGCCTGCCTATCGTCGCCTCTTCGAAGCCGTCTACGATTTCTGCACCGAAATCGTGCGGAGCGGCGAAGGGCTCGAACGCCATCGCCGGCGTATGCGCTGGTGGGGTGCTCTGGCGCTTTTGCGGTGCGTCATGTCCAGCCCCCGGGCAGCTCTGGTGGCACTGCAGAAACGCCGTAAATCCGATGCGATCTCCCTCGGCGAAATGGATGAGGCGGAGGTGGAAACCTACAGCCCATATGCGTACGAACCCACCGAGTATGTGTCCACCGATGAAGCGCCCACACCCCTTCTGGACCGAACGGAGGCGGACCTCTCTGGCGCAGAACGCCGCCGCCTGCGGGAACTCGAACAACTCGCCCAATCCATCGCCGAAACCGAGGATACCAAGCTGCAGGGCTGCATCCAGCTTGTGCGCAAGCTCCTTCAGGAAGGCTATAACCCCATCGTCTGGTGCTTCTACATCGAGACAGCCGAGTACGTCGCAGAGAAGCTCCGGGAAGCACTCGCCGGCGAGAACATCCGCGTGGAATGCCTCACCGGTCGGGTGGGCGAGGAAGAGCGCCGCCTGCGCGTCGAACAGCTCATGTCCGAACCCACCCGGCGCGTGCTGGTGGCGACCGATTGCCTGAGCGAAGGCATCAACCTGCAGAAAGGCTTCAGCGCCGTCATCCACTACGACCTGCCCTGGAACCCCAACCGCCTGGAACAGCGTGAAGGGCGTGTGGACCGCTTCGAGCAATCCAGTCGCGTTGTGAAAGCGGTTCGCTATTACGGGAAGGACAACCCCGTAGATGGGGCGGTGATTCGCGTCCTTCTGGACAAAGCGCGGCAGATCCACCAGACGCTTGGCACCTATGTGCCTATTCCCGAAGACGAGGAGCGTATCATCGAAGCCCTCGTGCACGCGCTCTTCTTCGGTCGGGAGCGTCCACTCCATCTCCAGCCTGCGCTCCCCTTCGAGGTGGTGGAAGAGCGTGTGGAGGCGCTCCATCGCTCCTGGGAGCTGGATGCCCACCGTGAACGGGAAAGCCGTACGCGCTTCGCCCAACATGCCCTCAAACCGGATGAGGTGCGCAGAGAGCTGGAAGCCACCGACCAGGTGCTGGGCGATCCTGAAGCGGTGCGAGATTTCGTGCTCAGCGCCTGCCAGCGGCTCCGACTTCAAGTGCAGGGAAGCCGCCACCATCCCGATGTCTGGGAGGTCATCACCGAGCAGGCGGCGCTGGTAGACGTACCCGAGGCAATACGCCGGGCACTTCCAGCGTCCCGCACGGCGCGCTGGCGGATTACCTTCACCAGCCCGACTCCCGAAGGCGCCGAGTACCTGGGACGCAACCATCCGTTTGTGACAGCGCTCGCCCGGTATCTTTTCGAACAGGCTTTTGCGGGAAGTGGTGAGCCTGTTGCCTCCCGTTGCGGGGCACTCCGCACGCGGGCAGTCGAGCGGCTCACGGCGCTCTTCCTCCTTCGCCCCCGCTTCACGCTCCTCCAGCCCAACCGTCCCCCTCTTCTGTCCGAAGAAGTGCTCGTTCTGGGGTGGGAGGCGTTTGCGGATAAGTGGCTTTCCCCGACAGAGGCGCTTCCGCTCCTATCGGCAGCGCCCTCAAGCAATATGTCGCTTACGGAGAAGCGGGAGCTTGTCACCCTCGTGCTTGAGGAAGCCGGACGCCTCCTTGGCGAGCAGCCCACAGGACCCGTCTTTGAATCCCTTGCTCGCCGCGCCAGAGAGCTCGAGGAGGCGCACCGTCGCATCCGGCAGAGCGTGGGACAGCCTATCCGCGGGCTTCGGGTTGAGCCGTACTGGCCACCGGATCTCCTGGGCGTGCTGGTTCTCCAACCGGAGGTGCAGCCATGACCGACGTTCTAGTGCTAGAGCCTCGCGCGGAGACAACTCCGCGTCTGGAGCGAGCCGTGCACCTGGAAGGAGGACTCTTTGGTCCCGACCTCCTGGAGCGCCTCGTCTCGGGCGACTTGCCGGGACAGAAGCCGGCAGATTTCGGACTTCCCTCTGGGCGTTCCCTCCTGGATGAGATCGCCGCAGCCTACCGAGATGCGCGGGACCTCTGGCAGGTCTTCCGTCGCCGCCTGGAACGGCTTCCTGAGGATGACCCCGCCACAAGCCTCACCCGTGAGGGCTGGGTGATCCCGTTCCTCGGACTTCTGGGGTACGAGCTGCGCTACAACCCCCGGGCCTACGACGTAGGCGGCGTGCTCTACGCCATCTCCCACCGGGCAGGGGAAGAGGAGGACGCTCCGCCTGTGCACATCGCCGGGGCGCGCCGGGAGCTGGGGCGCGTAGACCCCAGCGGACGCCCGCGCCTCTCTCCGCACGCGCTCGTGCAGGAGTTCCTCAACCGCAGCGGGCATCTCTGGGGCATCGTCACCAATGGACGCACCCTGCGCCTCTTGCGCGACTCTACCTACGTCCGCCGCCAGGCTTACGTGGAGTTTGACCTGGAAGCCATCTTCGAAGCCGAAGGGGATGCCCGCTTCGAAGACTTCGTCCTGCTCTACCGGTTGCTCCACCGCTCGCGCCTGCCCCAGGGCACTGCCGATGCGCACGAATGCTGGCTCGAGCGCTACCACCAGCAAGCGCTCGAACAGGGCAACCGCGCCCGCGACCGCCTACGAGACGGCGTGGAGGAGTGCCTCAAAATCCTGGGCACGGGCTTTCTGCGGGCAAATCCCGACTGGAACCCGGCGCCCGAAGCCCTCTATCAATCCCTGCTCCGCCTGGTCTACCGCCTCCTCTTCCTCCTCGTCGCCGAAGAGCGCGGGCTTCTGGGCGGCACCGACCTCTACCGAGAGCACTACAGCGTTAGCCGTCTGCGCCGACTCGTTGACCGCCGCGAAGCCTATACCGAACACGAGGACCTCTGGCACGCTCTACGCGTGCTCTTTTACCTGCTGCGCGACTCCAGCCCGCAGGTTGTTCGCCATTCGCTATTCGCTATTTCGCCATTCGCCATCAAAGGAAAACCGCTGGCAAGTCTCCTGGGGCTTCCTGTTCTGGATGGCGGACTCTTCGACCCGATGGAGCGGACCATCGCACCCTCACGAACCGGGACTTGCTGGAGGCATTCTTCCACCTGGTCTACTACTGGGACGAGGAAGCGCGCACCTACCGCCGCGTCAACTACGCCGCGCTGGATGTGGAGGAGTTGGGTTCCGTCTACGAAAGCCTGCTGGACCACCAGCCCGTCATTCAGGACCGCCAGTTCGAGTTTGCCGCGGGCATGGAGCGCAAATCCACCGGCTCCTACTACACCCCCGCGGAGCTGGTGACAGAACTCATCCGCTCGGCGCTGGAACCGGTCATTGCTGAGCGCCTTGCGGCGGCGCAGCGAATGGCGAATTGCGAATGGCGAATGGTACCGAAAACCATCCAAGAGAGGTTCATCCATGAAGTCCTTCCACGATTATCGCGACCTGGAGGTCTGGCAAAGAGCGGTTCAGGTGGTCAAGAGCGTTTACCAGTTGACCACAACGCTTCCCAGCACGGAGCAGTACGGTCTGACGAGCCAGATACGGCGGGCAGCCGTTTCGATTCCAGCGAACATCGCCGAAGGATGGGGACGCCGCTATACGGCGGAATTCATCCAGTTCCTGCGTCAAGCCAATGGGAGCCGAACCGAGCTGGAGACGCTCCTTCTGCTGAGCGTGGAGCTCAATCTGAGTCCTCAGGAAGCGGTTCTTCCGATTCTGGACGAGCTTCAGGTGATCGGCAAACAGATCAACAATCTGGAGCGCAGCCTCCAACGGCGGAAGCACTCGCCATAGCCTGGCAAACTACCCCATTCGCTATTCGCCATTCGCTATTCGCCTCGCACGCTCTCTTGAGCATCCGCATCCTCGACCCCGCCTGCGGCTCCGGTCACTTCCTCCTGGCTGCTGCCCGGCGGCTGGGGCTGGAGCTGGCGCGCCTCCGCACCGGCGAAGAAGAACCCTCCCCCGAAGCCCGGCGGGAAGCCACCCGCGAGGTCATCGCCCACTGTATCTACGGCGTGGACAAAAACCCGCTCGCCGTCGAACTCTGCAAAGTCGCCCTCTGGATCGAAAGCCAGGTGCCCGGCAAACCCCTCACCTTCCTGGACCACCGCATCCGCTGCGGCGATAGCCTCGTGGGCGTCTGGGACCTCTCTGTGCTCAAAGCCGGCATCCCCGACGAAGCTTACGAGCCGGTAGGCGATGAGGACCGCTCCCAGGCGCGGACGCTCAAAAAGCGAAACGCTGCCGAACGGGCAGGGCAAGGGGACCTTTTCGCCGGAGACCTGGATGACACAGCGCTCCGCGCCGCCCTGGCAGTGCTGGAGGTGGACGCAATCCCTGATGACAGCGTAGAACACCTCACGGAAAAGGCCAGGCGCTACGAAAGGCTCCGTGACTCTCTGGAGCCTATCCGCCGCGCCTGCCACCTGTGGACTGCCGCCTTCTTCCAACGCTTCAAGCCAGGGACGCCTGCCATCACCACCAGCGTACTGTATCAAGCCCTTGCCCGAAACCCAGTGCACGGACAGATCATAGGGCACGCCGAAGCCCTCGCCGCCCGCCACCGCTTCTTCCACTGGCCGCTGGAGTTTCCGGAAGTTTTTCAGCGAATAGCGAATAGGGGGGAAAAAGAGCGAATAGCGAATAGCGAAGTGGCGAATAGGGAATCAGACGAACCATTCGCTATTCGCCATTCGCCATTCGCCGAACCGCGCCATTTGCCATTCGCCGGTTTTGACGTCGTGCTCGGCAATCCGCCTTTTATGGGGGGCTTGAAAATCAGCGGTGCCCTTGGGGACAAGTACCGCCACTGGCTGGAGGTGGCTTATGCGCCCTACGGCGGCACGGCGGACCTGTGCGCGGCGTTCTATCGCCGCGCCTACAGCCTGCTCAAACCCGGCGGGCGCCTGGGCATGGTCGCCACCAACACCATCGGCCAGGGCGACACGCGCGAAAGCGGCCTCGCCGTGATCCTCCGAGAGGGCGGCACCATCACCTTTGCCCGGCGCTTCATCAAGTGGCCCGGCGCCGCCAATGTGGAAGTGAATCTCGTCGCCCTCCACAAACCCCACCATTCGCCACTCGCCACTCACCATTCGCCATTCGCCATTCGCCATTCGCCGATCCTCGATGGCCAACCTGTGGACTTCATCTCCTCCCGCCTCGATGCCGACCCCGAAGCCGAACCCAAACGCCTGCCGCAAAACGAGGGCAAGGCGTTCCAAGGCGACATCGTGCGCGGCATCGGTTTCGTGCTGGAGCCGGAGGAGGCGGAAGCGCTGCTGGCCAAAGACCCGCGCAATGCCGACTGCCTTTTCCCCTACCTCAACGGCGAGGACCTCAACAGCCACCCGGAGCAAAAGCCCAGCCGCTACGTGATTTGCTTCCACGACTGGGACCTGGAGCGCGCACGTCAATACCCCGACCTGCTGCGCATTGTGGAAGAGAGGGTAAAACCTGAGCGAGAGGCCCTGCGCAATCGCGACGACCGACGAGATCGCGAAAACTGGTGGCGCTTTGCTCGTTACCGCAGCGACATGAGACCGGCCATCGCCCCCCTCAAGCGGGTGCTGGTGCGAAGTCGCGTGAGTGAGTTGCATGCGATCGTGTTTGTGCCGCAGGGCTGGATCTACAACGAACAACTGGTTGTCTTCGCCTTCGACGACGACTACCACTTCGCCCTGCTGCAATCGAGCGTGCATGAGGTGTGGCTCCGCAAGCAGGCATCGAGTCTGCGCACCGATGTTCGCTACACGCCCACCGACTGTTTTGACACCTTTCCGTTTCCGCCGGTGGAGTATGAGCGAATAGCGAATAGTGAATGGCGAATAGCGAATAGCGAATAGCGAATGGCGAATGGAGGAGATGCCGGAGGCGTTTCAGTGGGCAGCGCTGGTGGGTGAAGAATATCATGAGCATCGGCGGCAGGTTATGCTGGCGCGCCAGATCGGGCTCACGAAAACCTACAACCTCTTTCACAACCCGACCTGTCAGGATGCGGACATCCAGCGCCTGCGCGAGCTGCACGCCGAGATGGACCGCGCCATCCTTGCCTGCTACGGCTGGCAAGACCTGGATTTGCAACACGATTTTTACCCCAACGACCGCGGGCAGGTGCGGTATACTGTATCGCCGGAGGCGCGGCGGGCGCTTCTGCGGCGGCTCGTGGAGTTGAATACAGCGCTTATTTCCCAGGGGTGACAATATGCCGCGCTTTGTTGCTATCCCAGTTTCGCAAGGCGATGCCTTCTATCTGGAAACCACCGAGGGTTCTGCGCTTATTGACGGTGGGCGTTCAGTTTCGGGATTCCCTGGCCTATTCCAATCCACTACTCGGAGTGCGGAGGTCGACATCCTTGTTGCCACACACAACGACGCAGACCATGCGAACGGAGTGCTCGGGTTTTTAGAGGCAGGACTGAGGTGCAAGGAAGTGTGGCTACCGGGGCGCTGGTTACAGGTGCTGCCACACGTGGTCAGACCTTGGGAGGAGGTTGTCTACACACTTGCTGACCAGATCGAGGCGATCGACATGGATTCACAGCGTGGGGTATCGTTACTCGAGCAGTACGCTGAGTCCCAGAGGAAACCGGAACACAGGTACGAGAATGATACTGAGCCGCTGGAACTCGATGAATCCGGCTGGCCACCGGTGCTGATACATCGACTGGAACAGGCGTCTGAGGAAGATAGTTTTTGGGAAGCGTTGTTCTGGCTTAAACGGTTTTACCTGTTTTTCCCGACATATATGCCCAAACGCCGCCTCTTTCTGGAATCGATCTTGGCCGCTAAACGGATACGCCAAATCGCTCTGACGGCGTACCATCGCGGCATTTCGGTGCGCTGGTTCGAATATGACCCGAAAAGCCCTAGTGGAGGTTATAGCTGGCTGAAACCTGTTAACAGTCGGCAGATCGCGCGTGTGATTCCTGCACAACAAGCTAGATTCCTGAACTTCCTCGCCCTCACGGTCTGGAACAAGGAAAGCCTTGTTTTCTGGGCTTCGCCACCTTATGCCGGTGCCGGGGTTCTTTTCTCGGCGGACTCAGATCTGAAAGGTGTACAGATGCCAGTCCTAGACGGGGCCATAGTTACAGCACCCCATCATGGTTCGGAGGCAAACAAGGATGTCTACAGCCTAATAACCACGCCGGTGATCTGGATTCGTAGCGATGGCAACTTCAAAAATCGACCATGCCCTGAGTATCTTCAAGCGAAGGGTAAAAGATTTTGCACGTTGTGTCGAAATACGCCTCACTCGAAGCAAGCAGTTACTCTTTGGTGGAGACATGACAAATGGGTACATGGCAGAGGTGTAAGAGCATGCTCGTGTCGTTAGGAGTCAATGTAGTAACACACATTTTTTGTCAGACCATTGGTGTCTTACCATCTGGTGCAAGGCCGTGTTGAAGAAATCCTGGATCAGTTCTCCATTGTCCGACGCAAGGATAAGGGACGGCATGGCGAATGCCGCATCAAAGGCGTGATTTTGGAGTACCACGATGCGATGCTGCGGGGGATGCGATGAGACCGGGATGGGGAGGCAGGATTGACTTTGCAAGCGCCGCGCCATTCTCGCCTGCTACGGCTGGGAAGATGTAGATTTGCGTTATGATTTCTACCCCAACGATCGCGGGCAGATGCGCTACACCGTCTCACCCGAGGCGCGGCAGGCGCTTCTGCGGCGGCTCGTGGAGCTGAATCTGAGACTGGCGGAGGGAGGAAAGAGGTGGGGTAAACTATGAGCATAACCACGAGGGAATCCTATGGCGGCTAAGGGGCAAACAGCATTGCGCTTTTCCTGGCTCCAGCTGCGCAACTGGAAGAACTTCCTGGAGGTGAATCTTCCCCTTCAACAGCGTGTTTTCCTGGTCGGACCAAACGCGTCGGGCAAGTCGAATTTGCTCGATGTGTTCCGGTTTCTGCGGGACTTGGTCTCTGAGGGCGGGGGTTTGCAGGCGGCCGTGAACCGACGTGGCGGGGTGAAAGCGATCCGCTGTCTGGCGGCGCGACAGTATCCGGATATCGAGCTTGCCGTGCGCATAGCCGAGGCTGAGGTGGACGATTCTTCCGATTTCCTCTGGGGCTACGAGCTGGTCTTTGGCCAGGACTCTCGGCGCCGTGCGATCATCAAGCGAGAAAAAGTGGTGCGGCGCGACCCCACAACCGGCAAGGAAGAGACCCTCTTAGAACGTCCCACGAGCGAAGACAAAGCAGACCCTGAACGGCTCACGCAGACGCACCTGGAGCAGATTACGATGAACCAAGCATTTCGGGAGATGGTATCGTTTTTTGCTTCGGTGCGGTATCTGCACATTGTGCCACAGCTCATCCGGGAGCCCGACCGTTCCGTAGGACGGCGGAATGATCCCTACGGCGGCGATTTTCTGGAACAGATCGCGCGCACCAGCGAGAAGACCCGCAACGCCTGGCTCCGGCGTATCCGGGAGGCGCTCATCGTGGCGGTGCCGCAGCTTGCAGAGATTGAACTCTGGCGTGACGAGCGCGGCACGCCCCATCTTCGAGTCAGATACGAACACTGGCGCTTGCGGGGAGCCTGGCAAACCGAGGAACAACTCTCCGACGGTACGCTGCGCCTTTTGGGACTCTTGTGGTCTCTACTGGAAGGACGCGGACCCCTGCTTCTGGAGGAACCCGAACTTTCCTTGCACCCGGAAGTGATTCGCTACGTTCCCCAGATGTTCGCCCGGCTACAGCGCCGGACCGGACGTCAAATCCTGGTGAGTACGCATTCCGCAGAGCTGCTGCGCGACGAAGGGATCGCTCCAGAGGAAGTTGTGCTCCTCCAGCCTGGAAGAGAGGCAACCGAAGTCCGTCGGGTGGCGGATATGCAAGAGGCCAAGGCTCTCCTGGAGGGCGGTCTCTCTGCCGGCGAGATCGCAGTAAGCTACACGAAACCCGAGAAGGTGGAACAACTGCCGCTTTTCGCCGAATAGCCTATGCTTCAGGTCTCCATCGCCGTGGAGGGTTTGCTGGATGAAGCCGTTGCGAAGCGGCTTGTCCGCTTTGTTGGAGCCGAGCCCGGTCCGGTCTTTGGAAAGCAAGGGAAGAGTTGGTTGCTGCAGAGGCTATCGGGGTTCAACCACGCTGGACAGTATGCCCCCTGGTTTGTGCTGGTGGATCTGGACCGGAGCGCGGACTGTGCGCCGCCGTTTCGAGCCCGAGTGCTTCCGAATCCGGCACGGCTCATGTGTTTCCGTATCGCAGTGCGCATGGTAGAAGCGTGGCTCCTAGCGGACCGGAAGAACCTTGCACGGTTCCTGGGCATCTCCTCGCGACTTATCCCGGCAAATCCAGAAAGCCTGCAGAATCCAAAACAGGAGATCATTCGGCTCGCCCAGCGCTCTTCCAACCGAGACATCCGGAAAGATCTTGTTCCCCGTAGGGGTACGAGTGCCCCGGTGGGTCCCGCTTACGTCTCACGGTTAGGCGAATTCGTTGACCGACACTGGAACCCCGAAGAGGCCCGCCGCCATGCTCCAAGTTTGGACAGGGCGATACGGTGTTTGGAGAAGCTGAGCAGGAGGAAGCCATGAGCATCTTCGAGCTGCACGAGCGCGTCCTTGCCGATTACGGGGACTTCGTGGGGTCCTTTGTGCGGATTGCCGATGAGCGGCTGCGCGAGTTTGTCCGCCAGATGCTGGAGGAGGAGCGAAGACTCTGGCCTGAACCCCTGCTGCAGCTTTCTCCTGCCTACCGGCGAGCGCAAACCGTCGAGGAGCTAGCCCGCGAGGGCGTGCTCCATGAGGAGACAGCGCGCATCTTCCGACGAGCCGATGGGCGAAGTTTCCGGCTCTTTCAGCACCAGGTGGAGGCAATCCGGCTGGCGGCTGAGGGAAAGAGCTTCGTGGTGACCTCCGGCACGGGTTCGGGCAAGAGCTTCTGCTACTTCATCCCGATTGTGGATGCGGTGGTGCGTCAGCCGGGCGAGTCGGGGCTGGTCGCCATCGTAGTTTATCCCATGAACGCGCTCGTCAACTCGCAGGAGCAGGCATTGCGGGAGCTGGCCAGGCGATATCGGGAGCGCACCGGGCGGGAGATGCCTGTCCGCTTTGCCCGCTACACGGGGGAGACGCCGGAAGAGGAGCGGGAACAAATCCGCCGGCATCCGCCGCACATCTTGCTGACGAACTACGTGATGGCGGAGCTCCTGCTTGTGCGCCCCGAAGACCGGAATCTCATCACACCCCACTCGGCACTCCCCACTTCCCATTCGCCATCCGCCATTCGCCATTCGCCTTTTTTCCTGGTTTTCGACGAGCTGCACACCTATCGGGGGCGGCAGGGGGCGGATGTAGCGATGCTGGTGCGCCGGCTGCGGGCACGGCTGGAGCGCCCACGCGTGGTGCATATTGGCACGTCGGCGACCCTGGTGGCGCATCCCGATGCGACGCCGGAGGAGCGCCGGCAGGTGGTGGCGGACTTCGCCAGCCGTTTCTTTGGCACCTCCATCACGCCAGCTGAAGTCATCGAAGAGACGCTGGAGCCAGCGACCGTCGGAGGACCACCCACCCCCGAGGAGCTGCGCAAGACACTTTCCGAACCGTTCCCGGAGGAGATCGAGGCGTTGCGCCGCCATCCCCTTGCCCGCTGGCTTGAATACGAGCTGGGGCTGGTGCAGGAAGCGGACGGTCGCCTGCGGCGCCGCATGCCGCGCCCGCTTTCTGAGCTTGCTTGCACGCTGTCCCAGACCACTGGACACTCCGAAAACTCCTGCCACCGCACCTTAGAGGCGTTCTTTACCCACGTGGCCCAGCTCAATCGCCAGCTCCCCGAACCCTTCTTTGCCTTCAAGCTGCACCAGTTCATCTCCCAGGGGCGGGCGGTGTATGCCACCTTAGAGCCGCCTGAGAAGCGGCAGTTTTCCGCAGAAGGCGAACTCGTAGATGAGCACCCCTTCTTCCCCCTCCGCTTCTGCCGCGTCTGCGGGCAGGACTACTACCACGTAGTACGCACAGCGGACCGGTTCCTTCCGTACCCTGTCGGGGAAGAGCTGCCGGAAGAGGAAGGGCAAGGGGGGTACCTGGCTTTTGTGGAGGACTGGGACGAAAGCCGCCTCCCCGACGATTGGCGTGATGAGCAAGGGCGCATTACCCGAACCTGGCGCGACCGCATGCCGCGACCCGTCTGGGTGCGCGCCGATGGCACATTCAGTACTGAGCCCATCGAAGGGACCTGGAAGGCGTGGTGGCAGGCACGCAAGTTCTGGCTCTGCCTGCGCTGTGGGGAATACTACACCGAGCGCGAGCAGGACTTTACCAAGCTTTCGCGCCTTTCCAGCGAGGGGCGTTCTTCGGCGACCACGGTCCTGGCTACAGCGGTTTTGCGCTATGCGGCGCAGAGTGGAACGGTGCGCGATAAACTGCTCACGTTCACCGACAGCCGCCAAGACGCTTCGCTCCAGGCGGGGCACTTCAACGATTTCGTGCAGATGGCGGTGTTGCGGTCAGGGCTTTATGCGGCGCTCAGGCAGCACGGCGAGTTGCGTTTCGACAATGTTGCCCGAGAAACCGTGCGCTCCATGGGGCTGGAGCTGCGGGATGTAGCGCAGAATCCCGCCCTGGACCCAGCGTCTCCGACCGCCCGGCAGGTCTGGGAAGTTTTTCGGGATCTGACCGAATACCGGCTCTATGCGGACCTGCGGCGGGGCTGGCGCGTGCTCCAGCCGAACCTGGAAGAAGTAGGACTCCTGCAAATCGAATACGACGGACTCCGAGAAGTATGCGCCCGGGAAGACATCTGGAGCGAACTTCCGCCTTTCCGCAAGCGCCCGCCTGAAGAGCGGTTCCGGATCCTGCATGCGGTGCTGGACCACTTTCGCAAGCGGTTGGCGATCGAGGTCCGCGTGCTGGAGCGAGAGTTTCAACAACAGCTCCGCCGTCGGGCAGAACAGCACCTCAACGAATTCTGGGGGCTGGACCCCGATGCCGACTTCCTGTACGA
>Ga0197143_1000465_pt1 | contig 44426 bp, 52 predicted proteins | sample GBS70_MetaG_FD_148603 | JGI IMG/M metagenome (GOLD analysis project Ga0197143, IMG submission 148603) | Sediment microbial communities from Great Boiling Springs, Gerlach, Nevada, United States - GBS 70_MetaG | ecosystem: Environmental > Aquatic > Thermal springs > Hot (42-90C) > Sediment... | reverse complement strand
AAAACCATCGGTTGTAGAAAGAATTATTTTAGTATTTGAGTATTTTGCTGAAACTACAATAGAAGCTCAAAGTATAACTCAAGTTAACTTTCTAGTAAATTGCAATCTATCACAAATGGTAAAAATCAATGAAAAAAAATATCAAACAGTTCGGTGGTTTTCTAAAAAGAACTTCTTTCTATTCAAAATAATATTTAAAAAAAGCAGAAATGTATATTAATGTCGCTAGAAAATAATCATACTCTCGTATATTGTTTTTTAATGCGGTGTGACTTTTATTTTTTTAATAGTTTTTTACAACTTTCAAAACTAAACTTGGATATAAAAGATAAGAAGAATAACCAAATTTCTGAAAGAAAGAAATAGAAATTATTGGTCCTACCAAGCTGAATAGTTACCTTTAATACTTAACTAAAAATAATTTGAGGGAATTATTTTCTCTTAAATTTTGGCATTTAATTTCTTGATTAATTCAAAGGCTTTAAGAATAACTTTTTGTTGCTTCTGATAACTCATATTGATCAATTTTCTCATTGTAACCCAAGTAAAATTTTGATGTTTAGAACTTAATTCTATTTTTATTATCGCTTATGGTCTTTACTAAAAGATTATTTGAGTGGTGTCTCTAATTTCTTCTGGTTTTTCAATTTGATTATCAAAAAAAGAAAAAAGGTATTATGATTTTAATATCTAAATCTGTTTCTTCTTTTATTTTTCTAAGCAAACGACATTTAGAATTTTCTAACAATTCTCTTTTTCCGCTTGGTAATTCCAAAATGTTCGGAAATTTTTTTGCTTTTATTTCGTTGTAAGATTAAAATTTTGTTATCTTGATTAACTATCACACCTCCTAAGACTATTTTTTGAATTATTTTTTTATTTCTATTCATAATAAATCATGAAAATTATTAACTACTTTTTTAATTCCAGCAATATATAAATTTACCCACTTTAGTTGGAAAAAAGTTGAATAAATTGTATTAAATCTTCTTTGAAGAGTGACTGCAATTTGAATTTTATTCTTATCAGACAAATTTTTTAGTTCTTTAGCTTGAGTTAAAGAAATAGCAAACGGTTTTTCTTTAAGAACGTGGATTTTATTCAAAAGTGCTTTTTTATTAATTTCATAATGTAGGTAAGGCGGTAGGGCAATAATAACAAAATCTAATTTTTGATTTTTAATCAATTCATCAAAATTTTCATATATTTTGATATTTATTTTTATATTTTTTATATTTTCATTTTTTTTAGAAAAAGATTTTATCTTTTTCTTATCAATCTCAAAGACACCAACTAATTTAACGTTTGGGGAATTTTTAATAGCTGGTGTATGGTTTTTTAAAGACCGACCCGAGACTAATCACGTCAATTTTTAATTTTTGTTCAATGCCGACATAATTGTTGTTTTATTAAAATTTTCTTTTTTCTTTAAATTTAAAGCGAGTCAGCCCGAGTAGGTAAGTAAATGAAAAGAAGTAACGAAAATTTTTTTTAGGTTTTTTAGTTAATGGATTAAATTTATTAAAACGATGATGAAGATTTATGAAAGTTTTGTTTTCTAGTAAAATTTTTCATTTTGAACTAATTATTTTTGGGAAAGTTATATATTTTCTTATTGACGTTTTCGCCAACCAGGAACAAATAATTTCTTCTAAAAATAGTCAGTTTGTGGTGGCAATTTTGCTGCGGGGCCTGGACTCGAACCAGGATCAACGGCTCCAAAGGCCGCTGTGCTACCATTGCACCACCCCGCAATAAGGTATTTTAAAAAAATTATATCATTGATTTTATAATCTAAATTGAAGTTTTATTTTAGATAAATATTAACCTCAAAATTAATAGTAGTTTCGGTTTGTTGAATTTTTGATATCGGTAATTCAAATCTTTCTATCGAATCTTTTTCGCTTTCTAAAAATTTTTTAAACAAATTGAATTTTTCTAAATTTTCTGCTGAGGCGAAAATTAAAATATTTTTTTCGCCAAATTCAATTTTCAAAATTTTTACTTCTTCTGGTATTTTTCTAAGGAAATTAAAGGCTTTTGAATATTCAAAACTTTTTTGATTTATCAATTTTTCTATTCTATTTAAAAGTTCATTAAAATTTTTTGTTTCATTTACTAGTTCGTTGTATTTATTTTCGACTCCAGCTGGTATATTGAAAATTTGAAATTTTAAATTTTTCATGAAGTTTTTATTATAGTTTGAGATTAAATAAAAGGATAAATTTAACAAAATAAAAAGAGAAATTGTCGGTAAAATTAAAAAATTAAATTGTTCCTTAGCTTTTATAAGTAAATATTCTTTTTCTGGGAAATCTGAAATAAAATTTAAAAATTCAATGTAAGGAAATTCTTTAATTTCTTTTGCTAATTCATCAGCAACAAACCATTCTTCTTCTAATGGTTTAGAAAACTTTAGAGACTTATCTTTGAAGGATTCTTTTATCGATTCTTTAAACTCGTTCATTAAATTTTCTGGACAATAAACTAAAATTTCTTCTGGTTCTTCTTTTAAATTTAAAGTTAGATATCTTTGAAAAGACGAAATTATATCTTTTATTTTGTTTTCTTTTAAAGAATAAGCCCAAATAAGTTTTATTTGGAGTTTTTTTATGAAAATAAAGGTTGTTCTTTCTTCTTTCGAAATTATGAAAAGGTAATTTTTTTCGAAATTTAAAATAATTTTTTTTAAAATTAAAAAGGCTAAATTGAATGAGTCTATTCCTAAAAATAGTGGTAAAATATTTTTTTTAGAGAAAATAAAAAATAAATCATCAATAATCTTTTTCTTGACCACAAAAACAGATACTTCTCTCTTTTTTGTTTCTTCATCAATTGTATAGATTTTGTAGTTTATATAAAATTCTTTTAAATCTAAAGGTAAAATATTTTTAATGTTGGTTTGAATTGCTTCTTGTAGTTCTTTTCTTGGAAGATCTGGCAAAAAAAGGGAGTTTACAAAAAAGTCGATTGAATCAACATTGATATAAGCTTTGATTATTTTGTTTTTTTTAATTTTTAAAAATTCTTTGATTCGATCTAAAAAATTTTCTAACTTTAAACTGTCTACGATATAGCCATTTTTTATAATTCCTGGCTCTAACTCAAATTCATTTTTTTCAATTTTTTTGCCACTTATTTTTAAGACTTTTAACTTTTCATCGCTAAGGTCAAATATAAATTCTTCTTTTTTTAGAAAATTTAAATTTTCAATAATTTCTTTTATTTTTTTGATTTTCATTATAATATTTTAACTAATTTTTCAAGTAAGGCAAAATTAAATATCTTTCAGATTCGTCATTTAAATATAATTCTTCTAAGTTTAACTTTTTATTAGATAAATAAACTTGATTAATATTAAAAAGAAAAACTATAGGAAGATTTTCTACTTCTTTTAAAAAACTTTCTTCTGGTTTGCCACTTTTTTTCATTTTTTCATTTATTTTTACAAATCCCTCCCATCCTCTTTCAGTGGCTTTATAGTTTAAAAAAGGAAAATATGGTATTATATAATATTTTTCACCAAAAAGAACAAAATTTTCTTTTAAAAAATCATTATTATTAAGAATTTTTTCTTGAAAAGTTTTCTGATCTAATTTTACCAATTCTATTTTTAATTTTTCTTTTAAATTATTTTTAATTTCGATTAAAATTTTTTCAATGATCTTATTATCCGGGAAAAATATCTTTATTTTTCCTTGAAGATCAACTTTATTTTTTTCTTCTTTAGTTTTCTTCTTTTCGTTTAATTTTATTTGAGAATTTAAATTTAGATAAAAATCTAAATTTTCAAATTTATCTTTCAGAAAACTTAAATCTAAATCTTTAAAGTAATTTTTTATTTTTTTATCTTCTATCCATAAGGCAAAATATCTTGGAATTTTTATTTTATATTTGAATTTTACAAAATCATAAAGACTAGGATTTTCAGTTAAAAATATATTTATTTTCTTTAATAAAAATTTTTTTCTAACTTCTTCTTCGTTTGTAACAAAAACCAATTTTATTCTTTTTATTCCCTCAATATTTTTTATTTTTTCAAAAACAATATATCTAAATGAGCCATCTTTATTTTTAGATATTTTTTTAATCCTAAAAAATCCATTGGTTACTGGTTCAAAGTTTTCTTTGCTTAAAATCCAATTTTGATAATTTATTTTACTCCAGATATGGTGGGGAATTACCTTAAAAGTTAAATATTGATAAATAAAGTTTTTTTCTTCCCAATCCCCCTCTTCTTTTATTTTGATTTTAAAAGTATTAGAGTCTAATTTTTCTATTTCAAGATTTTTGAAAATTGGCCAAGCTGGATTCTCAGAATCTAATTTTATTATTTTAAAAGTAAAAACAAAATCATCGGAGGTTATTGGATTTCCATCTGACCAAAATTCTTTTTTTATATCTATTAAATATTCTTTAGTAGAAGAATTAAAAGTTATATTTTTAGCGAGATCATAAACAAAATCTCCTTTTCCATTCGGTTTTATTAATGATCTAAAAAGAATCGCAGAAATAATTTTTTCTGAATCATTTCTAGCTAAAATAGGGTTAAAGGTTTTTGGTTGTTCTAAAAGAGCTTCCGAGATTGAATTTTCTAAAAGATAGATTCTATAGAAAAGAAAAATTAAAGAAGAAAAAATTATAAATAAAAAGATAAAGGATATAATTATTTGATTCTTTTCTAAAAAATTAAAAAATTCAAAATGTTTAAAAATAGAAGACATCAAATTAAATTATAGTTCTTAAAATAGAAAGAAGTAAAAATAAGATAGAGAATACGATTGTAAGATAAAATACATATTTTTCAATTCCCCTTCGTTTGTAATAAAAACTTCCACTCCAGCCACCAAAAATTCCTGATATTTCTCCTCTTGGTTGAATTAATATTAGAAAAGTTAAAATTAAAGCATTTAAAACTATAAGAAGATCTAGCATATTTTAAATTATAACACAAAATTTAAAATATACCAAAATATAATTAGTGCTAAGATAATAATTATTAATGAAACGAAAATATTTAAAAATGGTTTTATTACTAAAAGACAAAAGAAAAGTATTAATAAAAAAATTAATGCTTTTTGAATTGAATTTTTAAAAAATGATGGATAAAAATAATACAAGGCAGCAGTTATTAAAATTGAAATTAATATTTTTTTTAAAAAATTAGCCATATTTTTATTTTAAATGCAAAAAACTTTTTTGTCTAATTTTTTTATGAAAACTTATTGCAAAACGATGAGATTCTTTATTTATTTTTGTAATTAAATTAGATAAATTGAAGGGAAGTTCGCTAAGTTTAATTTTTTTATTTTTAAAATAAATTTCCATTTTACCTTTTCCTAAAGAAATTACTTTTATTTTAAACTTTGAACAAACTTTTTCAGCTTCTTTTAATTGAATTTTACCACCATCAATCAAAATTATATCTGGTATTTTCCACTCTTTATGTTTTAATCTTCGCTCTAGAATTTCTTTTATCATTTTAGGATCGTCTGGTTTTTTTATAGTTTTAATTTTAAAAACTCGATAATCGGTTTTTTTAAAACCAAAAAAATTATCTTTATTTTCCCAAACAATCATCACCCCATAAGGAAAATTCATATTCCAATGAGAAACATCATAGGCCTCTATTTTTTCTATTTTTTTAATTTTTAAGAGCGATTTTAACTCTTCTACAGCTTTAATTTCATAGAAATTAAGATTAAAATTTCTGTCAATATCTTGATTTTCTAGAATAAAAATTTTTTTAATTAAATTTTCCATTTCAGAAATTAATGAGTCAAATTCTTTTTTATTGATAGCTAATTTTCTTGCCTTATTTATTTTTCCAATTAGAAAATATTTCAATATTTTAATATTGTTTTTATAATTTATAAGCTCTTTTTCTTTTATTTTTAAATTTTTATTACAGCACCAACCGAAGCAGAAATTAAGCTGAGAGTTAATGCATTCTCTAAGATGATATTTTTTGCAGGTGCAGAAAGGAAAAGATTTTCTAAATGTTCTTAAAATTATTTTTAAAGCTTTTCCTTCGATAAAGGGTCCGAAGTAAATAAAATTATCTTTATTGTTTTTGTGGGTAATAAAGACTTTGTTTATTTTTTCTTTACTAATTGCAACATAAAAATAGTTCCGATCATCCCTTAAAATTACATTATATTTTGGTTGATATTTTTTAATTAATTCAGCTTCTTTTAGAAAAGCTAAAAATTCATTTTTTAAAACTAAAAATTTTATTTTTGTAGCTTCTTTTAATAAATTTTTAATCTTAAATGATAACGATTTTTCGTAGTATGCTATTCTTTTTTTTAAATTTTTAGCTTTTCCAATATAAAGTGGTTGGTTATTTTTTAAAAAAATATAAACACCTGGTTTTTGTGGCAATTTTTTTATAATTTTTTTAAGCTTCATAAATTTATTATAATTAAATTTATGAGGAAAGGAATTTTTTTTCTTATTCTAGATGGTTTTGGTATAGGGGTTGAAGATCTTTCTAATCCTATATATTTAGCCAAAATGAATAATTTTTTTAAATTCTGTAAAAATTATCCTTTTGGAATTTTACAAGCCTCAGGCCCAAGCGTTGGGCTTGGGTGGGGAGAAGCTGGTAATTGTGAAATTGGCCATCTTACTTTAGGTTGTGGTAGAGCTATTTTTCAAGATTATATTAGAATTTTAAATCAAATCAAAGATGGTAGTTTTTATGAAAATAAAATACTTAAAGATTCTTTGAATTTTGCAAAATTAAATAAGAAAAGAATTCATCTTTTAGGTGTTTTAGGATACAATATTCATGAGACTCCTATTGATTTATGGAAAGCGACTTTAGATTTTTTTAAAAGATACGATGCGGAAGTTATACTTCATATTTTTGTTGATAATTCTTCTAATAATGGGTTTTTAAACGTTCTAAAAGAAATAGAATTTTTTTTAGATAAAAATATTAAATTAGGGACAATAGTAGGAAGTAGTTATGCTTTAGATAGGAAGAAAAATTGGCTAATAAAAACACAACAAGCATTCAATCTGATAGCTAAAAATGAGGGTAAATTTTTAGATTTAAATGAATTTAAAAATTTTATTTTAAATTCTTATAAAGATGAAAATTTTAAATTAGAAAACTTAAGACCTACAGTTTTAAATAAAAACTCTTATATTCAAGAGGGTGATGTTTTGATTTTTTTAAATTTGAACGAAGATTCAATTTTTCAATTAGCAAAATCATTTTTAGAAAGCGACGAAAGTTTTGGATATTACAAAAGAGAATTACCAAATGAGCTTTATGTTATTACGGTTACTAGGTATCCTATTTCAAAACCTAAATATCAAATTAAAACAATTTTAGAAGAGATTAAAATTGAAACTCATCTTACTAAAGAGTTGTTTTTAAAAGAAAAAAATATTTTTAAAATAACTGAAAGCGCAAAATCAATAAATCTTAATTTTCATTTTAATGGTTATATTTCAGAACCGTATCCTAATGAATATAGAAAAATAATGCCACCTGATGATATAATATCTAACCCTCTTTTAAATACAGTTGAAATATTTGATAATGTTATTCAAGCAATTTTAGATGGAATTTACGATCTTATAATCGCAAATATTGCTGCTCCAGATCTTGTTGGGCATACAGGGGATATCAATATAGCTATAAAACTTTTAAAAGATTTAGATGAAATTTTGAATGATTACTTAGAAAAAATAATTTCTTATAACTGGACAGTTATTTTAACATCAGATCATGGTAATATTGAAAGAATGTTTTTCCCTGAAACCGGTAGAGCACAGAAATTGCATGATCCTAATCCGGTTCCTTTTTTGATTATAAGAAGAGGTTTTGAAAGAGAAAAAAGCGATGGTCAATTTAAATATCAACTTAAAAACTCAATAGGTAGTTTAGCTGATGTGGCGCCAACTATTTTGTGGTTTTTTGATATTGAAAAACCAGATTGGATGTTGGGTAAAAATTTAGTTAATTTTATTTTCTAAAATTTCCCTAACTGCTTTTAAAAATTCTTCTTTTTCATTCCATTCAATTATTTTATCCTTTAAAATTATATAAGGCTCCACTCCTCCGATACTTAATATTAGATCGCCTTTTTTACTATTTTTAATTAACCATCTAATAGCCTCTTTTCTTTCAGGAATAATTAAAACTTCTTTTTTTATATTCCATTTTTTTATATAATTTTTTGCACCATTTTCAATTTGTTTCATGATACTTAAAGGGTCTTCGTTTCTTGGAATTAAATTAGAGACTACAACAATTTCGCTATACTTTATACAAATTTCACCGAAAAGAGGTCTTTTCCATTTATCTCTTTCACCATCAGCTCCAACCAGAGTTAAGATTCTTCCAGGATTGTAAATATTTTTTATTGTTTCAAAAACGCTAATTATCGAATCTGGAGTATGAGCGTAGTCTATTAAAATTTTAATATCTTTGTCATATATAAGCTCCATTCTTCTTGAAAGCCCTCTTATATTACTTATTATTTCTTTTATTTTTTTAACATCAATTAAGTCTAAAGCGTAAATAACCGAAATTGAAGCAAGAAGATTATAGAGATTAAATATTCCTAAAAGAGGAGAATTAAATTTTTCTCCAAATAAATTAAAGGTAATTCCTTCTTGAGAAATTTCATAATTTATTGGTCTTATTTGGGCTGGTGTTTTTATTCCAAAAGAGATTATGTTAATATCTTTAAAATTAGTGAAGAAATTAAAATGATTGTCATCTAAATTTGCAATTATAGTTTTTTTAATTTTTTTACCATCTAAAAGTTTTATTTTTTTATTTTTAGATATAATCTCAAAGAGTTTTCTTTTTGATTTTTTATAATTTTCAAAAGATCCATGTCTTTCTATATGTTCTGGATGAATATTTAAAAATAAACCAATATCGAAATCTATAAATTTATGTCTCCAAAACATTAACCCTTCTGATGTTACTTCTATTACCGCTATTTTAGAGTTGTTTTCTACTGATTTTTTTAAAAAAAATTGCAAAAAGCCTCTTCCTGGCATAGTGTTTTTAGTTTCATTCTTTTCTAATTTTTCTCCAAAATCAATAAAATCAGAAGAACAAAGAGAGGTTTTAATTTCTAGGTTTTTTAACATTTCATAAATTAAATAACAAGTAGTACTTTTTCCTTTAGTGCCAGTCACTCCTATTACTATTATTTTTTTTGAAGGAAAATTGAATTTTATAGCATAAAGGAGATTAAAAATAAAATTTAAAGATATTTGATAAATTTTTTTTAAAAAATTTAATAAATATTTTTCAAAAATTTCTTTCATTTTTTAGGAATAATTAACTCTTCCTTGATTGGAAGAATTATTATAACATTGGTCCCAAGCCCCTCTTGAGATTCGATTTTTATTTCTCCTCCATGAAGGTCTATTATTTTTTTGGTAATATAAAGACCAAGCCCAAAACCCTCTTTTCCTGTTTTTCTTACATTACTTCCTCTAAAGAATCTTTTAAATAATTCTTCTTGTTCTTTTTTTGGAATACCTATACCAGTATCTTTTATGGTTATTTTAATAAAATTTTCTCCCTCGAGCGAAAGTGAAATTTCTAATTTTCCTTCTGGTTTATTATATCTAATTCCATTATCTATAATATTAGAAAGAGCTAAAAAAATTTTACTTTTATCGCCTATAATTTCAATATTTTGAAGATTTTTTACTAAATTTATTTTGTTTATTTTTATTTCCATTTCTAAAATTTCTATAATTTCATTTATAACTTCAGCAATGTTAAATTTAGATAAATTCAAGTTTATACTACCACTTTCAATTTTTACTGAATTTAAAATTGTATCTACTAACCATATAATTTTTTTAGTTATTTTACTTGCATTATTTAAAAGCTCATTTTTTTCATCTTCATTTAATGAATTTTTTAAAGCTTCTAAAATCCAGTTTATTTCACTAAGTGGTGTTTTAAGTTGATGAGCGGCTATATCATAAAAAGCATTTTGGTTTTTTTGATACAAAACCTCCGCAGTTTTATCTTCTACAATTTTTAATTTAGTTACTATATTTTTTTCTTTTTCAAGAAGTGGCGCTGTCCAGATTAAAAAATAATTATCACTTGGTTCTTTAAAATAAACATAACTAATTTCTATTTTTCCTTCTGTTTTTCTTTCTAAAATTTGCCCAACTAAAGAAGGAAAAAATATTTGAGCTAATGTTCTAAATTTATTTGATTTCAACATTTCTGGTTTAACTTTTTGCCCAACTATTTCCTCTGGAGAAAGGTCAACTATCTTACAGAATTTTCTATTTACTCTTATTATAGTAAAATACTCATCATAGATACATAAACCCTGAGGCGTAATTTCAAAGGCGTTAAAAATTACTAACGAAAGATTTTCGGCTTTTGTTTTTCTTTCAATAGCTTTTTTTAAAATGTCAATTATAAAATAGATTAAGGCAAGGTTTATAATAAGATAAATTATTTTAATGAAAATTGGCGATTTAAAAAAGAAAATTGCTAGAAAATTTGCTAAAATTGATAAAAAAATAAAAAGCCCTTCTATTTGAAAATTTTCATATAGAAATTTGATTTTATCAATTAAAAAAAGATATATTTTTTTGATATATTTTTTATAATCTATGATTTGATTTCCCATAAATTTTTCCCTTTTTTAATTTTAACATTTAATTTTAAATCAATTTTTCTTTCAAAATTTATTTTGTCTATATTTTCCATTATATCTTTTATTTTTAAAATTGTCTCATCCATTATTTTTTCATTAATTTCAAATATAAGTTCATCATGCCAAGGTAATATTAATTTTAAATCTTCGTTTAATAATGGATTTAAATTTATCATTACAATTTTTAAAATATCAGCTGCCAAAGATTGAATTGGCATATTTATAGCAATTCTTTCTGCTTCATTTTTTTCTCGAGGATTTTGGCTCCAAATTTCTGGTAAAAATCTTTTTCTACCAAAAATATTTTCACTAAAACCATAAATTCTTGCTTTTTCTTTTAATTCGTTTATAAGCTTAGCTAAAGAGGGAAACTTTAAGAAAAAATTCGAAATATATTCTTTAGACTTTTCAATATCAAATCCGGTTATCCTTGAGAAAGTATTCGGACCCATTCCGTATAGAATTCCGAAATTAAGGATTTTTGCTATTTCTCTTTTGTTTTCATTTCCAAATATTTCTTTAGCTACTAATAAATGAAAATCTCCGCCTTTTTTTATAAAATCCAATATTTCATTTTCATTAGCCAAAAATGCGGCTAAAACTATTTCTATTTGTTTATAGTCAAAAGATACTAAACTAAAACCTTTATCTGCTTCTACTAATTCAAGTATTTTTTTTAAATTTTCTCCATGTTTTGGTAAATTTTGAAAATTTGGTTTAAAGGAAATAATTCTACCACTACTTGAAAGAGTTTGATCAAGGTTGGTGTTTACTCTATCTCTGGATGATTTTAAATTTTTAAGATAATTATTTAAAATTTTAGTATTTTCTCTCCATTTAATTATTTCCTTTACAATAGGATGAGCATCTTTTATTTTCATTAAAACTTCTTTATTAGTTGGTAAAATGCCACTTTTTGTTTTTTTGTTTGGGTTTTTTATTTTTAATTTTTCAAATAAAAGCCAACTTAACTCATATGGGGAGTTAAGATTTATTTTTAATCCTGCCATTAAAAAAATTTTATTTTCTAAAATTTTCTTTTGGGTTTTAAAATAAATTAAAGATTTTTTAAGCTTTTCTTGATTAACTTTTATTCCCCAGTTTTCAATTTTGGCAATTACTGGTATTAATGGTTTTTCTAAATTTGACCAAACAAAATCAAGATCTTGATTTTTAATTTTTTCGATTATTTTTTTATATGCTTCTTTAAAAAAGACAATGTTTAAAATTTCCTCTTTAAAATTATTATTATTCGTAATTAAAGCTATCTTTTTTGAATCTATTTTTTTAAGATTTGGATTTGATAACCAAAGTCCAATTTTAAGGTCAAAATAATCTGAAATATAATTTTTTAGAAAAGATTTAAATAGATTTTTTACATCAACACCTATAAAAACTTTTTTAAAAAAGGGTAAAGGTGGAATTTTTTGAAGATTTAATTTTATAATTTTGTTTTCTTTTAAAAAGAAAATTTCTTTATTTTCGATCTTAAAAAATATTTCTTTTTCTTTTTCAAACTCACTAAAAGAACCCTCAACTATTTCTGGTTCATTCTTGTATAAGGAAATTATTCTATTTTCTATTTTTTTAATTAAGCTTTTAAACTCAAATTCTCTAAATAAATTTAAAATTCTTTCATAAGATGGCCCTTTAAATCTAAAATCTTCTAAATCAAAGTTAATTTCGACATTTTTTTTAATCGAAATTAGTTCTTTAAACACAAAAATTTTATCTTCGTTTTCTTTTATTATTTGAGCTATTTTTTTATCTAAAATTCCTTTTTGCGCAGCTTCAACTATTTTATCTAAATTTTCATATTTCTCTATTAATTTTTGAGCAGTTTTATGACCTATCCCTTTTATGCCTTCGATATTATCTGAGGGATCGCCTATAAAAACTTTGTAATCAACTATTTGATTTGGTAATAAATTATATCTTTTAAAAACTTCATTTTCGTTATAAATTTTAATTTCACTAATTCCTTTTTTCATCGTCCAAACAACCACTTTTTCATCATCAACTAATTGAAGAGTATCTAAATCACCAGTTATAATCACTATTTTTTCAACTTTTGCTTTTGTTTTTTCAGCTATAGTTCCAATAAGATCATCAGCTTCATAACCGGCTTTTTCAATAACCTTAAAACCAAAGGCCTCAAAAAAATCTTTAGATTTTTTAATTTGAAAAATTAAATCTTCAGGTACTTTAGGTCTTTGAGCTTTATATTCTTTTAGAATTTTATGTCTAAAAGTTGGTTCAGGTCTATCGTAGCAAACTGCTCCATAGTTTATATTAAAATCATTTAAAACTTTTAAAAGAATATTTGAAAGCCCATAAAGCGCATTTACTACTCTTTCTTTAGAATCTTTTAAAAGTGGTAAAGCATGATAAAGTCTATGCAAAAGAGCATTAGCGTCGAATATTATTAGCATAAATAAATTTTAATTTAAAAAGGTCTTTCGCTCAAGTTTTGAGATAAACCTTTATTTTTCTTCCTTCTTTTAAATTTAAAAATTCAATCTTGAAAATAAATGAATATTTTACTAAGCTTAGAAAATTTTCGCCCCATTCAATACAAAAAATATTATTTTTTTTAAAGTTTTTTTTGAGAAAAGTGAATATTTCTTTTTTTTCCTTTATTCTATAAAGATCAAGATGGTGGAATTTTACATTTGTTGAGTTAATTTTTGTTTCATAAGTTTTTAAAATTATAAAACTTGGAGATCTTAAATTTTCTTTGATTTTTAAATTTTTAGCTATAAATTGGATTAAAGTAGTTTTCCCGGCTCCAAATGGACCAGAGAAAAAAATAAATAGCCCTTTAGGGAAAAATTTAAAAACCCTTTTTATAAAAATAGAAAAAAATTCTACAAACTTTAATGTTTCTTTTTTTGATTTAAAGTTATTAGAATATATTAAAAATTTCACTAGATATTAAATTCTTCCTCTTCTTCCTCTTCCTCTTCGGTTTCGAAATCTTCATCTTCTTCAAGTTCTTCCCATTCGGTTTCTTCTGTTTCTTCTGTTTCTTCTGTTTCTTCCCATTTCTCTTCTTCCTCTTCTAAGCTCTCATCTAATTCTTTTTCTGATTCTTCATCCTCATCCATTAATAAAACTTTTAATTTTTTCTCTATTAAATCTACTACCATATTTTTGAATCTTTTTTATGCCTCTTTCACTAGAAAGAGGCATAAAACATTAATTGTTTAAAAAGTTTAATCGATTTTTAAAAAAAGTCAAGAACTTTCTGTGAAAAAACTGTGAATTTTTAAAAGACTAAATTATAATTAATTATATGCTGATTAGAATTTTTTTTACTGGTGGGGCAACTGGTGGTCATATTTTACCAATAAAGAATATAATTGAGGAAATAAGTAAAATAAAATATGGATATGAATTTGAATTTTATTGGATAGGACCAAAACCTAAATTTCCCTTTGATTTTGATAATTTGAAACCTATTTTTTTGCCCGACTTTAAAATTAGAAGATACTTTTCTCTGCAAAATTTTTTGGATTTTTTAAAAATTCCATATATTATTTTTAAAATTTTTTTTGCTTTTTATTTTAAAATTCCTAACTTAGTTTTTTCTAAAGGAGGTTCTGTTAGTTTTTTTGTTAATTTAATTGGTTATATTTTAGGTATACCAATTTTAATTCATGAATCAGACTCTATACCTGGTCTTTCAAATAAATTTTCGAGCTTTTTAGCGGAAACTATTTTTGTTTCTTTTAAAAGTAGTATTGAGTTTTTTCCAAAAAATAAGGAGGTTATTTTAGTTGGACATCCTGTAAGCGAAGAACTTTTTTTAAATACTAAATTTTTACCAGAAGATTTTGATAATTTTAATTTAGAAGCTAATAAAAAAACGATTTTAATTTTAGGAGGTTCTCAAGGCGCTCAAGAGATAAATGAAATTATTTTTGAAATTTTAAAAAATTTAGTTAAAAAATATCAAATAATTCATATAGTTGGCAAAAATCTCTATGATGAAGCAAAAGCATTTTCAGATTTTATTTTAAAAAATATTCCAGAAAAGAAAAATTACCATCTTTTTTCATTTGTTGATCAAAAAACTTTAGCAAAATTTTATAGCATTTCTTCTTTGGTAATCTCAAGAGCTGGAAGCGGAACTATTTTTGAGATTGCTTTTTGGCAAATTCCAAGCATTTTAATTCCTTTAAAAAAAGAAGTTGTAGGAATCCATCAAATTAAAAATGCTCTAGAATATTTAAATTATGGAGCCTGCCGGGTAATTGAATCGGAAAACTTAAAACCAAACATTCTTTTATTTAATATTGAAGAAACTTTAAAAAATCAATCAGAAATTGAAAAAATGAAATTAGGAGCTAAAAATTTTTATTTACCAGGATCTAGTAAGAAAATAACTGAAATAATAATTAAAAAATTAGATTATTTCTATGGAAGAGAATGATTTTAAAAATATTAATAGAATCAAAGTTTTTACTGATGGAGGAGCCTTAAAAAATCCTGGTCCAGCTGCAATTGGAGTTGTTGTTTACGATACCAATCCCCCTAGAAAATATAAAGAATTTATAAATAAAGCAACTAATAATCAAGCTGAATATTTAGCCATGATTTTTGCTTTAAAAAAAATTAAACAAATTTATGGCAAAGATAAATGCAAATTAATTGAAGTTGAAATTAATTCAGATAGCAAAATTGTTGTTTTTCATATGAAAAATATATATAAAGTAAGAGAGGATGATATTAAAAATTTTTTTATAGAACTTCATAATTTAACTTTGGATTTTAAAAATGTTGAGTTTAATTATATTCCACGAGAAAAAAATAAATTGGCAGATTCCTTAGTCAAAGATGTTTTAAAAAATTTTAAAAAGTTTTAGAAATTGAAAAATTATGTTATAATTAAATTTATTAAATATTGATAATATTTGGCCGATTAGCTTTCAAGAAAAGCTGCGGCTTATTAAATTCATGGAAAAAGCAGTTTACCAGGATGTGTTGGAAGTCATATTAAAATCATTAGTTAATTATCCAAATGAAATTAAAATAGATAAAAAAATAGATGAAATGGGCGTTTTATTAGTAATAAAACTTCATCCTCAAGATGTTGGATTGGTAATTGGTAAAAAAGGTTCTATGATTAAAGCTTTAAGATCAGTAATTAGAGCTATTGGATTAAGGAACCATGCAAGGGTTAACTTAAAAGTTGAAGAGCCTAAAAGAACAATTTCTAGTGTTGATGAAGTAATAGAAGATCTCAAAAAATAAACTTGAAAAAAATTAATAAATTTCCAAAGATAGTATTTCATATCATAACTGCTTTTCCAGAAGCTTTTAGTTATCTTTTTACTTCAATTTTAAAAAGAGCTCAGGATAAGAGGATTGTTAAAATTAAGATTTACGATATTAAAAATTATTCGAAAGGAAACATCGATGATAGACCTTATGGTGGTGGGCCTGGTATGGTTCTTAAAGCGCAACCTTTTTTAAATGTATTGGAGAAAATTTTAAAAAACTCAAAATTCAAAAAAAATGAAAGAAAAATAATTTTTTTTGATTTAAAAGGTAAAATTTTTAATCAAAAAATGGCAAATTATTTAAAAAAATACAAAGAGTTAATTTTAATTTGTGGTCATTACGAAGGCGTCGATGAAAGAGTAGCTAAAATTTCTGATCTTAAAATTTCTATAGGACCTTATATTTTAAGCGGAGGAGAAATTCCAGCAATGATTTTAGTTGATTCTATTTCTAGATTAATTGATGGAGTTTTAAATAATCCATCTTCTTTAGAAGAAAAAAGAAATTATTTTTCCTTTCCAGTTTATACACGACCTAATGTGGTTAAATTTTTTAATAAAAATTTAATTGTTCCGAAAGTTCTTTTATCAGGAGATCATCTTAAGATCAAAAAATGGCAAGAAAAGAAAGGTAAAAAACTTTTTATTTAAGTTCATTAATTTTATGGTATAATTAAATCACTTATATGAAGGGCCCAAAAAAAGAGATAGTCGAAGGAAGGGTTATTGAAAATTTACCAGATACCACTTTTAGGGTTAAAACTGAAGACGGTAGGGAGATATGGGCCTATCTTTCGGGTAAGATGAAATTAAATTATATTAAAATTGTTCCTGGAGATATAGTTGTAGTTGAAATTAGCCCTTATGATTCTAATAAGGGTAGAATAATAAGAAGAAAATAATGAAAGTTTCAGCATCAGTTAAAAAAAGATGTAATGATTGCAAAGTTGTAAGAAGAAAAGGAAGAGTTTATATTATTTGTAAAGTTAAAAAACATAAACAAAGACAAGGATAATTTAAATAACATGGTTAGAATAGTCGGAGTAAATTTACCAGATAAGAAAATACCTTATGCTCTTTCATATATTTATGGTATTGGTTTTTCTCTTGGTATGAAAATTGTAAAAGAATTGAATATAGATCCAAATAAAAAGACAAATGAATTAACAAATGAGGAAATAAATAAGATTCAGAATTATATTGAGAAGAATTTGAAAGTAGAAAATGATTTAAAAAGAGAGATTCAGGAAAACATAAAAAGATTGATAAGAATTAACTGTTATCGAGGAATTCGTCATTTAAAAAAACTTCCAGTAAGGGGGCAGAGAACTAGAACCAATTCTAGAACTGTTAGAGGTAATATTAGACATACTGTTACTTCTGGTAAAAGAAAATTAGAAAAAAAGTAATATGGGTAAAAAAAGAGTTACAACTTTATCAGGTATAGAGGAAAAAACTATAGTTCCAGAAAAAGGGGTTAAGAAAAAAGTGAGTTTACCAGTGGCTAGAATTTATATAAATGCTAAATGGAATAATACTTTTGTTACTTTAACAGACGATCAGGGAAATGTTTATGAGATCATTTCAACTGGACAAGTTGGTTTTAAGGGAACCAAAAAAAGTACACCTTATGCAGGTTCTAGAGTTGTTGAAGTTTTATATGAAAAATTAAAAAATTACAGTATAGAAAAAATTAAGGTTTTTGTAAGCGGTTTTGGGCCAGGAAGAGATTCTGCTTTGAAAATGCTTTTTTCAAAAGATTTACCTATATACTTAATTGAAGATATAACCCCAGTACCTTTTGGTGGCCCTAGACCGCCAAAAGTTAGAAGAGTTTAATTATGTTGAAATATAAATGCAAAATTTGTAGAATGTATGGACAAAAGTTTTTGTTAAATGAAAGATGTGCTTCACCAAAATGCGCGCTTTCAAGGAGAAGAACTCGTCCAGGTCAACATGGTTCTAGGGTTAGAATTTTATCTGAATATGGTAAAGAACTTATAGAAAAACAGAAGGTTAAATTTTATTATTTACTTAGAGAAAGGCAAATGAAAAAATATTTTAAAATGGCAGAAAAACTTAAAGAGCCTACTCCACAAGCTTTAGCTAAAATTTTAGAAAGAAGATTAGATAATGTCGTTTTTAGAGCTGGTTTTTTCACCTCAAAGCCTCAAGCAAGACAAGCAGTTTCACATGGGCATATTTTTGTAAATCAGAAAAAAGTTGATAGACCATCATATTTAGTTAAAATAGGAGATATTATTTCTCCGAACCCAAGAAGTATTAAAAAAGGTATTTTTAGTGGTATTTATGATAGTATTAAAAAATATCGGCCGCCTAGTTGGATAGAATTAGATAAAGAGAAGTTAGAAGCAAAAATAGTTTCAGAACCAATTTTAGAAGAATTAAAATTACCTTTTGATTATTCTTTAGTGGTCGAATTTTATGGCCGCTAATATTTTAAATTTAACTATGGAAAGTAAACTTTTTATAGCTCAAAGTGTTCAAATTTTAGGGAAAGAGAAAAATTCAGCTTTAATTGGAATTAAAGGTCTTTATCCAGGTTATGGAGTTACTGTTGGAAATGCTTTAAGAAGAATTCTCCTTTCTTCTATTGCAGGAGCAGCTATTACTACAGTTAAAATTGATAATGTTTTACACGAATTTTCAACAATCCCAGGAGTCTTAGAGGATGTTTTAGAGATTGTTCTTAATTTAAAGCAAGTAAGAGTTAAAATGTTAGGTTCAGAACCTCAAGATTTGTTTTTAGAAGCTAAGGGCGAAGGCGAGGTTAAAGCTGGTGATATAAAAGTTCCTTCAAACTGTCAAATAGTAAATCCAGAATTACATATAGCTACTTTAACTGATAAAAAAGCTTCTTTTAAAATAGAAATGAAAGTAGAAAAAGGAATAGGTTTTTTACCAGCTGAAGAAATAAGAAAAAATAGCGCCGAAAGCAATGCTATATTTTTAGACGCAATATTTTCTCCTATTAGAAAGGTTAATTTCGAGGTTGAAGATATGAGGGTGGGAGAAAAGACTAATTATAATTTTTTGAAACTTTATATTGAAACAGATGGAACAATAGATCCAATTGAAGCTTATAATCAGGCTTTGGAAATTTTAGTAGAGCAATTTAATGGAATTAAGATAAAAAAAGTCCATGAGTAAATTAGCGGTTATTGAAATAGGCGGAAATCAATTTTTAGTAAAAGAAGGAAGTAAAATAAAGACAAAAAGAATAAAATTAAATAATAAGGATCAAAAAGAGATAAAAATAGATAAGGTTCTTTTGTTTTTTGATGGAGAAAATTTAAAAATTGGAAGTCCTTATCTAAAAGAAGTGAAAGTTATTGGCGAGATTTTAAAGGAAATCAAAGAAAAAATAGTAGTTGGTAAATTTAAACCAAAGGTGAGATATCATAAAAAAATTGGTACAAAACTTTATTTTTATGAAATTTTAATAAAAAATATAGTTGTTAACCATGCAGAAAATTAGAAAAGGAGATTTGGTTTTAGTAATAAAAGGTAAAGATAGAGGAAAAACAGGTAGAGTTTCTAAAGTTTTTCCTAAAGAATGTAAGGTTATAGTTGAGGGTCTTAATTTAGTAAAAAAGCATAAAAAACCTAAAAGAGCCGGTGAAAAAGGAGAAATTATTTTAGTTTCAAGACCTATTAACTGGAGTAACGTTAAATTGATATGTTCAAATTGTAAAAAAGCAACAAGAGTTGGTTTTTTAAAAGAAGCAGACGAAAAGTATAGATACTGTAAAAAATGTAAAAGTAAAATAATTTAATTATGGAAATAAATTTAAAAAAACAAATTGAAGAAAATTTGCCTAAATTTTTTAACTATAAAAATAAATTAGAATATCCTAAATTAGAGAAAATTGTTTTAAATATTGGAATAGGAAAATTTGTAACTTCTAATCCTCAAAATACAAATAAAATTGTAGAGGAAGCAATATATGCTCTTTCAATGATTAGTGGGCAAAAACCTAAAGTAGTTAAAAGCAAAAAATCTGTTTCGAGTTTTAAACTTAAAAAGGGAATGCCTGTTAGTGTTGTTGTTACTCTTAGAAGGGAAAAAATGTATGATTTTCTTTCAAGATTTATTATTTATGGTTTACCACGCTATAAAGATTTTAGAGGAATTTATAAAGAGCATTTTGATAAGGATTATAATTTGAATTTTGGTTTTAAAGAAATTAGTGTTTTTCCTGAAGCAATTTCTGATAAGATTCATTATAATTTTGGTTTAGGAGTTAATATAGTAGTTAGCGCCAAAAAAAAGGAGGATAAATTAAAATTTTTTGAAATGTTAGGTCTTCCTTTAAAATGAATTATTTTGAGATTAAAAAAAAATTTTTGGAATTTTTTGAAAAAAGAGGACATAAAATTGTTCCTTCTTCTTCTTTAATACCGGAAAATGACCCATCTGTTCTCTTAACTACAGCCGGAATGCAACAGTTTAAAGATTACTTTTTAAGAAAAAAAAATCCAGAAAATGATTTTAATTCTCAAAGAGTTGCTTCTTGTCAGAAATGTTTTAGAACAACTGATATTGAGGAAGTTGGAGATGAAAGACATTTAACTTTTTTTGAAATGTTGGGTAATTTTTCTTTTGGGCCAATAACTCAGGACGATCCTAATATTTTTTCTACAGGGGGTTATTTTAAAAAAGCAGCTATTTATTGGGCTTATGAATTTTTAACTAAGGAAATGAATCTTAAAATAGATTATGTTACTTATTTTGGAGGAGAAGGAGATTTACCTCCAGACTTTGAAAGTCTTAATATTTTAAAAGAGTTTAATTTTAAAATAAAATCATCTGGAAAAAAAGATAATTTTTGGGGGCCAACAGGAAATGAGGGGCCATGTGGTCCAACAGTTGAATTTTATATAGATGATCTTGAGGTTTGGAATTTAGTTTTTAACGAATATTATATGTATCCTGATGGCAGCTTAAAAAAGCTTGATTTTCTTGGCGTTGATACTGGAATGGGGTACGAAAGACTTTTGAAGGTTTTTGAAAAAAAAGAAACTGTTTTTGAGACTTCGGCTTTTGAGACAATTTATAAAGTTTTAAGACCTCTTATTCCTTCTGAGTATTTAGGTTTTAAAAGAGATCAGAGAATAATTTTAGATCATTTAAGAGCTATCGTTTTTTTAATTTCTGACGGCGTATTACCTTCTAATTTATCTCGTGGTTATGTTTTAAGAAGAATAATAAGAAGATTTTTTTTGAAATTAAAACAGCTTAGCATTCCAAAAAAATCGTACCAAATTTTAATTCAGAAAACTTGTGAATTTTATTCTCAATCTTGGCCAGAGGTTGAAAATTTCAAAAAGGTATTAGATGTTGTTGAAGAAGAAAAAGATAAGTTTGAATTAACTCTTGAAAGAGGTATTCGGGTTTTTAATAAAAGATTCGAAAATTTCAAAAGCAAAGAAAGAAAAGCAAAAGAGGCTTTCAATCTTTTTTCAACTTACGGTTTTCCTCTTGAACTTACTAAAGAACTTTTAAAATCAAAAAATATAAATTGGGATTTAGAAGATGAAGATAAATTTTTAAAGTTTTTTCAGGAGCATAAAAGAATAAGTAAGAATTTAAGAGATGAATTTTAAGGGAAATTATAAAATAAAAAAATGGTGGATAAATTTATTTTTAATTATTTTTATTTTGTTTTTAACTCTAAAACAACCAAAGAAAGATTTACCAATTGCTTTTTCTTTTCTAGAAGGATATAGTAGGGTTGGAGAAAGGGAAGCGCTTTTTAATGTTTTTTATTTTCTTTTGTTTTTAAATCTTTTAAATTTTATACTTTATATTTTTATTCCAGAAAAAAGAGCAATTCTTTTTCTAGTCCCGCTTTATTTGAATTTAATTACCGCTTTTTATTTTTTAATAATATTTTTAGCAAATTTAATTTAGTAAATTTTTGTTATAATTAATTTATGTTAAAAAGAAAATTTCACAGAAAAAAAGATCAAAGATTAGCGTTTATTAAGATTTTAGCCAATAATCTGATTGAACGTGAAAAAATTACTACTACTTTAAAAAGAGCAAAAGAGCTTAAAACTTTTATGGAAAGAATCATTTCAAGGGCAAAAAAACAAGATTTAAATTCTTTAAGATATCTTTTGAAATTTTTCAAAAAAAGAATAGCTTTTAAAGTTTTTTATGATATATGTCAAAGATATAAAGAAAGAAACGGAGGTTATGTAAGAATAATTAAATTAGGGAAATTTAGAAAAGATGGTAGTGAGCTTGCTACCATCGAATTTGTTTAAAATGAGTTGTTATTTTTGTAAAAATAAAATAGAAGTAGACTGGAAAGATGTTGATCTTTTAAAAAAATTCATTTCAGCTGGGATGAAAATAAAACATAGAAAATACACAAAATTTTGTGCTAAGCATCAAAGAAGGTACGCTCAAGCTGTTAAAAGAGCAAGGGTGATGAAGCTTTTACCTTATTTTCCTGGCCAATGGTAAATTTCTATTTTTTTTAAAGCTTCATCTATTAAATTTTCCCATAAAACTAATTTTTTTTTAAGCTGTAAAATTTTATTAACCCTTGATTTAGTAGCTGGTTTTTGAGGTAAAAATAAATTACAGCAGTCTTTATAATTTTTTTCGCTTATCTTTCCAGTTCCAATTTTATAAGCAAGATCTATTATTTCTTGTTTATTAAAACCTAGAAGAGGTCTTAAAATAAGAAAATCAGAGTCAAAACTAGTGCTCCACATATTTTCAACTGTTTGTGAAGATGTTTGACCAACGCTTTCTCCTGTGATTAAAGCTTTGTAACCGAATTTTTCAGCTAATTTTTTAGCTATTGCTATCATTAATCTTCGGTAAAAAATTATAAGATACTTAGAGGGAATATTTTGAAAAATATATTTTTGGGCTTCTAGAATATTAATGAAATAAATTTTAGTTGTTGGCTGATATTCGGCTAAAATTTTTACAATTTCTAAAACAGCTTCTTTTTCTAAAAGATCTGTTTGAGGATAAGCATAAAAATGAACAAAATCAACTTTTATACCTCTTTTTAACATTAAAAAACTAGCTATTGGAGAATCAAAACCTGCTGAAAGTAAACTTAAACATTTGCCGCTTGTCCCTACCGGAAGACCACCTAGACCTTTTATTTTTTCTAAATAAAAATAAAATTTTTTATCAAAATATTCTAAAAATATTGTTTTTTCTGGGTTTTTAAAATTAACTTTAAGATTCGGGTTTTCTTTTAAAATTAGTTTTATAATCTTATTTTTTATTTCAATTGAATTTTCCGGCCAGTCTTTATCTCCTCTTTTTACTTTTACAGAAAATGAGGTAAAATTAATTTTTAAATCTTTAATTATATCTTCAGGTTTTTCGTAAATTCCAATTATTTTAGAAAAGTATTCTATACCGGGTATTTTTTTTAATTTTTCTTCTAAATTTTCTCCTAAAGCCAAAATTCTTCCTCTTTTATTTTCTATTTGAGCCCCGGTTTGAATTTTAATATTTTCTTTTAATTTTTTTTCAAAAATAAATCTATTTCTTTTTTTTAAACCAATTTCTGAATAATGTATTATCCACAACATAGTTTGTTTTTTTTTGAGAGATTGCTTTATAATTTAATTATAAAATAAATTGAAGTTTAAAAACATGAAAAAAGAAAAAGGTTTTACTTTAGTAGAATTAATTGTGGTAATTGGAATTATTGTGATTTTAGCAGCAATTTTAATTGCTGCTTTAAATCCAGCTGAGCTTATTAAAAGAGCAAGAGATACTAGAAGAATCAATGATTTAGCTGCTTTAAATAGAGCTTTGGCATATTATTTAGCTGATGTGGAGTATCCAAATTTAACTAATGATTCTCCTAACTCAAATGCAAGGTGTGATGGTGGGGGTGGTACTAAAACTGCTTTTTTAAGTGGACCTGCTGCAGTCTCGGTGAGCGGTTTTACTATTTCAAGCAGTACTTCAAGGGCAGTAAACGGTACAGGTTGGGTGCCAGTTAATTTTACTTTAATTACTGGCGGATCTCCTTTACCACAACTTCCCGTTGATCCTCTAAATGATAGTCGTTATGTCTATATTTATGCTTGTAGTGTAATAGGAGGTTTAACTTATGAATTAGGTGGTAGATTAGAATCTTTAAGATATAAAGATTTGGCTACAAATACTATTGATGGTGGAAATGATAATAATACCTATGAAGTTGGAACTAAACTTGATATAATGGGCACTGTTACCTGGCCATAATAAAATCCTCAAAATTTTTTATAACATTAGTAATTACGACAGTTTTTTTGTCTAAAATTCCAACAGTAGCCTCAAAATGAGCTGAAAGTGAGCCATCTTCTGTTTCAAAACTTTCATCTTCTTTTTCTTTAACAAAATGAGTGAAGCTTGCCATTGGCTCAATTGCTACTACTAAACCAGAAGTAATTGTAAGCCCGGTTCCTTTTTCCCCATAATTTAAGATTTCAGGATTTTCATGAAGATTATAGCCGATACCATGACCACAAAGATTATAAATTGGTTTAAAGCCATAAGATTTAATTTCATTTTCAATTGCCCAACCTACGTCACCGAGTTTATTTAAAAATTTGAAATTTTCAATTCCTTTTTTTAATGCCTCTAATGTCGCTTTAATTAAACTTTTTGCTTTATCTGAAAGTGGTTCAAATCCTAAAGTTATAGCGCAATCAAGATATAAATTTTCCCAAATCATTCCAATATCAATTTTTATAATATCAGAGGGTTCTATTTTGAGATTTTCTTTAGGTATTCCATGAACTACGGTTTCATTTTTAGAAAAACAGATAGTTGCTGGAAATTTTTTTTTGCTAAAATATGGCTTATATCCTTTAAAAGCTGGTTTTCCTCCGCTTTTTATAATTAATTTTTCTGCCAAATCATCTAATTTTTTACTTGAAGTTCCTATTTTTGCTTTTTCTTTTAATTCAAACAAAATCTCAACTAATTTTTCTCCTCCTTTTATCATTTTTAAGATTTCTTCTTCTTTTTTTAGAAAAATTTTATTTGATTTTTTGAGCAAGTTAGAAACTATTTTTTATTATTTTTGAGAATATTATTTTTGAAAAATTTTTTTATTTTTTCAGGTTCAATAACTTTATCAATTAAACCATATTCTTTGGCTTCATAAGCTGAAAGATAAAAGTCTCTATCGGTATCAATTTCTATTTTTTTAATTGGTTGACCGGTATGAAAAGAAAGTATTTCGTTTATTCTGTTTTTTAATTTAACTATTTGTCTTGCGGTGATTTCTATTTCAACTGCTTGTCCTTCTACTCCTCCCATTACTTGATGAAGTAAAATTTCGGCATTAGGAAGGGCCGCTCTTTTACCTTTGGTTCCTCCACTTAAAAGAACTGCCGCAGCTGATGCTGCCATACCAATTGCAATGGTGACTATATCCGGTTTTATATATTGCATAGTATCGTATATAGCTAATGCTGAGGTTACAATTCCGCCAGGGCTATTTATATAGAAATAAATATCTTTTTCAGGATTTTCATGTTCTAAAAACAAAAACTGGGCAATAATGCTGTTTGCGATTACATCATTTATTGGCCCAGTTAGAAATATTATTCTTTCTTTTAAAAGTCGAGAATAAATATCATAAGCTCTTTCTCCGTATTGAGTTTTTTCAATTACAATTGGTATTAGATTCATGAATATTTATTATACCACAAATTTATTATAATTTAAATTTTTAGTATAATAAATTTATGCTAGTGGGCAACCATAAAATACTTAAAATTACAATTTTTCTTCTAATTTTACTTTTTATTTATTATATTTTAATCTATAATCCTAAAAATTGTTCTGAAAATTTATTTTTAAGGTCTTCGTCAATTTTTTTACCATTTTTAAGTTTTCTAACTCTTTTACTTGCTTTATTTCTTTTTAAAAAAGAAAATTTTATGATAAAAATTTTAATTTTTTTTCTTTTAGTTTTTATGCTGATTTTAAATCTTTATTTAAATTTTCTAGCTGGAAAGTCTTGTCTAGTATTGCTTATTTCTTTAGGTATTAATTCAATTTTAATTCCTTTTGCTGCTATGTTATTTTATTCTAAGGGTTGATGATATAATATTGTGATATAATTATATAAAAATCTTTAAAAGTAAATAAAAATTAAAAAATTTAAGCTTTCTAATTGCCCGGACGAAGAAATTTAAATGAGAGTTTGATCCTGGCTCAGAGAGAACGTTGGCGGCGTGGATAAGGCATGCAAGTCGTACGTCAAGTGTCACTTTGTGACGCTTGAAGTGGCAAACGGGGCAGTAACGCGTACGTAACCTACCCTTATCTTGGGCATAACTTTGCGAAAGCAAAGCTAATTCCCAATGGTCCCACAATTTGTGATTTACAAGTTGTGGGTAAAGGCTTAAATAAGCCGGATAAGGATGGGCGTGCGTCCGATCAGCTAGTTGGTGAGGTAACGGCTCACCAAGGCTATGACCGGTAGGGGGCCTGAGAGGGTGTTCCCCGCCAAGAGCACTGAGACACGGGCTCTACTCCTACGGGAGGCAGCAGCCGAGAATCTTGGGCAATGGGCGAAAGCCTGACCCAGCGACGCCGCGTGCTAGAAGAAGCCCTTCGGGGTGTAAATAGCTTTTCTAGGGGAAGAAGTCTAGTAACTTTATGTTACTAGATTGACGGTACCCTAGGAATAAGAGACGACTAACTTCGTGCCAGCAGTCGCGGTAATACGAAGGTCTCAAACGTTTCTCGGATTTACTGGGCGTAAAGGGTGAACAGGCGTATCCTAAAGTTCTTTGTTAAATTTCCTAGCTCAACTAGGAAAAAGCAAAGAATACTTAGGATATAGAGAACTACAGGGGCTGGTAGAACGGACGGTGGAGGGGTGAAATCCAATGATATCGTCCGGAATGCCGAAAGCGAAGGCAGCCAGCTAGGTAGTTTCTGACGCTGATTTCACGAAAGCCAGGGGCGCAAAAAGGATTAGATACCCTTGTAGTCCTGGCTGTAAACGCTGGGTGCTAGCTTTGAGGGTTTTAAGACCCCACCTTCGAGGCGAAGCTAACGCGTTAAGCACCCCGCCTGGGGAGTACGGTCGCAAGACTGAAACTCAAAGGAATAGACGGAAGGCTGCACAAGCGGTGGAGCATGTGGTTTAATTCGATAGCAACCGAAAAACCTTACCCGGGCTTGACATCCAACCGTCAAGCTTTACCGAAAGGTAAAGTGAGTCTACTTTTGTAGACAGGTTGGACAGGTGCTGCATGGCCGTCGTCAGCTCGTGGTGTGAACCGTATCCTTAAGTGGCACAACGAGCGCAACCCCTATCCTGTGTTACAAGTGTCACAGGAGACTGCCGACTTTTAGTCGGAGGAAGGAGGGGATGACGTCAGGTCCGCATGGCCCTTATGTCCGGGGCTACACACATGCTACAATGCTAGGTACAAAGGGTTGCGAAGTCGTGAGACGGAGCTAATCCCTAAAAGCCTAGCCCAGTTCGGATTGTAGGCTGAAACCCGCCTACATGAAGCCGGAATCGCTAGTAATCGTGGTTCAGGATGCCACGGTGAATACGTTCTCAGCCTTTGTACTCACTGCCTGTCAGCCCAGAGGAGTTCTCGGTGCTCGAAAACTTTTTTTAAAGTTTAGAGCACAGGGAATGACTAGGGGTAAGTCATAACAAGGCACCGCTAGGGGAACCTGGCGGTGAAACAACTCTGATCCTTTGAGTTAAAAGATCAAACTTTCTTTTTTCGTCCGGGCAATTAGAAAGCTTAAATTAAATTAAGATTCTATGAAAATTTTAATTGTTGAAGATGAATTTTTTTTAAGGACAGTTCTTGAAAAAAAACTTCAAGCAGAAGGATTTGAAGTTATTTTAGCTTCAGACGGAGAAGACGCAATTGAAAAAATTTTAAAAGAGGTACCTGATTTAATATTGCTTGATTTAATTTTGCCTAAGAAAAATGGTTTTGAGGTTTTAGAAGAAATAAAAAAAGATCCCTATTTAAAAGAAATACCAATTATTGTGGTTTCAAATTTAGGACACGAGCTTGATATCGAAAGAGCTAAAAAATTAGGAGTAAATGATTATTTAATTAAAGCTCATACTTCGCTTGATAGTGTTATTGAGAAAATAAAAGAGCTAAAAGAGAATTTAAGTAAAGTTTAGTTTATGTTAATTAAAAATTTTAGTGAACTAGCTCTTTCTTTTGAAAGAGAAATATTACTTAAAACACTGAATTTTGGTCTAGAAAGTTTAAACTTAGATGTTGAAATCGAAAATTTAAAAATAAAAGAAGGATTAATTTCTATTGGAGAAAAAAAATTTGAATTAAAAAAATTTTCTAAAATTATTTTAATTGGTTTCGGGAAAGGTTCACTTTATATTTGTTTAAATATTTACAAAATTTTAAAAAAAGAGAAAAATTTTAAAGGTTGTTTTGTTATAGATTTTAAATATGAAGATTTAAAAATAGAATCTGAAGATAATTTTTACTTTTTTGAAGGAGATCACCCACTTGTAAGTAGACGAAATGTAGTTTATACAAAAAAAATAATAAAATTTTTAAAAGAATTAAAACTTCAAGAAAACGATTTAGTTTTAACAGTAATTTGCGGTGGGGGGTCGAGTATGTTTGAAATACCAGCTATTAGTCTTTCAAGAGAAAAGGAAATAAATAAAAAACTTCTCGCCTGCGGCGCAAATATTTCTGAGATAAATACTGTAAGGAAGCATATTTCTTTAGTAAAAGGAGGCTCCTTTTTAAAATTTGTATACCCCGCGAAATTAATTTCCTTAATTGTTTGTGATATACCCACTGATGATTATAGTATTGTAGCTTCTGGTCCAACTTTTTTTGATAGAACAACAAAAGAAGATGCTATTGAGATACTTAAAAAATATAATATAGAGTTTGAAGATAAAGAAATTTTAGAGACACTTAAAGATGAAAAATATTTCAAAAATGTTTTTAATTTCGTTATTTTTGATAATTTAAAGGTTCTTAAAAAAATGGAAGAATTTGCTAAGGGTTTTAAAATAGAGACAAAAATAATTTCAAGCAGAGTAAATGAATCGACTGAAAATTTTGCTAAAAAAAGTATTAAAGATGTTTTAAGTTTTAAAAAAGGAATATATCTTTTTGGGGGAGAAACAACTGTTTGTATTAAAAAAAAGGGAAAGGGAGGAAGAAATCAAGATTTAGCTTTAAGAGTTTTAAAGATTTTTAAAGATGAAAATATAAAAAATATTGTCTTTTTAGCTTTTAATTCAGATGGATGGGACAATAGTGAATTCGGAGGAGCTATTTCAGATAAAATATCTTTAGAAAAGATTAAAAAACTTAATTTAGATATTGATTATTATTTAAACGAAAACTTAAGTTTTTATTTTTTTAAAAAAACAAAAGATTATATCTTTACCGGCAGATTACCAATTAATGTTTCTGATTTTATTTTAATCTTTAAAACAGATTAAATCTATGGTATAATTAATTATATGAAATTATTTTTAAAATTGTTTATTTTTGTTATTATTTTTTTATCTTTTAAACCAGTTTTTTCTAAAAGTTTAAATTGGGAAAAAAACATAAATGATTATTTTAATAAAATTTCTCATTATAATCCAGAAATTTTAGTTACCAATCCTTTTTATAATTTTAAATATTTTTTTTATAGTAAAGTTCTTAAAAATGAAAAAAAGACTTGGGAATTTTTAAATCAAATCATATCTCAAATCTACCTTTATCGTCAAAATTCTGATTTTGTAAAATATCTTTTTAAAGAATATTCAAAAATTCTAAACGAGTTAGATAATAAAAGTATCAACTATGATGAGTTTTTGGCTCACTTTTTTCTTATTTCTTACATAGAAAAGAAAATTAATAAAAACGAACTTCCCGATATTTCAGATGAACTTTTAAAATTAGTTGATAAAGATAATTTAATTAATATTTTGCAGTATTTGAACGATAAGAGTATTTTTGAAAAATTTTATTTTCTTTTTAGATTAAATCTTGTTTGTTCAGAAGAAATAAGGGAAATTATTAAGCCAACTCTTGAAGAATTAGAAGATAAAATTTCTTCAGATATTTTAAGTTTTGACGAAGATTCTTGGAATAATTTTAAAAAAGAAAGTCCTTATGATAAGCTAACTTTAATTTATCTTGATTTTTTAAAAGTTTTAAAATAAATGCAAATTCAAAATTTTTTTCAAATAGAAAATTTCTGGTTTTATTTTTTAATTTTTTTATGGACCCTACCTTGGAAAGGAATAGCTCTTTGGAGAGCTGCTAGGAATAATCAAAAATACTGGTTTTTATTTATTTTAGTTTTAAATACTTTTGCAATTTTAGACATAATATATATTTTCTTTTTCTCAAAGAAAAAAGATGAAAAAAATCAACAGTTATAATTTATATTTATGGATAATTTAAAAGAAAAAATAGAAAAATTTAAAAGAGAAAAAGGTCATTTCATAGAAAATCAGTGGTTCCCGAGAGTCACTTCAATTATAGAAATTAAAGCAAAGCCTGGTCTATATAAGTTTTATGCTGAATCTTCAAATTTTGAAGATGCTAACAGAAAAAAAAGTTTAGCAGGAAATGAGGGTACAAAAATTCATGAAGCAATTGAAAAAATTTTAATTGGAGAGAATCCAAAAGTAGAAGATGAGTTTAAACCATCAATTAAAGCTTTTATGGATTTTTTAAAAGAAAATGAACTTATAGTTGAAAAAGATTTTATAGAAAAAAGACTATTAAGCAAAAATTTTAGATATACCGGTACTTTTGATTTTATTGGTTATGTAAATGGAAAATTTTCTGTTGTTGATATTAAAACTTCTTCGGGTATATATAGAGATTACGGGCTTCAAACCTCAGCTTATCTTTATGCGTTAAATGAATATGGTGGTATATTTGATAGCGATGGTCATTTTATAAAAAAAATTCCAAAAGAGATAGAAAGTAGATTTATTTTACTTATAAGGAGAAAAAGAATCTGCCACAAATGTGGAGCAGAATATATTGTGAGAAGTGGAAGAGAACCAAAAATAGAAAATGGAGATTTTAATTGTGAACATGATTTTAGTGAAATAATTGGAGAGTTTGAACTTAAAGAGTTTGAAAACCAAAATGGTGATTTTAAAGCTTTTTTAGCCTGTAAAGATTTATGGGAGTGGGAAAATGAATTTTTCCTTAAACAGATTGGGTATTTTTAAGGAGGGGTGCCGGAGTGGACTAACGGGACGGCCTGGAGAGCCGTGGCCTAGTTTTAGGCCTCGTGGGTTCAAATCCCACCCCCTCCGCCGGTTAGAAAAAGAAGTTGCTGTTTTGCTCGAAGCTAAGATTCGCCAACGAATTTTAGGCGCAAAATTATTTTTTTTCTTTCAAAATGAAGTTCTAGCTGATATTTTCTTCTGTTTATTTGGCGGTTTGCCTTTTTGCTTCCGATTTTTGACGAAGGTAAGCGGAAAAGGGGTTCGGTCTTTGCTTTTTCGCCCATCTAGCCCGTTAATAAAATCGGTTCAGATTTTTTCAAATACACACCGCCAGTTGGAAATTCTGTTGCTGGCTAATTTGAATTTAAAAGTATAAATTTTTATTTTCTTTTTAAATAATTGATTTATAATTAACAAATTAAATAATTGATTTATAATTAATTAACAAATGCTCATACTTTGGATAGTCATTTTTATAATTTCCTTGATTGCTCTTGTGAAAGGATCTGATTGGCTTATTTCCAGCGCTGAGAAAATTGGGCTTGCTCTTGGATTTTCGCCTTTTATAGTCGGAGTTACCATTGTCAGCATCGGAACATCTTTCCCCGAACTTATTTCATCTCTTGCTGCTACCTTTAAAGGAGTGACTGAGGTAGTTGCGGCAAATGCTATTGGTTCTAATATTGCCAATATTCTGCTTATTGTTGGTATTTCTGCTGTTATTGGTCGTCGTCTGGTTGTTACTAAAAGCTTAATTGATTTGGATTTACCACTTTTAGCTATTGCCACGGTTTTATTTTTGGGAGTTGTTTGGGATAAAAAAATTACTTTTGGTGAATCCCTTTTGATGCTTGCTACCTATATGGTTTATTTGCTTTATACTGCTTTCCATAAAGACACTGAAGATACTGATGAAATTTATGAGGTTTTACCTTCGAGAAGAGAGAGAAGAGAACATATTGCTGTTCAGAAAAAAGAAACATTAGTTCGTCCCAAATTATCCAGCAAAGATTTTATTATGCTTATTCTGGGAATTATCGGGCTGTTTTTTGGTGCGAAATATCTTATTGAGGCATTAGTAAAATTATCGGAAATATTGAATGTCGCCACTGGAGTTATTACGATTACTGCTGTTGCTTTTGGTACTTCTTTGCCAGAGCTTCTGGTTTCAGCCAAAGCTGCTTTTCAAAAAAAATCAGAAATCTCTCTTGGTAATATTTTTGGTTCAAATATCTTTAATGCTTTTGTTGTTATCGGTTTTCCAGGGTTATTTAGTCTCTTGTCAGTAGATAATCAAACTTTTGCTATTGGTGTACCAACAATGGCTTTTGCTACTTTCCTTTTTATAATTTCAGGCATTTCCAGAAGAATTCATATTTGGGAAGGTCTTTTCTATCTTTCTATATATATTCTTTTTATTGCCAAACTATTTAATTGGTTTTAAATGTAATCTAACAGTTAAACTTTCTTTAAAAGATGCTTTTTTAGAGATTAGAAAAAATAATGCCCCAAAGCGCAAAAGAATTATTTGAAGAATTTCAAAAACACCTCAGTCGAACCCTCAAGGAGAGTTCCTTTTTTTGAAGGAGTTGACGGAAAAGATGTTTATAATATCACCGCACCTTTTTCAATGAATAGCAAAGCTTATATTGCAGGTAGAGTAGACCCAAGAGAAAAGGAAGGCGAATTAGAAGTTCGATTTTTTTAAGAAAGAACAAAGTTTGGTTACCAGTGCTTAATAGCCCCTCTTTTCGTTTAGAAAATCCTTTTATCACTAAAATCGGAGTGGAGTTTATTTTTGGAGGAGTAGAAATATTTTTTAATTCAAAAGAGCTCAGCTACCAAATGGTTTTCTATTGGAGTAATACTTTTCAATCTCTTTAGCTTTTTGCCAAAGGGCTTGACTTTATGAAAGATATTCATTTAATTTCCTCGCCAAGAGGAGAAATCGAACTTTTCGTCAGATCTCAAGAGCCTTAGGTGGTTGGAACTAGTCAGGGTAAAATTACTTTTATGAAAATTCTAAATCTAGAATATTTAAAACCAGAATTAATTTTACATGCAAAAACCATTGAAGGATAATTTAGAGATCAAGAATGTGGTGGTGTAAATGAACTTTACCTTTTCGAAAATGGCCAAATTGGTGCTATTGGTCACATTGCTTTATATAGGTAAGGAGGCTAAAAACATTATTGTGGCGATGGTATTTACATTTAATACTCTCACTGCTGTTTTTTTACCACTACGCATTATCGCCACCAGAAAAAATTCTCCCGCAGGACCGGTGAAACGTTTTCCAGAACTTGAAGATGTTCTTTTTCCAGAAGGTTTGATGTGTCACTCAAATAAACTTTCAACTCTTTATTGTGCTTTCAGCGACACTAAAAAAGGTCGTCTTATTATTCCTTATCCTTTTAATTGAGAGTTATTTTATAAATAGTGATCTATTAAAATTTTGTTAAGAGCTACTACCAATATCTTAAGTTTTTACCTGGAGACGTGGCAGAACGGCTAATGACCGACTTTGAAAACTGGTACCCTTCAAGGGTCTCGTGGGTTCAAATTCTACCCCCTCCGCTTAAAAAGTATTCTTTTCTTTAAATTGTTAAAATTAAATTAGTTTTAAAAATTTATTTATTTCATAAAATATTGACAAATTTAATAATTATGATATAATGTAAATGTTTTAAAATTTTAAATCTTTTTAGCATCTAAAAATTAAAAAAAGGAGGGTTTTATGGCAGATTTAATAAAAGTAGAGCGTATCATCATTTTAGCTCCGTTATTAATGATAATTTTTGCGTTTATTTGGTGGTTTATATTATTGTATCGTAAACCTTTATTCCGTGAAGAAGTAAGCGGTTTTTTATCAATTGTTAGTTTTTTTATATTTATTTCAACTTTTATAGGCGTAATAGTGATTATTTTAGACTGGGAATTAAAATTTTTCTCGCTTGAATATGTAGCAAAGACAATAAGGGTAATGATTTTGGGCGGATATTTAATAACCCTGAGCGCTGTATATATCATTTTTTTGATGGCTATTAAGAATATAAACAATTTTGATATTTTTGTAGCTACTTTTAATAATTCCAAATTTGGTAAAACACTAATAAGATTCTTGGGATTAGGTTTGACTATTTTAATAACATCTTTAGCTGCAATGACTGTTTTTTATTTAACAATAAGATTTTCGTTAATTTTTTTAATCACCTTTTTATTTTTAATTATAGTCTTTAAAGAGATTCTTAAGCGATTTATATTGATAAGAAGATAGTGTAAAGCTGCTTAATTTAATATTTTAAAAATTTAAAAAGAGGGGCATTTTGCCCCTTTTTTATTTAAATTAATTTTTATTTTCATAATCCTCAACTTTTTTAATTCTTCTTAAATATTTTTCTTCATTTTTAAATTTAGTCATTAAAAAAACTTTGACGATTTCCCAAGCTAAATTTTTTTCTATAAAATCACTTGCTAAACATAAAACATTAATATCATCATCTTCCTTTATGATTTTTGCCATTTCAGGACTTAAGGCTATAGCTCCTCTAATTTTTTTTAATTTATTAACAGCAAAACACACGCCAGCCCCTGAGCCACAAATTAAAATTCCAAGACTTTCGGAATTTTCTCTTACTTTTTCTCCAACCCTAAAAGCAAAATCAACATAATCATCTTCAGGATCATAAATAAAATTTCCTAAGTCTTCAAAGTTGTAATTATTTTCTTTTAATTTTTCTTTTATAAATTCTTTAAGTTCGAATCCTCTATGATCGGCTCCAATGAAAATTTTCATTTTCAAAATTATATCATAATTATAACTTTGAAAATAATAAATTACCTTGATATAATTAATTTATGGAAGAGTTTACAAACCTTAAGCCAAATGAGGGAAAAAATTTAATAATTGAAGTTAATGAAGAAGAGGGAAAATGGAATGGTAAATGGGCTCGATTTCCTATAAAAACTCATGTAATTACAAAAGAAGATAAAATTGAAGAAGTTGTAAAAGAATATGCTTCAAAATATTTAAAGGAAGGAGATATTCTTTTTATAAGTGAAAGAGTGGTTGCTATTTGTCAAGGAAGAGCTTATCCTATAAAAGAAATTAATCCATCTTTTTTAGCTAAATTTTTATCCAAGTTTGTATCTAAATCACCATATGGAATAGGTTTAAAAAGCCCTTGGACTATGGAGCTTGCAATTAGAGAAGCTGGTATTTTTAGAATAATTATTGGAAGTTTTTTTGCACTTTTAACTAAACCTTTTGGTATAAGAGGTGTTTTTTATAAAGTAGTAGGTAAAAATATAAACGCAATCGATGGCCCTTGTTCTTATACTCTTCCGCCATATAATGAATACGCTAAATTAGGGCCAGCTAATCCAAATGAAGTAGCTAAGAATTTAAAGTCTATTTTAAATTGTGAAGCTGTGATTATCGATGCAAACGATTTAGGAGTGAATGTTTTAGGAAAATCTGATAAAAAAATTCCAGATAGTTTTTGTAAAAAAGTTTTTAGAGATAATCCTTTAGGGCAATCAAAAGAGCAAACTCCTTTAGCTATTGTAAGAAAGATTGATTAAGTTATTCTTCTTATTCTTTTAAAATTTTTTTTATCTGACTTAATAATTTTCTCTATTTCCAATAAAAATTTTTCTACCTTCTTTTCATTATTTTGAAGAAAATTACATAAAAAAATATCCAAATTTATTAATTTTTTTTCTGGCCAAGTATGAAACGCAAGATGAGATTCTTTTAAGATTGCTAAATAAGTAAAGCCCTTATTTTTAAAAACATAAGAAATAGATTTTATTTTTTTAATTTTAGAAATTTTTAAAATTTTTTCTACTACTTTTTTAAAATATTTTAGATCAATTAAAAATTTTTTATTTTTACAATTTAAAAAATCGATAGAAATTTGCAAACTTTTTTTTTGTAAATTAAAATTGGGGCTCATATTTTAAAATTTTAAAAAAATTTTTGAAAATTTCAAGAGAATTTGTGGATTTTATGTTATAATGTTTAAAATGATAGTCTTTAAAAATGTAAGCAAATTTTATGATGGTAATTTAGCTGTTGAAAATTTAAGTTTTAAAATAGAACCAGGGGAATTTGTTTCTTTAATTGGAAGATCAGGCTCTGGTAAAAGTACAGTTTTAAAATTGATTATTAAAGAAATAGAACCAACAGAAGGAGATATTTTTTATAAAGGTAGAAATTATAAAGATTTTAGCGAAAAAGATATAGTAAAGTTAAGAAGAGAAATCGCAATTATTTTTCAAGATTTAAGATTGCTCCAAAATATGACGGCTTATGAAAATGTTGCTTTTGTAATGGAAGCTAAGGGCGAAAAAGATTCGGTTATTAAAAAAGAAATACCGAAGATATTTGAGTTAGTAGGAATTGAAAATAAAATAAATTTTTTTCCAAATCAACTTTCAGGAGGAGAACAACAAAGGGTTGCAATAGCAAGAGCATTAGCTCAAAGACCAGAAGTTATTTTAGCAGATGAGCTTACAAGTAATTTAGATCCAATAACCGCTAGAGATATTCTTTTGATTTTAAAAAAAATAAACGAACTTGGAACAACTATAATTTTAGCAACTCACAATTATGAGCAGATTAAAAAATTTAATTTAAGATCAATTCTTTTAGAAAATGGTAGGATTTTAAAAGATACTTTTGGGAAACCATTAATAGTTTCTTAAATTTTTAATTTCATTTAATAAATCATCTTTAATAAAATATAGAAAAGAAAAATAAAAAATTATTCCTAAAAATATTTTTAAAAATAAAAACATCCCAAAAATATCTAAAAAGTAGATAAATAAGGCCATCAAAATTGAAGTAAAAAGATATTTACTAAAGTTAGGTAAAATTTTGAATTTTAAAAATTTTTTTAAAGTAATAGTTGAAAAAATAAAGAGAATTAAAAAATTCAAAAGATGAACAAAGGCAGCGCCGTTAATTGAAAATTTTGGTATTAAAATAAAACTTAAAATTAATATTAACAAAATATTTAAAATATCTAATATTAACATTTCCTTTCTTTTACCAATAGCGGTTAAAATTGTTATAAAAAGTGAGATATAGCTATTGAATAAGAATCCGAATATTAAAATTAAAAAGGGATAAAAAGCATCTTTGTAGCTATTTCCAAAAATAAAGATTATTAATTCTTTTCCTAAAAAAATAGTTCCAAATAAAAGTGGCCAAAAAATTAAATGATAAATTTTTAAAATTTTTTCTAGAAAAATATTTATTTTATCTTTTCTTCTAATTATAGTAGGAAGAATCGCAGAAGCAAAAGAAATTGGGATAACCGTTAAAGCCTCATAAAATCTTAAGGAAGCGCTGTAAATTCCGACCACTTCTGGATCAAAAGATTTTGAAAGAAGCAAAATTGTAAAGTTAATATTAATAAAAAATAAAACATTAGTTATACCAAAAATCCAAGCATCTTTAAAAAGATAAGATAGAATTTCAGAATTTATTTTTGTATCATCTTTTAAGGTTGTTTTATTTATATTTTTAAAAACAAGAAATAAACCAAAAATAGCTCCAACTAAGAATATCCAAAAATAGATATAACCTAAAGTAGTCGGTTCTGGATTATTTTTAAGATAAAAAATAACTCCTAAAAATAAAAATAAATTGGTAACAATTTTTAAAATGCTAGGAATTTCAATTTTTTCTAAGCCCGTCAAAAAGGAAGAGGAAATTTCTCTTAAAAGATCAAATATAAGGCCAAAAAAAATAATAATAAAAAGAAGTTTAAGTTCTGGTTTGAAAAAGAAATTGAAAAGAAAATATGAAATCAAAAAAGAAATTAAAGTTATAAAAAAAAAGAGAATGAAAGAATTAAAAAAAATTAAAGTTCTTTTTTCTCTGTGTTCACTTGTATTTTTTGTAATAGTGGTAGTTAGGCCGAAATCTGAAATAAATCTAAAAATATTACAAAAACTAAAAACTGATGAAAAAATTCCATAGTTTGATGGTCCCAAAAACCTCGCAGCCACAATAATAGAAAGTCCTCTTAACAAATAACTCAAAATTTTGTTTAAAAGAGACCAAACAGTATTTTTGAAAACTATTTGACTATCATTTAAATTTTCAAAAAGTATTTTTTTAAGCTTCATTTAAAATATATTTTAATTTAATAATTATAGTATATAATCAAATATGGGACACTTAGAACAGCTTATAAGCGAAAATCTAACTCTTTTTTTAGCTCTTTTTTTATTTTCTGAATTTTCAATCTTTTTAGTGATTTTATTAATTTCAATTTTTTTGATTTTTAAAAAAGATAAGGTAGACTTAAAAACTTTTCTTTTAAGATTAGTTTTTTGTTCTTTAGTTTTATTTATTTTGAAAATCTCTTTAGATAATTTATGGGGCAGAGAAAGACCTTATTTAATTTTTAGTAGTGAAATTTTTAAAAGTCTTTTTCCTCAAGATAAAAATTTTATTTCAGGACATAGCTCTTTTGGTTTGATGCTTTCTCTTTTAAGTTTTTATTTATCTCCTGCTTTAGGTTATGTAAATATTTTTATTTCTATTTTAGGAAGTATTTCAAGGGTTATTCTTTTAATACACTGGCCTCAAGATATAATTTTAGGTTGGTGGTTAAGTTTTTTTATTTTTATAATTTCAGTTTATTTGTTTAAGAAGAAAAGGTAATTTATAATTTAATTAGCGGTGGGCGTAGCTCAATTGGTAGAGCACCAGGTTGTGGCCCTGGTGGTTACGGGTTCGAGCCCCGTCGCCCACCCTATTTTATTACCTATTTTATTTAAGTTTTATAAAAATTTTACCTATTTTATTTAAGTTTTATAAAAAGTTGGTGGTTAAGTTTTTTTATTTTTTTATAATTGCAGTTTATTGGTAGAGCACCAGGTTGTGGCCCTGGTGGTTACGGGTTCGAGCCCCGTCGCCCACCCTATTTTATTACCTATTTTATTTAAGTTTTATAAAAAGTCTGGGAATTTCTTATAAAATAAATTTTTAAAAATTTCACAAACAATAAAGCAAGAAATATTTAAAATTATAAGTTTTAAAATTAACTCTAAACTAGGAGTTTTAAATCCTAAAATTTTTTGAGTAAAAGGATGAAAAATAATTAAGTTTGAAATAAGAATGCAGATTAAAGTAAAAAATAAAATTAGTTTTGAGGGCAATTCTTTGTAAATAGGTTGTTTTGTTGCTATGTTTAAAAAAACTAAAATTCCAATATTTGTTGTTGTAAAGAAAATTGAGGTTTGAATTATTTCTTTTGAAATATTTTTAGAAAAATAAAAACTTAAAATTATAGAAAGAGATATTAATATAGAGAACATCAAGATAAATATAAAAGAAGCTTTATTTGAGAATTTTATAGGTCTTTTTATATTTTTTAAATTAACCCTATCGAATCCTACTAAAAAAAGAGGGAGATCTGTTAAAAAATTGGTTAAAATTAGTTGAGTAGCTGAAAGGGGTTGAAATGTTAGAATAAAAGATAAAAATAAAATAGCGAGAAAATTTCCAATATTGCCGCTTAGGGTATGTTTAAAATATTTACCTATATTTTCAATAGCTGTCCTTCCAATTAAAATTGCATCTACAATATTATCTAAACTGTTATTTTTAACAATTACATCAGTCTGATTTTTAGAAATATCCGCCGCTGTTTGAACTACAAGAGAAAGATTAGCTGCTTTTAGTGCTAAAATATCGTTGATTCCCTCACCAAGGAAAGCCACAAATTTTTCTTTTTTAATTTCATTTATTATTTTTAATTTTTCTTCAGGTAAAAGTCTTGCAAAAACATTATTATTTTTAACCAAAAAACTTATGTTTGAATTTTTTAAATCTGAACCAATTACAACTTTTTCATTGGATTGTATTTTAAGTTTTTGAGCTACTCTTAGGGCAACATTTGGAGAATCACCCGTTAAAATTTTGAGATCTACATTAATTTTCTTTAAAGTTTCGCAAGCCTTAAAAGAGCTTTCTCTTATAGGGTCTTCAAAAAGAACTAGTCCTAAATTTTTTTTATTTTTATTTTCTACAAAAATAGCTAAAGTTCTATAACCCATTTTATCTGCAGCTTCAAAATCTTTTAATAAAGAAAAATCATCAGCAAGTTGAAAAATTCTTTCTGGAGCACCTTTTATAATTTTAAAAATTTCTTTTTCAAATTCTATTTTATAAATTTCAACTCTTGTTGCAGGATCGAACGGTATTTCCTCTTTAATTTTATATTTTTCTAAATTTTCAATTTTAAAATTTTTTAAATAACTTAAAAGAGACTCATCATATGGAGAAAATTCATTTTTTATAAAAGAGGGTAAGAGAAAATAAAAACATATATTGTTTGATTCTTTTTCTGGTTTAATATTTTTAGTAATAAGTTTATTTTCTGTTAAAGTTCCTGTTTTATCAGAACAAATTATTTCAATTAAACCAAAATCTTCTATTGCTGAGAACCTTTTTATTATAATACCTTTTTTAATAAGTTTTTTAATTCCTGCAACAATAGAAATTATACTCACTGTTGGCAAAAATTCTGGTACTACTGTAATTATTAAAACAATACAAAATAGGAGAAATTCTTTAAGATTAATTGAATTTTTAAAAATAAAAATTTTAAAAATTAAAAGAAGAAAAACCATGAAAAGGAAAAATAAGGATATTGTTTTAGAAAATCTATTCATTAATTTTTCGTAGCCACTTGTTCTATTTATTGAAAAGATTTGTTTCGAAAGATAAGCTAAATAAGTGTTATTTCCATGCGCAAAACAAAAACCCTCAACGTCTCCTTTTACTATTTCGCTTCCTGTTAGAATAACATTTGTAGGAATAACTCCGCTTAAAGTAAAATCTTTAGATTTTTTTACTAAATCACTTTCTCCGGTAAAAATAGATTCATTTACAAAAACATTATTTTCATTAATTATATAAATATCTACTGGTGCTATATCGCCGGCCTTTAGCTTGATATAATCTCCAGGAAGAATTTTTATCTCATCTATATTTTGCCATTTTCCGCCTCTTTTTACAAAAAAATTTGATTTTAAATTTTTTATTAATTTTTCAACTAACTTTTCAGAACTCCAATCTTGAAAGGTACCTATTGATATTGAAATTAAAAAAGAAATTAAAATTATTAAAAATTCTATTTTTGATTCACTTGAAAAAAATGACAAAAATAGAGCAAGAATTAAAAGTAAATTAAAGAAGTTCGAAAAATTTCTTGCAAAAATTTGAAAAATATTTATCCTAATTATAGGATACTCGTTTAAACCTAAATTTTTTATTTTAAGACTTACCTTATCTTCCGAAAGCCCATTTTCAGATGTATCTAAAATTTTGATTATTTCTTGAGGTGTTTTTTTCGCTATTTCTTGAATTTGCTGAATATTCATGAGTTTATAATATTTATTATATGATATTATATGAAAGAAATTTTATTTGAAAAACCATTTTTAAAAAAAAGAGAAAAATATCTTTTACGGCCATTTTTTACAAATCTTGATAAATCTGTTTATGGAATTTTATTTTTGCCACCAGAAGTTGCTGGAGCTCTTTGTTCCAGAGCATCCAGATCTTCTCACGATTTAAGGGTTGTTTTCTTAAATGAGTTTTTAAAGCCATTTTTAGATAAAAAGGCTAATTATAACAAATCTCTTTCAAATTTTATAAAATTTTTAAATAAAAATTCTATATATGAAATTTTTCATAATCAAAGAGCTAGAGATTTTTATATAAAGTGGCTCGCTCAATACGGAGACGATTCAATTTCTCAAATGGCTGGGACTTATTTAATTTTTTCTTCTCTTTCTCAGATAGCCATAAAACATATTGAAAATCAAAGAATAGGTATAGCGCCAATTGAAAAATCTAGTCGTTTTGTTAATTTTTATAAAAAAATTAAAAACAGATTCCCTTATTTTATCCCCCCTGAAATTTTAAAAATGAAACTTTATTCTCTCTATAAAAATACTCTTGATGAGATTTTTAATTCTTATAAATTTCTCTATGATAACTATTTTGAATATTTGAAAAAAAATTATCCAAAAGAAAAAGATATTGTCTTAAAAACAAAAACACTAGATGTGGTAAGATTACTGCTTCCTACTTCTACTCTTAGTCAAGTTAGTCTATTTGGAAATGGCCAAGCATTTGAATATTTAATTTTAAGATCAAGAAAACACTATCTTTCTGAAATAAGGTGGTTAGCTAAAAGATCTTTTGAAGAATTAAGGTTTATTATTCCTTCTTTTTTAAGAAGAATTAATAAAAAAAGATCTTTAGATTATCAAAAATATTTAGGGGAGAGGATTATAAGAGAAAAGGAAGCTTTAAAAAATTTAAAACTTGAGAAAGCTAATTTTAAAATTTCAGATAAGGTTAGTCTTATTGAATACGATAAGGATGGCGAAAATAAAGTGATTGCAGCTTTGGTTTATTTTCAATCTAAATTACCTTATGAAAAAATTTTAGAAAAAATAAGAAAGATTTCTTATAATAAAAAGGAGGAAATTTTAAAAAAAATAATTTATGATAGGAAATTTAGGTGGTATAAAGTTCCAAGAGCTTTTGAAAATGTTTATTTAAGATTCGAGATAATAACTAATATTGGAGCTTGGAGAGATTTACAAAGACATAGAATGCAAACTCAACACCATCAAGCTTTTACAATTTATAATGGTTATGAAATTCCCGAAGAAATTAAATTGATAGGTTTTGAGGATAAATTTAAAGAAGCAATAAATAAAATTGAAAATTTATATAAAAAAGTTGAAAAAAAAGATGAAATAGTCGCTCAGTACTGCGTTAGTTTTTCTCATAACATAAGATTTATGCAGTTTCAAAATTTAAGACAATTTTTTTGGGAATCAGAACTGAGAACAATTCCTCAAGGACATAGAGATTATAGAAAAATAGAACAAATTAAGGCAAAAATTGTAAAAGAAATATATCCGCTTATAGGAAAATATCTTTTAGTTAATTTTGATGATTATTTCTTTTCAAGACGAAGCATTGAAAAAAATATTTCAAAAAAGGAAGAAGAATTGAAAAATATAAATTATTAAAACATGGATAAAAAACTTTGGAATTTGTTAAAAAAAGAAATAGAAAGACAAGAAGAATGTTTAAATTTGATCCCCTCAGAAAACTTAATCGATATAGAGACAATGCTTTTAGTTGGTTCACCTCTTTCAAATAAGTACGCCGAAGGATACGTTGGTAAAAGATACTATCCTGGCAATAAATATGTTGATGAGATAGAAAGTTTAGCAAAAAAGAGAGCTTTAATGGCTTTTAAACTTGACCCTAATGTTTGGGATGTTAATGTTCAACCATATTCAGGTTCGATAGCAAATCTTGCTGTTTATTTAGCATTTTTAAAGCCAGGGGATTTAATTATGGGTTTTGATCTTTTTAGCGGTGGTCATCTTACTCATGGGCATATTGCAAATTATAGTGGTAAATTATTCCGATCTATTCAATATAAAATTAATCCCAAAAATGAAATATTAGATTATAAAGAAATTGAAAGATTAGCCTTAAAATATAGGCCAAAAATTATAGTTTCAGGAACAACTTCTTATCCTCGAAAGATAAATTTTGAAAGAATTTATAAAATAGCAAAAAAAGTAAATGCTTATCATTTAGCTGATATTTCACATATAGCTGGTCTTGTAATTTCAAATCTTCATCCTTCGCCTTTTGGTTTTGCAGATATTGTAACAATGACAACCCATAAAACTTTAAAAGGTCCGAGAGGAGCTGTTATTTTTGCTAAAAAAGAATTAATGGAAAAAATAAATAAGTCTGTTTTCCCTGGGCTTCAAGGAGGCCCTCATGTAAATATAATAGCTGGAATTTGTCATGCCTTTGGCAAAAGTTTAAAGAAGGAATTTTTAAAATATCAGAATCAAATCTTGAGAAATGCTAAATCGTTAGCTAATAATTTAAAGAATCTTGGTTTTAAACTTTACACAGGTGGTACAGATAATCATCTTATGATAATAGATCTTAAACCAATTAATTTAGATGGTTTAAAAGCTGAAAGATTACTAGAAGAAGCAAATATTATAGCTAATCGAAATTCTTTGCCAAAAGATGCTTCCCCCTTTAATCCAAGTGGAATCAGGCTTGGAACTCCAATTGTTACTGCTCGGGGTTTGAAGGAAAAAGAGATGAAAATTATAGCTGATTTTATTTATAGAATTTTAATAAAAAAAGAAAAAAG
>Ga0197143_1000463_pt1 | contig 44636 bp, 46 predicted proteins | sample GBS70_MetaG_FD_148603 | JGI IMG/M metagenome (GOLD analysis project Ga0197143, IMG submission 148603) | Sediment microbial communities from Great Boiling Springs, Gerlach, Nevada, United States - GBS 70_MetaG | ecosystem: Environmental > Aquatic > Thermal springs > Hot (42-90C) > Sediment... | reverse complement strand
TGCGCGTCGCCTGCGCCATCTTCAGCCCTTCCAACGCGAACGGCATCGGATGCGAGCGATAAGCACGGTTGAACCAGTAGAAAAAGTTAATCATCGCCAACTCCCGCCCCGTGTAGCCCTGCATGCCAGTTAGGCGCGTCAAAATGTGGTCGGGACCCGAAAAGTGCTGGTCGTGGACAGGTGCGCCGAACTCTGCACGGATGCGCGTGATGACCAGCGCAATCACAAGATAGAGCGCAATCGCCGCCAACGCCACCGAAAAACGCATCCCGAACAACACCAGAAATATCACCAGCCCAGCAATCCCTGCCAGAAGCCCCCATACCGCGATGCGCGGAGGAATCGCCTCAGCGACTTGCGATTCCGTGCCCGAACGCAGTTGCGTTAGCACCTGTCGCACGACCCCATGCCGTGCAAACAGCAGAAACAGCCCAATCCCCAAGTACGCGCCAATCCCCTGCTCGCGAATGTAGGGGAACTCAGGTGTAATATCCCATCCCCACGCCGCCGAAAGCACCAACTGCCCCTTCCAAAACAGGTAGAAGAACCAACACGAAAACACCAAATCCAACGGCATCAGGTAGCCGATGCCGATGACGAACGGGTAAAACGAAATCGGCAGCCACTGGACAGCGTTCCACGGACGGTCGGGCATAAACGGGGCGAGGTCTTGGTGCTTGACGGGGATTTCGGGAATGGTCGGGAACCAGTAGTGCAGCCCGTTGAGCAGATTGATGCCGCCTGCAACGGCGAAGCCTGCCCACATCAGTGGCGCACGCCACAATCGCCCCGAAGGCTCCACCATCTGCAACGGCAACTCCACCAGTGGGAACGCCAATCGCTCCGACTCGGTCCATGCGCGCCGCACCAGCGACACCACACAAAGCATTACCCACCACAGCAGCGCGATAAACACCATCCAGTAAGCCACAGGGGTTAGCCATGCCCGTATGTGTTCCCAGCGGTACAGTGTGGAGTTGCCCACAAAGTACGCACGCAGAGCCTCGTAGTCGGTGTTGATTAGCTGAGAAGGCAAGTGTTGCAGCACCTGCGGGTCGACGACCCCCTCGCGAGCGTAGTAGGTAGGATGAGCGATCATCTGCACCAGCACTGGTGTGAAATCCATGCCCGCCATCGCAGTGGTGATGGAGAGCATCGTGTAGATGAGCAGGAGTTCTGCAGGGCTAAGTTTCCAGCGCGGCAGCCACCGCCCCAGCACCTGATTGCCCACAAGAAGCACCACAAGCCACAGAAGGGCGTTCATAAACAGCGAAATCGTGCTGGGGTAGGGTCCGTCGCGCACCTTTTCGATCTGGATAATCCAGTGCGCGTTGGGGATGGCTAACAGGGTTGCCAGGAGCGGCGCACGGAAGCGGGCGAGGGAGCCTGTGCGCGGCTCCGCTCGCCCCGTCGCCAGCCCGCTCCCGACAGTGGCGACACGGCTCATCGCTCAGTAGCCTGAAGAGGGTGCGGCAGGAGGTGTGCCTGTGGGAGTGCCGCCAGGCGCGCCAGGAATGGTGCCCCCTGGCGCTCCGGGTACAGTGCCTCCAGAAGCGCCTGGCATGCCAGGCGCAGGCTTGGGCACGCTCTCACCGTAGGTGTGGACGCCGCCCGTCCACGCACGGTAAAGCAGCACCGCCGCAAGCAACACCACGACTGCCACAGCGCCCCACACGACTGCAGGTGGAATCTCGCGTTGCATATGTGCCTCCTACTGTCCGTAGTCGTAGGTGCTGGCGCACTCCGTGCCTGTGGCGAACTCACGGTCGCCCAGCAGCACGGGGTAGTAGTGCGAGAAGTTCGCGCCGCGCCACTCGAAGTACGGCGCACCCCGCGCCGAGCGGCGCGCCCACTTCGCATGCCCATCCGCGAAGGTGAACACCAGTCCCTCCTGGTGGCGCACCACGCCCTGCACCCACGGCCATTCACGGTCGTAGGGCACATACTTCATAAAGGCGTTCGGGTTCGCAGGTCCCTGCAGACAGGTGTACTCGCTGTAGATGTAGTTATTGTCCATCACCAGCGCGATTTCTGCAGGACGCTGCAACTGCGCCAACGACACAGGAGACAAGGTCTGCGTGCGGTTGATGATGACTTGGTTCAGCCCGTACTCCACTTTGGGCACAATCCACTGGCGTGGGTCGTTGGGGCGACCGCGTCCGCACTCCCACAGCGCATACGAGGCGTAGTACCACTCGCCCTCGTAGCTGGGGCAGTCGAAGATGCCCGCATTTTTGATGTACGGGTGTACCAGCGTCGCCCAGTGTTGGCGCGGATGGTTCGGGTTGTGCGTGAAGTATTGCGTTTCGCTCGTTGGGCAGCCACCCGGCCAAGGCTGGATAAAGAATTTCTCGTCGTAATCCCCGATGTACATGTTAATCGCCAGCCCGATCTGCCTCATGTTGCTGATACAGGTCGTCTTGCGCGCACTTTCGCGCGCCTGTGCGAACACAGGGAACAGAATCGCCGCTAAGATGGCGATAATCGCGATAACCACCAACAGCTCAATCAGCGTAAAGCCTCTTCGCTGGGTCATGATGCCCTCCTATCTCATTCGGTGGCGAAGTTCGCCTCCTACATAAGGCGTGTTTGCGCTTTCCCCTTTGCGGGGGGAAAGTCCCCCCGCAGGGTAAATCAGCAAGTGCTGCCGAAGCTGAACAACACCTCCAGCAGGTCGGCATCGTCCACGACACCGTCTCGGTTCACATCGGCGCGGGTGCAGGGGTCAGCCGACGCGCCGAAGCTGAACAGCACTTCCAGCAGGTCGGCGTCATCGACCACGCCGTCGCCAGTCACATCCTGCGGGCACGAAGGATACGCCAGCTGCACATTCTCCAGCTGGATATATTTGAACGAGGCAATCGGTTGCTGGTCGCCCTGAAAGCCCGCGACATGGAAAAATCCCACGCGCCCGCCATTTGTGGCGATTGCTTGCACGGTCGAGGGAGTAGCGAACGGCGATGGCCAGACATCCACAAAGTCGCTCCAGCCCGGCAGTTGCACTTGCACGCGAATGCGCGGGTTGCCGTTCTCGTCGGGTTCCGCATCGGCAATCCGCATCTTGAGGGTGAACGAAGGCTCGCCGTCTCCCCAGTAGCCTGCCGATGCGCCACCATACTGGTAGTTGCGGTTCACTTCGTGCGCCGTGCTGAGCCAGTACCTAATCGGGTTCGCGCTTGGGTCGATGAGCAGTTGCACCGAGTAGTAGTTGTCCAGGTCCTGCATCAGGATAATGCCCGCCTGCGTGTAGGCGCCGGGAGTGTTCCCGTTCAAATCAAGGGTAACCTCGGTCTCGATGGCCCATCCCGCGTTCATGCCCGCTATGGGCAGGTTGGGGAAGTTGACTGCGTAGTTATACTGGTCATAGACGGAGTTCCACGGGTGCATCGTCAGCACAAGTTCACCGTTCTGAAACGAGTAGAAGTCCGTGTTTTCCGTGTTCACAAGGTCGCACTCGGTTTGGTCGTTGGGGATGACCACCCACCACGACCACGGCAGGTCGGGATTGAACCCACCATCGAACTCGTCGACGATTGTCTGTGCGAAAGCGTTTACGCTAAGTAGCAATCCAAGAGCGACAAGGGTCAGGCTTCTCATGGCGTGAACCTCCTTCAAGAAGATTTGGGTTGCGCGGTCGTTTGGCGCGGATGGAAGCGCGTGGCGATGCGCACAGGTTGGGGCGGCGTCTTAGGCTGGTGGAGGAGTTGCAGCATGCTCTCGACCACTGCGCGTCCCAAAGCGGTGTAGTCGATTCGAATGGTGCTGAGCGGTGGAACGAGCCACCGCGCGATGGGCAGGTCGTCGTGCCCGACAAGGGAGAGATCTTCGGGGATGCGCACGCCGTGCTGCTGGAACGCCTGCAGTGCGCCGATTGCCAGCAAGTCGGTGCGCACCAAGAGCGCGGTCGGCATCGGGGAAGCGCTAAGCACGCGCAGTGCAGCCTCGAAGCCACCTTCGGGCGTCTCGCGCGTGAGCCAGATTCGCGAATCGGGCAGTTGCAGCCCATGGCGTGCCAGTGCGTCGTGAATCGCCTCGATGGCGACATCGTGGGGGTCTACTCCCAAATAGCCGAACACGCGGTGTCCCATCGCCACCAGCGAATCGACGGCTTCGCGCCAACCAACCGAAGTGTCCAGTTGCACTACTGCCGTATTCGGTGGCAACGGCTGGGGCACATCGTATGCGATCCAGACTGTGGGGATGTTCTCGGCGTGGAGCGCATCCACCCATTCGGGGTCTACACGCGGGTTGCCCACGAGAATTACCCCGTCCACAACGCGAGCGCGCACCCACTGGCAAAGCACGCTGCGACGATACTCGCGGTCGCCCGTGAGGTTGAGTAGGAGGCGGTAGTGATGCGCCACCAGCTCGGTCTGGACGCCCCGCGCTAACTCGACCAAGAAGCTGTCGGCAAGCACCTCCACAGCGCCGAGGTACTCCAAGGCGACAGCTTGGCTGCGCTGGCGGGCAAGGCTTTGGGCATGGAGGTTGGGCGTGTAGCCCAGCTGCTCCATCTGCGCGAGGATTCGAGCGCGCGTTTCGGGGCTGATGCGTCCCCGCCCGTGAATCGCGCGCGAGACCGTCGCCGTCGAGACGCCCAATGCCTCGGCGAACTCCTTGATGGTCAGCCGCTTTCTTCGCGTTGGGCGCGTCGCCATCGTCGCCTCCATGAGGTTGCGTAAACGCTTACGCAACCCGACACTATTATAGCACACTTTTCGCAGGATGTCAAGGGGTCAAGGTGTTTGGGAATCAGGACGCGGGAACTGCCCCCGTACCGCGAGTCAGATAGGAGCACGGTACTTGTGTCTTTGTGAAGGCGCTTCAAACCGCACTGCAGGGGCGACTTTTTGAACGCTCGCTCGTACCCTTAGCAAAGGGGAGGAGCAACAAGGTATACTGTCGGCATGCTGAACAGAATACAGTGTATGGACGATTTACGCTACCTTCTCCGTGTCTTACGCAGTGTAGGGCGCGTTATTCGTCGGCGGGTGCAGCAGGCGTGGCGAGCGCGCAAGGTACAGAAACTAATACCGTTGTTTGTGGGGGGCTTTTTGCTCGGGCTCTTCTCGCGTTGGTTGCTTCCTCAACCCGCGCGTGAGTTTTTGCCCCAAATCTTGGTTGGGCTGCTGGTCGCGGTAGTCAGCTTCTATGTGGGGGCATTAGATTTGGAGCAAGCTACCCGCGTCGCAGCACGCGCCCCGCTCGGGTTCCCGTGAACGCGCCGTCGCGGATGGCGAACCGTCCGTTCACCAGCAGATGCACGACCCCCTGCGCCAAGCGGTGCGGGTTCTGGAAGTCCGCCAAGTCTCGGATTGTGCCGTAATCGAACACGACGATGTCGGCGTACGCGCCTTCCTGAAGCACGCCGCGGTCGGTCAGTTTCAAGCGTGCGGCGGGCAGCCCCGTCATCTTGAAAATGGCTTCCTCCAGACTGAGTAGCCCCTCCTCGCGCACATACTTCGCCAGCACGCGCGGGAAGGTACCATAGCTGCGCGGGTGGGGTCGCTCGGCAGCGTACTTGCTGGGTTCTGTGCCCACCCCATCGGAGGCGACCATCGTCAGCGGGTACTGCAGTACGGCGCGCAGGTCGTCCTCTGCCATGTTGAACCACGCCACGCCCACATGTCCGCCCGCTTCCAGAAGCAGATCCAGCACGAAGGTTTCGGGATCTTTGCCCGCCAGTCGCGCAGCGTCGGCGAGCGTTAGCCCCTGATAGTCGCGGTTGTGTGGCGTGCTGCCAATCACGGTACTGTTCCAGTCGGGTTGCGCTTCGCGCATGGCGTGGATTAGCCGTTCGCGCTCGTGCGGGTCGCGTAGGCGCGCCAGCAGCGTGTCAGGATCGCCATCCAGCGCCCAGCTGGGTAGCGACGCTACCGCCAGCGAGGTCTGGTACGCCGTGTAGGGGTAGACATCGAGCGTGACATCGAGCCCCTGCGCAACCGCCTCGCTGACCAGCTGCAGCGTCTGATGCACCTTGCCCCAGTTGTGCCTGCCTTCCGCCTTATGGTGCGCCAGCTGCAAGGGCAGCTCCGCCTCTTGAGCAATTCGCAACGCCTCTTGCACGCTCTCCACCAGGTAATCGCCTTCGCTGCGCAGGTGCGTCGAGTAAAAACCCCCGTACTGCGCGGCGACCTTCGCCAGCTCGATAATCTCCTCCGTCTCGGCAAAGCTGTTGGGCGGGTACTCCAGCCCTGTGGTGAAGGCGAACGCGCCCGCCTCAAAGCACTGTGCGATCTCGCGGCGCATCGCGTCCAGCTCGGCGGGGGTAGGCGGTCGCTTTTCGTAGCCCATTACCTTCTTACGCGCCGTGCCGTGCCCACACTGCGGTACATAGTTCGTGCCCAGCCCCAGCTCGTCCAGAATCCGCAGGTACTCGTCGAACGAACGCCAGTTGATTTGGACGCCGTAGGGCTTGAGCCAGCGCTGCTCTTGGCGAAAGAGTGGCGTGTCGTCGATTTGCCCGACGGCAAAGCCGCAGTTGCCCCCAACCTGCGTCGTGACGCCCTGAAACAGTACGCTAAGCTGCTCAGGATGGTGGTTCAGCGAGAAGTCTGCGTGCGTGTGGATGTCGATAAAACCTGGCGCGACGCACAAGCCCTGAACCGAGATCTCCACACCTGCGCGCCAGCCCGCTAACTCGCCAATCGCAACAATACGCTCGCCCGTAATCGCTACATCCGCGCAAAAGCCGGGATTGCCCAGCCCATCGAAAACCGTTCCGCCACGCAACAGAATATCGCAACGCTGCTCCTCTGGCATAGGTGTAAGGATACCTCAACGGGGTGGGTAGGAACTCTGCCTCGCCTCGCGAATCCCCGTTTTATGCAACGCACAGCACTCTACGCGGCGCACCTGCAGGCAGGCGGGCGCATGGTGCCCTTCGCGGGCTGGGAGATGCCCGTGCAATACGCGGGCATCCTGCAGGAGGTACAAGCCGTGCGCCAACGCTGGGGCGTGTTCGATGTAAGCCACATGGCGCGCGCCTACTTCCGCGGCGCGGACGCCCGCGCGTTCCTGAGCCGCCTTGTGCCATCGGACCTCGGCAAGCTCGCGCCGATGACGGGACAATACACGGTGTTGACCAACGAGCGTGGGGGCATCGTGGACGACATCATCCTCTACGAACTCGCGCCCGACGAGTACCTGATGGTGTTCAACGCCGCGAACCGCCAGAAAGACTTGGACTGGTTCCACCGCTGGCGGGGCGAGTGGGGCATGGGGGTGCAGATTGACGACCAGACGGAGCAGACGGTGATGCTGGCGGTGCAGGGACCTGAGGCGACGGCGCGGCTGAGTGCGCTGCTGGGCGCACCGCTGGGCGAAACGCCGCGTTTCGGGGCGACCTTCGTAGAGTGGCAGGGCATTCGCTTGTTCGCTGCACGCACAGGCTACACAGGCGAGGACGGCTTCGAGCTGATTGCCCCTGCGGAGGCGGGCGTGCGCCTGTGGGACGCGCTGCTGGCGGCAGGAGCGACCCCGTGCGGGCTGGGCGCACGCGATGTGCTGCGCACCGAAGCGGGGCTGCACCTGTACGGACACGAACTGACCGACGACACGAACCCCATCGAGGCGGGACTGGGCTGGCTGGTGAGCGAGCGCACCGACTACATCGGCGCGGAGGCGATTGCGCAGGCGAAGCAGCACGGCGTCGCCCGCAAACTGATGGGCGTCCGCCTCACCGAGCGCGGCGTGCCCCGCGAGGGCTACCCCGTACTCATCGACGGCATGCCCGTCAGCACGCTGACCAGCGGCGTCTACTCGCCCACGCTGGAGCAAGGCATCGGCATGGCGTACCTGCCCACCGAGTACGCGAAAGCGGGCACGCCCTGCGCTGTCGAGATTCGCGGCAAAGCTGTGCCCGCCGTCGTCAGCACGCGCCGATTCCTGAAGGGGGGATGACCCGTGCAGGCGTTTGAGCGCACGCACGATACGCCCTACCCGCCGCGTGAGGCGCGGGTCGCCAGCCGCGCCCGCTGGGACGCCTTCGCGCGACGCCTGCGCGAGCATCTGCGCCTGTCGCTGGGGCTGACGCCGAGCCTGCCCGAACCGCCCCTGCGCGCCCTGCGGATGGAAGCGTATCGCGGCGACGGCTACCGCATCGAACGCTTCACGCTGGAGACGCTGCCAGGCTTCTACCTAACGGGGAGCCTGTTTGTGCCCGATGCGCCCGCCGACATACGCGCCCCCGCCATGCTGCAACCGCACGGGCACTTCGAGCAAGGCAGGCTGAACGAGGCAGATGTGCTACGCGCCGTCGCGCTGGCGCAGGCGGGCGTCTATGTGCTGTCCTACGATATGGTCGGCTACAACGACCAGTTCCAACTCCCGCACTGGGGCGCGGAGCCGCTGGAGTGGCGGCGCTGGGGCTTCAGCCGCGCGGGACTGCAGACTTGGAACAGCCTGTGCGCGTTCGAGTGGCTGCGCCAGCAACGGGCGATCGACCCGCAGCGCATCGGCTGCAGCGGGATTTCGGGCGGCGGCACGCAGACCTTCCTGCTGAGCGCGTTGGAGCCGCGCCTGAGTTGCGCCGCGCCCGTGAAAATGGTCTCCAGCACCATGCAGGGCGGGTGCATCTGCGAGAACGCGCCGCTGCTACGCCTGTTCGCGGGCAACCCTGAGATTGCGGGGCTGACTGCGCCGCGCCCGATGCTGCTGATTTCCGACGCAGGCGACTGGACGCGCGACAACCCTGAAGTGGTCGCGCCCTACCTGAAGCGCGTCTACGGGCTGTTCCACGCCGAGGGGCAGTTCGCGCATGCGCACTTCAACGAGGGGCATCAATGGGGTGCGGAGCCGCGACGCGCCTACTACGAGTGGGTTGCCCGCGTGTGGCGGCTGCCGCGCACACCCCAAGACCCTGACCTGCGCTGGGAGAGCCTTGTGCCCGCGCTGCGCGTGTGGGGCGACGCGCTGCCCAAGCCGAGCGACGCGCCGACTGGCGACGCCGTGCTGCGCCTGTACCAGCGGCTGGCGGGCGAGGCGGTTGCCCGCTGGCGGCGCACGCGCCGCTTCGAGGCGGAGGCGCGCACCGCACTGCAAAGCATGCTGGGGCTGGAGCGCATCGACGACGCCCGCGACGACCCCCTGCCCGACGCATGGCAAGGTGTTCTGCCCAACCGACGCTATACCCGCCTTGTGGTCGCGCTGGGCGAGGCAAGCGCACGCCGTTGGCAACGGGACGGCTACGCCGTCGTGCGCCTGCCCGAACTGCCGCGCCCCGCGCCCAAGACCGACTACGCCTACCTCGCGACCTACAACCTGACGCCCGACACGGCGCGGGCGCGCGCATTGCTGGGTGTCCTCCTGCGACTCAAGCCGCGTGCGACGCGCCTTGCCGTCGCCGCGCAGGGCGCGTGGGCGACCCTTTGCGGGATTGCCTGCGCCCTCGCCCAAGTCCCTCTGGACGCCCCCAGCCTTGCCGAACCCGACCCGTTAGACCTGCCCTGCTACGACCGCCTCGGCGGCGCGGCGACCGTGCAACAGGTACTCGTGTCCCCTGAGTGAAATAACTGCAGGGGGTATAGTTTATAGCCCCGCCGCTTGCCAGTAGGGGGTATACTAAACCCGCGCGACGGTTGGAGCGTCGCCAACCTCAACGGAGGGCTATACGATGCGAACCACACAGCTGGCAGCGTTTGTTGCTTGCATAGTGGCGTTCGTTCAGGTAGCGTCTGCCACTGACGCCACAATACGCTTGCGGTTCGAAATCGATACCCTGAGAGGCTACATCTGCCTGCAAGCGCGCATCAACGAAAATCGTGAGCCAGAATGGTTTGTCTTTGATACAGGGGGGAGTGGGTCGCTGCTCCTGCTCCCGAAAGCGGCGAGCCGATTGAATATCAGCTACGACAAAGAGGCATGGCAGGCATTCAGCGAATACAGCACGGCTCGCGGAGGCTATCGCGTGCCAGAAGTCGTCTTACGCTTTGATGGAGACATTACCTACTGCATTCAGAATGACACCTATGTGCTTGCCGAAGACGAGGAGCTTCCGCTTATAGTGGCTGTCGGCAACAAACTCGTCAAGGCGGCGGGAGTAATCGGGATTGGCTTGTTTCCGAAGCGTTACCTAAAGATTTCGTATGACACCCGCGAGCTTATCGTATCGACCACCCCGATGGAGTTGGACGGCTGGCAAGAGGTCACGGCGCAGTATAAAGATAATAGACCATACATTCAGTTGATGGTGAATAATCAGCCGATGGCAGCCCTGCTGGATAGCGGGGCGGAGGACGGTCTTTGGCTGACTTGCGACCAACTCAAAAAACTTGTCCCCGAAGCGAAGCCATGCACATCCTCATCCGACTATTTTCCGACGAGGCTTTTTCCACCAACAAAGCTTGGGGAGTTTCCACTCAACCTCCGATTGATTCGTATTAGCGACAAAGAGAGACCATACCTGCTGTTCGGCGCACTGGAGATGATTCACTACAACTGGATTATCAACACTGATGGGATGCGGGTTTATGCGAAGCGCCGGGAGCCGATGCCGAAAATCGACATCCGTTCATGCTCCTCCGTCCTTCTATTCCATGTCTTCCCGCTGTACTGCGAGGAAAGAGGATTCCTCGCAATTCCTGTCCCGCGCGGCGCACTGTGGCAATCGGGCATAAGAGTTACCGAGAATCCTGAAGACCTCTGCTTGATCACCGAAATCAACGGTGTCGTTGTCCCAACCGAACTCGAGGAGGCTACTCAAGAGGAGATGTACGCGAGTTTATTGAGGCTGATGGCAAGTCCTTTCGTGGAGACGGTGCGTCTGCGCCTCCAGTGCAAGGGTCAAGAACAAGAGTTCACTTTCCGACCATTCGCCGACTACAAATTTTACGAGGCTGTGGAGTTGATTCCTTTTAAAGGCAACATCAACTGGAAGCTTGAGTATGATCCGGAGAGCGGTGAGCAATTGCGCCTAACCCTAACCTTTTCAGACCCGCGCTGGAGTGCGTTCTACCGTGTGAATGGTCAGCCCGTTGAGCAGCATAACCAAGAGCATCCCCACACAGTTGTGCGCGTAGTTGGGTTGCCCGAACGGTTCAGCGTCTTGGACTTTATTGAATACTTGCACACGCAGTTGTTCCAAGGGAGGTCTGTGACCGTCATCTGCTTGAACGAGTCGGGGCAGGAGGTGGAGGTGGAAATTCCGCCGCGCGAGCAAGCGAAACCGCAAGCTGTCTCAGCGGACGACGCTGCTAACGAGCGGTAGCCCGAATCGCGATACGGATGTAACGCGCTGTTCTCGCGGTGCGTCTTATACCAATCGCGCGTCCAAAGTTCATCAATTGCCCCCCTCCTTTAGGTTCCCCCCGTTTCGCGAGGGGAACCGCGAAAGGCGCGCCTACTCGGTTCCCCCTGCGTGCAGGGGGAAGCTTAAGGAGGGGGTCAGCAACTGCTGTTTTTGTGAGCTCTGGCTCAGCGATTGGTATTAGTGTCGAGAGGCAAGCGCAGGGTAGAATTAACCTGAGGTGCGCTTGTGCGACTGAGCGAATTTAAACAACGAGTGGAAGCCGAGTTCGGACCGAACCTGCAGAATGCCACGCCCGCCAATGTGCGCGAGTTTCTCGACAAACTTCAGCAGGAGGCGTGGGAGAATCAACGCCGCCACAGCGAACGCTACGAGATGCCCGTCGAAAACGCCCGCACTTACGAAGAGGTCATGAAGGAGTTTTTCATGGATGTACTGGATTTGCCGCCTGAGCGCGCCGTGATGCTGCTGTGGACGCTTGCGCTTGACCTTACCTTCGCTGCGATCGAACACCAATACTCGGAGGTGCTGGATCCGCTGTTTCGCGGCATGGACGACCCCGAATAGCCGAATCCCGTATTCCGTCCAGTGCAGAGCCTCCCCGAATCGGGCAGAATCTCCCATAGCAACACCATTTGGGGAGGCTGCGCCATGTCTTTCAAGGACGCACAGCAGTATGTTGGGATGGAGTGCGTGGTCGCTTGGCGCGATCGGCGCGGGGATATCCAAGAGCGGAAACTCTTTATCGCGGATGTGACCTTCGTGCCGCTGTATGGCATCTGCCTGATTACCGACTACATGGAGATACGCCTTGACCGTGTGGTGAACATCCGCGCGGTGGGCGAGGCGGCAGAGCCTGCTGCTGCATAACACGCGCCCCCAACGGGGAAGGAAAGGTGGCGCGGCGTGGGGCGACTCCCTGCGCCGCGTTAGACGCTCAATACGCCTTGCGCATACAACTCGCGCACAATCACATCCTGCGGCGCGCGGTCGTTGCGCACCTGAATGTAGATGCCGCCAATCCGTCGGCAGGCGGTCTGAATCGCCTCAATATGCGCCTTCAGCCTGCGTTGGTACTCCTGCAGCACGCCGCTGGTTGCCGTAATGTCAATCGCGTCGCCTGTCTCGGCGTCGATGAGTTTCAGGTCGCCCTCCAGGTCGGGGTCTAACTCCACTTCCGAGAGGATATGCAGCAGCACGACCTCATGCCGTCGGCTGCCCAGCGCGCGTAGCGCGTCGGGGAACGCCTCATCCAGCCCGTCGGTCAACAGCAGCACCAGCCCGCTGGGCAGGTTCGCATGCGCGAAGCGTTGCACCGCCGCCGCGAGATGCTTGCCGTCGGGTTGGCGCGTGCGCAGCCATTCCAGCAGGCGCGTGTAGGCGACCCTGCCGCGCAACGGGCGCGTCTCGGCGGGCTGGTGGTGCAGCGCAGTCGGGTACACCGCGTCGCCTGCAATCAGCCCGATGTAGCCCAAGCACGCCGCCAGCGAACGCGCCGCGTCGAACTTTGTCGGCTCGCCAAACGCCATCGACGCCGAACAGTCCACCAGCAGATGCACGGGCAACTCCTGCTCGTCCTGATAGGTGCGCAGGTAGGCGCGATCCAGCCGCGCGAGGATGTTCCAGTCCAAGTGGCGCAGGTCGTCGCCTGGGGTGTAGTGGCGGTAGTCGGCGAACTCGATGGAGATGCCCTTGCGCGGGGACAGCCGCTCCCCCCGAATTGCCGCTGCGTGCGTCTTTTTGGGCTGGAACCGATACCGTTCCAACCGCCCCAACACCTCTACCGAGACCCCGTCCCACGGCATGCTCTGATTTTACCCTGTGGGCGTGCGCAAGGCTCGCAGGATGCGCTCCACGGGCACAACAACGCCTGCAATCGCCTGGACACGACGCTCTCGCCGCACGCGAACACCTGCACGGCACGGTGGGCATAGACGAACGGCGCATCGGAAACCGCAGCAGGCTCACGGTAGACCTCTACCTGCGCGTACAGGCTCTGCTAAACCATGCGGTCGTAGGGCAACGAGGTGTCAGCCACCTCGATGACCAGAAGAGTGCTGCTCGGCGACATGCGCTCTCCCGCCTGAGTGTACCTCATCGCGTATCCACCTGCGGTATACTTCGGTGGAGGCGCGTATGGTGCTTACTACGACGCGCAGAATTGGCTGGGGCGAGTATCTTCAGTTGCCGCTCACCCATTACGAGATTATTGATGGTAAGGTGAACGCTTTACCAACGCCGCCTTTCAAGCACCAAAAAATCGTCTCGGAGTTGATGATTCAGCTGGGTGCGCAGGTTCAGCGTGAAGCGAAGGGGTATCTCGTGCCCGCGCCGTATGATGTGGTAATACGCCGCGCCCCATTGCGCACCCGCCAGCCCGACCTGCTGTTTATCAGTCGCGAACGCGCCGACCGAATTCCTGACCTGCAGAACCAGCCGCGCATCGAACTCGCGCCCGAACTCGTGATTGAGGTGCTGTCGCTTTCCGACACCGTCTCCGAGTGGCTGGAGAAGTTGCGCGACTATCACCAAATCGGCGCGCAAGAGGTGTGGGCGGTAGACCCGCAATCGGCGTCGGTGGAGGTGCTGCGCTGGTCGGAGACGGGCTGGCAATCGGTAGGGGTGTTCACAGGCGACCAGACAATCCGCTCCGAAGTGTTGGGCAAGACGGCGGTCGCGCCCGCGATGCTATTCGGGTAAGGTATCCTTGTCGTTATGCGTGTGCAGCCGATTGAGTGGCGCGACGGCGTCGTGGCGATTTTAGACCAGACGCAGTTGCCTCAGCGGGTAGTGATTCACGAGTACGATGACTGGCGGGGGGTGGCAGAAGCGATTCGCACGATGCAAGTGCGCGGCGCACCCGCGATAGGAATTGCCGCTGCGTATGGGTTGGCGCTCGCTGCGCGTGCCATCAATGCCTCAACGATGGAAGCGTTCCGCGCCGAGTTTGACACGGTGTGCCGTGCGTTCGCCCAGACACGCCCAACCGCCGTGAACCTCTTCGGCGCAATTGAACGCCTGCAGACGGTCGTTGCGACTTGCCAGACGCCCGACGAGGCGCGGACGCGCCTGCTTGCCGAAGCGCATGCCATCCGCACGGAAGACCACGCCGCCGACCGCGCGATGGCAGAGTACGGTGCAGCCCTCCTGCCCCCGAACGCCCGCGTGCTGACCATCTGCAACACGGGTGCCTTAGCAACGGGCGGCATCGGCACCGCGCTGGGTATTATCCGCGTTGCGCACCAGCAAGGCAAACTCGCCCATGTGTACGCCTGCGAAACGCGCCCCCGACTGCAAGGGCTGAAACTCACTGCATGGGAACTGCAACAGGAAGGCATCCCCTTCGAGGTGATTGCGGACAGCGCGGCAGGCATGCTGATGGCGCAGGGCAAGGTGGACGCCGTGATTGCAGGCGCAGACCGCATCGCCGCCAACGGGGACACCGCCAACAAAATCGGCACCTACACGCTGGCGGTGCTGGCGCACTATCACGGGGTCCCGTTCTACATCGCCGCGCCCGTCTCCACGATTGACCCGCGCACCCCCGACGGCGCATCTATCCCCATCGAGTACCGCGACCCTACGGAGATTACCCATATCGACGGGCTGCAGATTGCGCCCACAGGCGCGCCTGCGCTCAACCCCGCCTTCGATGTGACCCCCGCCGCGCTGATTCACGCCATCATCACAGAGCGAGGCACATTCCGCCCGCCGTATGACTTCAGCCAACTTCCCCTTACACGCAAGGGGCGTTCCGACAGCTGAAATACTCCAACCGTGTGGGTCGTTGGGCTAAGGGAGGGGAGGTGAGCAACGGGTATACTTTCGTGGGAGCGACGGCGATGGCACTCACCTTAGAGCAGATGCGCCATACGGCAAAACTGGCACGGCTGGAACTGAGCGACGAGCAACTAATCGAACTCATGCGCCACATCAACGCGCTGATGGAGCATTTCGAGCGGCTGCAAGCGTTGCCGCTGGACGAGGTGGAGCCGACCTCGCACTCGATCCCCGTGTTCAACGCCTTTCGCGAGGATGTCGTGGGCGAGACGCTTCGCCGCGAGGACGCGCTGGCGAACGCCCCCGAAGCCCGCGATGGGCTGTTCATCGTCCCGCGCATCGTGGAGGAGTAGATGAAGGAGCTGCTGACCCTGAGCGTTGCCGAAATCAGCCAGAAACTGCACGCCCGTGAGGTGTCCGCCGTCGAGCTGACCGAGGCGGTGCTGACGCACATCAGCGAGACCGAGCCGAAGGTGCAGGCGTTCATCACCCCGACGCCCGAACTCGCGCTGGAGATGGCGCGGCAGGCGCAGGCGCGACTGGACGCGGGCGAGCGCACACCCCTGCTCGGCGTGCCCATCGCCCTCAAGGACAACCTCTGCACGCGCGGCGTGCGCACCACCTGCGCCTCGCGCATCCTGCACAACTTCGTCCCGCCCTACGACGCGACGGTCGTGCAACGCCTGCGCGAGATGGGCGCGGTGTTCGTCGGCAAACTCAACATGGACGAGTTCGCGATGGGGTCGTCCACCGAGTTCTCGGCGTTCCACCCGACGCGCAACCCGTGGGACTTGACGCGCGTGCCCGGCGGGTCGTCGGGCGGGTCGGCGGCGGCGGTTGCAGCGCACATGGCGTTCGCCACGCTGGGGTCGGACACGGGCGGCTCGATTCGCCAGCCCGCCTCGTTCTGCGGGGTGGTCGGTCTCAAGCCCACCTACGGGCGCGTCAGTCGCTACGGGCTGGTCGCCTACGCCTCGTCGCTCGACCAAATCGGACCCCTCACCAAAACGGTGGAAGACTGCGCGATTCTGCTGAACGCGATTGCGGGCAAAGACCCCCACGACGCCACCAGCGTTGACCTGCCCGTGCCCGACTTCCGCGAGGCGCTGATAGACGACATCAAGGGCATACGGCTGGGCGTGCCGAAGGAGTTTTTCGGGCAGGGCGTGCAGCCCGAAGTCGCCGAGACCGTGCGCAAGGCGATAGGGCTGCTCGAATCGGTCGGCGCGGAGGTGCAAGAGGTCTCGCTGCCGATGGCGGAGCAGTCGCTGGCGATTTACTACATCCTCGCGCCCGCCGAGTGTTCGTCGAATCTGGCGCGCTACGACGGCGTGCGCTACGGGCTGCGCGTCGGCGCCGAGAAAGGGCACATCGGCATGATGGAAGCCACCCGCGCCGAAGGCTTCGGCAAGGAGGTCATCCAGCGCATCATCATCGGCACCTACGCCCTCTCGTCGGGCTACTACGATGCGTTCTACCTCAAGGCGCAGAAGGGACGCACGCTGCTACGCCAGCAGTTCGACGCCGTGTTCCAGCAGGTGGACGCGCTGGTGTGCCCCACTGCCCCCACGCCCGCCTTCAAACTCGGTGAACTCGTCGACGACCCGCTGGCGATGAAACTCGCCGATGTGCTGACGATTCCTGTGAACCTGGCGGGACTGCCAGGGCTAAGCGTGCCCTGCGGCTTCGTGGACGGGCTTCCTGTGGGGTTGCAAATCATCGGCAAGCCGTTTGACGAGATGACCGTGCTGCGTGTGGGCTATGCGTGGGAGCAGTTAGCCTGCCTGCGCGACGAGTTGCAGACGCCAAAAGGCTTGCTGGAAGACCAATCGCGCGACCGAAGTTCGTAAACACACGCGCCGTGTGCCCTCACCCCCTTCATCTCCCTCTCCCGCACGCGGGCGAGCGAGGAGCCCGTGAGAGAGGGGCTGGGGGTGAGGGCATCACCTGCAATCGGTCTACAGACCGCGGCGCATGGTCTACAGACCGCGGACGCCGGTCTGCAGACCGCGGACGCCGGTCTACAGACCGCGAGCCATGGTCTGCAGACCGCGGGCGCCGGTCTACAGACCGCGAGCCATGGTCTACAGACCGCGGACGCCGGTCTGCAGACCGCGAGCCATGGTCTACAGACCGCGGGCGACGGAAAGCCTCCATTTGCAGGAATCGCCTCCTGCGCATTGAACTTAGCCGACGGAGGACTGACCATGCGAACCGATTTCATTAAACGACGCGACCGCGAGTTTGAAGCGCAAGTGGCGCAGTTTCTGGCGAACCTCGGACCCGTCAAGACCGCGCTGGGACTGCCCGCCAACTGGGAAGCACAACTGCAGACGCGCAAAAACAACTTCACAACCGCGCTGAACAGCTTAGACCTCGCCGAAGCGAACTACCGCCAAGCCAAGCAGACCAAAGACGCCGCCCGCCGTAGCCTTGAGAGCGAGTTCCGCAACCTCGTGCGCCAACTGCGGGCGAACCCAGACTTCACTGACGCGATGGCAGCCTCGCTGGGGCTGCCCCCGCGCGACCGCGAGCCGACGCCGATTGAGCCAGGTCCCGAAATCCCGACGCTGGAGGTGGAGGTGCAGTCGCTGCGCCATACGGTGCGCTTCTGGCAGGCGGACGCGCAAGGGGGTCGTCGGGGCAAGCCTGCGTGGGCGCGAGCAATACGGCTGGTCTATGCGGTGGTGGAGCCGAACGAGCCGCCCCCGCCGATTGAGCAGATGCAGTACCTGGCGACGGATACCGCCTCGCCGTACATTTGGGACTTGCCGAGCGAGTGGGTGGGCAAGGACATTTGGTATCGCGGGGCGTGGGAGACGCCGCGCGGGGCACGGGGCGCGTGGTCAGACCCCGCACGCGCAACCGTCGCGGGGTAGCCCCCCGTCGGACGGGTACACTCCAATACCGATGACGACCTACAGCCGCGCGCCCGAAGTGTGGCGCGAGATGGGACTGACCGACGCCGAGTACGAGCGCATCGTGTCGCTTATGGGGCGCGAGCCGACCGATGTGGGACTGTCGCGGTCAGGGTAAACTATCTGCCGATGAAAGCCATTCAGCCGAATCAAATATACCTGATGGACTGTCGCGAGGGCATGCGCCTAATGCCAGACGGCTGTGTTGACCTCATCGTGACCGATCCGCCGTTTGCCATCGAATTCGGCGCGAAACGCTCTAACTATAACCGCACAGCTTCGCGCGTTCTGGAAGGCTATAACGAGATTCCACAGCACGAGTACTTCGAGTTCACTCTCGCCTGGATGCGCGAGGCGTACCGCGTCTTGAAAGATACGGGCAGCATGTATGTGTTCTCTGGCTGGAACAATCTACGCGACATTCTGAATGCTCTTGAGGAGGTAGGGTTTATTACGGTCAATCACATCATCTGGAAGTACCAGTTTGGTGTTTACACAAGACGCCGTTTTGTCACCTCACACTACCACTGCCTCTATGTTTGCAAAGACGATGCCAAGAGACGGTTCTACCCCGAAAGCAGATATCCTGTGGACGCAAGGGATTCCGAGGGTCGTAGCCTGCGTTACCAAGATATGGAGGATGTTTGGTACATTCCACGCGAATACTGGAACGGCGATCTGAAAACCCCTACGAAGCTCCCTTCGGAACTTGTGCGCAAGATTCTGCAATACTCGTCGCAAGAGGGCGACCTGGTGATGGATCCGTTTCTTGGGTCAGGGCAAGTCGCAGTGGTTGCCCAGCAGATGGGACGACGCTACTTGGGCTTCGAGATTGTGCCTGAGTATTACGAGTTCGCCAAACAGCGATTAGAGCAGGGCGTCTACCGAATCAAGGCTGAGCCTTCCTCGAGCGACCTGCTCACTCTCCCGATGGAGTAGAGTCAGGATAAAGCGCTTTCCAGAGGGTAGGAGCCACTCGCAAAATCTCACGGGCAACGGCGCGACTAACCAGATCACTGCGTTCTCTGTCCTTGAGTGCTGAGGGCACTTGCACAGAGATGCGGTACTCTGGGCTCGCGTTCAAAAACTCCTTTAGGCGTTTGTACCTAAGTACAACAGCATCCCTTTCCCGCTTGGTTGCGTCGTTGCCCAATAGATCAGGGTCTGCGTAGCCGATTCCTATTCCGTGAAGTACGAACAAGGTGGCTTCGCCCCACTCTGTCTGAGGTGAGTCACCAAGAACATTGATTAGGCGGATGTTGCCTACTCCACTGAAATGTCCTTTGACGGAGAAGCCACCTCCAGGAATGCGTATGTCGATCCGTTCTTCACGGATGCCGACATCTTCTGCAGGAATACCTGCAGCGCGCAGGGTAGCAGTGAGAATTACCTCCAGTGCGCCGCCGACGACGAAGCGATTTTCACGCACGCTGGTTGCAAATCGTCCCAGTAGCCGTCCAAGCGCGCGTTCTACTTCTTGCTTGAGGATACTGTTGGATTCTATTGCCTGCTTGAGCTGGGCAAAGGCACTACGCTCAACGGTAAAACGCGAAACATCCATCGGCTACAATTTACCCAACGCAAGATATGCTCTTCGGGGAGCAATCCCGATAAAACTTACCTTAGAGCAGATGCGTCCCGCGGCGAACTCGGCGAACTGCAAGCCCCGAAGGGGTAGCAGGCGTAGCTCCGTGTTCAGGTACACTCCATACCGATGACGACCTACAGCCGCGCGCCCGAAGTGTGGCGCGAGATGGGACTGACCGACGCCGAGTACGAGCGCATCGTGTCGCTGATGGGGCGCGAGCCGACCGATGTGGAACTCGGCATGTTCGCCGTGATGTGGTCGGAACACTGCGGCTACAAGTATTCGCGCCCCGTGCTGCGCCTGTTCCGCAAGTATCGCGAGTCGCTGGAGGGCGCGGGCTTCGAGAACGCGGGCGTCGTGCCGCTGGACGAGCGACTGGGCATCGCCTTCAAGGTCGAAAGCCACAACCACCCGTCGGCAGTGGAGCCGCATCAGGGCGCAGCAACAGGCGTCGGGGGCATCATCCGCGACATCTTCACGATGGGCGCACGCCCGATCGCGATCCTCAACTCGCTGCGCTTCGGACCCCTAAGTGAGCCGCGCAACCGCTACCTGTTCGAGCATGTGGTGGAGGGCATCGCCAGTTATGGCAACTGCATCGGCGTGCCGACCGTCGCGGGCGAGGTCTACTTCCACCCGTGCTATTCGGGCAACCCGCTGGTGAACGCGATGGCGGTAGGCGTCGTGCCGTTAGACCGCATCGTGTCGGCGCGGGCAGATGTGCCGGGCAGCGCGGTGATGTATGTCGGCGCAAGCACAGGGCGCGATGGCATCCACGGCGCGACCTTCGCCTCCGAGACCCTCGGCGACGACCAAGAGGAGAAGCGCCCGAATGTGCAAATTGGCGACCCGTTTATGGAGAAACTGCTGATTGAGGCGACGCTGGAAGCCATCGAAACGGGCGCGGTACTGGGGATGCAAGACATGGGCGCGGCGGGGCTGACCTGCACCACCTGCGAGCCGACCGCCAAATCGGGCACAGGCGTGGAGATCGAGACCAGCCTTGTGCCCACCCGCGAGGCGAACATGACCCCCTACGAAATTATGCTGTCCGAGTCGCAGGAGCGGATGCTGCTCTATGTGCAGGCGGGGCGCGAGGAGGAAGTCGCGGATGTGTTCCGCAAGTGGGGGCTGAACGCCGTCGTGATTGGGCGCGTCATCGCAGAGCCTGTCGTGCGCGTGCGCCATCGGGGCGAGGTGGTCGCCGAAGTGCCCCCCGACTACCTCACCACGCAGTGCCCGACCTACACGCTGCAGGCGGACGAACCCGCGTACCTGCGCGAGGCGCAGCGGCTGGAACTCGCGGAAGTGCCCGTCCCCGACGATATGAACGCCGTGCTGCTCGCACTGCTGGAATCGCCCACGATTGCCAGCAAGCGCTGGGTGTACGAGCAGTACGACTGGCTGGTCGGCACGCAGACGATTCTGCCCCCAGGCGCGGGCGACGCGGCGGCGTTGCGCATTCGCGGCTCGGAGCGCGGGATTGCCCTCACGATTGACTGCAACGCGCGCTACTGCTACCTGCACCCGTATCGTGGAGGGCAGATTGCGGTGGCGGAGGCGGCGCGTAATGTCGCCTGCGTCGGCGCACGACCCCGCGCAATCACCGACTGCCTCAACTTCGGCAACCCGCAACGCCCCGAAATCTACTACCAGTTCGAGCAAGCCGTGCGCGGAATCGCCGACGCCAGCGAGTTTTTCGAGACGCCTGTTGTGTCGGGCAATGTGAGTTTCTACAACGAGAGCGAGTTCGGCGCGGTCTACCCCACCCCGACGATTGGCATGCTGGGCATTCTGGAGCGTCCCGAAGATGCGGTCGGGATGGGCTTCCGCGAGGCAGGCGATGTGGTGCTGCTGGTGTGCCCCGCATCCCGTCCCGCCGACGCCGAGCCGCACTTCGGGATTGGCGCGAGCGAGTATCTGTATGTGCTGCACGGGTTGGAGCGCGGCGCGCCCGACCCTGTAGACTTGGCGGCGGAGCGCGCGCTGCACCGCCTGCTGGTGGAACTGGCGCGTCGTCGGCTGGTGCGCTCGATGCACGACCTCAGCGAGGGCGGGTTCGCCGTTGCGCTGGCGGAGTGCGCGCTGGTGCATGGCGTCGGCGCGCAGGTAGACCTCACGGACGATGCCAGTGAGGGTGCGCCGCGCCCCGACGCCGCGCTGTTCGGCGAGCGGCAGACGCGCGTGATTCTCTCGGCGTCGCCCCAGCATGTGGACGAAATCGTCGCACGGGCGCAGGCGCACGGGCTGGCGTGCTATGGGATTGGCGAGACGGGCGGCGACCACCTGCGCATTCGCTGGAACGGCGCGCCACTTATCGACTTACCGCTGGAGTCGTGCCGCGCAGCGTATGAGGGGGCGATTCCGCGCTGGTTTGGACAGGCTTAAATCCCCGCCTGCTGAGCGTACACCTCGCGCTCGTAAAGCCGTACGAGCGTCTCGTAGTCCACGAACTTGACCCACGAGCGAATCGCGTCGAATGCGGAGGCGCGGATGCGTTTCTGGAACTCGCCCTGCCGCTCCTTGCGTGCGACGATATAGAAGCGAATCCGAAAATCCTGAAACTCGGTGAACTTGATGAGCGCGCTGTTGAAATCGGTGGTGTGTTCAATCTCGAAGTAGGCGTATGGGAACAGCCCTGCCTCGCGCGTGTGGAACCAAATCACATCGATCGTCTGGGCGCGCTGGCACAGCGAATCGTAGGTGAAGCGGGGAAACTGCTGCACAGAGACCTGTGCGCCCAGCGGCTTGCCCAGAAACGGCTTGCTCCGATCGGGTTTCGGCGCGAAAACCTCGTAGCCGCGCAGTTTGCCAATCATCAGCGCAAGTCCCTGATAGTAGGTGTGGTCGAACGCCGTCTGCTGCTCTTCGGAAGCTGCCGCGCCAATCTGGAGGCTGTCCAAGATGCGGTCGCGCTGCGCCGTCAGCCCCCACAGTCCAGGGCGTATTCGGAAGAAGCGCGGATCCATCTGCAGGATGCGGCGCACAGTGGCGAAGGGCGTTTTTGTGCCCCAATTGTGGATGGGGATACGCTTGTAGAGGTCAGCAAGCGTGGCATAACCGCCTAACGCCACAAGAGCACGCTCAACATCATCCGCCTGTGTCCACCTGCGCATAGACGAGGGTCTCCTTCAGTAATAAGATAAGGCGTTCCAATTCTACCCCCAGCCGTTGCACGCCCCACGCGATTAGCCCGACATCAAAGAGCGTCTTGCCCAGCTGGGGCAGGTACATGTAGTGTTCGAAAAAGTGCAGGAACGCCATCGGCAGAAACGCCAGCGCGTGCCACAGCCATGCGCCGCCCAATAGCCCGCGCCACTGCCACACCGCCGCCAGCACGCCCAGATAGAGCAGCGTGCCCACCAGATGATCCCACCCCGTCTTGTCCACCAGCAGCACCTCAAGGTGTGCGCCTACCGCCCGCCAGTATTGCCACTGCCCCACAGGGGGCAGCAGTTCAGTCAGGTAGGTAGCGATGGGTCCCAACAGGCTGCTGCGCAGTTGCTGGCGCTGGTAGGCGGTCGGCTCGGTGGGCAGCAGGGCGACGCGCAGCGCGAAAACCAGCACGGCACACACCGCCGCCACCGCGAACGCCCGCGCGCTCCAACCGCCCCAGTCGCGCCGCCGCCAGAACGCCAGCGCGCCCACCAACGCGACCAGCGTAATCGGCTGCTCGTAGCTGCCCAGCGCAAACAGGTACAGCACGCCCCCCAACGCCAGCCAGCTCCATCGTCGCTCTGTCGCGCCTCGCAGCAGCGCGTACATCGCCCACACGCCGAACATCGTGCCCAACAACGCCGTGCGCGAGGGAACCCATGTAATCAGGCGCGTGTATTCGGTCGCCAGCAGGCGGTCAAAGCCCCAAAACAGCGCGCCGAGCGGGAGCAGGAGTCCGAAATGTCCACGAAAGCCGCTTGCTTGGTCTTCGGAATCCCCCCTCACCCTGACCCTCTCCCCCCTTACTAAGGGGGGAGAGGGCGCGGAAGTGGGGGGATTCAGCGCAACCCGTCCCTGCCACAGCTTAACACCCGTTGTTCCTACCAGCATTATTGCCACAAACCACCACGCCGACCACTTCGCGACGACGCTGGTTAGCCCAATCTGCTGCAAGCTCAGCGCGACGCCCACCCCCAACGCAAGCCACTCAGCGTAGGGATTGCCCACGAGACGCGCGTAGGCGCGCACAAGCACCCATGCCCCCAGCGCCGTCAGAATCATCAGCAGCCAGTTCGTCAGGCGGAAGCCCCAGCCTGCCTCGCCGTAAACTGCATAGTCCAGTGCGATGGAGAGGCTGCTAATCGGGCGGTAGAAGCCGTTTTCCAGCAGCCAGTCGCCGAAAAGCCAGCGTAGCGCGCCGTGCTGCTTTACGGCGTCCAGCATCACCGCTGTGTCGCTGTCAGTGCGCAGGGGAGCGTCGTAAAACACTTGGGGCAGCGCGAGCAGGTGTAGTCCTACGATAACCGCCAGCGCCGCCCAAAGCCAGCCGTCACTTCTTCTGCTTGAAGAAGTTCGCGTTCTTCTCAATATAGTGTCGCCATTCGGGGGGCACTTCGGTGTCGGCGTAGATGGCGTTCACAGGGCACTCGGGCTCGCATAGCCCGCAGTCGATGCACTCGTCGGGATTGATGTATAGCTGGTCTTCGCCCTCGTAGATGCAGTCCACGGGGCAGACCGCCACACACGACTTGTCCTTCACGCCAATACACGGTTCCGTGATAACATACGGCATAAGGATAGCCTCCTACGCTATAGGATACCCGATTCAGTTCTCCAGGTGGGGCTCGTTGCGGTAGCGTTCGAGGATGCGCTTGGCGATGTCGCGCAGCATGTCGGGCAGTTCCTTGCCTCGAATTGGCTCGGTCGGTCGCTGGTAGAGGGGCGAGCCTGCACCAATCCAGCCGCCCTGCGCGAGGTATTGCAGCGCGCGGTAGGCGGGGTGATTGCGTTCCAGACGGATTGTGGGCTGCGTGCGGAATCGGGTGACGCCGCGCGGCGCACCGAGTTGCTCGCGCATGCGGGCGTCGAGTCGCTGCGCGTACTGCGCCAGCATCTGCCCGACCTGATAGCGCGGCATCGGTTTGCCCGCGCTGAAGCGCGGCGGGATTGCCCCGCGCGCCTTGAGTTCCTTGAGCGCGGGCTGCACCCACGCAGGATGCCTGCCCTCCAGACGCACCTCGCCCGCCGAGGCGAGGCTAATCGGCTTTTGGAACGCTTCGGTCAGTCCCCGCTCCAAATTCACCACGAACTCGGCAGTCAAAATCGCGACCTCGTAGCCTGTGAGTGGCTCATCGTAGGCGGAGGTAGGCTTGGGAGGTGGTGTGTGAAAGTTCGGCTGCCGCTGCGCACCCTGCGACCAAAGAAGACCAACCAGCAGCAGGTTCAAACCCCCTGCTCGCATCATTGACAAACGGTTCATACCCCTAATTATGGCAGATTGGTCGCAACGGGCGCACTTAGCCAGGCGGCCAGCCCATCTGCCGCCCACCCAGCAGGTGGAAGTGCAGGTGATACACCGACTGCCCTGCCGCGCGGTTCGTGTTCAACACTACACGGTAGCCGTCCGCCTCGATACCTTCCTGACGGGCAATCTCGGCGCACACCCACAGCAGATGCCCCATCAGCCCCGCATGCTCGATCTGCATCGCTGCAAGGTTTTCGATGTGTATGCGCGGAATGACCAAAATATGCGTCGGCGCTTGCGGGTTGATGTCGCGGAACGCCAACGCGTGTTCGTCTTCGTAGACCACCTGTGTTGGGATTTCGCGGCTCACGAACTTACAGAACAGGCACGCGCTCATGCCGACCTCCCTGCGGCGCGTTCCATGCGCCGCTCGCGCAACAGTTCACGGATCTTTTGTATCGAGTCTTGTGCTATCTGATGCACCTCGTCGGGCTTCAACCCCAGCTTTTCCGCCACTTGCTCCAGGCTATGAACCTGCTCGCCTTGCAGCCCGTAGAGCATGCGTACGACCACGCGCTCAGCAGGCAGCAGCTCGTCTATCACGCACTCAATCTGCTGGGGATGCAATGGCTGCACAAGGTCGTACACAATCTGCATTAGCACGGGCTGTTCGCCTTTGGAGCGGTTTTGCCACATCTTGAGCATCGGCTCAACTTGGGTGTGCCCCAGCGACTCGGCGAAGTAGCCCTCTGCCCAGAAGTTGCGCTTGCCGATTTCCTGTTCCAAGCGGGGGATGCCCTCGAACAGCCGATGCGCGGTGCTGCGCTTGATATTGCTGATTACATCGGCAACGGCATCGGTCGGTTTGATGCCCAGAATCAGATGCACCTGGTTGGGCATCACGCGGTAGGCGATGAGTTCATACTCGTAGCTTTTGCAGACTTCAGGCAGTGCTTGCGCGAAGAGTGCAGTGACCTCCGCATCAAACAGGGGTTTCTTCGCGCGGGCGTAGAAGGCAGTCAGCACAAACAGGCGATACGCGCTTGAGCCTGTTGTGCGCAGCCTCTCGAAGGGCGACTTCGCCCTGCGCGCCTGCGACCCCTCAAACGGTTTCTTCGCCATGCACGCCCTCCACTCCACAACGGCAAGAGAAGTATACCTCATGTTTGGGTGGTTTCGCAGTCCAAATCAAGCCAGATCCATATACTGTTTCAACCACTCCGCCAACGCGGGGAGCGTGTCGAACACGCGGATGCCTTGAGGTAAGTTGCTTAGGATCTCGCGTCCGTAGGCTTTCGTGCGCATGCGCGGGTCTAAGATTGCGGCGATGCCCCAGTCGTCGGGACGGCGGATGAGCCTGCCGAACCCTTGACGCATCTGCAGTTTGACCATCGGCAGCGTCCACGCGCGGAAGGCGTCCAGCCCCTGCGCCTCGAACCACGCCTGACGCGCCCGCTGCACGGGTGTGGTGGGCACTTCGAAGGGGATACGCGCCAGAATCAGGTTCACCAGCGTCTCGCCTGGGGCGTCGAACCCAGTCCAGAACGAGCGCACCCCGAACAGCACCGAATGCACATCTTCGCGGAACTGCCGCGCGAGGTCTGCTACCGAGCCGTCGCCTTGCATCAGGATGCGCACGCCGTCCAGTTGGATGCGCTCGCGCACAGCGCGCATCTCGGCAACGGACGCGAACAGCACCAGCGCGCGCCCATGCGTGAGGCGAATCAGCGCGCCGATTTCGTCGGCGAGCCGCCGATAGTAAGCTTCGGCGTGCGGCGCACTGGAGTTAGGTGGTGGGGGCGGAATAACGCCTATACGCGGCAGATAGAGCGCGCACTGGCGACGATAATCAAACACATAGGGCAGTTGGAGCGTCTCGCGTGCCTCGAACCCCAGTTGCCCCGCGAAAAAGTCGAACCGCCCGTCGATGGTCAGCGTCGCACTCATCAGCAACGCAGGGCGGTCATTCCACAGGCGTGTGCGCAACCACTCACCCAGTACGAGCGGCTCGTAGCACGCCTTCCAGCGCGGCGTGTCTGGCTCCACCCAACTCACGCCCTCCGTAGGCTCCGCCAGCCGACCCAAGTTCTCATACGCCAGCGCGAAATCGCTACGGAACTGGTGCATCAGCTCGATGACCACCGCATGCTGCGCATCGGTCAGCTGCGTTTTGAACGCCTGCAGCGTCTGTTCCAGCCCCCGGTAGAGGTCGCCGATCTCTTTGCGGATGGCGCTCGTTGCGTGGGTGACCTGTTTATGCAGGTCGGGGCGGTAGGCGTTTTTTAGTGCGCGCCTTTGTGCCAGCGTCTCTGGCACCACGCGCGTCGCGACTCCTTCATCGGGCAGCTCGTCGGGGAACACCATCTGCTCGTAGGCATCGCGCACGCGCCCCGCGAAGCCTTCTACCAGCCGCTGCACCGACATGATGAACCCTACAGGCGGATTCTCGCCCGTAAGCGCGTCGTTTATCTGGTTGCTCAAGCCTACAGCGTGCGCAATCAGGCGGTCGACGAAGTTGCTGTCCAAATCGAACTCCAACGCGCTGGCAGCAGCGTCCAGAAAGTCGTGCGCCTCGTCGATGATTAGGTAATCGTAGTTGTCCAGCAAGGAGACTGCACCGTTGGTCGCTTGACGCACCATCGCGTCCGCGAGGACAAAAGCGTGGTTCGTGATAACGATCCCTGCCTTACGCGCTCGTTCCCGTGCTTGGTAGTAGAAGCAGATATTGTAGTAGGGGCACAGGTGTGCGCGGCATGCACTTGGCACGGCGATTTGCTCCCATAGCCCGCGTGTGAACTGCTGGGGCACGCCCTTGCGTCGAAAAAATTCATCGAGTTCCGACTCTACGCCCTCTTCGGCGACGCCGACCCACTCGCGTAGGAAGCGCGTAAATTCAGGAAGCAGGCGCTTGGCTTTGTTGCCCTGAATGATATCGACGCAGGCATAGCGGCTGCGTCCCATCGCCAAGGCGGTTCCGGGCGCGTTGGGGAATAGGCTCAGCGCAAGTGGGAGGTCTTTGCGCCAATACTGCTCCGCCAGCATCGCGGTGTAGGTGCTAACCACGATGCGCTTATTGTGTTGCAGGCTGTAGGCGATTGCGGGCAGTAGCGCGGCGAGGCTCTTGCCCACCCCTGTTGGTGCTTCTACCATCGCCGACTGTCCGCGCTCCAGCTGCTCGCACACGAACTGCGCCATTTGGCGTTGCACGGGGCGCGACTCGAAACCGGGCTGCGACTCCAGACGCTGGAACGCGGCGTCTACAGCCTCCCACAGGCTACTCATGCCAGCGGAAATTATACTACAACGGGGTGGCTTTCAGCAGGCGCAGCGTCTCGGCAAACAGGCGTGCAATCGTTTCCGTCGCGCCCTGCATCACTTGGGTGACCTCTTCGTGTGTGAGCGGTTGCCCACTCAGCCCTGCGCCCAGATTCGTGACGATAGCGACGGCAGCGTAGTGGATGCCCGCCTCGCGACACAGAACTGCCTCCGGCACGACCGTCATCCCGATTACATCGCCGCCCAGCATGCGAAACATCCGAATCTCGGCGGGCGTCTCGTAGCGCGGTCCTGGCGCACACACATAGACCCCCTCCCGCTGTACGGCAATCCCCTGTCTGTCCGCCGCTTTGAGCAGCGCGTCGCGCAGCAACGGCGAGAACGGTTCAGTGAAATCGGTGTGCACCACCGTGTCGTGGTACAGCGTGTTGACCTCGCGCATGAAGTCCAGAAAGTCGCTTAGGATGACCAGCGTGCCAGGCGTCCAGTCTGTACGCAGCGAGCCGACGGCGGCAGTCGCCAGTACGCACTGGACACCATGCTCTTTCAGCAAGCGCACATGGCGTGCGTGCGGGATACGGTGGGGTGGGATCTTGTGTCCCTTCGAGTGGCGGGGAAGCAGGAGCGCAGGCTCCCCGTGCAGGCGTCCTTCGTACAGAAACACACCGTCATCATAGGCGTGCTCTGCCTGAAGTGTCCAGCCGGGCAGGCTCTGCACTCCTGTCCCACCGATAATCGCTGTCTTCATGCAAAATCAGCGATTACGCGCCCGCGCTTTGCCTTTTGCGGCAGCGGGCTGCTGTGCTTCACCATCGTTGTGCTCGTGGTATGCCTTCTGGAGGCTTAGGCGCACCATGTCGGAGAGGCGATTAATCTCCGTGATGTTCGCTTGACGCGCCGCCTCGGGGTTGACAATCAGCACTGCCCAGTTGGACAGCACGAACTGATGCACCTCCGTCGGCGTCGGATAGGGACTCTGCTGGGCTTGCGGCGCTGGCACATAGACGGCAGCTTTTTCCGCCACCAACGCTTGCGCCGCCTCGCCCATCTGCTTAGCAAGAGCTACCTCCGACCGCTGCTCCAAAACCGAGTTGATGAGCTGTTCTAACTGCTCATCGGTCTTGCCTTCCATCATCCGACGCACGGCGCGCAGCGGAATATACTGCGCCTGCAGAGTCTTTAGCGTCACCAACTGCAGCAGGTGGTGATAGTCGTAGATGACTCGGTTCCCACGCCGACGCGACGGCGGGTCAATCAGCCGATGCGCCGTGTAGAACCGAACCGTGCGCACATCAGGGAAAGGCACCACCTTGTAGCGCGGTTGAATCGGCGCCCACTGCTCCAGCAGACTGTTGGCAACAGCCACGAGCTCCTCAATGGTGAAACCCTCGTGCTCCCGATACTGCTTCAGTGCTTCGATGGGTTTCATAGTGTCCATAGTGTACCCCATGCGCACGCAAAATTTCAAGTGCTAATGGGTTAAAAAACCGAATAGCTTTAGTATGTGCCAGAGTTCGAGCGAATCGTGCGCATAGATAGGTCATAATTATGGCTTATGACACGCCTGCCAATTACGGAGTTCATCACATTTTTGCCTGCGCCGAACTGGGAGGCGACTCGCCAGTTCTACGAGCAGGTTCTGGGCTTGCCCTGCGCGCTGGAACAAGTGGATTGCTGTATCTACCAAGTGGCGGGGGCGGGCTATCTGGGCTTCTGCCGCCGCGCGGAGACACCCCAACCTGCTGAGCGCGTGATTCTTACACTGGTCACGCCCGCCGTCGACGAATGGCACGCACGCCTGCAGGCGCACGGCGTTGAGATCACCAAGCCGCCCGCCTACAACGAGCGGTACCACATCTACCACCTGTTCGCCCGCGACCCGAACGGCTACCTGATCGAGATTCAGCGGTTCGAGGATCCGCACTGGCATGAGCGTTCGTAGCGGTGGCTTACAATCCGTACCCGAGCGGGCTCACAGGCTCGCCGTTGACGCGCACTTCGAAGTGCAGGTGCGGTCCTGTGGAGTAGCCTGTGCTGCCGACGCGGGCGATGATTTGCCCCCGCTTGACTTCCTGCCCAACGGCGACGAGGATAGCGGAGCAGTGCGCGTACAGGGTCGCCACGCCGCCGCCGTGATCGATGATGACCGTGTAGCCGTAGCCGCGAATGTAGCCCGCTTCGACCACCACGCCCGCATCGGCGGCGCGGATGGGTGTGCCTGTCGGCGCGGCGATGTCGATGCCTGTGTGCATCTTGCGCACCTTGAAGATGGGGTGGTTGCGCATGCCGTAGCCCGAAGTGATGCGCCCCTCCACAGGGCGGATGAAGCGTCCCGACCAGGGTCGGTCGGCGCGGGCGCGTCCTTTGGGCGTCTCCATCAAGGCGCGCAGGCGGCGGGCAATCGCCCGCGACTCGGCTTCCAGCTCCGCCAGTTGCTTTTCGTAGAGCGCGCGCTCGCGGGCAATGTCCCGCAGCAGGGCTTGCTTCTCGTCCTGCGCCTCGGTGAGTTCCGTCTGTTGCGTGCGCAGGTCAGCCTCCAGCCCCGCGATATGGCGCACGAGCGCGTCCATCTGCGCCTTCGCTTGGGCGACCTCCTGCTGGTCGGCGCGTACTTGCTCCAGCAGCGCGCGGTCAGTCTTCACGATTTGGCGCAGCACATAGCTGCGGCTGTTGAGTTCGCTAAGGTTGCGGGCGTTGGTAAGCAAGCTGAGGTACGACACGCTGCGGTACTTGTAGGCGGCGCGGAGCCGTTGCGCCAGCAGGCTCTCGCGACGGCGCAGGCGTTGGGTGAGCATCTCGAGGCGTTGGGCGAGCGCGGCTTGCTCCTTGCGGGCGCGGGCGAGGCGGTCGCGCGTCTCACGCAGGCGCGCCGACACGCGCGTAATCTGCTGATCCAGCTCGGCGAGGTCGCGGCGCACCTTGCGCTCCTCGCGCCGCTTCTGGTCAATCGCGCCGCGCAGTTTGCCAATCTCCCCTTGCAGCGACTGCAGCTCGCGTTGCAACTGCTGGCGTTGCTGCGCTTTGTCCTGCTGCGCTCCCAACGGCAGGCACAACAGCAGCGCAATCAGCAGCGCAGCAAGCCAACCTCCCTGTCGCACTGCGCCCATCGCTTGCAGTATACCCCACGCCATTATGAATTCGGGGTATAATGCTTACGCAGGCTTGCCCTGCGAAAGGAGGTATCGATGAGGATGCGATACGCAGTACTGGCTCTTACGGCGCTCGTGGGCATGAGCGGCGCGTTTGCTCAGTGCCTGATTACCGACTTCGAGGGCTACGCTCTCGGCGCAAACGGCGTAGTGCTGTTCCGCCAGCCTAGCTTCTCAGGGTCTACGGCTAGCTTTGTGGTTGGTTCCCCGTGCGACTTGCCAAACGGCGTTTACAACTGCGCCCTGATTTCCGATGAGCAGGCATTTAGTGGAACCCAGTCGCTCAAGGTGGCGTGGCAGTTCCGTACCGATGCGAACGGTAACCCATTTCCCAACGCTTGGCTCCGCTTGACGACCTACAATACACCGAGCGTGCCGAATCCCGCGATTAACTTCGACCACCGCGTGCGCGTGCGCCTCTATGTGCCGTCCGACACGCCCGACTTCTACCTAACGCTGGGCGTGCGCGAGACGGGAACCACCGAGGCGTGCGCGGGCAACGGGGGCACTGCAGGTGGCATCGAGTGGATTGGCGCGACTTCGGCGCAAGGCAATAATGCGCCCGTCGGCAAACTGGTGAACCAGAAAGACCAGTGGGTGACGGTGAAGTTCGACATCCGTCGCGACCCGATTCTTGGGTTTGCGGGTAGCACAGCGAACGGTACGATTGACGGCAGCACAGGCACAATCGAGCATCTCGCCTTCACGCCCACCGACCCCGCGAACCTCGGTCCGTACATCGTCTACATCGATGATGTGGAGACCTATGTGCCTACGCCAGGCGATGTGGACGACAACGGCTGCGTGGACGACGCCGATCTGCTGCAGGTGCTGTTCGCCTTCGGCTCGACGGGTCAAAACGACGCGGATGTGAACGGCGATCAGGTCGTCGACGACGCGGACTTGCTGATTGTGCTGTTCAACTTCGGCACGGGGTGCTGACGCCTTCCCCCTCTTTCCCCTTTGCTGAAGGGCGGGTAAGGGGGGAGCCGCAGGGCGCACTGCTGTGCACTCCCCCAGCCCCTCTCCTACATCGTGGGAGAGGGGCTGGGGGTGAGGGCGACACAAGGCGTGAACGCCTCACCCCCAGTGAACCTGAGCGATGCATTCTTGCCAAGCGAGTTGCTTCGGGAACCGCCTCCAAAAGTAGCAGGAATCGGCAGCGTGGGGGCGAAACTTACCTATGCGACTAACGCGGAGGAGGATTGATAACCATGCCGACCGTTGCGATTACGCTGGACTGCGAAGCAGCAGACTACCCGCGCTGCTATGCGCAAGAGTATATCAAGGTGGCGGAAGAGTTTACGATACCCATGACCTGGATGATTCAGGTCGCAGGCAAAGACCCGATGGCAAATGTGCAACTGTACTACCGTGAGTATCTCCATCGTATTCCCTCGTGGCACGAGTTTGGCTTGCACTTGCATTTTGAAGATGCGCAGGGGCGCTACATCGAAGACCCGCGCGAGCGCGGCGAGATGATACAAACAGGCAAAGACCTGCTGAAGCAAATCCACATCAAGCCGACGGCTTTTCGCGCAGGCAGCTACGCGCTGACTCCGCCCGACCTGAAGTATCTGGAGGACATGGGCTTCCTGGTGGACAGCAGCGCGATTCCCGACGCCGAGTATCGGATGTTCGTCGATTGGGACGGCGCGCCCACCAAGCCGTATCACCCCTCCTATCAGGATGTGCGCAAGCCTGGTGAGGCGAAGATTCTGATTGTGCCTGTTGCTACTGCCAATGGCAAAATCGGCTACCTCGATCAGGGCTGGGAGGTCGTCGAACCCATCCTGCGCCATCACCTCGATCTGGGCACGCCGATTATCTGTCTGGGCGGCTACGACTACCACGATAGCGTGGAGACGCTGCGCGAGGCGGTGCTGCTGCTCAAGAAGCACAACGCACGGTTCGTCACACTGACCCAAATCGTTTCGGAGTATACGCTATGATTGATGCACGCTGGCAGAAACTGGCGGATGTGCTGGTGCATCATTCAGTGCGCGTGCAGCCGGGTGAGCGCGTTCTGATTGAGGCGTTCGATATACCTGCTGAGTTTGTCGCGCTGTTGATGCGCACAGTGCATGCGGCAGGTGGGGAGGCAATTCCGCTGATCAAGCAGACATCTGTGTTGCGCGCCCTGTACCAGCATGCGAACGAGGCGCAGATCAAGTTCATCGCGGGGCTGGAGCGCGCGCAGATGGAGGGTGTGCAGGGCTATATCGGGCTACGCGGCGCGCCTAACTACGCCGAAATGTCCGATGTTCCCCAAGAGCAGATGCAGCTGGTGCGCCAGCACTGGTGGGTGCCCGTCCACCAAGAGGTGCGCGTACCCAAAACGCGCTGGGTCGTGCTGCGCTGGCCCACACCAGCGATGGCGCAAGCCGCCAACATGAGCACCGAAGCGTTCGAGGAGTTCTACTTCCGCGTCTGCACGCTGGACTACGCGCAGATGGCGCGTGATGTCGAACCGCTGGTAGAGCTGATGCAGCGCACCCGCGAGGTGCACATCAAGGGACCAGGCACAGACCTGCGCTTCTCGATTGAGGGAATCGGCGTCGTGCCGTGCTACGGGACGCACAACATTCCTGACGGCGAGTGCTTCACCAGCCCTGTGCGCGACTCGGTGGAGGGGACTATTGCCATCAACACCAACAGCGTCTATGAGGGCACCGTGTACCGCGACATTCGGTTCACCCTGCGCAAGGGCAAGATTGTGGAGGCAACCTGCGCGGACGACGGCGACCGCCCTGGCGCAGGCAACCCGCGCAAGCTGAACCGCATCCTCGACTCGGATGAAGGCGCGCGCTACATCGGCGAATGGTCGCTCGGATTCAACCGCTACATCCTGCACCCGATGAACGATACCCTGTTCGATGAGAAAATCGCAGGGTCGTTCCACTTCACACCGGGCAACGCCTACGGCGAGGCAGATAACGGCAACCGCTCGCAAGTACATTGGGACTTAGTGGTCATCCAGCGTCCCGAATACGGCGGTGGCGAGATTTACTTCGATGGTGTGCTGGTACGCAAGGATGGGCAGTTCGTGCTGCCCGAACTACAGGCACTCAACTATTGACAGGAGGGAATACGATGGCAATCCATGAGACCGAAGAGCGCAACGGCAAGCTGCGCACCGTGATGAAGCTCGAGCCAGGTGAGCGCGTCGCTTTGTGTCGCTGTATGCGGTCGGCACAGTTTCCGTTCTGCGACGGCACGCACAAAACGGTCGAGGGAAGCGCGGGACCCGCGATTGTGGAGGCGTTGGCAGCGCCCGTTGAAAAGGGCACAGGAGACGAGTGAGCTCAGCCGGTATGTCCGAAACCGCCTTCGCCCCGCTCAGACGGGGGCAGCTCGGTGACAGGTTCCCACTCGATACGAGCGACGGGCGCAACCACCAGCTGCGCGATGCGGTCGCCGCGCCGAATTGTGAACGGCTCCTGCCCCCAGTTGATGAGAATGACCTGAACCTCGCCGCGGTAGTCGCTGTCGATGGTGCCAGGCGCATTCACTATGCCGACGCCATAACGCCATGCTAAGCCGCTGCGCGGGCGCACCTGCGCTTCGTAGCCTGGAGGCAGCGCAATCCGAATCCCTGTCGGGATGCGTGCGCGCTCGCCCGGCTGCAGCGTGATTGGTTCTTTCACTGCCGCATAAAGGTCAACCCCTGCCGAGCCAGCGGTTTGGTAGCTCGGCAGGGGCAGATCAGTCGCGTCGGGCTCCTGCAGAATTGCTACGCGCACGACGCTCATTTCTCGACCTGCTCTTTACCCTCCTTGACAGCAGGGGGCACCTTCGGCAAGCGCACATAGAAGGTCGAGCCGACGCCGACCTCGCTCTCGACCCAGATTTGCCCGCCGTGAATCACTTCCACCAAGTGCTTCACCAGATACAAGCCCAAGCCCGTGCCATATTGCTTGCGTGTGTCGGAGTTGTCCACACGGTGGAACTTCTCGAACACCTTGGTCAGGTGCTCTTTCGGGATGCCTATACCTTGGTCGGAGACATAAAAGATGATATGGTCGGCGTCCTCTTCCCACGCTTTGACGCGAATCTCGCCGCCGTTGGGCGAGTACTTGATAGCGTTGCTCAGTAGGTTCGTGAGAATTTGGTCGACCTTATCCTCGTCGGCGATGATTTTGGGCAGGTCTGGAGGTACATCGTGGATAATGGTGTGCTTGTTCGTTGCCTGCTGCTGAATCATGACCACCTTCTTGGAAAGGGTGTAGAAGTCCACCTGTTTGTAGACGGGCTTGAGCGATTCGCCTGCCTCGATACGCGCAATGTTCAGGAGGTCGTTGATTAGGCGCGTGAGGCGGTCAGTTTCTTGGTCAATGATCGAGTAGAACTCGCGTCGCTCTTCAGGGGTGAAGGCATCTTCGGAGTCCATCAGCAGGGTGGAGATAAAGCCCTTGATGGCGGTCAGCGGAGTGCGCAGCTCGTGCGAGACGGTTGCAACGAACGCCGACTTCATGCGCTCCAAGTTGCGGATTTCGGTGATGTCGTTGAAGATCATCACCGTGCCCATCGATTTTTGGTCTTCGCCGCGCACGATGGCGTTTTGCACCTGATAGATATGTTCCTTGCCGTCGATTTGCACGGTGATTTCGACGAGATCGCCCTCTTTTTCTTCTTCAAGGGCGGCGCGTATCATGTTGCGGATAACCTCATTATTGATGATTTCCGCGTAGTTTTTGCCCAGCACATCGGGTCCTAGGCCGAACACGCGCCGTGCTGCGGCGTTCATCTGGTTGATGCGCCCGTTTTGATGCACCAAGATTAGCCCTGCGCGCAGGCTCTCGATGGTGTGGACAAGCTCCTCCTTCTCTTCGAGGATGGCTTGATAGAGGCGCATGCCTGCGATTACAGCGGCAGCGTTGCGTGCCATGCGCTCCAGCAGGCGCACATCCTCGTCGATGAAGTGTCCGCCGCGCTGCTTGTTGAATGCGTGCAGTACACCGATGGTTTGGCGTTCGATCACGCGGTTTTCCTCGTCGCGCTTTTCGAGAATCAAGGGCACGCACACGAGGTTGCGGATGTGGAGCATTGCCACGAGCTCTTTGCTGGTGCGTGGGTCAGTGATGGCGTCGTGGACGATGATGGGTTTGCCCTCGCGGAACACCTCGCCTGAGACGCCTTGTGTGGCGCGCACGCGCAAGAGGCGTATTTCGTCGTCGGTCAGTCCGTAGGCAGGCGGGTAGGCGCGCAGTTCGCCCTCTTCGGGGTCGTACAGCATAAACACGACCTTCTCCGCCTGCAGGATTGCGCCGATTTGTCGCACAAGGCGCTTGAGGGTCGCTTCGTAGTTAGCGGGGCTGGCGATTTCGGTAGCGACAACCTCCACGCTCTTTGTAGCAGCGGACGCGCCATTGCGCGACTGGCTCTCCAGCTCCCGAATACGCTGGATGGCACGCTCGTACTCCGTTTTTACCTGGTTATACTGCTTCAGCAGCTCTCGATAGGCTTGCTCCCAGTTCATAGCTCACTCCTCGCTAACATGCATCGATGATGGCTACACACTATGGCGAATTATAGCACATCGAAGGTTCCCGAACAGGGCTGTCAATCTGCTTGGGTTTTAGACGGTGGCGAAGGTGCATTGTTCTGAAGCGCACCGTTCAGCAGCGGGCGCACTAACTCCAACGGGATGGGGAACACCACCGTCGTATTGCGCTCGCCTGTGATTTCCGCCAGCGTTTGCAAATAGCGCAGTTGCAGCGCGGCGGGCTGCTGCGCAATCATCTGGGCGGCTTGCACGAGTTTCTCAGCCGCTTGATACTCGCCTTCGGCGGCGATGATTTTGGCGCGCCGCTCGCGCTCACTCTCCGCCTGACGCGCCAACGCACGCTTCATCTCCTCAGGCAGCACTACATCGCGAATCTCCACATTTGTGACCTTCACGCCGAACGCTTCGGTCTGCTCGTCGATGATGGTCTGCAGTTGCTGGTTGATCTTGTCGCGTCGCGCCAGCAGGTCGTCCAGCTCCGCTTGACCAATCACGCTGCGCAGGGTCGTTTGTGCAATCAGGCTGGCGGTCTGGATGTAGTCGGTAATCTGTACGACGGCGTCTTTAGGATCCATCACCTTAAACAGCACGACAGCATCCACGCTCACTGACACATTGTCTCTGGTGATGGCTTCTTGGCGAGGCACATTCATCGTCACGATGCGGGTGTCCACAATTCGCGCCGTGTCGATAATCGGGATCAGGAAGATGATGCCCGGTCCTTTAACACCCTGAAACCGCCCTAAGCGCAGCACGACGGCGCGCTCCCATTCGGGTAGCACGCGCAGCGACGCTCGCAGCACGATAATCGCGAACAGAATAATCGCGATGGTCGTCGTTGAAAACGGGCTGTCGAAAAAGTTCATTCTGGTAGCCTCCCTGCACTCATAGTGTACCCGACTGTAGCCATCTTTTGACCGTTTCGGCACACCGCTGTGCCGCGCCTTGATGCTTCTGGATGAGTTCGGACGCCTGCTGGGCAATCCGCTCGCGCAGTTTGGGGTCGTGAAGCAGGCGTAGGATGCCTTCCGCGAGTTGCTCGGCGGTTTGCACCTCGAAGCCGACGCCTGCCGCCTTGGCTAACTGCGCGATATCGCGGAAGTTGTGCGTGTGCGGTCCAAAAAAGACGGGCTTGCCGTGCGCCAGCGGCTGGAACAGGTTCTGCCCGCCCAACGGCGCGAATGCCCCACCGACCACCACAACATCGGCGACGCTATATAGGCTCGCCAGTTCGCCGAAGGTGTCCACAACCACCACCTGTGCGTGCGTGCCGTCGGGCAGGGGCAATTGGCTACGACGATGCGGGGTCAGCCCGTGCGCCTGCAGCAGCCGCTCCACCTCGCCGACGCGCTCCAGATGGCGCGGCGCAAGCACCAAGCATGTGTCGGGCAGCGTCGCCCGCACGCGCAAGTAGGCGTCCACCACCAGCTGCTCCTCGTCGGGCGTGCGCGTGCTACCCACTACCAGCACGGGCGCGCCTTCAGGCAGCGCCAGGATTTGCCGCCACTCGTCTGCCGTGCGGTCTAACGCGCCCAACGCTTGGTCGAACTTCGTGTTGCCGCACACCTCGATGCGCGACGGCGACGCTCCCAGCGCGATAAATCGCGCGGCATCGGTCGGCGACTGCGCACAGATGAAGTCCACGCAGCGCAGCATTGCTGCGTAGATTGGGCGTACGCGGGGGGCGCGACGCGCCGTGCGGTCGCTTATCCGTCCGTTCAGGATTAGCACGCGCCCGCCGCGACGATGCTGCTCGGTCAGCAGGTTCAGCCACAACTCGGTCTCGAACAGCACCAGCGCGCGCGGCTGAATGCGCCCCAACGCGCGGCGCACGGCGAACGGCAAGTCCAGGGGGCAGTAGACGAAGTAGTCCACCATATCGCGCAGCACGCTGAGGGCAGTCTGCTGCCCCGTCGGGGTGGTGGTGCTGAACACCAGTTCGTGGTCGGGTAGCAGTTGGCGCAGGTGTTTGACAACGGGCTGCGCCGCCAGCGTCTCGCCGACCGACACGCAGTGGATCCACACGCGCGGCTTGCCCGACGGTGGCGGCACAGGCACGAACCCCAATCGCTCTGCCCAGCGGTCGCGCCACGACCCCGCGACGATGCGCCACAGCACATACGGAACCCACAACGGCGCAAGCAGCAGCAGGGCAAGGTTGTACAGCGCACGCATTATGGCTTCGCCCCCCGTGCAATCGCTTCCGCGCGGTCCTGCAGGGCGTTGATTGTCTGCTCCAACTGCTCCGCCAATCGCGCGAAGTCGTCCTTGTCGGCGTCTTCGGGAACCCACACCGGCTCGCCAATCAGAAACGCCGCTCGTGCGAACGGCAACGGGATGAGATACCTGTCCCAAGTGGGCAACAGGATGCGCGGGTGTGCGCCGATGCCTGCGGGGTAGATGGGCGCACGCGCTTTCTGAGCGATGAGCAGCGCGCCCGGCTGGAACTTGCCGCTGGGACCGCGCGGACCATCAGGGGTGAATGCCAGTACCGCGCCCTTGCGCACCTCGCGCGCTGCCTCCAACGCCGCCCGCACCCCGCCCCGGCTGGTGGAACCGCGCAGCGTGCGGAACCCGAAGCGCGTAAAGATCTCGTTCTGGATGTCGCCGTCGCGCGAGAGCGAAATCATCGCCAAGATGCCCCTGCCGCGCATGTAGTTCGCGGGGATGAGCGTGCGCCCGTGCCACGAGACCATCACTGCGCCTGTACCTTCTTGTAGGTGGCGTTCAATCGGTTCCCAGCCCTCTACATACAGGCGCAGGGTGCGTCCCAGTCCGCGCGCGAGTGTGTAGCCCAGCCAGCCCAGCCGCTTCGCGCGTCGCTTCTCCCGCTCCGAACGCTCGACCTCCACGACAGGGATTATACCGCTAATCCCACCATTGGGGCATGCGGGTTCCCTAAAGTAGGCGCGATGGTGTTTGGTGAACATCTGCGCACGGAACGCCCCCAGCAACTTTTCGGCTTCCGATATGAACCGAACAGTTCGCTTTCGTTTGGGTAGGCAGAGATTGGGGTGCGGTGGGGTATGCGCCCGCAGGGCAAGCCTGCGCCGTCCACCATCATCGGCGGGTGTGCCTCGCCCTTGATACGCGACGCAAGCACGCAGGAAAATCTTGTCTACCCGAGCCGCTTCAAACTTGTCCAGCAAGCGGATCGTCGCTACGGGGGGAACTGTATCGCGCGGACTTACCGTGCAATTCCACCCCGAATCCGCCCCCGAAATTCCCAAATTCTGGCAATTCTCACAGGCAGTATAAGCCTTTTTCTATGCTATAATGGGTTGGAGGCGAAAGGAGGCGATTCTCTGTCCGCTTTTGCGCCAATTTCGAGTCTATTAAGGTAGACGCAGTAAGCGACTGGGCAGAGCCTTCGCCTGCCTCCAAACACACATAACGGAGGTAGATGCAATGAAACGAGCAGTGGCTTTAGTCGGGATCATTAGCGCGCTAACACTGAGCGCGCAGGCGAACATCGTCGACTTCGATAACGACCCTGGAGCAGGGTACCAGTACTACTTCCCTGGCGGCGCGAACCAAATCGTGCTGGATGATGTGGGGCGTGCAGATCCGAACGGCGTCCCCATCAAGCAGATCAACATCGCGTTCTACAACGCAAATTCGTCCCCTGTCGACGCGACCCTGTATGTCTACGATGCGACGGGCGCAGGCGGCAGCGTCGGCAACCTGCTGTACACGGCGACCATTCAGAACATTCCGAACGGCTTGTTCCAGCTGCAGTTCGGCACGCCGAATATCGGCGGCGGGCAGCAGAACCTGTGGATTGGACTGGCAGCCAGCGCAGCGAACGCAGGCATGGTGCTGTCGCCGAACCCGAACCCGACCGTCGGAACCAGCCAAGATGTGTTCGCGTGGGATGACGATGGCAACGGGATTATCGACACCAACGACTACTTCTTCTTCGGCGGCAACCCTGTCGCAAACTTCGCGATTGAGGTGCTGGCGGTGCCCGAGCCTGCGAGCATGGTCGCGTTGGGCGCGGGTCTGGCAGGGCTGCTGGGTCTGCGTCGCCGCGCGCGCCAGTAAGGCGTGGAATCTCTGCATCGCTGCGCATGCGCTCCCCTGAACTGGGGGGCGCATGTTTTTTGTCTGCCGTTTAGGTCGGGGTTCCTGTTGGGCGCGGTGTTGGTGGGCGCTTTCGGCTCAGCGAGGCGTGTTGCCCTCACCCCCAGCCCCTCGCCCACTTGGTGGGAGAGGGGCTGGAGGTAAGGGCAAAAAGCGCGTTCCTCTACACGCAGTGAACTTGGGTAGTGCACCTTCAGAGTGCGCCGTTTTGGTATACTCTCGGCGTATGGCAGCGCACACCGAACGGAAACGCCGTCGCGCGTTGGGGGAACACCTCACGCCCCAGCAACTGATGCGCGACTACATCCTGCCTGAACTTACGCCCGCGCTGACGCAGTATCGCTGGGTAGACCTGTTCGCGGGCAAGGGCGACTTGATTTTCCCGATTCTGGAGCAGATTCCGCCCGCCGAGCGCGCCGACTTTTTCGCGGAGCATATCCGCCTCTACGACATCCAGCCCCAGATGGTAGCGTATTGCATCCAGCGTGCGGTCGCGCTTGGTGTGCCCGAATCGCTTGCGCGGGAACACATCCGCCAACGGGACACGCTCGCCGACTACCCCGACGAAATCCTGCGCTCGCCGCTGCCTGTGTACCATGTCACCAACCCGCCGTACCTCTACTTGGGGTACATCCCCAAGCACCCCGAAACGCGCCCCTACCTGCGCTACTTCACGGGGCGCAACGAGGGCTACCAAGACCTCTATCAGATTGCGCTCATCAACGACCTGCGTCATGCCGTGCCCAAGATGGCGTACATCATTCCCTCCAACTTCCTGTTCGGGGACGCAATCTCCAACAAGATTCGCGACGACCTGCTGGACGCCTACACGATCCGTAAGGCGTACCTCTTTGAGCAGTCGCTTTTTGAGCATACGGGCGTGCATGTGATGATCGCCTTCTTTGAGCGCAAGCCGTATGCCTGTCGTGAAGTGCAGGCATTCGAGGCAGTGAAGGTGAACCATGCTGCCGAAACGCGCTGCTACCGCCTCTCGCCGAAGTGGCATTATCGCGCGGGCAGTGAGTTCGAGGAGTTCACCACGCTACACCGCGCCGCGCGCCCGCTGAAAGTGCGCTACTACCTGCACTGGGAGACTGTGCAGCAGCACGCGGGCGCGTACCCGCTTCGGCTGGTGGACGCGAACGACTTTTCGGGCAAGGGCTATCGCGTGCTGGAGGTGGGCGTAGATGCCACGCTCTACGAATATGTGAAGGCGAACCCCCTGTTTGTGCGCACGCTGGACACGGGCAGCGCGGACGGGCGCGCAGGGCTGTATTTCATCCCCGAAGTGTTCGGCGCGGATGGGATTGTCGTCACGAAGGCGACCTACCGCACGCACCCGATACAGGTGTTTGTTGAGCCGCGCCTGCCGCTGGAAGACCTGCGCCTGCTGCGGGACTACTTCAACCTGCTGTTGGAACACTTCCGCGCTCTGACCGACAGCGAGTTTATGACCACCTACAAGTATTCCGAGAGCGCGTACACACGCAAGTATCTGGGCTTATCGCAGGCGAAGGCGTTGATCGAGACTTTCCCGTACCTGGGGCTTTCGGCGGAGGAGCGTGAGAGGCTAAAGGATCTGGTGCGGGCTAGGAACGCCGAGGAGGTTATCGCCTTCCTGAGGTCATCAAGTGAGGGGGTACTTCGGCTATGTCTGTGAAGGAAAACACTTATTACTGGGAGTATTCTCTTCAACATCCAGAGCCAGATATCGATGAGGAACCGTATATCCACGACAAGCTTATAATAACAAGCACTGATTATCTTGCAAAAGCCAACTACCTGAGAGATTTGATAACAACATACTGTGTTCTAAAAGAAGTTGATTGTATTGAGCCTACACGGGATGTGGTGAACATGCAGTTACCTAACGCTGACGAACATCACGAGAGCCACGAGAGCAATTGCCAGAAGGTTCTGAAAGAAATAGATAGGGTATTGAAAAAAGTCAAAAATATACAGTATACAGAGTTTGTCGCCTTTTTCAAGTGTCTTGGCTTGAGCTACAGTGTCTACCGCAAAGAGAATGACGGAAAACGGCTCGAGATTTTGGCGAAGATCCTGGACAGATACTGTGAGCGGCGGAAGAAGCAGTATGACAGTTTGGGGTACACGCATGTGACTCAACAAGCATTGTACGATAGCGCCGCCAGTCGGACACAAGGTTCTGCTGCAAACGAAAGGCTTCGTCAACTCATAAAACAGGTCTCGGGAGAATTGATACAAGAGATAAGTGACCCTTTGGAATTGGCTAAATCCCGACTTGGCTATTATGTCGTCAATAAAGAAGGATTTCTTCAAATAAGAAATAAAATAAATATAAATTACAATTACGGTAAAAATAACCAAAATAAAATACCCGATTTGGTAATAAAAACAAGAGATAGAATACTCATTATCGAGGCGAAGCATGTAAGGGAGGCGGGCGGTGCACAGAATAAACAGGTTAACGAACTGATACAATTCATCCGTCAGCGTGAAAAAAAGTCCGTCCCTTATGTTGTCTCTTATGTTGCTTTTTTGGACGGAAGATACTTCAACAAGATCGCGAACCCTCCAAGTGAGGGCAAGATTCGCCAACAGCGTGACGCAATTGAGAAGGCTCTGAAACAATACCCAAACAACTACTTCGTTAACACGGCGGGACTGTGCAAGTTACTCACTGACCTTCTTTCCGTAGCAGCAGAAGACCTTGACTATCAGGAATCACGCGAATAGGTTCTGTAATCGCCCCGAATACGCACCTCGCGTTGGGGGAACGGGATTTCGATGCCGTGCTGTTGGAAGGTCTCGTAGATGGCGAAGTTCAGGTCGCTGATGAGTTTGCCGCGCTTGTGGACTAAGGTCGTAGACCACACGCGCAGTTCGAACTCGATGGCGCTGTCCCCGAACGCCATCAGGCGCACTACAGGCGCGGGGTCGTCCAGCACATCAGGGTTCTCGCGGGCGACCTGCAGCAGGAGTTGTTCCACCAAGCGCAGGTCGCTGCCGTAGGCGACGCCGACGGGGATTTTGAACCGCACGCGCGGGTCGTTCTGCGTCCAGTTGATGACAGGCTCGGAGATGAAATACGAGTTGGGCACAATCACCGCGATGTTGTCGTTCGTGATGACCGTTGTGGCGCGTGCGCCAATCGCGACCACCTGCCCGTCGATGTTGCCCACCTCCACGCGGTCGCCGACCTTGATGGGGCGCTCCAGCAGAATGATGATGCCGCTGATGAAGTTGTTCGCGATGTTTTGCAGCCCGAAGCCGATGCCGACGCCGATTGCGCCCGCCAGCACATTCAGCGCGGTCAGGTCAATCCCTGCGCTCTGAATAATGACGATGCTGCCCAGAAACAGCACGAAGTAGCGAAAGAGCGCCCCGATTGCCTCGCGGGCGCCGAGGTCAAGGCTCGTGCGCGTGAGCAGACGGCGGGTGATCAGTCGCTTGACCCACAGCGATACGAGGTAGAGCGCGGCGAAACTCAGCAGCACCGTGGCGACCGCGCCGACTGTCAGCGCGCCCTCGCCCACTCGGAACAGCGGGTAGCCCCACAGCTGGCGCAGAGCCTCCATTACCGCCCAAACACCCACCCCTGTGCTTTGCGCAGGCGTTGCAGCACGCGCGGCTTGCCCAAAGCCTCAATCATCTCGAACAGGCTCGGTCCGGTGGTGCGTCCGCTGAGTGCGACGCGCGTGGGGTGGA
>Ga0197143_1000462_pt1 | contig 44717 bp, 46 predicted proteins | sample GBS70_MetaG_FD_148603 | JGI IMG/M metagenome (GOLD analysis project Ga0197143, IMG submission 148603) | Sediment microbial communities from Great Boiling Springs, Gerlach, Nevada, United States - GBS 70_MetaG | ecosystem: Environmental > Aquatic > Thermal springs > Hot (42-90C) > Sediment... | reverse complement strand
CTCTTATCTCAGAGTGCAAGACTTTAACTTTTTCGCTTATTTTTTTACCAGTAGCTAAGTAATAAATTTTTCCTATTGCTTCTGAGAAAATCTCTTTCAAAATCGGGTCAAATCTTTTGAGCTCTTTTCTTTTAGGTGGCTTTTTTGTTTCCTTTCCTTCTCTTATTCTCATTTTTACTTTTTTACTCTTTCTCTTTTCTTTATTCTTTTCTTTCCTTTTCTTTTTTCATACCAATTGCATTAGTGTAGTTTTTAGCTTTATTTGAGGATAAATAGAGGTGAAAGATTTTGTTTTTTAATTTGAGTTTTTGATAGATCTGAAAAAATCATTCCAGTTTTTGGCTTTAATTGCTTCTGTTTCTATTTTTTTGAGATATCTTATATTATCTACTTTTTGCAGGAAGTTTTTGATTTGCTTTGCTTTTGAGCTACCAAATTTTACTTGGACAATTTTCAAAACTGATTGTTTCAGACCTTGTTTCAGACCTTGTTTCAGCCCCTTTTCAATGCCTCTCTTTTCTCCCTCCTTCTCTCCCCATTTGTAAAGGAAAGTTTTTCTTATATCAACCTCAATTGGCATAGGTTTTACCCTTATTTCAACATCAAATAATCCTGCTAAAAAGCTTATGCTATCTATATATTTAGCAACTCCTTCTTCATCTTTCAAAATTTCTACAATTCTTTTTTTGACATTTTTTATTATTTCTGGTTTGTCTTTGAATTTCCCTGCCAGAATTCCCAAAATAACCTCAGCTGGCTTTTTGCTTTTTATAAAAATATCTGGTTCTATTTTCTTCATATCTAAAACTTCGTATTTTAAAGTTAGTTTAGAGGTTCTGTATTCTGGTGGAGGAGGCTTTCCTTTACCTACAAATAAAACTATTTGAGTAGGTTCTTTTTTGTATTTTTCTTCTATTGCGTAGTAATAGCGGAGCATTCTGCGAGGCAAAGTTTTATCTTGTTGAACTTGTATTTCAAGCTGGATTATTTCACCATCGGCTTCAACTAAAATGTCAGGTTGAAAAGTTTTGACTACTCTTATCTCAGAGTGCAAGACTTTAACTTTTTCGCCTATTTTTTTACCAGTAGCTAAGTAATAAATTTTTCCTATTGCTTCTGAGAAAATCTCTTTCAAAATCGGGTCAAATCTTTTAAGCTCTTTTCTTTTAATCGTTTTTTTTGTTTTCATTCTTTTTCTTATTCTCATTTTTACTTTTTTACTCTTTCTCTTTTCTTTATTCTTTTGTGTCCTTTTTCATTTTTCATAGTAACGTGTTTTTCGTTTTTGGTTCAAATCAGCTTGGATCAAATCAGATTTTACTTATGGTTGAGCTATTATGCATTCAGGCAGAAAACAAATTAATTCATCTGCTCAATGCTCGTATACAAAAAAATACTTTTATATAAAGTATAGGTAGATATATTGACCGTAAAAAGAAAAATAGTTTAAACATAAAATCTTCACAGGGAATGAACAGACTTTGCAATAATAAATGATTGATAATTACAGGATTGATAATCACAGGTTTTTGAAAAGTATGTTCGGTTTTTAGAATTTTCGGTTTTCAGAATGTTATAGTTGAGAGCGAAATGCTATTTAAAAAATCAAAAATATAAAGTCTAATATTGCAATAGAGAAGTTTTATTTTTCTTTATTTCCTCGTAAAGCTTTTGAGCTTTTTTTCCAACAGATGTATCTAAAAGCTCCTTGTCTTTTTCAACAATAATTTCAAGCCTTCTTATAGCTGGCTCATATAATTTTCTTCTTACATAAAACTCTGCAACGAGAAGGTGATGTTCTGCTAAAATATTAAGAACTTTCTCTCTTATTTTTGATACTTCTTCTGATTTTTCGTGATCAGGATACCTTTGAAGGAATATTGAAGACAACTCTCTTACTTTTTTCACATATTCAATATCTCTATCGGCTGTATCCACGAATTTCATATAGCACAAAATAGAATAATACAAAGCCTGGGGAGCTTCTTTGTGAGAACCGTATCTTTGATGAAAATTTTCAAATAAAACAGCGGCTTCTGCACAATTGCCCCTTTTCATCCTAATATAAGCTAAACCAAAATTTGCATCAGGAACATATTGAGAAGCTGGGAATAACTCTATAATTCTTTGTAAATATTTTTCCGCTGTTTCGTAATCTGCTGAAAAAATACTACCCTCTGCTTTTTGCATAGCAATTTTGTAAAGTTCAGCAGGATCATTTGGAGGTTCCATTTGCGAACAGTGAAGAAATAAAGAGAGAAGAAACAAAAGAGATGGTAAAATATATAAAGCGTGATGAGACAAGAAAACAGAGAAATTTTTTGTATTTGTATTAAAGATTTTTTTCATTTTTTTGGAAGAAATTTTCATTTTTTTGGAAGAAATTTTTTGTATTTTGGTGCCGAGGGCGGGACTTGAACCCGCACGGGGAAACCCCACAGGATCCTGAGTCCTGCGCGTCTTCCAATTCCGCCACCTCGGCTCCCTACTTTATTTTATGAAATTAAAACCAGATATGAAAGATTTCCAGAAAAATAAATCTTACAGAGAAATCAAAATTAAAATTGAAACCTAATCTACATCAGCTGAAGCCTTTTATATTATAAAAATGACAAAGACTGATGAGTTATTTTTCGGCAATCAACACACCGTAGCTCAAGAATTTGAACTTTTTGGTAAAGGGCTCATATCAGGAGAAATTTGTTCAATAAGAGTAAAACCAGCACCAGAAGATACCGGAATAGTTTTCATTGCAAACGGTGAAGAAGTAAAACTTTCACAAAATACAACCTACCCTGGCTTTCATAACCTAACTTTGCGATCTACCGCAGGGGATATTTTATATATTGAGCACCTACTATCTGTATTTTTCGCTTTCGGAGTAGATAATGCGATAGTCGAAATTGAAGGGAAAGAAATCCCGTTTTTTGATGGTTCAGCTCTCATTTTCTCTGAAAGAATGCTCCAAATAGACTTAAAGGAGCAAAGCTCAATAAGAAAATATATGGTCATAACAGAAAGAACAGAGGTAAAAGAAGGAGAAAGCTTAATAATAGCTGAGCCGTCAGATAAGTTCGTAATTTACGCGGTATATAAATCGCCTAAAACAGGAATAAAAGAAGAATTTTCGCTTGAAGACATAAGTATATATCCTGACGAAATAGCTCCAGCCAGGACATTCATTTATGAAAAAGATCTAAATGAAGCACTCAAATCGGGATTATTCAAAGGAGGAGATATGGATTCTGCAATAATATTTTCAGAAGAAGATAAACCAATAAATACTGACCTTAGATTTGAAAACGAAAGAGTAAGACACAAAATTTTAGATTTTCTCGGAGACATATACTGTTCAGGAATAAGGATTTTAGGAAAGTTCTTCATTTCCAACCAATCCCATAAACTCTCACGAGAACTACTAAAAAAACTAAAATATATTTTGCTGTAAAGTTATATTTTGCTATAAAATGAAGCTCAAAGGTAAAAAAATAGAAAAACTCAAATATATATACCTGTAAAATTCGCATTATCTAAAAGCTAATGAAAGCTGAATAATCTTTTTATGTGAGCACATCAGATATTTTCTTTTTTGAGTCTTTACCCTCTGACCCAATATTAATGACTACTATTTTCTCAAAAAAACTATCTTTGTTCGAAAAAGGAGATATAGTTCTTGTTGGACTATCTGGCGGAAGAGATTCTGTTTTTCTTACATACGTTCTTTCTACCTATAAATCAAAATTCGGCATATCAGAAGTAGTTGCTGCACACTTTAACCACATGACACGGGGGAGAGAATCAGAAAGAGATGAAAAATTTTCTGTGTCATTCTGTGAAAAACTTGGAATAAAAATAATTATTGGTAGAGCTACCTTACCTTTAAAATCAGAGGACGAGATGCGCAGAGAAAGATATAAATTTTTTGAAGAAACAGCTAAAAAATGTGAAGCTACAAAAATAGCCACAGCTCACACACTTGACGATAATTTTGAAACTTTTCTTATAAACCTTGCAAGAAGAAAAGGTTTTTTCTCTTTCGGGATATCTCCTAAAAATTATTCTCTGTGTTCGGTACCGGTAGTTCGTCCCTTGCTTTCAGTGAAAAGAAGCTCAATAGAAAATTACCTGAAATCAAAAAACATAAATTTTGTTTCAGATACCTCAAATATAAATCTCAAATATCTCAGAAACAGAATAAGAGCTTCTTTATCCTTAATACCGCAAGATATCTACGATAGTATTCTCGAAGGATTTTTAAGGTTTTGGTCAAGCTGCTACGCCATTCAGATTTTCCTTTCAGAAACATTTCAAGAAAACAAAGAGAAAATCCCTCAATTTCTTAGATTTGAAATTGAAAACTTTATGAAAGGCGAGACGAAAAGTTTTGAAGATATAAAAAGATTTATATCAGAAATCAAGAAAAAACAAAAACAATAAAAAAAACAAAATAAAAATCAACCAATAAAGAATAAAAAAAAGAAAAAAATAGCTAGATAAATAAAACAAATAAAACAAATCAAATAAAGATAGATAAATAAATAAAAACAAACAAATAAATAAGTCAAATAAACAAGAAAAATCTCAGGTAACACAAAGCAGAAAAAGCAACAAAACAAAAACTGAAAAAAAGAAATATAAAGAAAAAAAAATAAGCAATTATAATCAGTTAAAAAGTCAAAATATGATTTACATTCTATATGCCTTTTTGGCAACTTTACCCTGGTTCATAGTAAAATTCACAATAGGACATCCAAATCCAATTGTACAAACAATACTTACTGGTTTGTCAATAATAGGGTCTGGATTTATGCTGACATGGGCTTCTGATGGATCAAGAAAATTCATATCCGGAGCTCTCGCAATAGCTATTGTGGCTTTACTTGCAGTTCTGCCAGAATATTCAGTTGATATTTATCTTTCGTGGAAGTCAGGAATAAATGAAGAGTATACACATTACGCAGTCGCAAATATGACAGGAGCAAACAGATTACTCATAGGTATTGGTTGGACTGTAATATTATTTATTCATTTTTTCAAAACAAAAAAAAGCGAGATAACATTTGATAGGTCTTTGATGGAAGAACTTGTTATACTTTTTGTAGCAACAGTTTGGTCAATAAGTATTTTCTTCAAAAAAAATATATCATTAGTTGATTCCTTAATTTTGGGTGGTCTATTTATTTTTTATATTTTGAGGGCCTCAAAAAAAGAGATAGAAGAACTTGAGGAAGAATTTGAACCAGTAAAGACAATTCAATCTCTACCTCCTAAGAAATCTATTCTTCTTATAATCTTTATGTTCTTCTGGGCTGGTCTTTCTATATTCATCTCAGCAGAAGCATTTGCAGAGGGATTAATAAATATAGGTAAAAAATTAGGTGTTAGCGAATTTTTACTTATACAGTGGCTTGCACCTCTGGCTTCCGAAGCTCCGGAATTTGTAGTTACAATTATATGGGCAACAAGAGGGAGAGGAAAAGACGCTATGAGAGCACTCGTTTCTTCAAAAGTAAATCAATGGACATTACTTATAGCTTGCATCCCGCTTGCCTTCACAATCTCAAAAATATATCACGCAACAGGAGATTACGTTTCTCCTATGCCAATGGATTCAAGACAGCAGTGGGAAATTCTTCTGACAGCGGCACAATCTTTACTTGCATTCTTCATTTTGCTTGACCTAAATTTCTCCATCATTGAAGCTTCAATTTTACTTATTTTATTTTTATCTCAATTCATCTTTGAACACATAAGAGAAGAGATAACTTTTGTATATTTTGCTCTTTGCATACCTATGATTCTCTACAAATTCGGGAAAATAAGAATGCCTTTCAGAAAAAAGTAATTTAGAAAAACATCAAACCAACCTTTTTAGGGCAGAACGACAACAAAAAAAACAATACAATAGTTAAAAAAGAAGAAAATGAAAGAAAAAATTTATTTTCTTATCCTCACTTTTTTTGGCGTGGGGAAAATACCAATTGCTCAGGGTACAGTAGCAGCTCTTATTTCTGGAATTTTATACTTTAACTTTATCTCTGGAAATAAATTTTTAGAGATATCTATTAACCTTTTTGTTCTTTCCATATCTTTTCTTCTTATAAAAAAAGTGAAGATTTTTTGGAAAGATAATGATCCCCACGAAGTCGTAATAGACGAAGTAGCTGGAATGTTTTTGTCTTTCCTTTTGCTACCGAAAAGTTTTTTAGTTTTCGCATTAGCCTTTCTGATATTCAGATTTTTAGACATAACTAAAATTCCCCCAATTATTTTCTTTGATAGGATGAAATCACCCTACGGAATACTTCTTGATGATATAGTAGGCGGAATAATGACAAATCTCATAATTAGGATTTTGATAGAATACAGAATAGTTCAAGCTTAAACTAAAATTGAAATGACGCTATTTCAGCAAGTAGGAAAAAAATTGATTTTTCAAGAAAGAAACTCTGTCGTAATAAAATTTTTAATTTTGAAAGGTGAAATTTTTATTTGATTTTTTTAAAGTGTCCCTGTAGCTCAGAAGGAAGAGCACGGTCCTCCTAAGTCCGGGGTCGCGGGTTCGAATCCCGCCAGGGACACCAAATCAAATTTTGAAAATACTCGGAAGAATTAGCTTCCTTACAGTAATGCATATAAAAAAAAGATTTTTCGGGTTCATAGATTGGGAAAGTAAATCCCTTATAATAGCAGAACTCACAAAAAATCCAGAAATAAACGGCAAAATTCTACCAGAGCTACCAATTCGTAAGTATTTTGGAGAAATAAAACCAGTTTATATAAAATGGGAGATGAGAATAACTCTTATTCATATTATCCTCTTTATTCTAACTGGTATAACCACAACAATAGCAGGTGCGATGATGCAAGGAATATCTCCTATATCAAAAGATGTGTGGAAAGGTATATACTTTTCAATTCCATTACTTTTTATTCTTTCATGCCATGAATTTGGTCATATCTATTCTATGTGGAAACACGGCGTAAAGAGTACTTTTCCATTTTTTATTCCTGCCCCAAACATAGTAGGAACCTTCGGAGCTATAATGGTGTTGAGAGAGAGAGTAGAAAAAAGTTCTGAAATTATAAGAATAGGCTCGGCAGGTCCAATAGCTGGTTTCATAGCCGCTATACCAATTGCTTTTATTGGGCTCAAATTTTCTAATATCGTAGACAAAACACAAATGAACGATATAATTTCTATAAAACTTGGAACACCAATAATATTATCAATCATGCAGAACATAATTTTTGGCAAATTAGAAACAACAAAAGATATCATGCTACATCCCGTCGCATTCGCAGGATGGATAGGTTTTTTCATTACAGCTATAAACCTCATACCAATAGGTCAAACAGATGGAGGACACATCATCTTTGGACTTTTCCCAAAATGGCACAGAAAAATTTCGTTCCTTCTCGTTGCAATTCTATTTGTTCTCGGAATATTATTCTGGTATGGATGGCTCTTCTGGGCAACTTTAACAGCAATATTAGGAATAAGAAAAATCCCCTACACCCCGATAAAAGATATAAAAAGGTCAGACAAAATTTTAGCTGCAATATCCCTACTTATATTCATACTAACTTTCATAGTGTCTCCGATACAAGTTGAATTTTGAAACAAAAAACAGACAAAAATCTCTATTGGAGAACTTATGAAATAAAAGGAGAAATTACGAAGTAAAAAGAGTAACGAAAGAATAAAAAGACCGATGAAAAAAAATCAGAAAAACCAGATATGGTGTATCATCACATTAAAATTGATAAAGTCTGGGTCAGTAGCTCAGTTGGTAGAGCGGTGGACTCTTAATCCACAGGTCGCGGGTTCGAATCCCGCCTGACCCACCACGATGCTGTGGAAGAATTTTTCAGATCCACAGCAAAATTCATAATATTTACCGGAGCAATTTTAATTTTAATAGGAACCATTTTCTTCATCATATCAGCACTTGATTTGAAAATTTTTGACTTCAAACTAAAAAAATTACCGGGAGACATATTAATAAAAAAAGATAATTTCACGTTCTTTTTCCCCATAACAACATCAATAATCATTTCAATAATTCTCACCTTGATTTTGAACCTAATAGGGAAAATAATGAGTAGCAAATAAAATTACCGCTTTTCTCTAAAAGAATATTTCAAAACAAAAAATATAAACTTATGAAAATAGGAATAAACGGATTTGGGAGAATAGGAAGGCTTGTTTTTAGGATAGCTTTTGAGCAGGGAATCGATATAATAGCGATAAACGATATTGTTCCTCCAGAAGTCTGCGCTCATCTTCTAAAATATGATACAGTCTTTGGGAAATTCAAAAGAAAAGTAGAAATAAAAGGCAATAGCTTGATAGTGGATGACAAAGAAATAAAGCTTTTCGCTGAACAAGACCCAGAAAAAATACCTTGGGGAAATATGGGGGTAGATATTGTGATTGAATCAACAGGAAAATTTACAGAAAGAGAGAAGGCCGAAAAGCATTTGAAATCAGGCGCAAAAAAGGTTATAATAACTGCACCAGCTAAAAAACCAGATATTACAATCGTACTTGGAGCAAACGAAGATAAATACTCTCCATCTCATAAAATAATTTCTAATGCATCTTGTACGACAAACTGCTTTGCTATGCTTGTAAAAGTTATTCACGAAAAATTCGGTATAAAGCATGGAGAACTCACGACTATACATTCATACACCAACGACCAAAGAATTGTAGATGCTCCGCATAAAGATTTAAGAAGAGCAAGAGCAGCTGCTCAAAATATAATTCCAACATCAACGGGCGCAGCAAAGGCAATATATGAGATTTTCCCCGAACTCAAAGACAAACTTACAGCCCTCGCTATACGTGTCCCAACCCCTAATGTATCTGTATGTGATTTCAGTTGCGAAGTCGAAAAGAAAACTTCAAAAGAAGAGGTAAATCAAGCCTTCAAAGAGTATGCAGAAGGGAAACTTAAAAAATTTCTTGCTTATACAGAAGATGAAATCGTATCGTCTGATGTAATTGGAGAACCAGCATCTTGCACATTTGATGCAACTTTAACAGAAGTCGTAGATGGAAACTTCGTAAAAGTAATAGGATGGTATGACAACGAATATGGATACTCAGCAAGGGTCGTCGACCTTATAAAATTTATCCAAGAAAGAGGATAAGAAAGAAAAAGGATAAAAAAATCTACATGTCCTATTTTGAAGATGAAGAAATTCAAGAAACAAAAATTTTTGACATAAGATTGTTTCAGCTTGAAAAAAAATGGAAATTCTCAGATGACTCAATTTTTCTATCAAAATTTACAGCAGAAATCGAAAGTAAGATAGATTCTCACCCAAAAAAAATACTTGAAATAGGAAGCGGTTGTGGTATAGTAACTATTTTACTATCAAAATGGTTAGATGGGAAAAATAATTCGTTTTTTGCAGTAGAAATAGACAAAAAGATGTGTTTTCTCTGTTTACTCAATTTCAAAAGTAATAACGTAAAAGCTCATGCAATATGTGGCGATATAAAAGAACTGAAATTCAAAGAAAAGTTTGACGTAATAGTTTCTAATCCACCATATATACCAGTATCGGAAGGAAAAATATCACCGAGCAAAGACATCGCAAAGTGGGAAATAAAACTTGATTTGAAATCAATAGCAAAAATATCCTCAGAACTTTTAAAAAGCGAAGGAAGATTATATGTTGTATATCCATCTTTTAGGCTCGGAGAAGTTTTATCAAACTTTTTCAAAGTCAGACTCAAACCCGTATTTTTGAAATTTTTCCATCACTCTTTGTCTTCTAAATCAGACTTTTTCGCCCTCATGTGTCAAAAAGATGTGAAACACAAAACAGAAGTTCTACCCCCATTTTTCAAGATACAAAACTAAACTAATAATAAATAAAAAAATAAACTTCAAAAAGCAAACTGTAAAAATCATTAAGACAAAATACAAGACCAAAAACAAAAAGCAAACATCAAAATCAAAAACCAAAACTATTTTAAGTTCAAAGTTTTTTCGGAATAAACAACTATACCACTACTTGTTATATCAAAAGGATGACGCTTCAAGGAATGGTTAATTCCCCTAAATTTCAAAACTAAAATAGATCTTACAAGCTCTCCTTTGACCTCTTCAAGGTCAAACCTTATTATTCCGTCTGCAAGATGCTCAATTTCCTGAACCCACCATCCTTTATCTCCCACCCCAAGATGAGCTATTGCAAGAGTAGTTGCACCAAGACTCTGAACTAATCTTTTTATATGCAAAGTTATATTTCTCGGAGAAGCAACCTTATTATTCAAATATATAGGATTTACGGAATCTATTACAACTCTTTTACCACCGACATCCCTTATCGCAGAAGCTAAAACCTCCAAAAATTCGTTAAGGTCAGATATATCTTGAATTGCATATTTTTCTCTTTCTTTGACTTTTCCGATAGCAGATGTAAAGGCATCAACAACTGCAAACTTTTTCTTTTCTTCAAATTCTGAAATTTTCCAACCGAAAGCCTCAATATTTTTTCTGAGTTGAGCTGGGACTTCATCTACCGAAACATAAACTGCTCCCTCACCCGATTTCAAACCCTCCACCAAAAACTGTTGAGCAAAAATACTTTTACCCGTTCCGGTTCCACCCACAAGGACTACAAAACTCCTCTCAGGTAACCCTCCGCCCAAAATACTATCAAACCCCTGTATTCCTGATCTTACTCTTTTCTGAAAAACAGAACTCTCTTTTGATATCCCTTCCATAACACTATTTTAATCTGTAAATTAACCAAACCTATAACGAAGTTTTCAGGAAAATTTGATTAGCAAAAATAGCAAAAATTATCAAAAAAATCAAAAATCAACCAAAACAAAAAACAAAATGATTACATTGTAGGGAAGAGGAGGTGATTAAAAATGAAAGTTAAAAGCATATTAGTAACAGCAACTTTGGCAGTAGCATGTATTATAGCGGTCAAATCGGACGCTTTCGCTTGTGGCGGAGGAAAAACTCATGGGCAAGAAGTCAAATCTGCCCCAACCTTTATGTCTCCTGTGATGCTCATGAGCGCAGAATCTGAAACGATAGAAAAAGCAATAAAAGTAGAAGGAATGACTTGCGGAAGTTGTGCAAAATCAATAGAAAGGTCTGTCAAAAAGGTAAATGGAATTATTGAAGTTAAAGCAGACTACAAAGCAGGAACATGCAAAATAAAAGCTAAAAAAGATGTTAACATGGAAGAAGTATTCAAAGCAATAGAAGAAGCGGGGTTCAAACCAGTAGGCGAAATATAAAGCAAGATAAATTAATTAATTAACAGAAGTCAAGGTCCCAAAAATTCCCATATTCTTATTATTCTGTTATATTCTCATTCATTTTTTTTCATTTTTTTTATTCAACTTTCCTGAAATTGCGAAAATCCAAATAAGTCATTTTTATTTTTCTTTTACTTTAACCAAGGGGGTATAAAAATATGTGGGCATGGCACTTTTATGAAAGAAAAAAACCTGTAAGAATAAGAAGGTCAGAACTTACATGTCCGGGAAATAGCATGAAAATGATGACAAAAGCAGCTGAATCAAATGCCGACTGGGTTATGTTTGACCTTGAAGACACTGTACCACCATCTGAAAAAGAAAGAGCAAGAGAACTCGTAGCAGAAGCACTGAACACACTTGATTTCAAAGGTAAAGTGAGAGCATTTAGACCTAACAATCTAAGATCAAGATATTGGTATGAAGATATAATTGAAGTAGTGTCAAAAGCAGGTAAAAACATAGATATAATTGTTATACCAAAAATATATGGTCCAGAAGAAGTTGCTGCTGTTGATCAGCTTCTCACACAGCTTGAAAGAAAACTTGACCTTGAACCTGGGAAAATTGGTCTTGAAGTTCTAATAGAAACTGCTCAGGCTCTCGTGAGAATAAAGGAAATATGTGAAGCTTCTCCGAGACTTGAAGCTCTTATTTTCGGCGTAGCAGATTTTTCTGCATCAATCGGAGCAAGAGAAATGAAAAAAGACCAACACATAAATTTCCTCTATGCAAAACAGTGTGTAGTAATTCACGCAAAAGCTTACGGACTTGATGCAATAGATTGTGTTACATTAGACTTCAAAGATACAGAAGCAACAAGAAGAGATGCAGAATGGGCTGCAAAATTCGGATTTGATGGCAAATGGGTAATCCACCCAGCACAAATAGATATTGTAAATGAAGTTTTCACTCCATCAGACGAAGAAATAAAGAGAAGCCTGAAAATAATAGAAGAATACAGAAAGGTTGAAAAAGAAAAAGGAGCATGGGCGTTAGCAATTGATGGTGAAATGGTTGATGCCGCCACAATACGAGTTGAATTCAAAAAACTCCTCGCCGCTAAAAAAGCAGGAAAACTTGAAAAACTCGATATACCAAAAGATGTATTTGAAGGTGTAGAGTTTGAAATAAAACACTAAAAAAATATTTTTGGATTTTGTATCATATCAGATTATCGCAATTATCTTTTTCTGATTTCTAAATTTATCTTACGACCTCAATATGGATTTAGAAGAAAAACAGAACAGTTTAGTAGAAGAAAAAGAGAATAGAATGAAGATAGAGCTTGATAACAACAACGGCGACGGAGCTATATACTTCCCCAAAGATAGAATTGAAATAATAAAAAGTAGCATAGAAAACATAATAAGAGCAATAGGAGATAATCCAGAAAGAGAGGGATTAAGAAAGACACCCGAAAGATATGCAAAAGCTTTGGTAGAAGTACTATCCGGATACTTTCAATCCCCAGAGGAAATAATAAATGGTGCTATCTTCGAGCAGGATTACAGCGGAATGGTTATTGTAAAAAATATAAGATTTTTCAGCATGTGCGAACATCACATCCTACCATTTTTCGGAATATGCTCAGCTGCGTACTTCCCACAAGGAAAAATAATAGGCCTTTCAAAAATACCAAGGATAGTGAGATTTTTCGCAAGCAGATTACAAGTTCAAGAAAGAATGACAGAACAAATAGGGAAATTTATTGAGGAAGCTATAAATCCGGAAGGTGTAGCGGTCTATATATCTGCGCATCACCTATGCCTCGCCATGAGAGGAGCAAAAAAGGAAGATGTCAAAATGGAAACTTTATATTTTTCCGGAAAGTTTGAAAAAGACTTTGAACTCAAAAAAATATTCCTACAACAAGTAAGAGATGTAGACAGAAACAACATAAACTCAATCTAACTAATAAACTCAATCTAATAGAATAGAAGAAGAAAAAAATGAGGACAGAGAAATAAAACAAAAGCTTTTGTTAAGAAAAAAATAAACAAAAGGGAAAAACAATAACTAAATTTTATATTATGGAAATTCCTGAAAATGTTCCCATCACAAAAGAGTTAGACCTCCGGGGTACGATATGCCCGATGAACATAATTATTGCGAAGAAAGAAATAAAAAAGATGAAAAAAGGAGAAATACTGAAAATAATCGTTGATTTCCCAGGGGCAAAAGATGACGTATCAAAAAGCTTAGAAAAAGAAGGTCATAAAATTCTAAATATAAAAGAGTATCAAACTCATTCAGAAATAATAATTCAGATTTAAAACTAACAATAGAAAGAACGAGAAAGAAACAAAATCACCAAAAACAAAACCGTAAAACCTTAACCCAAAATTTAGGGAAAAAATTTTTGATTTTATTGTAATTTCTTTCATAACTTCTAAAATGTCAAGCAATTTTTTAAGGAGGTGAATCAAAATGATGAATTCAAAGACGATATCTAAAACAGGAAAGGTTTTATTTATTTTGGCAGCAGTAATAACTTTCTTAGGGTTTCTCGCAGGGAATGTCTTAGCAGCGGAAGAAGTTCAAGCAGCAGCACAAGCTGCATCAGGGCAACTCAGGGAGTTTGGTCTCGCAATAGGTGCAGGTTTAGGCCTTGGATTAGCAGCAGCATTTGGTGCTCTCGGTCAAGGTAAAGCCGTTTCATCAGCTATGGAGGGGCTCTCACGAAACCCACAAGCATCAGATAAGATGTTCCTTCCTCTTATTTTAGGTTTAGTTTTCATTGAATCTTTGGTTATATACACACTCGTTATTGCGTTCTTCTTGCAGGGGAAAATATAGTTTTTTAAAATTCAAAAATTAAAAAGAAAATAATAAATAAACTTTTGAAAAGGTGTGTTTTCATTTAAAGAGAACCTAAGCTATGTAAGGTCTTTCCATTTTGTAGGGGTTGGGGGAAGTGGAATGTCTTCCCTCGCCCACATCCTCTTAAAACAGAGATTCAAAGTATCGGGTTGTGATTTAAATTATTCCGAAACTATAAATAAACTTGAAAAAGAAGGATTAGAATTTTTAGGTAAGCATGATAAATCACATGTAGAAAATTCAGATGTCCTTGTTTTCTCATCGGCAATACCAAAGGATAATCCTGAAATAATCGAAGCAAAGAGGAAAAGAAAAATTATCCTCAAAAGAATAGAGCTACTCGCCGAAATATTAAAATTCAGATACACAATTGCAGTTATAGGCTCACATGGAAAAACTACAACTACAACTCTTATCTCTCACACATTAGAAAAGGGTGGAAAAAATCCACTCGCAATAATAGGAGGAGTAGCAAAAAACGGTGAAAAAGTAAATATAGACAGCAATATAGCAGTAGTTGAAGTGGATGAATCAGATAACGACTTTCCCAAAATAATACCATACGCAACCGTCATCACAAATATAGATAAAGAACATACAGAAAAATGGGGAGGATATGAAGGACTAAAAAAGGCAATCCTGAAATTCGCAAAATCTGTTCCCATATGGGGTTTTGTAGTCGTAAATATAGATGACCCTGGAGTAAAACAAATAATAAATAAAATCCCAAGAAAAGTTATAAGATGTTCGGTAGAAACAAAAGACGCTGAATTTTACGCAGAAAATATAAAGCTTGGTCAAAAGCCCTGCTTTGATGTAGCAATAAAAATAGGAGAAGCAGAAGGAAAAATAGAGAACATAAAACTTGGAATACCTGGGATACACAATGTATCTAACTCGCTTTTGGCTTTTGCTGCGAGTTACCTTTTAGGAGTTCATCCAGAGAAAATAAAGGAAGCTTTTGAGTCTTTTGAAGGGGTAAAAAGAAGAATAGATATCGTGTACAGAAAAAACGGGGTATGTGTGATAGACGATTATGCACATCACCCAACAGAAATCAAGGCAACTTTGAAAACAATAAGAGAAAATTTCAATGGGAAAATTTTTCTCATTTTTGAACCTCATAGGTTTTCAAGAGTTTATATGCTGAAAAACGAGTTTGCAGATGCTCTCAAAATTGCAGATGAAATCATAATAACAGACATATATCCTGCGTCAGAACAAAATATATACGGAATATCAGAACAAGATATAATAAATCTAATAAATTCAGGCGAAAGCGAAAAAAAATCAATATATGTTTCTCTTGATTCAGTAGTTGAAAGTGCGGAGAGATTTTTTCAAAAGGCAAAGGAAGGAGATGTTATCGTTTTTATGGGGGCAGGAAAAATCAAAAACGCTCTATCAGCTTTCCTAAAATCAAAAAATGTATGAAAATCAAAAAATATATGAAAATAAATATATGAAGTCAAATCAATCAATAAAAACTTCCTTCGTTTCATATTAAGCTATTATTCATCAAATATATAAAAAGATTTTCTCGTTTAAGAAAAATTTTTCTTTTAGAATAAATTTTATGTGCTATGGATGAAGCGTTAAAGAAAAAAGTTTTGAGGAAAATTCATTATGGACTTGCAGTAGCTACATCATCAAACGGAAAAGATACAGCATCTGGGACAATAAATTGGCTAACTCAAGCCTCATTTAAACCTCCCGCTGTTGCAGTAGTAATAAAAAAAGACTCATTTTTACACAAGATTATCTCCGAATCTTCCGTCTTCGCTATAAACATAGTTGGAAAAGAACAGAAAGATATGGCTCAAACTTTCTTTAAGGGACACTCAGTAGAAAATGGAAAACTCGGTGGATATGAAATATCAATAGGAAAAACTGGATGCCCAATTATAAAAGAGTCGGCAGGTGCGTTCGAATGCAAAGTAATAGGGAGATTAGATTTCGGAGGAGATCACGAGATTTTCGTAGGAGAAGTAGTCGAAGTTCACGATTGCAAAGACCTTGAACCCTTGTCTATGAAAGAAACAGGATGGTACTACGGCGGTTAAAAAATAATTTATGACAAAAAAGATTTATATCACAAAAGAAAAAAATTACATTACCGCAACAAAAGCAGATACAACAATACTTATAAGAGCAAGAAGTATAAGAGTTCCCCACCCAAATTTTATGAGCTGATCAAATCTGAACCTTGGTAATGTCCATCTTGCCAGGACATAAAAAGAAAGTAGAAAGAAAAGCTTTACTGAAAATACGATAAAGCCAAAAAGATATTCAAAAACCGGAGCAAAAAGGTAGTCATCTGGCAAATTAAACCTAACAAACGGTAAATTCCAACCCCCAAAAAAGAATAGTGTAATAATGCTAGCGGCTAAAGTTAGATGCATATATTCACCCATAAAGAAAAGAGCAAATTTCATCCCTGAGTACTCAGTGTGATATCCTGCAACTATTTCTGCCTCCGCCTCCGGGAGATCAAAAGGAATCCTTGCGGTTTCGGCAAATGATGAAATAAAAAAAACCAAAAATGCAACTGGGTTCAAAAAAATACCCCAATTGAAAATACTTCCCTCTTGCATCTGAACTATCTTAATAAAATCAAAAGTACCATATATTATGAGCATAGCTAAAATAGATATTCCCAAAGATACTTCGTAAGATATAAACTGAGAAGCTGCCCTAAGAGATCCGAGCAGGGAAAATTTATTCATAGAGCTCCAACCGCCTAAAAGTAGTCCCCAAACTCCTATTGATGAGAATGACAAAACAACCAAAACAGAAAGTTCAGAACTTAACGGTTGAAGTATTGGAATAATAGGGACTGTAATGAAAGCCAAAATTGGAGTTATAGCGGTGATAATAGGACTAAAATAGTAAAGAAATTTATTTACTCCTGGTGGTATAAATGCTTCTTTAATAAAAAATTTGAGAGCGTCAGCCAGAGGCTGAATTATACCGTAAAGACCCGATTTTTCTGGTCCGACCCTATCTTGAACGAAAGCGGCTATTTTTCTTTCTGCAAAAACCATAAGAGGAACTATGTTAAGAAGAAGCAAAATAACTATCAGTGACCTAACAAGAAACAATAAAACTTCTGGAAACTCAATATACATAATTGAGTTTTTATCATAACAAAAATAAAAAAAGTCTTTTTCAAATTTTATTTTCAAATTTTATCTGATTTTATCTGATTAACGCAAAAAAGATCAAATACGAATTCCACTATCTCTATTGATACTCTTTCTTTTCAATTCAATGAGCAAAAGAAAAAAATCTTATAAGTACTCCGGATAGTAAAACTCCCAAAATAAACAGGATAAAATCTGAGGTAGAATTCAGAACAGGAATAAAATCATGAATAGCGACATAAATTAAGATTCCCGCTGATATTGGCGCAAAAATAAAAGAAACTTCCCTAAAACTTAACCCCAAAATGGCTAATATAAATCCTATCAAGTTTGATAAAGATACAATAAATATAAATTTCATAGATCTTTTCAATTCATGTCCAGAGTAGATCAATGAAAGGATAAATCCGTCAAGGAACTTATGCACAGCAACAAGTATTAAAATAATGAGGTAATTTTTCGATGAAAGCAAAAATCCTCCCAAAAAGAAACCATCTATCATATAGTGGATGCCTAATCCTATTGATACCTTATATGAAAAGGGTTCATCACATTCCCAACAAGCTAAACTCTCCCTTGATATATGCTCCTTCTTTAAGAAGTTTATTTTATCAAGCAATACAGAGAGTATAACACCAAAAAGAGCAAAAAAAGGCATGATGTCAATATCGGTCTCGTGGATTGATTCAGGTAAGACACGCAAGAAAACAACCGAAAGAATAACACCAGAACCTATTGGAAAAAAGAAAGGTTTCCTCATAAATGAGAACCTGAGAAATAGGAAAGCAGAGATCAAGGGTAGAAAAAACAAAACGGAAATTCCTCCAAATATTTTCAAATATTCCATAAAAAGCGCGAATTTTCCTACGCAAACAAAAAATAATATAGATTATAGTTAATCTATCAACCAACTTCCTTTATAAGCAAATCTTTTTTATTTAATCTGATGATATATCAAATATATCAAATTGAATCCCCCTTCCCTTCGTCCAAATACACAATAAATTGACTATAAATAAATCAAAAATAAGTTTTTTCAATATTTTTCACTTCAATTGTATACAACTTTTTACTTGTCATCTTTCGTTGTATGAGCTCCAAGAGGTTCAACATGAACTGAACAATTTTCTACTTTCACTCCCATTTTACTTAGCTCTGAAATTATTTTATCTTCCACTGAATGAGCAATTTGATGAGCTTCAAAAATAGGTGTTTGAGCGTCAACTTGTAAAGTTATCTCTAAACGCAATGTGTTACTTGAAGATAGAGAGGCTTTAATATCCCTGACAGAAACATCACTTTCAGATAAGATATTTTCTATTTTTTGCATGACATTACGAGGCGGAGCCCAATCAAGTAAAAATTTTTCTGCTCTCCAAACCGTTAATATTCCATTAAAAAGCAAAACAGCTGCAATAATAAGTGCAAAAGCTGAATTTATAAAACCTATATAATTTACGGAAATAAATGTTGATATAAAAACAAAGAATGTCTGAATAAGGTCAGTAGCTTCGTGCAATAGCTCAGCTCGTATGGACTCTGATTTTAACCTATGGGAAACAAAAAATAAGCTCAAAACTACAAAAATCATAAGTAAAAATGAAACGAACGATGTGACAATAGAGGAACTACTAGGAACTTGATTAAATCTAAAAATTATGTATGTCCCGCTCACACCACTTATGAATATTTGAAATATACCTATCACGAGCGCTCCAAACGAATCGTATTTTTTATGTCCCCAGTGATGGGTTAAATCCCTACCCTGACTAGAAATTTGCAAGAAAAAAATAGATAAAGATAAAGTGAAAACATTCTTGAGAGAATCAAGCCCGTCAGAGAATAGAGCAAGATTTTTCCCAGTTATACCCCAAAGAATTTTAAGAATCACAACAACAGAATAAAAAACAAGGGTAGAAAAAAGTACAAAATTCATATAAATCAAAGAAAATTAATAATATGAACAAATAATTATAAAAAAAGAAAAATAAGTGAGGAAATATCTTGGCTGTGTACAATTACTCTCCAAAAGCAAGAAAAATAAATATAATCCATCCTGTTAAAGCCACTACTATCCATATAGGTGCTGTTATCTTCGCGACCTTTTTATGCAAATCAAATCTTCTTATTAAAGCAAAAAAAAGAGTAAAAAGGGCAAAAGGAATATTTAAAACTGCGAGAGAAGAATGAAAGAACAATATTATAAGATAAATTTCTCTCATACTTCCGTGATAATGTTTCTGCCCAAAAACAATATACTTTATGACATAGAGTATAAGGAAAAGGGCAGCAAGAAAAGTTGCAGAAATCATAAGATTTCTATGAATATGAATCCTCTTTCTTGTCTTTATCTCTATCACGCCAAATACAATAAGAACACCAGAAACAAGTATTAATAATGAAGAGGCAAAAGTTAAAATTTTGTAATAATACATAAACGCCTAAATTGAAAAGTTAATAAATCGAAAAGTTAAAAGAAAAGATAATAAAAAAAAGATAATAAACAAGTAAATTATTCAAGTAAGTTATTAATTAAGTAAATTTATTAAGTTAAATTATTATTGTAAATTATTATTGAAAAACATAGAATCTTTTTTATCTCCTTATTTCAGAGATATCTTCAAGGTTTGTTTTTTACCATCCCTTAATATTTCAATCTCCAAGTAATCACCTTTCTGCACTTCATCCTCTAATATTTCTATTCCTTTTTCGTTTTGAGTATTTTTACCATTCACTGAAATTATTATATCTCCTCTTTTTATTTTCTCTTCCGCCTTAGAATTCTTCCTTACATCTGAAACTACTATACCTTTTGCCTTGAAAAACTCTTCAAGGTCTGATGTTATAAGCTGAACAGATATACCTAATTTTGACCAGAGGAGCTCGTCAGCTTGAGGAACCTTTACGGAAGCAGAAAGAATCTCTTTACTTATATATAGCGGAGCACCTGTTCTAATAGCAAGGGCAATAGCATCCGATGGCCGCGAATCCACATAATATACTTTATTTCCATGACTAAATTTTATGAAAGCAAAATATGTATTATTTTTTATCGTAGTTATTTTCACCTTCTCAACCTTTGCACCGAGCTTTTCAATAGTTGCCTTAAACAAATCATGAGTTAAAGGACGAGGGGGTTTTTCACCCCTCAGTACAATATCGATTGACATAGCCTCAGCAAAACCTATCCATATAGGAACAAACCTCTCCTTATCTTTCGTAACGAGTATTACAACAGGAGCTCTGGAAATCCTATCAAAAACCAAACCCTGAACCTTAACCTCAAACTCTTCCCCCTTATCACTTTGAGAAAAATCTTCCTCTCTCAATTCTGAATCCTGAGCGTCCGCATATTTGAGGAAACTTTTCTCTATATCATAACAAGGACTTCTTACAACGAAAGAAAAACTAAAAAGGGAAAAAGCAAAAACAAAAAAATTAAAAACCAGATATCTATTTAATAATCTTTTTCTCCACAGATTAAATACCTTCATAGTAGAAAAATTAATAACTTTACCGGATTTTTCTACCTTTTCTGACAACTAAAAATTTTTTTGAAATGAGAATAATCCGAAATGGATAAACCTTTGAAACTTTAAGAAACTGTTTTTTGTATTTCCAACACTAAAAAATTTGGGTTTAACCCAACCTAAATTTCTTACAAAAACTGAAAAATATCAATTTGAAAATAAAATAAAAGCTTTATGCTAAAAATAAGACAAGCTCTCATATCATCGTACGACAAAGAAGGAATTATTGAATTAGCAAAAACTCTGGATGAATTAGGAATAGAAATTTTTGCTACCGGCGGAACCGCAGATAAATTAAAAAAAGCAGGTATAAAGGTAAGATGGACATCTGAACTAACAGGATTTCCCGAAATACTCGGTGGTAAAGTGAAAACTTTACATCCTGACATATTCGCCAAAATATTGGCAACAGAAGAAGAAGCAGAAAAACTTGGGATTGAAAGATTTCAACTTCTTGTAGTAAATCTATATCCACCTGACAAAGAACCAGATATAGGAGGAGTTTCACTAATAAGAGCCGGAATAAAAGCACAAGACAGAACACTGGTTTTAGTTTCACCAGAAGATTATAATCTTTTAAGGCTTATACTCAAAAACACAGGAGGTGTTCCAGATGATATTTTACGTGAGCTTAACAAAAAAGCCGCTCTATATGTTATAAAATATCAACTTGAAAACTACAAAGAATATTTCGGCTACGATGTTTTACCATATGTGTTTGAAAAATATATGGAGCTAAAATATGGAACAAATCCCCAAAGAAAAGCATATGTTTTAATAAATTATGGTTATCCACCTGATTTTGAGGTTCTGAAAAACGATTTATCCCTTAATAATCTCTACGATGCAGATTCTGCTACAAGGTGTGCTCTATCTTGTGGAAGAATTTTCGGAGATAAAGTTTGTGCTTGTATAGTAAAACACGGATCACCCTGCGGAGTTGCTCTTGCAGACGACCCCAAAGAAGCAATTTCAAAAGCCTGGGATAGCGATCCAAAATCTGCATATGGAGGAATCATAGCGATATCGTCTTTTTTCCCAGAATACGCGGCTGATTCCCTAAAAGATAAATTTGTGGAGGTCATAGTAGCCCCGTCTTTTGATGATATGGCTCTGCAAAAGCTATACAAAAAAAGAGCGAGAATAATAAGAGCAGGAGAAAATTTCACAAAAAAAATAATAGAAATAAAAAGTTCAATGGGAGCTTTCACATACGAAGAATATTCAGAAGATGATGAGGATATAAAAGAGGAAGACATGAAACCCACTTGGAATTTTGATTTTTCAGAAGAGGAAATAAAAGAACTTGTATTTGCGTATCAAGTTGCAAGATTTACAAAATCTAACGCAATAGTAATTTCAACAAACTTTCAAACCATCGGAATTGCAGGCGGATTCACATCTCGGGTTGATGCTACGGAGTTTGCCATAAAAAAAGCAAAAGAATTTATATCAAGAAAGAATAATAATGTTCCACAAAAGATTTTTGTAGCTTCCGATGGATTTTTTCCTTTCCCTGATTCAGTAGAACTATTAAGAGAAAATTTCAAGGAGCAAGAGCTTTTCGTCGCTCAACCCGGTGGTTCGGTACGAGATGGAGAAGTGATAGAGAAAGCAAAAAAACTGAACATAAAAATGTTTATAACAGGCAAAAGATGTTTCAGGCACTAATTTAGTTTTTTCTTTCAATAACTCAGATTTTTCTTCATTTACCCTATTTATCTTAATTTACCCTATTTATCTTACCTATCTTATTTATGTATTTATCTAACCTCTTTGCTCTATTGGTATATAGTTTTGCTCTTCCGGACCAACGTAAATTACTCTTGGTCTGAAAATCCTGTTATCTTTGAGTTGCTCGAGAATATGAGCAACCCATCCTACTATTCTACCTGTTGCGAAGACAGGAGTAAACATGCGTGTTTCTATTCCAAGATAGCTCATAACTATACCAGAATAGAAATCAACATTAGGATATATACCTTTTGATCCCAGATTTTCTATCATGAATTTTTCTATTCTTTTTCCTATTTCAAGCCAGTTTTTAACATCACTATTTTTTTCGGCCAATTTTTCAGCTATTGATTTCAAAATAGCCGCACGCGGATCATAGTTTTTATAAACTCTGTGTCCAAATCCCGGTATTTTTTCTTTTCTCTTCAATTTTCTTGCAATGAATTCCTCCGCTCTATCAGGAGTTCCTATTTCCCAGAGCATTTTCATAACGTCTTCGTTTGCTCCGCCATGCAGCGGACCTTTCAAACTACCGATCGCGGCTACAACAGCAGAATACATATCTGTAAGCGAAGATATAATAACTCGTCCTGAGAAAGTAGAGGCATTAATTTCATGTTCGGCATGTAAGATAAGTATTATATCAAAAATCCTCTCGTCTTCTTTGGAAGGAATTTCTCCTTTCAACATATATAACCAGCTTGCAGCCATAGAAAGGTTATCCCGAGGTCTTATTGGTTCTAATCCTTTTATTGCTCGTCCTATGGCAGCGGTTATAGTGTGTAGTTTTGCTATAAGCCTTAATGCCTTTCTATAATTTAGTTCTTCCGAGTGAATATCAGCTTCTTCATCAAAAATAGAAAGATAATCAACAGCAAGCCGAAGCAAACTCATAGGTGACACACCATACCTTGCAGAATTTATGATAATAGAATAAACTTCATCTGGTATTTCTCTATAAATATAGAGGTTATTTCTGAATTCATAAAGTTCTTTTTCAGTTGGAAGTCTATCGTGAAGTAAAAGAAAAGAAGTCTCTTCATAAGTTGAGTTCTGCGCGAGCTGCTCTATTGGAATCCCAACATAAGCAAGATAACCTCTTTCCCCATCTATGAATGATTTTTTAGATTCTCCTATTATAACTCCTTCAAGACCTTTTGAATATGAAGGTTTTCCATCCTTCTGACCTTTCTCCGATACATAAGACATACCTTGTTCCCCCTTCCTACAAAAAGAAATTTTAGGTTAGAAAAAAACTTTTGGTTTTTATTGAATTTTTTGGTTTATTTAATTTAAAATTGTCTTATCTAAATTTACCTTCAAACTCCTGCAGACCACAGCCGAAAATTCCAGCAACATCTATATCTTCTCCTAAAATTTTTGAATATTCAAGATAATAGGAAAGAGCTCTCATAACATAAAATCTCGTTTGTCTGAAAGGAATGTTTTCTAAAAAAATTTCTGGATTTGAGCAATACAAGTTTTTGTTATCTTGAATCCATTTTCTTACAGGATTTGGACCAGCATTATAAGCAGCTATTGCCAAAAGCCATGAACCAAACATCTTTTTTAGTTTTGAAAGATAGTATGCTCCTGCAAGTATGTTCGCAGATGGTTCAAATAAAAAATCCTTCGCAAAAGGTAATCCCCAATCAGAAAAAACTTCTTTCGCAGTGGATGGTATTATCTGCATAACCCCCATAGCATTAGCAGAAGAAACAGCGGAAACATCAAAATGCGACTCTATTAATGCTATGGAAAGCAAAAGAGATATCGGAACTCCAAATTCCCTGGATGCTCTCAAAAAATCTTCATAAAAAGCGATAGGCGGAGGTTTGTAAACAGCAAATGTGGACCTGAAATCAGCGGGAGGAGTAAAATACTTAAAAAAGCCAAAAGATATAAGCCATCTCTTCTCTTCACCAGCTAAATTCCAAGAATCTAAGATTATCTTCACGACCTGATTAGCCCTTGAATCTGCAAGGTACAGCTTCAAAAAATACAAATCTTCAATGCGCTCAGACGGAGGCGTAAGAATAAAAGAAAAAGAGAATCTATTATTATTATTATTATTGCTATCATTACTACTATTATTACTAACCGTATCAGATATATCTGAAGGTTTTAGTCGGGAAAAACCTTCTTTATACTTTTCTATAAGGAGAATAAATCCATCATGCTGAAATGAAACTTTGAAACCCAATACCTTATTCAGAATATATTTCGCTCTTTCACTTATATCTTTATGAGGACTCCGAGATGCTTGATAAAATAAACTATATGCTTCCGATGTCAATCCAGCGAGATATTTTTCTACTCCAATCTTTATAGCTAAATCACCAGCAAGTCGCTCTCGGGAAAATCTTTTTATATAATCCAAGGCAAAGCGCTCAAAATTAATCAAATCAGGATTTTTTCTCCTCGCATAAGAAAAAATCAAAATAACATATAACCTTTCGAGGTCCTTTGAGTCCGTAATTTTTTCTGTAAGTTTTTCGGCAAAGCTTAATGCTCTATCATAGTCTTGAAGACCAAAATATATTCTTGCCCTCATTAGATCATCTTGTGTCCATTTCAACGCAACATCATAAAAACCTTTTTCAAACAATAATTTAGCTATCTCTTCCCGCTCAGAAGATGATAAAACCTGCGTTGCTGGAACTCCAAAAATTCTAATAGATAAATCATCTATTCTTTTTAACCTTCCAGAATAGTCTATAAAATCAACAGGTTCTAAAACACTTTTTATATAACTTGAAATAACCTTTTTTGATTTCTCCTTTAACTCCTCAGCTTCTTTTAACCTTCCTCTCTCTCTTAAAAAAACAATCTTACTTTCATTACATAGAATCATAACTTCAAAAATCTCAGGAATAGCTCTATCTATTATGTCCTGCTTCAGAAATTCACAAACCGACCTATCTCCCTTCTGATACGATATAAAAACAAGGTTATGTAAAACCTGATCATAAAAAACGAAGGTTCTAGTAATTGATAGAAAGTATTTCTGTGCTTGATCATATAGACCTAAAAATACATAGCTTCTACCCAAATAATATCTTGAAAAATCTCGGAAGCGAGTTTCTAAACCGCTCTCCAAAAGAGGAGGAGATAATTCAAGAAAAGAATTATCAGAAAGAAGCTTTAACCCATATGCAAACTTGGAAATATTTATTTCCTTATCCTTAAACTCCCTTGATATCAAATTCAAAGATGCAAAAGAAACTCGGGGGAAAAAATAGATAAAAGAAAAAGTGAGCAAATAAAAAGTAAGCAAAGAAAACAACTTTATAAATAAGGCCATATAAGAAAATGAAAGGAGTATCCTTCGCAAAATTATTTCATACTTAAAAAGCATAACAACAAACAAAACAAAAAATCCACCAAAGTAAAACAAAACAAAAATACAAATAAAAAAAATTTTATTCACAAAACAGCACAAAATCAAGCAGATCAGCAGAAAACAAAAAACCGAAAAATGGAAAAAATGACATCAAAAAATTATCAAATTAAACATAACCATTAATAAGCTTTTAAAAATAAAATGTATATATAAAAAAAATAAAAAAATAGGGAGGTTAAAAGATAATGGCGAAAGTAACCTTGTCTCTTATAAAGGCAGATGTTGGCTCTGTAGCAGGACATACAGCTCCGCATCCTAAAATGATTGAGGCAGCAAAAAGTATCCTTAAAGAAGGAGTTCAAAAAGGTATAATAGAAGATTTCGCTACTGCAAGATGCGGAGACGATATCTCTCTTATCATGACACACGACAAAGGAGAAAATAACTCCCAGGTGCATAAACTCGCCTGGGACGCATTTATGTCAGCCGCAGAGGAAGCAAAAAAAATGCATCTATATGGCGCAGGGCAAGACCTACTCGCAGAAGCTTTCTCAGGAAATGTAAGAGGTCTTGGTCCAGGCGCAGCTGAAATGACTTTTGAAGAAAGAAAATCTGAACCAATAATAGCTCTGCTCGCTGATAAAACAGAACCTTCAGCTTTCAATCTTCCTCTCGCAAGAATATTCGCTGACCCATTCACAACAACTGGACTTGTAATAGATACAAGAATGCACGACGGGTTTATATTTGAAGTCGTAAATGTAAAGGAAAGCAAAAAATTAAGAATAACTACACCAGAAGGACTACACGACTTACTTGCATTCATAGGAGACATAACAAAATATGCAATAAAGAGAATATTCTCAAAAGATAAATCCATAGGTATAGCAGCTGTCGTATCAACAGAGAAACTCTCATTCATCGCTGGAAAGTATGTGGGTAAAGATGATCCAGTGGCTCTCATAAGGGCTCAATCTGGATTACCCGCTGCAGGTGAAATACTTCAACCTTTCGCATTTCCTGCATTAGTTTCAGGATGGATGCGAGGCTCTCACTGGGGACCATTTTATCCGTCTTCACAGGATGATTCAAATCCGACATTCTTTGATGGTCCACCGAGAATTGTAGCGTTAGGTTTTCAAATAAGAGATGGAAAAATTCAAGGACTTGAAACAGATTCAAAACCGGGAGAACACATCCTTGTAGATTACTTCAAAGATTCTTCTTGGGATGCTGTAAGGAGACAAGCTATGGAAATAGCGGTTTACATAAGAAGGCATGGTCCGTTTATGCCCGCTATTCTGCCGCCCGAAGAGCTTGAATACACTACACTACCAGAAGTCCAAAAGAAATTTGAAGATAAATGGGAAAAAGCAGATTAAATTAATTAACCTTTCTCTTCTCCCTTTGATTCGACGACAAGTTTTGCAAGTGTTGTTGATTTGAGGAATTTTATTAATTTTTCTTTTTCATTAGCCCAAAAATCGTGAACTGGGCAATCCTGGTTCGGACATGTTGGTCTTCCTATAATGCAATTATCTTTGATTATACTTTCATCGAACATTTCACATATATCGTAAAGGGTTATTCTGTTGGGGGATAATTTAAGAAATATGCCACCTTTCGGACCTTTCTGGGCACCTATAACGCCTTTTTTTGAGAGCGTAACTGCTATTTTTGAGAGAAAATTCTGTGGGACCCCAATTTCTTTTGCTATATCTTTGACAAAAAAAAGTTCTTCTCTCTTATCTTTTTTATCTTTACTTTTCTGGGCAAGATAAACTAGAAGCTGAATCGCATATCCAACTGTCTTACTTAACATACTATACTACAATATAAAAAATGGAGCCATAAATTTCAATTTTTCTATATTTTATGAAAAATAAAAAAAAAGAAAACAAAAAACTCATGAAATTAAAAATTAGTTCCCAATAAACAACAAATAAATAAAAGCTTTATAATAGAACTAAAATCGTTTGTGTGAGAATTATTGAACTAATATTAGGTTTTATATTCTTTTCATCAATAATAATCTTGAACTCCATTATAACCAGGGAGTTAATTATAAGGACAAAAAATAAAGGTTCCCCGAAAGCAATTATGTTTATCGTATATCCATTCAAGTTTCTTTTTTATGTAGTTGTGATTTTCGGAGTTCAAAAATTCATCGGAATAACGCAGTGGTTTCTTATAGGAATGATAATATCTGTACTCGCATTTACCTTATTCATTCTCTTTAAACAATTTAAACTAAAATAAGTAAAAAAACAAAGTAAAAAACAAAAAATAATCACTATAAATAAATTGATATGATAATCTTCTCTTTTATATTCCTTATGTACAAAGTAGATAGTACTATGCTATGGGAGAAAAGATTTCTCGACCCAATAGTGATAAAAGCAAAAGAACTCGGATTAAATCAAAAAGTTGATTTAGACCAAATTATTGTATTTTCAAACATCGGAATTATACCATCTCAGATAGATGAGATAAAAAAGGGAAAAGATGAAAATAATGAAAAAGGAGAATATTACGATGGAGATGGGAAATTCAATGGAGAAGATGAACTATGTTTTTACGCAAGATACTGTGGAGAAAGAATAAGTGAGGATGAGATCAGAAAATACGACTTTGAAAAAATATTTGAAGTTGAATTAAAAGACCCAAAAGAGAAGGAAAAAAGATTTTGCTACATCGGAATAAAGAAAAAAAACGAAGAAGAAAAAAATAGAAATACAATAGAAGAAAATAAAGAAGTCAAAGAAAACAAGGAACAATTAATTATTAATTTACCAAAAATTACCCCTGAAAAACTTGAATTCAAAAATTTAGAAAATGAATTCATAGTGTATCAGGAGAACAGAACTGCGATTTTTGATAATTTTTCTCCGACAATAAGAAAAATAGAAGTGGAAGCGGACGGGGTAAAGAAGGAGGTTTTCAGAGGTATAAAAGCGGAAATATTCATAAGGCTTCTTAATTTCATAAACATAAGGAAAAACGAAAAAGATATATCAGCAAGGGTCAAATTCGTAAAAGGAGGAGATGTGAGAATAATAAGAGTCATTCAACCATACGCAGAAATAGGATTCGGCCTAAAAATACCAACATCAAAAGTTGTGTCTTACATATATAATGGCTTCACATATGTAGAAAATGCAGTGCCTATACCGTTCAATCTAAATGCATTATCAAAAGAGGCTTTTGCAAATGTCTTTCTCGTATTCAAAGAACCAAAAAGATTTAAATCTGAAACCCTTGATATAGATATAAAAGATTATGAGAAAGTAAAAGAAAATCACCACATGTGGGGATATGTAGAAGGAGATGGATGGTCAGCAGCATATTTTATAAGAGAAATAACGAAAATTCCAATTCCAAGAAGTTTATATTTTGAGAAGAATGGTAATGAGTTAGGAGTCGGAGTTAATCTTGATATACTAAAACTGCCAAAAGGAGAGCACAGATTTGCATTATGGGGCTTCTTTTTCCCTCCCGGTGATATAGAAAAAGCAAAAAACCTCATTTTCAACCCTCTTCAAGTAAAAATAAGAGAAATAAGAATATAATTTGAATAAAAATATACGACGAAGCTTTCCCCCTAATTAGAATTTATTTTACTGCATACCCATTTTTTGTTTTTGAGTTTATCAATTTTTATTATAAGTAGTGAAAAATTATCAATAAAAAGGCGATTTCTCAAAATGTTCAAACTATGCTATAATAAAAGCTTATAAGGTCCTTTCTACCATAGCAAAACCAAAGGAAAAGTTAGGAGAAATTTTCAAAATAACCCGCTTGACTTTCTCCCTTTCTATTTATCTTTCTTTCAATTTCAGATAAGCATGTTTTGTAAATTGAATTTTCATATACAAAAAATAAGTTTACAAAATCTATCAAATTCTCAGAAGACGCAATATTGAAGCATCCTAATTTATTGCAACAAGAACCCCTTACTTTCTTTTACTTACTGCCAAAGCAAATTCGATGATGTTTTTAGAACATAAATCTGCAAGGTCTGAAGAAAAATCACAATTTTGGTTGATAAAAACTGTTATCATACCCAAAGATTTTCCGAACTGAATATCTGATATTGAATCTCCCAAAACGATAGATTTTTTGAAATCTATTTCTGGGAATTCCATTTTAGCTTTCAAAGCTAAACCTACTTTCGGTTTCCTGCAATTACAATTTTCTCTTTCATAATCATGAGGACAATAGTAAATCTTATCAATAAACACTCCGTTTTCTTGAAGTATTTTTTCCATATTTTCGTGGATTTTGCGAAGATCATTTTCTGTCATCAGTCCAAGTCCTATTCCTCTCTGGTTTGTAACTATGATTATTTTACCGAATATTTTTCTGAGAATTTTTAACCCTTCAATTGCTCCCTCAATGAACTCAAACTGAGACCAACTCCTAACATAATCACCCTCAATCTTCTTATTTATAACTCCATCCCTATCTAAAAACAACGTCCAACTTTTATTAATATCCAAGTTTTCCAATTTCTTTCTTTGCTCTCTCATAATCTTCCGGAACTCCTATATCTATAAAATATTCATCAAAAGGAAATCCATAGAAATGGTAATTCTTATAGTGTTTTTCTAAGAAATCTTTTTCAAAAGAAAATTTATCTTGGGTAGCTAACGAGTAGAAAAACTCTTTGTTTAATAAGTAAACCCCTCCATTTATCAAGATATTGAATCTTTGGGATTTTTCGGAAAAATCAATAATTTTGTTGTTCTCATCTATTTTGACTGCCCCATATCTTTCAGTAAAGTTCATTTTTTTCAGAGCTATGCTCAATTTTGAATTTTTATTTCTGTGCAAAATATAAAAAGTGCTTAAATCTATATTGAAAAGCGTATCACCATTTAAGATAAATACTTCTGTGTCTTGGACATATTTTAGTGAATTTTTTATTGCACCACCGGTTCCAAGAGGTTCATACTCTATTGCGTATACCAAATCTAAATTTCTGTATCGCTCGCCAAAAAATTGCTTTATTACTTCCCATTTATATCCCACAGATAATATAACCCTTTTGATCTCATATCTGATTAGAAAGTCAATTATATAGCTTAAAAAAGGTTTTCCACAGATTTCCGCCATAGGTTTTGGAACATCTTTTACGATACTACTTAACCTTGTACCAAAACCTCCAGCTAAGATAATCGCTTCATTCATAGTCCTTCATCCAAATAATTTTCTTTCAACTATCTCACATATGATATGACCTATCATAATGTGGGCTTCCTGTATTCTTGGAGTATCCTTAGAAGGAACATTTATTAGATATTTGCAAATACCTTTCATCTTTCCACCATCCATTCCAGTCATACCTACCGTAATCATACCAATACTATTAGCAGTTTCTATGGCTTTTACTACATTCATTGAATTACCGGATGTTGAAATCCCTATCAATACATCTCCAGCTCTTCCTTTAGCTAAGACAAGTCTTGCGAATACATCATCATAAGAATAATCGTTTGCTACCGCAGTAAGATATGAAGTATTAACGTGCAAGGCTTCAGCAAACAAAGGAGGTCTATCTAAGTAAAACCTACCACTCAATTCTGCAGCAATGTGTTGAGCATCGGCAGCAGAACCACCATTGCCACACAGCAGAACCTTTTTATCATTTCTAAAAGCTTCTATTATTTCTTGAGCAACCTTTACTATTGTAGACAAAATCTCATGATTTTCTAATATCTTTTGTTTTACCTGTATAGAATTTATTATCGCTTGTTTCACCTTATTAGCTTCAAACATTTTTTATCTCCTTTTCTTTATAGCATAAATATATTCACTAAAACCAGATATATCCCAAAAATCACCTCCTTGTATTTTTCTATATTTTAATATGTGATAAATTATTCTTACTGGCATCACAATAATTGAAACTAAATTTCTTCTAGTTCCACCTTTTATAACCTTTAATCCAGATTCCAAAAGTACATTAGCTATTTCTTTTAAATCATACAATCTTACATGAGTATCATCATCACAAAAATTTAAAGTTCCAGGCATAGAAGGGAAAGACAAACTTTTGACACTAGGAAATTCTATGTATATACCCCCCCTACTTTCATTTTTTTGACAAGAATTTTTAATATCTCGAGTCCACTTATAGTATGTTCAATTACATGATTCATTATGATGAAATCAAAATAATTATCAGGTAAAGAATTATCTAATTGAGATAAATTTTCTAAATCTACTTTAAAATATCTATTATTTTCTAATAGAATTTTTTTATCCTCAATTGTCAAATTATAATCTTCTTTATCTAATCCGTAATATTCTATCTGAGGGAATAGTGAAATTGTAGTCGATGGACTTCTGTTACCACATCCAACATCTAATACTTTAATTTTATAGTTAGATCGACTGGTTTTAATAAATTTATTTAAATAAACAAACTTTGGTGTTGCGTATAATGTTATTATTTTTCTTAACCTATTAAGAATATTCACACCCTCCATGTCTTTACTCCGTATTTTGTAAATTGATATCTTCTGAATTCACCACCAAATTTTTTTAAAGCTTCAATTACCTTATACTTTGTATTTTTTGGACAATAAAACATCATGAATCCTCCTCCACCTGCTCCGGAGATCTTTCCACCAGTTGCTCCTGCTTTTAACGCAGTCTCATAAATCTCCTCTATCACAGGATTAGTAATTCCCTCTGCCATCTGTTTTTTATGTTCCCAACCGAAATGTAATATTTCACCTACTTCATCAAGATTTCCTTTAAGGATTGCCTCCTTCATTAAAATAGCCTGCTCTTTGAGTTTGTGCATAGCCTTTACGGGGTCTTCCTTACCTGCTTTAACACTTTCCACCTGCGCTTCTATAATTTTAGATGATAGCCTGCTTGTTCCAGTGTAGTAAAGTAAAAGGTTATGTTGGAGCTCATCAATTATCTCTTGCTTAATTCTTAATGGATTTACAATAACTTTGTGATTATCGTAAAACTCCATAAAATTGAACCCACCAAAAGTTGCAGCATATTGGTCTTGCTTTCCTCCAGCTTGTTTAAGCTCTATTCTTTCTATTTCAAAGGCAAGATGTGCTATATCATATTCACCGAGAGGCAAATTAAGCCATTCAGCAAAAGCACCAATAACAGCTACAACCAACGTAGAAGATGTCCCGAGTCCTGATCCAGGGGGAGCATCAGCATAAATATAAATTGTAAAAGATAAAGGTTTTCCTTTGTTAAAATCTTTTACGATTCGGTTATAAACTCCCTTTATCAGATCAAGCTTTCCATCAATTTCAAGCTCTGGTTTAGAATCCATTGTCATGAATTCATTTCTGTCAACTGAGATAATTTCAATTTTTCCGTCATTTCTTGGCTCAATCGTAGCGTATGCATACAAAGAAATCGTAGCATTCAAAACCGCTCCTCCATAAATATCACAGTATGGGCTTACATCAGTCCCACCACCAGCAAGTCCAAGCCTAAGAGGTGCTACTGAACGTATTAGCATCTAAGGACCTCCTGCTTTATTTTAACACAGCATCAATTATCTCAAGGAGCCTTTTTTCATAAATAGTCCAGGTATAGTTATTTTTAATAAAATCTTTTGCATTTTGCTTTAAATGCTCAAAATCTTTCGGTTTTTCATAAATTTTGTTAATTATATCTGCTATTTCTTTTGGATCATCACAAACTAAAAAATGTTTTCCATGTTCAGCTCCTATAGGCTTTGCCGCTAAAGAAGAGACAATATTTATAGTTCCCAAAGCCATACATTCAAGTATCTTATTTTGAATACCTCCTCCAGTTTGCATGGGAGCAACTACACAAAGAGATGATTTTAAAATTAAATACGGATCATCTACAAAACCTGTAACTTCAACATTCCGAAATTTTTTGGGTAGATCTTGGATAATTTTTGTTGGATAAGCTCCAACTACCACAAATTTCAAGTTCTTGTTAAGATAAGGAAGAACATTCTTTGTGAACCATAAAACAGCATCTATATTAGGTTGATAATCCATCTTTCCAAAAAAAGCAACATAGTTTTTATATTTGAAATCTTGATTTTCGTAAATTAGAAGATTCTCGTTTACCCCATGTGGAATCCACTCCGTTTTTTCTGGCAAATTAAAATAAGCAAGTTCTTCTTTATTAAAAAACAAAGTTTTATTAAATTGGTTTATACAATATTTTTCAAAATTAATAAGCCTATTGCCTTCTATTGAGTATAGAATTTTCCAAAAAATTGAAAAAGTTTTTTTACCTGATTTCAAATAATTTAACCCAATTGAATCAGCCATATCTAAAATTTTCGGTTTTTCTTTATTTACTACATACTTTGCAGTTCTAATTAAGGTTGCAAACAATAAATCAAAATCCTTGTATATTTTATCAACGTAGTTTTGAATATCATTAAAGTAGTAATAATTAACTTGCAAAGGCAGTCTATTACTAATTAGACCTTTCAAAGTGTTAGTATAAAATAGTTCTTGTCTTTTTTGAAAAATCTTATAGCTTATACCAAGGCCATTTGCCCACTCGTGAAATTCTTTTGGAACTTCCTTATCCGTTATAGAAACAAGATGAACTTTGAAGTGCTTAGAGAGGATTTTGATAAGCCAATAATTTTTAAGACGATCACCTCCCACTGGTGGATAAGGCAAGCGAGAAGAAAGGAAAAGGATTTTACTCATTTTTCACCTCTACTTAATATAATCGCTAATGATAAGATAAAATAGATAGTGCATTTAAATATACACTGTAAGATGTAATTGTAAAAGTAAAAAACAGTCTATCATAAATGTTTTGGAGTTTAAGAGTAATCAATAAAAAAGCTTCAACACAAAAATAAAAAAACAATATCCTTGACCATGCTTCTGCTAAACCACTATAGGGTAACAGGACCAAGAGAAGTACAAATAAATTTAGTCTTAATAGTCGCAATTGAGCGAATACTTCGCTTTGTTTAGAATACTTACTGGATTTTCTAAGTAAAATTTCTGTAAATATAAAACTTATAGCAATAAATATAATTTTTTGCGCTGGTAAAAGACGCCCTTCAATAAGGGTAAAATCTAAATAATGGGAATATTTAGTGTATTTTATAAAATGATATCCGAAAAAAGATACTACCACGAGTATCAATAAAAGAATTGTAAACATTAAACCATAACCAAATCTAAGTTCTTTGTTACGAAAGTATTTTGTAAATTTCATTGTCATAAAATAAAGTTTTAAGTTGAAAATTCTACTCTCTACGAAGTATGTAAAAATAGTAGAGATGTAGAATATAGAAGCTGAAGCATGAAATGAGTAAGAAATCAAAAAAAATAGCAGAGAGGCTAATTTATTTTTAAAAAGAAGTATTATACTAATTATTAGAAACAGAGAAGAATAACCTTGCCTTAATACATTTTGTGTTGAAAGCAGAAAGTAAATGCTCCCTAAAATAACAGCAATTACTTGCAAATTTCCCACTATGTTCCTTTGTTTGCTCATGAGTATTGCTGCAAAAATAATAAGAATTCCTAATATTCCTGAAATTATATTTACTTTGTTTTCTAATGGTATGTGAAGAACAATATACTGTAGTAATATAAATCCGACATCTTGCCCGTAAATAGCGCCTGATTCCAATGTTTCATTGTAAACTATCAAGTCATATGTTAATGGTTTTGTAAAATAAATATAAAGTAAAAGAACTATTGCAATTGAATTAATCAATAATCTAATGTATGGTCCAAGCTTTAAAATATATATTACAAAAATTAAATGTGATAGAATCCATATGAATGCATATTCACTTATCATAGAATAGCAACCTAATCATTTTTTTAATAGCTCTCTTGAATGCAAAAAAAATATATGCCGAAATAAAATGTTGAAATGAAAAGTTTTCTTTTATTATCTTCAACAGCTCTTTATCTCTAATCATAATTTCCTTACTACTAATTCCAAAATTATCATAGAAGACCAGAGACCCTTTTATAAAAGGCAATTTGTTATTGTATCCATGTTTTAAAAAGTAGTCATAATCAGCTGCTAGTTTATAAGAAGTATTATAAAGTATACGCCTATTTTCAAATAGGATAGATTGGTGAGGGACAGGCAATCCTAATTTGTAATTTCTAGGCTTGCTTATTACCCTTTTTAGCAACTTATTGCCAACCCGGATATAATATGTACAGTACAAAAAAGCTGGTATTTTTAAATCATTGAAACAATTCTTTGATAAAAATTTATCACCGCTATTCAGAAACAATAACCCTTTGCCTAACGCCGTTAATATCCCCTTATTCATTGCATCGTATATTCCTTCATCTGGCTCGCTAACCCAATAATCAATCTTGTCTTCGTATTTCTTTATTATATCCAAAGTTCCGTCAGTAGACCCGCCATCTATTATTATATACTCCACGTTTGGGTAAGTTTGATTTAAAACACTTTGGATGGTTTCTTCTAAGTGTTTAGCTCCGTTGTAGACTACGGTTATAACCGTAATTAAAGGAAGTTGAGTTATAGCTCGTTTGTCGCTATCTTCTAAACCGTTAACATACTCATTTATCTTTTCTTGTATTTCTTTTGGCGCTGGTGTCAGAGGATTTCCTTCAAGGTCACATATGTGCCATTGATTATCAACCAACTTATAACTAAACTTAAAAAGCCCCTTCGTTCTAAGTCCTCCCTCAGCAATTCTTTGGGGGTTAGGTGGTAAAAAAAGAAGCGTTTCGAATTTATCTTCGGGTTTTCCAATAAATTTTGAGTTTTGGATTTTCAGCTCAGGGATGTTGATATTGTATTTACACCCATTTTTTATCTTGCCATCTTCACTTAACATTAAGTATTCATCGTTCAAAATTTTATAAAGCAGTGTTGCCGTACTGTATTTTTTGAATATTGTATTACCCATTTTATACCCCGCCTATATTATACCATAAAATTAATTTTTTCTTGTTATTTAAGATGACCATTGAGTAACTCTTTATAGACCTCCACATACTTTTTAGCTACAACAATACTATCAAACTCGCCTACCAATTTTTCTCTAGCTTTTTTAAGTAGTTCATCCTTAGCTGTCAAATTTAATGCTATATAGGCTCATTTTAGTACCTTCTCTACCTTCTCTATTACACTTTCAACACTTATCTCATTGATATCCAAATTACTTCTGTACCCATAACTATTGCTAAGCTTCTTATAATTATCTAAATCTTTTTCTATCTCTGGGTGATAAATAACATAATAGTTTTCGGTTATATCTTTTGGATATGGTACAAACCGTCCATAATGGTTTCCATTAGAGATGACAAATACCTTCGGGTTACCTAAAGCAACTGCCAAATGAGGAGCTGAAGTCTCATTTGATATCATTAGATCTGCGTTATAGATGACATAAAGTAATTCCACTAATGATGTTTTACCTACCAAATCTAAATACTCACCAACATAATATTTTCTAAACTTCAAAGCATCATGTCTATCACTATTTCCCCCGCAAAGTACTATTTCATAGCCATATTTCCTTTTAAGCCACATTCCAACTTTTGCAAAATTTCCTACATTCCATTTTCTAAAGTTAGCACCAGCACCGATGAAAAGTATTGCATATCTTTGTGGTAATTCAAAAGAAATATTTTTTTGTTTTATTTTTTTTATATCTATATGTGGTTTATGAAGATCAATCTTTTGATTTAAAAGTTTTTCAAAAAATTCCTTGTTTCTATAGAATTCAAACATGATCTCACTTCTTGCATCTATCAATTTACTATAATATTTATCACTCTTTTTTTTCAGCCACTTTGTTATGTTTGATAGGTCCCCCACACTTCCTATTTTTTCATTTGCATGCACAAGCTTAACAATTGTATCTGTATAAAAGAACTCCCTACTATACACGGGACTCAAAACTACTTCATAACCTTTTTCCGTTATCTCTTTAAGTTTTTTATATCTATAAACAGGATCTTTTTTAAATCTATTTTTATCTAACCAAATAAACTCATCTACAAACTCACGATCCAGTTCTTCGCTTAAATCTTTCCAGGCAATGTTTCCAAGAAGTGTAATTTTATATTCTTTATACTTTTCACTTTTTTTTAGAACTTCTATAAAGTTTCTAAAAAGTACATAATCCCCTATAGCATCAAGGCGAATTAGCAAAAGAGATTTCGGTTCTATATCTTTGGATGGTTTTATAAATATGTTCATAAAATTGAATATTATGTATTTAATTGCAGTTTTCATTTCCGAAAACATTGCTACTGAGCTTTTAATTTAATTTCGTAACTAAAGATTTGTGGAAAATGTGGATGATAAGCGCTACATGTAATTTTGTTCCAAAAGCTCTTAGTTATTTTATAAATTTTCAAAAAGAATTTTCTTATTATTGATTTTAACTTTGATCTACCAAGGGTGCAATCGATGTCTAAAAATTCAACTTTCTCAAATCCAGCTGCTTTCAAAACATAGTAAATGGAACCGCTAGTAAAAAGTGTTGTATGTGTCCAGTCTTCATAATCCCAGTAACAACCAGTATTTGATTGAGCATTCGGAACAGCTATTAAAAGTTTTCCATTATCAGCTAAGAAATCTTCCTTGATAATTCTAAGAGTATTAATAATCATATTTTTGGGTATATGTTCTAATACATGCAATAGAAGAATTACATCAAACTTAATTGGAAAAGGATTTTTAAGATTATCCGAATTAAGCTCTTTCACATTGTACCCCTCTTTTATACAATAGCTGATAGCACTCTTTTCTATATCTACACCATAAATATTCGTAAATCCTGCCTTCTTCAGTGCAGCTAGGGTTTGACCAAATCCACATCCATAATCTAAAATATTTGAACTTTTATCTGGAATCTCCTGAAGAATCCACAAAGGCAACATATAGTCTTTATAATCTTCGGGCGAAACCTTTCTAAATCTAAAGTAGTTGTTTTGTTGTATTAGTAAGTCTGACATTTTTCTCCTCCTTTTAGTTTAATTAAATCTTCCCACTAAACATAAATACACCATTTCATTTAAGTTCTCTCTTATTATATATTATACCTTAATTCAAGTTCTTTAATACACAAAATTCTCATTGCTTACTCACCCTCTAACTTGCAAACCTTATACTCTTGTCTACTCTCTGGTGTCTAAAACCATACATCACAAGTCCGTCATAGCTTCTAAATTTGTCTGTGTAAATTAAACTCCCCCTCTTTACCTTCTTTATCGTCTCCCATTAGTAGCTCACAAGATACATCCTTAACTACTTCTACTTTTACTTTTCCTTGCCTTTCAAGAATTCCAAACAATGGTATCTTACTCTTACTTTCTGCTCCCCTCCTCTCTTCTTCCCTCCAAAATAATCCGCTTCCACTTCTCCTTGAAACTTCGTATCCTCCTTTGATACAAAGTGATATATTGCAAGCCTTATCGAACTATATATCTTGTAAGCAGTATTGTATGCTATACCAAGTTCCTTATAAGCTTCATCCACTGGCACTTTGAGGATAAATAGTTTGACAGCCAAAACAAACTTTGAGAAAGAAATTTTCATGTTTTCAAGTATTCTATCTTTTCTAACGCTCCACTCTTTCTTACATCTATGGTACCTAAAAAGTTTCTTCTAACTTTAACTATACTTTTGTTTCCACAAAAGGGACAACAAGCGAAGGTTTTAAGCACACCTTTAGCTCTTAAGAATTCTTCTGCCTTTTCCTCAGAGGATGCTATTTCTACGACCTCTACTAAGTTCATAGTTCCCACCTCCCGAATAAATTATAACATAGGTGGAATATTTTGAGCAATCACCAAGATTTTTATCTTGTTTTAGAATATCGGAAATACTTTTTATAAATCTTTCAAAATTTTTATAAAGGTCTCTATTACCTACAAAAAGTAAGTATTTGTTTGGTATATCATAACTAATTTTGATATTTGATTTTGGAAATAGCGAATTACCATGATAAACCACTTCTATTTTTGATTCATCAGTTCCAAACAGTTCTACCAGATCTTTTTTTGTACATTCTGATACAGCTATTATTTTTGAAGCCTTTTCGACTAACAATCTTTTATGCTCTGTAGTTTTATCATTTGGAGGGAACATCCAACTAAATTTTTCATGTATCATGTCATGAACTGTCAAAACAAATGGCTTATTGCCAATATATTCTAAAAAGTATGGATCATAATATGTAGGATGAAATATATCATAATTTTGCTTTTTTAAGGCTATAATAGAATATGGTTTATTAATTAAGTTAGAAAGCCTATGTTTACCTCTAAATTGTATATTTGGCAGAAAATTAATATATTTTATGATTTTTGTTTTATATAGGTAGTGATTATCTGATAACAATAAAGTAACTTCTGTACTAATATCTTTTATGTTATTAAAATGGAATAAAATTCCGCAAAAATATCTTAATATTCCCCCGAATTTTTGCATTGAAAAAATCTGATGATCATATAATACTTTCATTAATATTCCTCATCTTTAAATGATCTTCCCAAGTTTTGCTCTTTAGTCTTTTTTGCAAAATTTTATGAAACCCAAATTTACTAAACTTCAAAATCTTAAGTTTTAAACTTGATAGCTTTTTATCACTAAAAAGATGTAATCCACCCAAATTTACATATTGAAGATTGTATTTCTTTGCTATAAATTCAAATGTTTTCCTGCTATAAAAAGAAATATGCTGTCCATGGTCTAAACCATAATACCACCACTCCTGAGGTTTTGGGATAGGATTAGGTAAAAGCTCAGTAGTAAATATAATGTTTTTGGAAATGGAAAGCATATTTTCAATTTCATCGATAGGATTTGCAAAATGTTCAAAAGCCTCAAAACAGGTTATAGCTTCAATTTTACCTTTCATAGTTTCATTATATTCAAATCCTCTTGCAAATATATTTTGAGTATATTTATCATACCAATAAAAATCAAAGCCAATATCACGCATCAAACGAACAAATACACCATAGCCACCTGCATAATCTAAATATTTCGCATTTTTATCAAAAAACAGACTTAAGAGAATTGTAATTTTTTGAGATAGCAAAATATTTCTTTGCAAATAGCCAGTATCTGTTAGCGTTATAGGATCTTTATATGCTTCATCAAGCCAATATGGTTCTTCTGTTTGTAAAAAGCCACAATATTCACAGTGATAGTATTTAATGTCATATTTATTTAATATCTTTGCCGTAAATATTTGTTTTGGTTTTTTTGAGCATATTTTGCACCTTATAAATCGTTCCTCTAAATAGGTTATTTTTCTTTTTTAACGACTGCATAAAAAATAGGCGTCATTATTTGATAACATAAATTCTCTGTGATCCTTCTTTCAATATTATACTTAAAATACAGTATATTTCTCAAAAATTTTTTTATCTTCTTTTTAATAGAATTTCCAATAATTGTTTCAAAAGGATAAAAGCTAAAGTTTTTAAATCCAGCTGCAATTAAAACTTGAGCTAGGCTATGTTCATTAAATCCGTTAATATGGGAAAAGTCGTTAAACATATGCAGAAATCCCTCTGGAGAATTTAAATTTGGAACTTGAATTATTAAAATTCCATTTTCTTTTAAAGAACTACGAATAGCAATTAAAGTTTTTATAACATCTTCCTTGTTAATATGTTCTAAAACATCTAAAAGCGTGATTAATTCATATAAATTAGGTTTATCTTCTAAAAAGGTAATAACATCATTAACTAATTCAACTTTTAAATTTAAAGATTTGCAAAAATTAACGCAAGAAGAACTTATATCTATTCCCAAATAATTCTTGTATCCTAATTCTTTGAAAATAGTAAGCATTTCCCCTCTTCCCACTCCTATATCCAGGACAAAAGCTTCTTTATTAGTAGGAAAAAATTTTTTATAGTTAAACTTAAACTGCTCAATTTTAAATTCTGCTTGTTCAAACTTTCCAAAAGCATTTTCTACATAACTATCAAACAAAATTTTCATAAAAAATTACCTCCTATAATTAATTGTTTTAAAATATCTTCCTAAAAAATAAAAAGGAAATATAATTGCCATAAATTGAATTCTAAAATTTTTTCTACTTTTTCTGAAAAATATATTTGAAAAAAATGAAGAAAAAGCAAAAGAAATTAAAGAACTAATTGCAGCACCTTTCATACCTAACTTCGGAATAAATAAAAAATTTAAAAAAATATTTATAGATGCAGCAATAAATAAATTAATTGCAAATAAGTTTTGTATATTTTCAATAATATAAAACCTACTACTTATCCCTCCCATATAAGCAAAAATTATTGTAAAAATATATATAGATAACACACTGTGACTCTCAAGAAATTTAATTCCATAAATAATATTAATAATTTCCACTGAAAACTTAGATAAAACAATAGCCAAAAACAAAGCAAACCAAAAAACAAAAGAATATAAATAGATTAACCTTTTTTCAAACTTTTCATCAGAATCTTTTCTAGAATTTATTAAAGCAGGAAAAAATGAATATGCAAAAATTGGAGAAAGAAATGTAAAAACATTACTAACTTTTACAGCAGCAGAATAAATTCCAACTGAATAGTCATTTAGCATATGCTTTAACATAATTTGATCAATTCTTTCATAAATTACAACCGACATACCAACTAAAATCAACGGCCAACTATCTTTTAGTAATCTCTTACCCACATACACATCAAAGTATTTATAAAAGCTGGGATTTTTATTATATTTATAAGCAATATTTAAAGTTATAGCTAATGTGACCATATCTATTAACGAAACCATTACAAACCATATCAAGTCCGCTCCAATCAAAATTAAAAAAATCTTCATAAGAGAAGATAAAGCAAGCTGAACCATCTTGCAAATGGAAACATATTTAGCTAATACTTTGCTTTGAAAATAAAAATCTATTACTTCAAAGCTCTGAAAAATTAACCCCGAAGCAATAATAAGAATGTATAGATTAGCTGTTGCATCATTACCTGTAAACTGAATAGCAAGACCAATAAACAGTAAAGTTACAACTGCACCAAATAATTTAAGCCAAAAGGCGGTGCCAAGGTATACAGTAGCTTTCTCTGGCTCTCTCACTAAATCTCTAACTAAAATTCCATCAAGTCCTAATTTTGCTATTCCTTGAAAAATTGCAACAAAAGCCAGGGCATAACTAAATAAACCAAACTTCTCCGGTCCTAAGTATCTTGCTACCCATACCCCCACCAAAAAACCTGCAACCATCCGTAATATCTGTTCAGCAAACATCCATGCCGTATTTGTTCCATACCTTCTAACACCAGGGTGACTTAAAAATTCTCTTGATTTTAAAAGCAAATTTTCTACAGACTTACCCAACATAACTATCATACACTTGTTCTACCCCTTCTCTCAATTCAATTTTTGGTTCCCAACCAAGCTGTTTTATCTTGCTTACATCCGAAAGTTTTCTTGATGTGCCTGGTTAAATCATACCTAATCTCCCCCTTAAAGCCTACTATTTCTTTTACCATCACAGCAAGATCTTTTATCTTCATATCAACACCTATGCCGATATTTACAAAGTAATCTGGACAAAGCTTACTCATTTCCTCAGCATCTACATTCTCCATAAGATAAACACAGGCATCTGCAAGGTCATCTACATACAAAAACTCCCTGTATACCTCACCACTTCCCCAAATTTCAACATAAACATCCTTTCCCTCACGCTTTATACCTAAAATATGTAAAGCTTCCATAATGCTGTTTTCATTATATCAAAAGATACCTTTCCATCTAATCCAAAGCCTATAGGATACTTCTTAAAGTCTTCTTTAATTGCATCTATATTTCCATCTTCAAGAAGTTTTGCCAAATGGAACTTTCTTATCAAAGCGGGCAATACGTGGGATGTTTCAAGGTTAAAGTTATCGTTTGGTCCATAAAGATTTGTCGGCATAACAGAGATAAAATTAGTGCCATACTGCTGGTTGTAATATCTGACAAACTTTATAGCAGAAGCTACAGCATAAGCTTCTTTTGTAGGTTCTAAACTGCCTGTTAACAGGTATTCTTCTTTCATAGGTTGCGGTGCATGTTTTGGGTATATGCAAGATGAACCTAAGTTTAAAAGTTCTTTAACTCTAAATTTATAAGATGCATAAATGACATTGATGGCAACGGCTAAATTATCGTATATAAACTCTGCTGGGTATGTGCTGTTTGCTAAAATTCCATCCACCTTTGCAGCGGCAAGAAAAACGTATTCCGGTCTTTCTCGCTCAAAAAATCTCTCAACCTCATCTTGCCTCCTTAGGTCTAATTCTGCTTTTGTTTCTGTGATTGTGATAATGTTATTATGACCTCTTTCTCGTAGTTTTCTTACAATGGCAGACCCTACTAATCCTCTGCATCCGGCTACGAATATTTTGGCGTTTTTTTCCCATCTTAACATACCTATTACTCTGAGTCTTTCTTAAAAGTTCGAACTTCAAATCTTCAAATATAGTGATAAATTAGAGATTCAAGCATATTTCAAATACATTCCTGTTCCTGTATTCATCTATAACCCTCAGTATCTGAGAACAACTTTCTTTTTTGCAATCTCTATTTTGATTTTGCAATCCCTATTTTGCTCCATATTCCAAATTTTGGTCTCTCGAAAAATATGTAAATAATAAATAAAAATAACTAACAATGAAATTATACCCGTCAAGGTAAAGTATTCGGAACAGGATGAGTCAAAAATTTCCCGTTCACTCAGAAACTTTATCACAAAGTGCAAACCTAAAAAAGTTTAGTTATTAATTACTATATGTAAGAAGTTCTAAGCCTCACAAAAGCAGATTAATTTACCAAAATTTAAGATGAACCACAAATGACTT
>Ga0197143_1000460_pt1 | contig 44791 bp, 34 predicted proteins | sample GBS70_MetaG_FD_148603 | JGI IMG/M metagenome (GOLD analysis project Ga0197143, IMG submission 148603) | Sediment microbial communities from Great Boiling Springs, Gerlach, Nevada, United States - GBS 70_MetaG | ecosystem: Environmental > Aquatic > Thermal springs > Hot (42-90C) > Sediment... | reverse complement strand
CCGACCGACCGGGTCATACCGTCTTGCTGTGTGCCCGCAATTGGACCCGATATGTGCGGGTTACCTCGACCCGCGTGGCCGGCCATATTGCGATTCGAGACATCCAAATGATTTGGGAGCCATGAGCACCCGCGGATTCCTTCGGAAGGCCGCTTTCTATCGGCGGTGGGACCGCTGGGTTTTCGGCCTGTACCTCCTGTACGCACTGGCCAATACGTACCCCTACAGCCATCCGGCCGGAATCGGCCGTCTCGTACCCGATAAGGGGGATCCCCTCTTCGACCTATGGCAAATGAAGTGGTTTGCCCGTCAGATTTTCCGGGATCCCGCGCACTTGTGGGATGCCAACGTGCTATACCCCCACCGGCGGGCGATGACGTTCAACGATAGCCTCCTGGGGCTTGCTCTCCTGGGACTGCCGATTGGCGGACTGACCGGTAACTGGGTCCTGGCCCGCAATGTCCTTTTCATCCTGGGCTTCCTCCTGAGCGCTTGGGTGACCTATCGCTTGGCCCGACTCTTGGGGGCCTCGACCGAGGGTGCTCTGGTCGCAGGGCTCCTTTACGGATTCTGTAGTTTCCGCTTCCATCACATCACGAACCTCAAGTTGACCTTCGGTCCTCTGATCCCCCTGTTCTTTTACTATCTAACCCGGTGGGCCGGGTCGGGTCGACCCGCATACTTCCTGGGGGCCTTTCTGACGTGGGCCTTTCAAATGATATCGTCTATGTATTATGGATTCTTTCTATTGACCTTAGGACCCCTCTATGGGGCCTGGATGCGGTGGAGCCGCCGGGACCCCTCTGCCGAAGCCGTCGACGCCGGACCCCACGGCCACCGATGGGCGGTCCTCGGAGTCGGGACCGCCGTGGGCCTGGGCCTGATCTTCGGGGTCGCCCTCCCGTATTGGGAGACGAGCTTCCGATTTGGGCTTCACCGGAGCATGGAGGAGAACGCCGTCTGGTCGGCGGTCCCGGGGAATTACCTGGCAACCGGCGCTCGACTGGGGTTCCCCTGGTGGGGTCACCGATGGTGGAACGGAGAACGGGTCTTATGGCCGGGCGTCCTGGCGGTCACGGCCCTGGGGGCTCTTTCCTGGCGGAATCGGACGGTCTTGGGCCTGTGGGGCCTGACAGGGATCAGCTTCCTGCTCTCGCTGGGACCCCAGACGCCCGTCTTCCGGGTCGCTTATGCGCTCTTGCCTTACTTTTCGGCGATGCGGTATCCGGCCCGGTGGGGGATCATGACGATCTTCTTCTTAAGTTTGCTGGCGGGATGGGGAACGACCCGAATGCTTCAGGCTCTGTCCGCTCGAGCTCGCGGCTGGGCGCTCTCCGGACTCGTGGCCATCGGGTTGATCGACCTTTGGCATGCGCCGCTTCGGGCCATACCCGTACCGACTCCCCCGCCCATTTATCGTGTGCTGGCCGCCGCTTCCGAGCCTGGGGCCGTGGCGATCTTCCCCCTTTACTCCAATTTCCGGGAGGGGACGACCTTCTACGCCTACTGGACGACCTTTCACTGGAAGCCCGTCGTCGGGACATACGCGGCCTGGGCGCCCCCGAGTCATGAGTGGGTCCGATTCGTCTTAAAGGATTTTCCCCTACCCCACGCCCTTTGGCTGACGCAGTACCTCCACATCCGGTACCTTGTCTTCCATCCCGAGAGCTTTCGGAACGTCGGTGCCCAAGACCAATGGGAGCGGTACCGGTGGCTCATGACGACGGCACTGCCGCCCGAGTGGGTCCTGCGACGAAAGCAGGAACTGGAGGACGTCCTCCTGGTCCTGAACCTGGAGCGCATCCGCCGAGACCTTGACGTCCGACCCCCGGACCGCTGGACCTGGGCGTCTCTCCGTCCCGAACAGGTGCGAGCCCCGGCCTCTCCCGACGCCCGTCAGGCCATGACGGACGGGGACCCGACCACGGCCTGGGTCACCCGATACACCGAGGACTGGCACGTCACGGTCGACTTCGGACAAGACGTCTCCCTTCAGGCCGTCCGGGTCTTTACGGACCCGAAGGACAAAATCCTATATCTCTGGGGGTCTTCGGACGGCTCGACGTGGAGGCCCGTCTATACAGTCCCTTGGTGGGTCTGGGCCGGGGCCCACCTCCTGCCCGACGGACGGGTGTACCCCGATCCGGCTTATGGGAAGGACCGGCCTGTCCTCTTGTGTGCGCCGAACCGGATCCGGTATCTTAAGCTGACGAGCTCTCCCGTGGCGGGCCACATCGCCGTCCGGGAACTGCAGGTCGTCTTGGCCGACGGAAGGTAGGAGGTCGGATGTCTGGGTGTAGACGTGGGAATCCCCGTCTCGCTTCCTGAGGAATCGACAGCCAACCCAAGCTTTGAGGCCCAGGACCATGGGTTCCGGTGATCGGTGGCTTGGCATCGAACTTCTTCGGTGGCTGGATCGGCCGCCCGTTCGGTGGGGTCTCTTGGTGGCCAGCTGGACCCTATGGGTTCGGCTCTTCTTTCATGGGCCCCTCCGGGTCTTTGGCTGGACCGTCCCGGACCGGCCCTGGACGCTTGTCCCTTTGGGTTTTGCCGTGGTCCTTCTCCTGGCCCGGAATACCGGCTGGCTCCCGGATTGGAACCCGGGCCGGTGGGTCTGGCCGGCGGGTGCAATCCTTCTGATCGGACTGGCTGGGGGGTTCTGGGTCCGGGCGATCGCCACAGTCCGGCGGGAGGCTTCGCTTCGAGGCTTCACGGCTTTTTACTTTCGGGGCTCTGAAGCAGAAGGCGTACCGTGGCTTCGGGTTCACGACCGTACGACCCAAGTGCGGACATGGCTGTTCCCGCCGGGTTCGGCCCTGACCGTGGAGTGGGTCGGGTTTTTCTATGTCCCCCGTCCGACCTCCTATCACCTCTCGGTTTATGCTGACGATGCGGCCTGGGTCTGGATCGACAAATGGCCCGTCGTCCGGCCTGTCGAGGGTCGAATTGGGGAGACCTTCAAGGTCCAGTTCCACCTACCGAAGGGCTGGCACGGCCTTCGGCTTCGGTTTCAAAACCGTCAGGGGCCCTACGAGTTCGTCTGGTACCTGTGCCCCCAGGACCGACCCGGTCGAACGACGTGCCTCCGCCCCTCCGACTTCTGGACGGCCGTTCCCTCACGCTCTGACCTCCGATGGGGTCTGATATGGAAGGCAATCGTCTGGGGATTCCCCTTCGTCCTGCTTGGAGCCATAGGCGGATGGAGATTTCGGCGTCTGCGGTCGGCCGGAGACTTTTCGGAGAAACGCCGGGCCCTCGTTCACGGGGCTTGGGTCGTCGGGGTCCTGGGCGCCGGGATGATGCTTCGATGCGCGATGCATCCGGTCACGCCGGGGGTCATCACGAGCGACGGGGCTGTCTTTTACGTCATGGCCATGGACATCATCGAGGGCCGGGGCTACATGTCCTGGACGGCCGACCCGCCGACTTACCAGCGGCCCGGCCGACCGACGTTTTTTTACGGGCAGCCCTATTATGGAAGTCACACGTCCATCTTGACGGCCTTGCTCACGAAACTGGGGGGCCGGTCCCCTATGACGCTCGTGTGGGCACTGGATTGGATAGCGCTGGCCTACTGTCTGGGCGTTTATGCCTTGGGGTCGGCCCTGGGGGGTCGAAAGGCCGGCTTATGGTCGTTGGCAGTGGCCGCCTTCTGTCATTTTCTGCAGTACTACTGGGAACACATGGAGGGCCGGGTCCTCGTGATGGCCTTGACAGTATGGACGCTGTGGACCTTGACCCGTATGTGGACGGCATCCCCGACAGACCGGAACCGGTGGCGTTACGATTTTTGGGTCGGATTCCTGATGGGCCTGACTCTATGGGCTCACTTCCTGACGGTGTCCGTCGGGGTCCTTGTCGCCGCTTACGTACTCTTCTTCGCTTGGCGGTACCGGCGGGAAGCCGGCTGGAGGAGTCTCCTCTATTCGATGGTTGGGGGTCTCATGGGCCTCATGCCCGTCATCGTGTGGAACGCTTATCACGGATGGAGCAGCCTGGCCTTAGCTCAGATGAATCTTCGGGAGATGGGTCTCGCGGGCGCGTCCGCCGAAGACGCTGGAGGGTGGGCTTCTCTGTGGGTCCGGATCCCCCAGAACTTTCAGGTCCTGGTCGGTATCTTTGTCCGGGAGGTGTTGGGGACGACCTGCCCAGGCGGGGAGTCCTTTGGGACCTTCGGTTGGATCCTCATCCCCTGGGGTCTGGCAGGAGGCTGGTACTTACTCCGGTACCGGACGGCCGACGGTTTCCGAGTCGTTCGGTCGATCCCCCTGACCCTGACGGTTTCCGTCCTGGCCTTTAACGTGGTCCGGAGCGGACCCTTGCCCGACGCCCGGTACCTCGTGCCGTTGTGGGCCGTGCTCCCCATCGTGATGGGCATGTGGCTCCGGCAGGCCGTCTTCCGATGGAGTCCTGAAATCGCCAGGGCCCTGTTGGTCGTCCTCTTGGTGGTCCACCTTCACTCGATGGCCCACGGGTATCAGGTCTTCTTCGAAAATGCCCGAAGTTTCCGGGAATTACTGGACTTCCTGAAAACCCGGTCGATCCGTTCCGTCCTGACCGAGTTTTGGTTGGCCTACCGCCTTATGTGGCTGTCGGACGAATACATCCGGGCGGCGCCTTACTTCATCACGACGAAAAACCGGCATGCCCTTCTAGCATATCAGGCCCTCAGTGACCCCCGAGCGGCCGTCCTGCTCCGGTCGGATCAACTTCAGAAGATAGGCTTAGAAGAAGCGTTGGCCCGCCAAGGCATCCAGTACCGTCGGGAAGAGTTCTACGGATGGGTCTTGCTGTATGATTTCAGCCGTCCCTTCTGGGAACCCGTTCCCACTTTATAGGCCGGCCTCCCCCGGGGCCGTCCGAGAACGGATGGCCGCCTCCAGGGCCTCGGTCCAGGCCGCCTCGGAGAGCCCGTCCGGCGACGCCGGGTAACGCAGGTGGACGAAGAATTCTTGATTTCCCTCGGCCCCCCGGATGGGGGACGGTGTGACCCCGTGAATGGAAAAGCCCAGGCCCCGGGCCGCCTCGACGACCGTTCGGACCGCCATCGCCCACCCCTCGGGACGACGTACGACGCCCCCCCGACCCACGTGCCGGGGTGACAGCTCGAACTGGGGCTTGACCAGGACGACGGCATCGCCCCGGAAGTCGAGCCGCAAGAGCGCCGGCAGAATCTTGGTCACGCTGATGAAGGAGACGTCCACCGTGATGACCTGGACTGGCTCGGCGATCTGGGCCCGACTCAGATAACGGGCGTTCGTCCGCTCCATCACGACGACCCGAGGGTCCTGCCGCAGGCGCGGGTCCAATTGGCCCCGTCCGACGTCCACGGCATAGACCCGCCGGGCACCCCGTTCCAGCAGACAGTGGGTGAACCCCCCCGTCGAGGCCCCGATGTCCACGGCGACCCGACCGTTGACCTCGACCCGGAAGACGTCCAAGGCATGGGCGAGCTTGATTTCCCCCCGACTGACGTAAGGGACCGGCGGACGGACCCACTCGATCTCCACGTCCAGGGGCACACGCGTGCCCGGTTTCGTGATGACCCGGCCCCCCACCCGGAAAAAGCCCTGCATGATCAGGCTCTGCGCCCGGGCCCGGCTTTCGACCCAGCCCCGGTCACATAGAAGCTTGTCCAAACGTTCCTTGACGGCCATGGCCGTTAAAAGGAAGGGCAATACGGCAGTACAGCAATGGTTTATTACTCGTTACTCGTTACTCCGTCACTTTTACCGTAGTCCCGGGCGACCTGCTCGACCCGCTCCCAGACTCGCAGGAGGTTCTCCCCCAGGATCTTCCGGATGGCCGCCTCCGAGTAGCCCCGCCGGAGGAGCTCGTAGACCAGATTCGGATACATGGACACGTCCTTCAGGCCCGTCGGCAGGGAGTCGCCCACGCCGTCAAAGTCCGACCCCAGACCCACGTGGTCCACGCCGACGAGCTGGACGATGTGGTCGATACACCGGACGACGTCCGAGATGTCCGCATAGGGAATGGGGTGCTCCTGCTGGTACTGCCGGATGTACGCCTGGGCCGCCGGGTCCTGGAAGCTCAGCCCATGGGCCTGTAGGTAGGCCTGAATCTCCCGACGGGCCGCCTCGGAACGCCGACGGTACTCGTCGTTGACAAAGGCCGACCCGAAGTTGACTTGAACGACGCCTCCGTTGGCCGCCAGCCGGCGGATCATGTCGTCCGACAGGTTCCGTTCCCAACCGGGCGTGAAGGCCCGACAGGAGGAGTGCGAGGCGATGACGGGCGCACGAGTGACTTCTAAGACCTGGTCAAAGGCCTCATCGGAAATGTGGGAGACGTCGACCATGATGCCGAGGCGGTTCATTTCAGCGACGACCTGGCGGCCGAAGGGGCTCAGGCCCCGCCAGGGGCGGTTCGAGTCGTAGGACGAATCGCAAATGTGATTGCTCTTAGAATGGGCCAGGGTGATGTACCGAATGCCCCGGTCGTAGAAATACCGGAGGTTTTCCAGCTTTCCCTCAATCGGTGCCCCATTTTCCATCCCCAGGGCCAGGAGGATCCGGCCCTCGGCATAGCGGCGGCGGACCTCCGCTACGGACGTGACGATGGCGAACTTGTCGGGGTGCTCTCGGACGAGCCGCTCGACGTACCCGATCATCTGTTCGGCGAAGGCCTTGGCATCGCCCTTGTCCTCGTGGTCTGCCGGGACGTAGATGGACATGAAGGCGACTTTCAGACCCCCGGCCTTGGCCCGCGGGTAGTCAAAGTCCCCGTTCTCCGTATGCTGGGAGACGTCCTCCCACTTTTTGTGGAGACGGTACGGGACGTCGATATGGGTGTCCACGAGGATGGCCTTCTGGGCGATCTCGTAGGCTCGGGCTCGCAGGTCCCGGTCCATCGGGCCCTTCTCCATAGAAGTCACACAGGCCGTCCACATCCAAAGGCCTCCGATCCAGGCGATTCCCCAACGCGCCATACGAAGACGCCTCTTGGTCAAAACGGAGTGACGAAGTGATGGAGTGACGGGTGACGAGTAATAAACCGTTGCCGTACTGCCGTATTGCCGAATTGCCCTACTGCCTTATTGCCTTACTGCCGAATTGCCGTCATGAGGCTACCGGGCTCCGGCCGCCGTGAGGAGCTGGACGACCGGCGTGTGCCCATTTTGGATGGCCAACTGGAGGGCCGTCTTGCCCTCCGCATTGGCGGCGTTCACGTCGGCTCCTGCGGCCAGAAGAGCCCGCACGACGTCCGTCCGACCGTTGTGGGCGGCCCAGATCAGGGCCGTGTTGCCGGCGTTATCTCGGGCGTTCACGTCGGCCTTGGCCCGGATGAGTTCCGCGACGACCGGCGTGTGACCGCCCCAGGCCGCCCAGATGAGGGCCGTCCCGCCGTCCCGGTCGCGGGCATTCACGTGGGCCCCGGCCCGGATGAGCTTCTGCACGACCAGGAGGTATCCCCCTTTAGCGGCCAAGATCAACGCCGTCCGGTCCTGGGCGTCGGCCACGTCGGGCGACATCCCCGCCTGGAGAAACAGTTCGACGGCTTCCGTCTTTCCCCGCTGGACCGCATCCAAAAAGGCCTTCTCGGTGAACTCGAAACCCATCGCCTGAAGTCGCTGGCGGGCCTCTTCAGGACGGATCGAGGGAGTCGGTGCAGGGGCCGGCACCGGTTGGGCGGTCTGGGCCTTTTCCTCCTTCGGAGGCCGGGACGGACAAGCGGTCAGGAGCCAGCTCCCGAGCAGGAGACCGATTCCGACGATAGGGCCGGACGTCAGGAAGACCGGCCGTCGCATTACCTGACCTCCTCCCCGGACCTGTCGGTACGGATATGCAAGATACAGGATGGGGGATACGGGATGCAAGATGTAGGTCAACAGGAATACCGGAGAGGCCCCCTGCTTTGCCTCAGGGGAGTGACGAGTAACGAGTGACGGGTGACGAAAGGAGGTTCCGGACGGGGCGAAAGGTCGTCTCGCTCCGTTGTGGACCCGGCCGATGAGGGACGGGACCTTGGGGATGGAGCGATGGGAACGGTCCTTAGATAGGTCAGGGCTTGCATCGGACGGGTCCCGGGACTATCATAAATCGACGAAATTTTCACCTCCTGGGATGCCTCCCTATGGGCCGGACGTCCCCGGCGGTCCGATCGGGCGGGGGCGCCCGGCATGGTGGATTTTTCCCTGCTTCGTTCATGTGACTTCCTTCATCCGGAGTCTATTTCGGCCCGAGGAGGGGACGATGGCGACCAAGACGATGGAGACGGTCCCGACGCCCGATGGGCAGGCTTACACGGCGGAGGCGATCCAGGTCCTCCGGGGCCTGGAACCTGTTCGTCAGCGTCCCGCCATGTACATCGGAAGCACCGACATTCGGGGCCTTCATCATTTGGCCTACGAGGTCATCGACAACAGCGTCGACGAGGCGCAGGCCGGCTTTTGCACGGAGATCCAGGTTACGATCCACGTCGACGGGAGCCTCTCGGTCGTCGATAACGGTCGGGGCATTCCCGTCGACATTCACCCCGAGGTCGGCCGCCCGGCCGCCGAGGTCGTCATGACGACCCTGCACGCCGGGGGCAAGTTCGGGAGCTCGGTCTACAAGGTCTCCGGCGGCCTTCACGGCGTCGGCGTGTCCGTCGTCAACGCCCTATCGGAGTGGCTTGAGCTGGAGATCTGGCGGGACGGCAAGGTTTACCTTCAGCGCTATCGCCGGGGCGAGCCTGTCGAGGACTTGCAGGTCGTCGGTGAGACCCAACGGCGGGGCACGAAAGTCCGCTTCAAGCCGGACCCCGAGATTTTTACGGAGACGACCGAGTTCAGCGCCGAGATCCTGGCCCAGCGGCTACGGGAGTTGGCCTTTCTGAATCGAGGTCTCCGGCTGGAACTCATCGACGAGCGGACGGGCCGTCAGCAGATGTTCCAGTACGAGGGGGGCATCGTTCAGTTCTTGACGGAATTCAATCGCGCCAAGCGGGTCCTTCATCCGGAGCCCATCGAAGTTCGGGGAGAAAGAGACGGTGTCCTCGTCCATTTGGCCTTTCAGTACACGGACAGCTATCAGGAGCAGGTCTTTTCGTACGTGAATTCGATTCACACGAAGGACGGCGGGACGCACGTCACGGGCTTTCGGTCGGCCATCACCCGGGCCATTCAGCAGTATGCCCAGCGGGAGAACCTCCTGCCCAAGAAGCTGTCGGGCCTGACGGGGGACGACGTCCGGGAGGGTCTGGTCGCCGTCGTGTCGGTCTGGATCCCGAACGTCCTGCGGCCCCAGTTTGAGGGTCAGACGAAGAGCCGCCTCGGCAATCCCGAGGTCAAGGGGATCGTTGAGTCGATCGCTTACGATGCCATCGTCCGGCACCTCGAGGAACATCCCGATACGGCTCGGGCCATCGTCGAGAAAGCCGTCGAGGCGGCCCGGGCCCGGGAGGCCGCCCAGAAGGCGAAGGAGCTCGTCCGTCGCAAGAGTGCCCTCGACGGCAGTAGCCTTCCCGGCAAGCTGGCCGACTGTCAGGAGCGGGACCCCCGGCTGTGCGAGCTGTTCATCGTCGAGGGCGAGTCGGCCGGCGGTTCGGCCAAGCAGGGTCGGGACCGTCGGTTTCAGGCCGTCCTACCCCTCAAGGGGAAGATTCTCAACGTCGAGAAGGCCCGTCTCGAGAAGGTCCTGTCGAACGACGAGATCACGGCCATTATCGAGGCCATCGGGGCCGGCGCCGACCCCGAGGACTACGACCTCAGCAAGCTTCGGTATCATAAGGTCATCATCATGGCCGATGCCGACATCGACGGGAGCCACATCCGGACGCTTCTGTTGACCTTCTTCTTCCGGCAGATGCCGTGGCTCATCGAGAACGGCCACCTCTACATCGCCCAACCCCCGCTGTACCGCGTCAAGAAGGGCAAGCGGGAGTTCTACGTGAAGGACGATACGGACCTCCACCGCCTGCTCTTGCAGACGGCCTTGGAAACCGTCCGGGTCCGGGTCGACGGTCAGGCCTATCCTTCGGACCGCCTTCACAAGGCCCTGATGGACCTGGCGCAGGCCCGGCCGTTCCTGGAGCGGCTTGAACGGAAGGGTTACCCGGCCGACCTCATCCATCGTCTGATCACGTTCGGCTTGACGGACCGCTCGGTCCTGGCCGATGCACGTCGGGTCCAGGACCTGGTCCGTCTCCTGGAGGCGGAGGGCTATCAGGTGATGGCTCGAGAGCTGGACGTCGAGCACGGGGTCCACCGCCTCTTCCTGCGGTCCCTCGAACGGGGGATCCACGGCCGACCCATCGGGTGGGAGCTCATCGACGCCCCCGAGTACGGGGCGGTCGTCGAGGTCTACAGTCGTCAGCCGGACCTGGCCTGGGCGACGGCCTTTACCCTGGAGGAGGGTGACGGCCGACGCCGGGAGTTCCGCTCCTGGTTAGAGCTCTATCAGTACCTCGACCAGGTGGGTCGAAAGGGGATCACCATCACCCGTTTTAAGGGCCTTGGGGAGATGAATCCCGAACAACTCTGGGAGACGACGATGAACCCCGAGACCCGGACCCTCCTGCAGGTCACCATCGAAGACGCCATGGAGGCGGACCAGACGTTCTCGGTCCTCATGGGCGAGCAGGTCGAACCCCGGCGGGACTTCATCCTGGCCCATGCCCTGGAGTTCCGGAATTTGGATATTTAGAAAGGTACCGGGTATCGGGTGCCAGGTACCTGGCACCGGTTCATCCCAGCGTGACGACCGTGGCCAGCCCGTAAAGGAGCCAACCCCACAGCCGGTTCTTCAGGCCCTGGAGTGCGCGCGGCGTCGAACGAACCCAGCCGTTATCGACCCGGTGGACTTCCAAGAGCCACTGGCCCGCCGGGTCCACGTCGACCCGTTCGACGGGAACGGGCCACTCAGTATCAGGCATCCACCGGAACCACGGCCGCTGGCCGTCCCAGACGAACGTCGTGACCCGGCCATCCCGGAAGCGGATCTGCACCTCGACGGGTACGGCCCAGGTCCCCCGCCGGCGGATCAGGACACTGCACTTCCACCGGTCGGGGACCGCCGCCTCGGCCTGCCACCGACGCTGGGAGCCATAGCCGTAAAAACCGGGTGGCCGCCGGGCCGGCGTGCAACCGGCCTCAGCGACCTGAAAGTCGATGGTGTCCGTCGTGTCCAGGGCTCTTCGGAGGAATTCGGCAGCCGCCTCGCCCAGATGGGCCCGGATGAGGGCGAGGAAGTCGGTCGGATAGGGATGTCGGAATTGCCAGGTCTGGAAGTACGACCGGAGAGCCCGCGTGACCTCGTCCGGCCCGTAAAGGCGCTCCAGGGTCAAGAGGGCCAACATGGGCTTGCTGTAAGAATTAGCGTTGTAGCTGGCCCGGTTGACGAACTGCCATGCATACGTGTTGGGCGGGTCCATGGAAAAGGCCTCGGGAGCCATGGCCCCGTCGGCGTGCCATCCCCAGAGGCCGAGAACGGGCAGGCGGACCGAGCGGGGTCCATAGAGTCGGTGGATGATTCTGGCTTCCATGTATGAATTGAGGCCCTCGTCCATCCAGGCGGCCTCGAACTCATTGTTGGCGACCAGGCCGTACCAATACTGATGGCCGAACTCATGAATGGCGACGGTCTCGGGAAATCGGAGCCAGGCCGGGAGTTGAATGCCAAAGCCGACGGTGAACAGGGTCGGATACTCCATCCCGGCGGCGGCCAGACCGTACAGCGGCGGCTCGACGACCGTCAGGACCGGGTAAGGGTAAGGACCGTACCACTCGGCCGTGAGGTCCAGGGCGACCTGGACAGCCGACCGAATCCGGCGGGCCCCTGCCTCATGGCCGGGCGGATAAAGGATTCGGATTTGGACGTGACGCCAGCGGTCCCGAAGTTCCCGAAACAACGGCGAGGCCGTCCAAGCAAAGTCGTGGACGTCTTCGGCATGGTATCGATACGTCGTCTCCCCCGTCGGCTCGTCGCGACGGGCAACCTCCTCCCCCGTCGCTCCGACGACGAAGTTTCGGGGGACCCGAATCTCCACGTCGTAGACACCGAAGTCGGCGTAAAATTCGCTGTTGGCATAAAAGGGGTGACAGTTCCACCCCCGTTCCTCCAGGACGCCAACCTTCGGAAACCACTGGGCGACCATGAAAAACGAACCGGCGTACCCGGTCCGGGCGATGATGCGGGGCAGGCGGGTCTCAAATGCGTATTCCAGACGGACTTCCTCGCCAGGCTCCACCGGGCGGGGGAGGGAGACCCACAGGACGGTCCCATCGGCATCATAAGAAAAGGACAGGTCCCCTCCGTCGACCGCCCGGATGGACCGAAGCTCGACCCATCCCCAGGCTTCCGGCTCTCTCGATAGCCGGGCTCGACCCAGCGGACCGCCGCCCTCCCGCATGAATAGAGTGTCCCCGTTTTTGAAGGCATTCATGTACATGTGGAAGCACAACTTATCTACCGACCGTCGGGTCGCGTTGCGCCACGTCAGCCGCGCGTGGCCCTCGATAATCCGCTCGGCCGGCCGGAGCTCCGCCCGAAGCTCATAATGTACGACCCGGTCGCTTCGAGGCGCCGGGAACCAGGGCCGGCCGCCGTGGGCGGGGGTCACTCCCAGGACGAGCCCGAGACCGGCCCATAGACCCCATCGGAACGCTCGGGAGATGCCTTCCCACAAGACCCGCCTCCGGTATTGAAGGGACGGAGTGACGAGTGACGGGTAATCAATCATCGCCGAATTGTCGTACTACTGCTCTGCTAAGCTATGGATGCAGGATACAGGATGCATGATGCAGGATAGAAATGGCCAGGATTCGGATTACCCGGTACCTGGCACCCGTGCCCAATTTCCACATTTCAAATCTTAACAGAGCAATAGTTTATTACTCGTCACCCGTTACTCGTCACCGTCGGAGTCGCCTCGGTCTTCGGCCAAAGCCGTTCCAGACGGGCCAGGACCCGTTGCCGATAGTCATACAGGTGGAGTTTCAGGACATGGGACGTTAGACGAAGGGCCGACGCCGGACTGACCTTGGGACGAAGCCACCACCGTAAAAGCCAGAGACCGACCTCCTTCCAGAGGGGGCCACCCAGCACATCCAGGACCCATTCCAGCCATCGGGACCCGACCCACCCACGGGCCGTCCTGTCCGGCGGGCAGGGATGAGCATTGGGAAACAGCCGGGTGACCCACGGGTTGGCCGTCCAGAAGGCCAGGTAGTGATCATAGCCGACGAGGGGCCGCAGGTGAATGACCTGATGGGCCGTGTAGTAGTCCTGCTCCGGGAGGGTGAGGTCCGTCTCGTCGATCAGGTAGTTCACACAGAGGAGGGACCGGACGCCCATCATGCGGGTCAGCAAGACGATCATCGGTTGAATCTCTAAAAGTCATACGGCTGTATTACCGTACTGCCTTACCCCCCGTATTGTCGTAAAAATGGCCCCGCCTCCTGGGCCAGCAAGACGACACAGATACACGTGACCCCGTGGGGTGTGTCATCGGGTCCCTACTTCGCCAGATTACGGGACCGAGACGGTCGAGCGAACTTGAGCGATGCGGACCAAATCACTCAGCAGGTCCGCCAGTCGGTCTAGGGGGAACTGCGTGGCGGCGTCCGACAGAGCCTGATCCGGCCGGTCGTGGACCTCCATGAAGAGACCGTCTATGCCGACGGCCACGGCCGCCCGGGCGAGCGGGGCGATGAGGTCCCGTAGGCCGCCGGAGCGGTCGCCGGCCCCGCCCGGCAGTTGCAGGCTGTGGGTCGCATCGTAGACCGTCACGACCCCGGCCCGCCGCAAGATCACGAGGCTTCGAAAGTCGACGACGAGGTTATGGTATCCGAAGGTCGTCCCCCGCTCGGTGACCATCACCTGCTCGTTGCCCGTCGAGCGGACTTTTTCGACGGCATGAAGCATGTCCTCAGGGGCCATGAATTGGCCCTTCTTGAGGTTGACGATGCGGCCCGTCCGGGCGGCCGCCACGATGAGGTCCGTCTGCCGACACAGGAAGGCCGGAATCTGTAAGACGTCGGCGACCTCGGCGACGGGCTCGGCCTGCCACGTTTCGTGGATGTCCGTCAGGACGGGGACACCGACCCGCCGCTTGACCTCAGCCAGGACGGCAAGGCCCTCCCGCAAGCCCGGTCCCCGAAAGGACCGAAGGGACGTGCGATTCGCCTTGTCAAAGGAGGCTTTGAAAACATAGGGTAAGCCCATCCGGCGGGCAATGTCGGCGATGGCCTCGGCCATGAACAGGCAGTGCTCCAACGATTCGATGACGCAGGGGCCGGCCAGGAGGAAAAAGGGGGTCCGCTCATCCCGCAGACTGAACCAGAGGGACGACATGGGGAACCTCAGCGGCCTTCAGACCCAGGCGCTGACGCTTGTGGGCGTAAGCGGCCCGGATGAAGTCCACGAACAGGGGGTGGGGCCTCAGGGGCCGGGACTTGAATTCGGGGTGGAACTGACAGCCGAGAAACCACGGATGGTCCGGGAGTTCGACGATCTCGACAAATCGTCCGTCGGGGGAGATGCCCGTGACCTGCAGGCCGTGGCTCTCGACCAGCGTCCGGAGTTCCGTGTTGAATTCATAGCGGTGGCGGTGCCGTTCAGAAATTCGTTCCGTCCCGTAAATCCGGTAGGCCAGCGAACCCGGGGCCAGGTCACAGGGATAGGCCCCCAGGCGCATCGTCCCGCCCATGTACTCGACGCCGACGAGGTCTCGGAGCAGGACGAAGACCTTCGTCGGCGTGTCGGGGTCGAACTCCGTGCTGTTGGCGTCGGGGCGGTTGCAGACGTGTCGGACAAACTCGATGGTTGCGCACTGCATCCCCAGACAGATGCCGAAGAAGGGGATCTTCTTCGTGCGGGCATACTCGATGGCCCGGATCATGCCCTCGATGCCCCTTCGGCCGAATCCGCCCGGGACGAGGATCCCGTCGGCTCCTTCCAGGGCGCTCAGGTCCCCGCCCTCGAGCGTCTCGGCCTCGACCCACTGGAGCCGGACCCGCAGGTCGTTGGCGACGCCCCCGTGGGTCAGGGCCTCGATGAGGCTCTTGTAAGCGTCTTGGTATGTCACATACTTACCGACGATGTGGATCGTGACCTCGTCCTTGGGATGTTTCAGTCGGTAGACGAGGAGTTCCCAGTCGCTCAGGTCCATCTCCGTATGGGGCATCTGGAGGATCTTGACGAGGTAGTGGTCGAGGCCCTCGTGGTGGAACACGAGGGGGACTTCATAGACGAACTCGACGTCCTTGGCCGTGATGACGGCCTCGGGCTCGACGTTCGTGAAGAGCGAAATCTTTTCCTTAATCTCCGGCGGCAGAAACCGGTCCGTCCGGCAGAGGAGGACGTCGGGACTGATACCGATGGCCCGAAGCTCCTTGACGCTGTGTTGGGTCGGCTTCGTCTTCAGCTCCCGGGCCGCCGGGATATAGGGTACGAGCGTGACGTGGACGAAGGCGGCGTTCGTCCGACCGACCTCCAGACGGAACTGACGAACCGCCTCCAAGAACGGCAGACTCTCGATGTCGCCGACCGTCCCGCCGATCTCGACGATGACGACGTCGGAACCCTTGGCGGCCCGCCGGATGCAGGCTTTGATCTCGTCGGTGATGTGGGGGATGACCTGAACGGTCTTGCCGAGATACTCGCCCCGACGTTCCTTGTCGATGACGGCGGCGTAAATCTGGCCCGTCGTGTAGTTGTTGTGCCGACTCGTCTGGACGGACGTGAAGCGCTCGTAATGGCCCAAGTCGAGGTCCGTCTCGGCCCCGTCTTCGGTGACGTAGACCTCCCCGTGTTGGTAGGGATTCATCGTCCCGGGATCGACGTTGATGTACGGGTCAAACTTGATGAAGTTGACCCGAAACCCCCGGCGCTCCATCAGAAGGCCGATGGAGGCCGCCGAGATGCCCTTCCCCAGGGAGGAGAGGACCCCGCCCGTGATAAAGATGAACTTCCGGTCCATGTCCGACCTCAAGGGGGTCGTTCGGCTACCGTCCGACCGCCCTTCTTCCAGCTTACACCCACCGGCCCCACCCGGCAAACTGTCCTCTGCCCCCATCTCCGCAGTCAGGTCTCCTCATCGGGAAGGGTCTCGAAGATGCGGCGGACCCGTTCGAGGTCGGCCAGCGTGTCGACGCCGATCGTCGAGTAGGGCGTGAGGACGACCCGGATGGGAACACCGTGTTCGAGGGCCCGGAGCTGTTCCAGGCGCTCGATCCGTTCTAAGGGCGTCGGTTCCCACTGGGTGAACTGGATCAGGAAGTCCCGGCGGTAAGCGTAAATGCCGATGTGCTTGTAAAACTCGTGGATCAGCTCATTTCGGTAGCTGACGATTTCTCGGACAGTCCGGGCGTGCATCGGATTGGCGTGCATCGGGAAGGGGACCGGGGAACGGGAGAAGTAGAGGGCATACCCATCGGGTCGCACGACGACCTTCACGACGTTGGGGTCGTCCAATTCGTCCAGGTCGTCCAGAACGCAGGCCAGGGTCGCCATCGGGCAGGTCGGGTCGGCCTCGAGGGCTTCGACGAGTTGGTCGAGCATGGCCGGACGGACGAGGGGCTCGTCGGCCTGGACGTTGACGACGATGTCATAGGGCAGGAGCCGGGCGACCTCGGCGACCCGGTCGGTCCCGGAGGGGTGGTCCGGCGACGTCAAGACGGCCCGGCCCCCAAAGGCCTCGACGGCCTGGCGGATGCGTTCGTCGTCGGTCGCCACGATGACCTGCTCGATGGACCGGGCGCTTCGGACCCGTCGGTAGACGTGGTAGATCATGGGGCGGCCGGCGATTTCGGCGAGGGGCTTGCCCTCCAGACGGGTCGAGCCGTAACGGGCCGGGATGATGGCCAGGGCACTCATCCTATGGATGCATGATGCAGGATAGGAAGGGCCCGGATCCTGGTTACCGGGTACCCGGAACCCATGCCCCATTCCCATATCTCAAATCTTAACAGCCCTCTTCTCCAGATTCCCGCTGTACTGCCTTATTGCCTCACTGTCCGATTGCCTTCCCGCCTTTGGACAGGCGGGTACCCGGGTTTATTCCCTGGGGCTCCCGTACAGGGTCTCGTAGACCTGACGGGCCCGTCGGAACAGAGCCTCCCAGTCATACGACGGACCCTGCTGACGGAGCCACTCGACCCAGGCCGAGAAGGCCTCAACGGCCTGGGGGTTCATCGCCAGGATGTCCCGCCACAGTTCATAGGAACTCCCTGCCAGACGGGTCATCGAGTACATCCCGGGGCCAGCCCCCTGACGGAGGTCCAGGTCTTCTCGGAGGGCCATCTCGTAGACCCACGCCGCCAGGGCGCTGGCGACCAGCTGGTAGATGTGACTGGTAAATGTCACCAGACGGTCGTGGGCCGCCGGGGTCACGTAAAGGGGCCGAGCCCCGAGGGCCCGAAGCAAGACCTCCAGGTCGTTGCGGAGGGTCTGGGCGTCTTCCATCCCAGGGGGCACGCACAGGAAGAACGGTCGGTCCATGAACAGGTCCGTACGGCTGGCGGCGAACCCCGGCGTCTCGGCCCCCGCCATCGGGTGGCCCCCGACGAAGACGGCCGGGGGCCGAACGGTCCGCCAGCCCGTCTCGCAGATGACGGTCTTGACGCTCCCGACGTCCAGGACCAGGCCGTGGGCCACCTGCGGGCCGTAGGTCTCCAGCCAGGTCACGATGGACCGGACCGGGAGGGCCAGGACGACGAGGTCCACGTCCGCCAGCCACGCCGTCCCATCCGCCCCGACCTCGTCCAAGTAAGGCCGAGCCTGGGTCCGGGCGGCCTCGTCCCGGTCGACGCCGGCGATCCAGCTCCGGGGCGCGTGCGAGCGGAGAGCCCGGACGACGGAACCCCCGATCAGGCCCAGGCCGACGACGACGATCCGCCGGAAGGGAAATTCGGCGACCGGAGGCCCCTCGGCCGGCCGGGTGGCACCCCGGATGAGCACACGTTCTTCAAACTGCCGGGCCTCCCGCATGATGGTGGCGAAGACGGCGTCGATGGGATCCCGGTAATCGGCCGGCAGGCGGGCGCGGAGGGCCGTCCGGTAAGTCTGTTCCCGTTCCGGCTGAAAGATGGGAAGGTTCGCCGCTCGCTTGTACTCCGTCAAGGCCTCCAGGACGTGAAAACGCCGCTGGAGCCAATCGAGGATACGGCGGTCGATGCGCTCCAGCTGTTGACGGAAACGGTGTAGACGGTCGACGGACTTCATGATTCCCGGGGGCTCGAGCCGAAGGCTTCGGCCATCTCGGCCGGCGTCAGTCGCCGCCATCGGGTGCCCGTCCGGGTGTCTTCCAGGAGGATGCCCCGTTGCCGGAGGTTTTCCCGAATGCGGTCGGCCGTGGCGAAGTCCCGCCGCAGACGGGCCTCGTGGCGGAGCTGGATCAGTCGCTCGATCTCTTCGTCAATCTGGGCCTCGGGGACATAGATGATGCCCAGGACGGCGTCGACCCGCTCGAGCCAGTCCAGGACCCGTCGGGCACCGGGGCGGCCGATTTCATCCCGGTCGAGCCAGACGTTCCACTGGCGGACGGCTTGAAACAGGGCCCCCAGGGCCTCGGCGATGCTGAGGTCGTCGTCCAGGGACGCCTCAAAGGCCTGCGTCAAGCTGGCCAGGTGGGTCTCGACGTCGACCTGGTCGTCGGCTCGGTGGGGCTCGGTCTCGAGGCGCCGGCGGACGCTGTGGAGACGCTGGACCGCCTCGTGGGCCGCCCGGAGAGATTCCCGCGTGAAGTTCAGGGGTTTCCGATAGTGGACGGACATCAGCAGATACCGCAGGGCCAGGGGGTCGACGCCTTCGTCCAAGAGCTGACGGACCGTCAGAAAGTTGCCCAGAGACTTGGACATTTTCTGGCCCTCGACGATGAGGTGCTCGCAGTGGAACCAGTGCCGGACAAAGGTCTTTCCCGTGGCGGCCTCACTCTGGGCGATTTCGTTCTCGTGGTGGGGGAAGATGAGGTCGACGCCGCCGCCGTGGAGGTCCAGGGTCTCGCCGAGGTAGTGCATCGACATGGCAGAGCACTCGATGTGCCAGCCGGGCCGGCCGGGGCCGATGGGGGTCTCCCAAAAGGGCTCTCCGGGCTTGGCCGCTTTCCAAAGGGCAAAGTCCCGGGCGTCCTCTTTCGTATACTCGTCGGCCTCGACTCGAAAGCCCTCGATGATGGCCCGGGCATCCAGCCGGGAGAGTCGGCCGTAGGCCGGGAAGGAGGCGATCCGGAAGTACCAGGAGCCCTGACTTTCATAAGCGTAACCCTTTTCGATCAGCCGCTGGATCAGGGCAACCATCTGGGGGATGTGGTCCGTCGCCCGGGGGTAGTACTCGACCCGCTCGAGGCGGAGGGCGTCGTAATCTTCGAAGAAGGCCTGGATGAAGCGGTCCGTGTATGCCCGGAGGCTCAGGCCTGCCTGCTGGGCTCCCCGGATCGTCTTGTCGTCGACATCCGTGATGTTCATGACCTGGATGACACGGTAGCCCCGGTATTTAAGGTACCGCCGCAGGAGGTCCTCGCAGAGGAACGTCCGGAAGTTCCCGATATGAGCCCGGTCGTAGACGGTCGGGCCGCACGTGTACATGCGCACGACGCCGGGCTCTTGAGTCTGGAGGGGCTCGACCGTGCGGGACATTGTATTGTACAGCCGCATTGCCGGAACTCCGCCGAGGGGTCTCAAGGCACCAGGCATGTTTCCCATTCTATGGGACCCCGCCGTCGGGCGCAACGCCGCCTCCGTCCCGTTTGATCGGCCTGCAGTGTGCTTGACACGATCGGACCGGAAGCCTACTTTTATTGAACTTCGCATCGAAGATGTCGGACGGTATCCAGCGGCCACCCATCATAGAAGGGACGGAGTGACGAAGGGACGGGGTGACGATGGCGACGTGAGGTCCGTGAATGCGACTCGGCATCATCGAATATATCGATGCGGCCCACTTCCTGCCGGGCCACCCGAGATGCGGACGCCTGCACGGCCACACGTATCGCGTGGAACTCATCGTCCAGGGCCGACCCGACGGCGGGATGATCATCGACTTTGCGGACCTCAAGAAAAAGCTCCGGGCCGTATTGGGGCTGTATGACCATCGGTCCTGGAATGAAGTCCTGGAGTACCCGTCTGTGGAGAACATCTGCGTGCGTTTGGCCCGGGACTTGGTCGAGACCCTCGATTTCCCCTTTACCCTGCGGGTCTGGGAAGGCCACGGCAAGTGGGCCGAACTGAACGCCCCCGAGGACCTGCAGGGAGTTTGATTTACAGTACGGCCCTGTTGCCGTACTGCCTGGATCGACCATGGTGCGAGCCATCGGACTGTTATCGGGCGGTCTGGACAGCACCCTGGCCTGCCGGATCCTGAAAGACCAGGGCGTGGACGTCATCGCCGTCCACTTCAGCACGGGCTTCTGCTTGAACGACCACCGGCGGGTCATCCGCCGTCGGAAGGACCAGGGGAAAGACTTGTCTAACGACGCCCTGCGGGCCGGTGCCCACCTGGACATCCCCGTCGAAGTCATCGACATCTCCCGAGAGTACTTCCAGCAAGTCCTCCTCCAACCCAAGTACGGCTACGGCTCGGCCATGAATCCCTGCCTGGACTGCCGCATCTTCATGCTCCGCAAGGCCAAGGACCTGATGGCCGAATACGATGCCCAGTTTGTCTTCACCGGCGAGGTCCTGGACCAGCGCCCCATGTCCCAACACTTCCGGGCCCTCCAGACGGTCGAGCGGGAATCCGGCCTGGAGGGACTCCTCCTGCGACCCCTGTCGGCCAAGCTCCTACCCCCCACGATCCCTGAAAAGATGGGCTGGGTCGACCGGGAAAAGCTCCTGGGGATCCGGGGTCGGAGCCGGAAGGTCCAGATGGCCCTGGCCGAAAAATACGGAATCGTCGACTACCCCCAGCCGGCTGGCGTTTGCTGTGTTCTGGTCGACCCGAGCTTCGCCAAGCGTCTGCAGGATTACCTCCTGCACCGTCCGACGGAGGTGATGGACCTTCGGGACATCCTGCTCCTGAAGGTCGGCCGTCACTTCCGCCTCCATGAGGGCCTCAAGCTGATCGTCGGTCGAGAAGAGGCTGAGAATAACTTCCTGCGCCTGCGGTTTCCGGACCGCATCCGCCTTCAGACCGTCGGCGTCCAAGGTCCCGTAGCTATCCTGGACGGTGAGGTCCGGGCAGAGGAGGACCTCCTCCTGGCGGCCCGCATCACGGCTCGGTATGCGGACAAGACGGCGGACTCGGCGGTTGTACCCGTGGCCGTGCACTCGCCGGCGGGCTGGGTCCGCACATGGGAGGTTCCCCCGGCAGAAGAGACCCTCGTGAAGTCCCTCCACGTGGGCTGAGCCCCGCCGATGCAAATCCCCGGCTCCCCCGTTCGGTCTCGACGACCTGAATCCCGGCCCGCAGAGGGCCGCAGAAGCGGACCGTCGTCACCTCGACGGACTGCCGGAAGCGGTCGCCAGGCCTGACGGTCGCCGGAAACCGCTGAACGCCCAGCCATCGGAAGGGCTCCCGACCGGGGTCGGCCGCTACGAGTCCCACCAGCACGTGACCCCAAAACCGTCGGGGTCCCGGGTTCCAGAGGGACACGTCCAGCCTATAACGGTGAGTCCCCCGGCGATGGACCTCCAGGCGCTCGACGACAAGCAGGGGAGGAAGGGACCGAGCCTCGACCAGGCGGACCTCCAGGGACCTACCCACCGAAGCTGGGACCGTCCGGCTACAGATACGAACCTCATGAGCTTCCGCCGTCAAATACGTCGGGAAGGCCGCCGTGAAGGTCCAGTGGGTCCGGTTCATCCAGGGCCACACGCAGACCGGGACCTCTTGGTCCATCCCCTTCCGAACCCCGGCCGGTGTGACGACCTGAAAGTCGATGCGCCACGTGGCCGTCGGGTCGCAGACTTCCCGCCGGAACACCTCCCAGACCGTTGCAATGGCCTGTCCCGCCGTCCAAGGGACCGACCAGCACGTTCCTCCCGACGAGGCCAGTGGCTTCGGCAAACCGCTCAACCCAGCCCGTCCAGCTGGGCTGGCTTGCCAGGTCTCGACCGGCAAGACTTGAAGTCCGTACCAGTCTCGGGCAGTCCAGGGACCGGTCGCCGCATAGAAGGGGTCTAATGACCGACATGGGCTTTCCTGCCAATATCCGACCCAACCCCATCCAAGGGCGGCCAGCGCGACCAGCCAGAGAGCCGCCCGCTGACGGCTTTCCCAGGACCAGCCCCGCCAGGCCAAAACCAGCCACGGCGGTACGACCCATCCGACACACCACGTCAGCCAGACGGCCGCATACCCGCCGGCTCGCCCGGCGTCTATCCACCGCAGGGCCACGAAGACGAGGGAACCCAGGCCGACGGGTCGTGCGACGTCGAGCCCCCCCATCCGCCGGATGACCTCGGCGGCGACAAAGGCCCCGACTCCCGCCAGGACGGTGGGCCCGCCTCCCCCAATACCCAGGGCCGCCAGGGCCCCTCCCAGGCCCATCCCGCCGAGCCATAGAAGGCCCTTCCCCCCGGGTCTCCCTCGAAGGAAATACCTCAGAAGGGAGGACCCTGGAGCCGTCGGAGCCCCCTGAGAAGACCGGTCTCCCCAGACCATCGCCCTACGGCCCAGGGCCTCCAGGAGCCAGACGGTCAAGAAGGGAAGAGGCGTCCAAAGCACGCCGGTCCAGCGCGTCCAACCGGCCGATGTAAAGTAGGCGGCTAGCCCGATGGCGACCCCAACGGCCGCCGAGTCGACCGCACCGTCCATGCTGACGGCCCACAGGAGGGCCAAGACTCCGACGGCCGCCCGATCGGCCCAGGTCGGGCTTTTCCAGAAGAGCAGACCCAGGGCCAGCCCTCCCAGACCGTAGGCGATCCCGCCGGGAAGCCATTCCTGAATGCCGATGATGAGGCTCATGATGGGGCTCAGATGGGACTTACCAGTAGTCGGACAAGAAGGCAATAGGGCAGTACGGCAATAACTCGTCACTCCATCACTCCCTTCCCTTCATCCCCTTGGGACCAGGTAGGCAACGGCAAATCCGACCTGGGCGACCACCATCATGATGTACATATGGGTCCACGAAATGTGGTTGGCGTCTGTCGCCAGCTCGTCGGGCCGACGAAGCATGAGGTATACGACGTAAGACCCATAGGCGACCAGCACGGCGCTTAAGGCGTCCAACAGACGGGGGTGACCCGTCAGGATGCCGGCCCGGACGCCTATAGGGATTAGCAGGAAGGGGACGATGAAGAAGGGACTGATGATCTGGGCCGCCCGGCGGACGCCATACCGGACCGGCAGGGTTCGACACCCGAAGGCCCGGTCGCCCTCGATGTCGGCAAAGTCTTTCGTACTGGTCGCGCCCAACAGAAACAGTCCGAAGATGGTCCCGATGTACCAGGGCTCCCAGCCCCAGATAGTCTTGGCCGAAGACCAGCCGGCCACCTTCAGGAGCCATCCTCGGGGGATGGCGATGGTCACGTTGGCCCAAATCCCCGACCGCTTCGTCCGGAGGGGCGGAGCCGAGTACATCCAGGTCATTCCGACGGCGGTGGCCGCCAGGATAAAACACTCAGGCCGTCCCAGAGGTTGGACCCACCAGGCCAGAGCGAGGCCGACGGCCAACAGGACTCCGGCATAGACCTTTGCCGTCCGCAGGGAGACCCGGCCGGACGGCAGGGGCCGGTGGGGCTTATTGATCCGGTCGATGTCCACATCGTAGACCTGGTTCAGGACGTTCGACCCGGCGTTGAGGACGGCCGCCATCAAGCTCCCCACGAGGATGAACCGCAGGTGAGCCCAGTCCACGGGCTGAGGGGGATGGGCGCCGAGCGCCGTCAGGCCTCCGGACAAAAACCCCAGGGCCGGGGCGATCAGCGTAAAGGGTCGCGCCAGTTCCCACAAAGCCGCCCCCTTGCTGGGGCGCCGGGCCTGCCGCAGGACCCGGGACGTCACCGGAGCGGATCGTAGTTCCGCCACGGCCCGCCTCGAGGGATATGGATGCAGGATACAAACCCCGTGTACGCGTTTTCCGGTGGCCGGGCCCGGTCCTCGGTGCTCGGTATCCGGCCCCCGGCGTTGATCCGGTCCCGGGTCCCAGGTACCCGGGACCCGGAACCCGGTACCAGGCGCTTGTCTTCAAAAAACCCGCACACGGGGTACGCAAGATGCAGGATGCAAACCCGTGTGCGCGTTTTCCGGTAGCTGGGCTCGGTCTTCAGTCCTCGGCGTCGGACCGGCTCCGGTGCCGGGTACCAGGTCCCGGTGCCAGATAGCCGGCACCCGATACCTGGTACCCGGTACCTGATACCTGGTACCTGTCCGACCCCCGGGGGGAGGACCGAGCCAGGAAAGCAGACTCCTCATTGGCACCCCGTCACTTCGTCACTCCCTTCGCCGGCGACAAACGTCGACGAACATCTCGAAGATGGCCCGAGCCGCCCGGTCATGGCCGACCATCCATTCGGGATGCCACTGGATACCCCAAAGGGGAGGGTTCGAGTCGATGCTTTCGAAAGCCTCGACGAGGCCGTCGGGCGACCATGCTACCGGACGCACGCGTGGGCCCAGTGTCTTAATGCCTTGATGATGACTGCTGTTGACCATCAAATGGGAGCGGCCGATCCAGCGGTACAGCATGGAATCCTCATGCAGAAGAACTTCATGGGCCGGCTGGGTCGGTGGCGTCTCGGGGTCATGGTCCACGGCCCCTGGGACCTCCGACGGGATGTCCTGATAGAGGGAGCCGCCCAGGAACACGTTCAGGACCTGACAGCCATAGCAGATCCCGAGGACCGGCAGACCCCGCTCGAAGACCGTCTCCAGCCAGGCCCAGTCCTGCTGTTCCCGCAGGGGCGATAGGGGTCCGAGGCCCGGCCGGGGCGACTCCCCATAGCGCTGGGGGTCTACGTCACTGTGACTCCCCGTCAAGAGGAGACCGTCGAGGCCGTCGGCGATCTGCCGGCGGACGTCTGCCGTCGGGACAGGCGGCAAGACGACGGGGGCCGCCCCCGCCTCCAAGAGAGCCCGCACATAAGTCAACCGAAGACGGCACAAGGCTTCCGCCGTATCGACGTCCGGCAGGATGCCGATGATGGGCCGACGGGAGTCGCTCATAGGGGACGGACCTCGGTCGCAGGCTGGCTCATCAGATGAACGGCGACCTGGTAAAGTCGGTCCAGCAGGGCCTCCGGCGGGCCCTCCGTGGACTTATTGACGTAATGGGCCGGGGCACAGTACTCCATTACCCGCTGAAGGTTCTCGTCGATCCGCAGGGCCGACAGGAATATGATGGGCGCGCGTGGAGTCCGCCCAAAAGCCTGTTCAATCCAGCGAAAGGCGACGGCCGCCTGCGTGCCGGTCAGGACGGGCATCCGCACGTCTACGATGGCCAGTCGAATTGCCTGCTGATTCTGGAAACACCGGACGGCCGCCTCCAGAAACTGGCCCCCGTGACGGGCGACCACGATACGGTCAAAGAGGGCCCGGCCCTGGAAGTAGTCTTTCAGGAGCTCAGCCAGGGTCGCCGTATCGTCGGCGATGATCAGCGTGCCCTCCCGGGCCAGGGACGTGGGTGGAACCCAGTCCAGGGAAAAGCCGCAGTATGCACATCGAACCTCTCGACCCCGCTGACGACCCCGTTCGACTTCGACCTCGTAGACGACGACGTCCTCACCGCAACTCGGACAAAAGCGACGACCTTCCATGAACCGTCCTTCCGGCCCCTAAGCCCCCTCCCTGCCCGGGACTCCCCGTCGGGATCGTAGCACATCCCACACGGCCGGGTCCATCCGCTCGTCCTCGGCCAGGTGGATGTACTTATGAAGCTGGACTTGCAGACGGATCGGTAGGCCCGTCGCCAGGATGGCCCGGGCCAGGGCCCGGGCCGAAAACTCCTCATGGGAAGGTGAAAAGAGGACCTCCCACCGTCCGATGAGGTCCATCTCCCGGACGAAGTCGACGGCCCACGCAAAGTCCCGCCATGAGCGGATGACGAACTTAAGCTGGTCCCAGGGCGCCATCCAGCGGAAATTGGGGAAGTAAAACGACGGGAAGGCTCCACTGTCGGGACACTTGACGTCCAGGACCTTGATGACGAAGGGCGGGACGTCCTCGATGGAGAGGGCCCCGCTCGTCTCCAGCAAAACTCGATAGCCCTGGCGGAGTAGGCGCTCCATCAGGGGGATGACGTTTTTCTGTAAGAGGGGCTCGCCTCCCGTGATCTCGACCGTCCGGCAGGGGTACCGTTGAATGACTTCCAGGATCTCGTCGTAGCTCATCGAGACGCCGCCGTAGAAGGCATGCTCGCTGTCACAGTACACGCACCGCAGATGGCAACCCGTCAGGCGGATGAAAATACAGGGCAAGCCTGCCCACGTAGACTCCCCCTGAATCGAGTAGAAGATCTCCGTAACCTGCAGGTAACCCGGCCGCATAGGTTCTTTGAAACGGGACGAGTCGCGAAAAGCGGGCCAGGTCTCCCACCCTCCGCGGTTCACCCTTCGCGACTCGCCATTTTATGATTCGCCCCCGATGGGGACTTCTCGGACGGTCGAAACCCGTCGGGGGACCCGAATGACCAGCAGGCCATCCCGATACGTGGCCTCCAAACGGTCCGGGTCCGCCGTCTCGGGCAGGGAGACACAGCGGGCAAACGGCCCCGCCGGAATCTCCATCCGATAGTACGCCTGCCCCTCCTCCGCCGGCATCAGACGGCGGGTCCCGCGGATCCAGACTTGATGGCCCTCGACCCGGACTTCCAGGGCCGCCCGGTCCACGCCGGCGATCTCGGCCTCGATCAGGTAGCCCTCCGCCGTCTCATAGATATCGACCGGGGGTTCCCACCGGGACTCCACGTCGGGATCGACCGTCAGACCCTCCGACTCCCGAAGGAGGGCCTCTTCGAAAATCCGGTTGAGACGCTCGTAGAGCGTTCGAAGCGTGTCTCGCAGGTCATGCTTCCACACGGACCACCGCCCGGACCGGCGCGCATGGAAATGTTATATGGGAACCTGGGGAAAATCCAGGGAACCCCGGGAGGGCCGTTACCGGCTGGCCTGGACCTCCAGGAACGTGAAGTGAAGCCGACCTCCCTGCGGGTATAGGGCCCGAATGACCGGACCCGGCCAGGCCGTCCCGTGGTAGATTTCCAACCGCCATCCCCGACCCAGGGTGACGACCAGGTTCGCATCGGCGACCGTGGCCAGCTCCCGGAAGCCCGACGACGGACGGCCGGCGAGGCCCCAGGTGCGGTCGTCGTACGCGCCCCCGCCGGCGTACCAGAGGTCGCCCGTTCGGTGCAGGGCCAGGCGGTGGAGGTCGGCCCGGAAGCGCACCCGCCTGTGAGGGCTCAGGAGGACCTGAACGAACCCGTCCATCACGTTCGACAGGTTGTAAAACGGTATCAGGGCGTACAGCCGCGGCGTATTGGGGCCCGGGATGAAGGTCCCATGCGTTCCATCCCGGGAGTCGGCATCCCCCGAGCCCAGAAAGGCACCCAGCCGCACCCAAGGGCGTCCGGGCCAGTCCGCCTGGAGCCCACCCTCCAGGGCCGCGGCGTAAGCCGCATGGCGCAGGGTTCCCCACCGTCCCCACTGAGCGGCCGCCCACACCAAGGCGTCCCACCGAAGTCCGGATCCGTCTCCGACGGCGACCCCGTGGGCACCTACCGTAAAGATGCGGACGGCCGCCGAGTCGGCCATCCGCTCACCGACGGGTCGGTTGTCGACTTTCAGGACGCGGCGCTCATCCCAATAGACGAGGCTGAAGAGACGGCCCTCGAGGACCCGTGCGGGGAACTTCCTCTCAGCCGTCAGACTCCCGTACCCCACGACCACGCGGGTCAGGGGCGCATACGCCTGTAGGTCAAAGACTCCCCGGGTGGGCCATGCCGCCAGGGCCGTGGCCGTCGTCCCGGAACCCGTATACTTCATCAGCAGGCCATCAAAGGACCGCTGAACCGGCGAGAAGCCGAAGGAGCCCAGGATGCGGTGGGCGATGCGGTTCTGGCGAATCCAGACGAGACGGGGATGGTCGAGGCCACCCTCGGTCCCGTCGCCGAACTCCCAGCGGCCCACTCGGAGGGTGAGCGACCCGGACCGCCACCGGTAGAAGAACTGCTTGGGAAACACCGACGCATCCCGACCCCCGTTGACGGCCTGGAGAGTCCCCCCCAGACCCAGCTGACCGGCCGGGGAAGGGGCCACGGCGCGGGTCGGCACGTGCAAGAGGGCGACGCCGGCGACCTCCAGGACGGCCTCGTGGGGTCCATGATGCCAGTGGAGTCCCAGCCGAAAGAGGCTGTGGCCATACGTATAGCGGCTCTGATAGCCGGGGACCTCAAACCATCGCCAGGCTTCAACGCGCGTGCGCCACAGTCCTTGAAGACGGACCTCGGCGGCGTGAGCCCCTGCGGTCCCCAGCAGGCCGATCGCCACCAGGAAGACCCCCCGTCGCATGGCTCCACCTCCAGGCACCCCCTTCTTCTGCGGTAGAACGCACCCCCGACATCCAAGCTCTTCATCGTCACTCCGTCACTTCATCACTTCGTTACTCCTATTATAGGTGGCCGGTAGGATACCGATCGACATCTTCGAGCAGACCTTCTACGAACTTTGGCAACACGAAGCCCCATAAGCACTTTTGCCCGCACTGTCGCCCGACTCGCATCTTCCGACTGGCCTTCAAACCCCTTCGACCGAAGCGGAACCGTCCTGGTGGGAGGTCCGGGAGTTTCCGATGGGCTCGCTCTGACGGGAGGCGCGTGGGCTTGACGGTCCCGAGGGCGGGCATTATGATTAGAATGAGCTATCCCATCGAGCGATGGGTAGGCTTTTGCCCACGACGGGCGGGAATAGCTCAGAGGAAGAGCGTCTGCTTGCCATGCAGAAGGTCGCGGGTTCGAATCCCGTTTCCCGCTCCAGGGAGGCGTCGCCAAGCGGTAAGGCAGGGGCCTGCAAAGCCCTCATTCGGCGGTTCGAATCCGCCCGCCTCCTCCAGGCTTTGAGTCTTCCCCCCTTTTGAAGGACTCCCCCAAGGGTCCTCGTCCCCCGTGGGTCTCAGGACGCACGATACTATGCTACTCCGTGACGCATCGCCATTTGTTTCACCCTGGAGGATGACCCCGAGGGCCGGTCCCTTCTTGTCGTTCCTTCGCCCCGGAGGTCCGCCGATAGGCGGCTCATACGGGCATTCGGCAGGAGGGATTCCGACCGTCGGGAGGGGGAGAAGAGTTTTTCATCGCGTCTTTCCGGGGAAAAGGTCCTGGAGGCACAGGGGTTCGGGGTGGCCCGACCGCAGGGCTCGGATGGCCTCGATGGCCGCCGCCGCCCCGGAGAGGGTCGTGATGCAGGGAACCTTGCACCGCTGGGCCGTCTGGCGGACGACGGGCTCGTCGGCATAGGCGGCCGGGCCCATCGGCGTGTTGATGATGAGGTGAATCTTCCCATTGATGATGAGGTCAGCGATGTGGGGTCGGCCCTCGTGGATTTTGCGGACGACCGTCACGGGCAGGTCGGCCGCCTGGAGGACTTGGGCCGTCCCCGCCGTAGCCAACAGCGTGAAACCTAACTCGTGAAGCTGACGGGCCAGGGGTACGACGGCCGCTTTGTCCCGGTCGTTGACGGTGATCAGGACGTTCCCCGTCGTCGGGAGGCGGATTCCGGCGCCCAGCATGGCCTTGGCAAAAGCGGTCCCGAAGGTTTCGCCGATGCCCATGACTTCGCCGGTGCTCTTCATCTCGGGTCCCAGGAGAGGGTCCTCCTCCGGAAAGCGGTCGAAGGGGAAGACGGGTACCTTCACGCAGTAGTAGGGGGGCCGGCCCTCGCCGGTCAGGCCGAGATCCCGTAGAGTCGCCCCCATCATGAGGCGGACGGCCGCGTCGACGACGGGCACGCCCGTCGCCTTGCTGATAAAGGGGACGGTCCGGGACGCCCGGGGGTTGACCTCTAAGACGTACAGTTCCCCGTCCCGGTAGGCGAATTGGATGTTCAGCAGGCCCTGGACCCGGAGGGCCCGAGCGATTCGGGCCGTCCAGTCGATCATCGTAGCCCGGACGTCGTCGGGGAGCTTCCAGGCGGGCATGACCATGGCGCTGTCGCCGCTGTGGATACCGGCCTCCTCGATGTGCTGGAGGATCCCGGCGATGTAGACTTCGTTCCCGTCGCTGAGGGCGTCCAGGTCATACTCGAAGGCGTCTTCGATGAAGCGGTCGATGAGAACGGGATACTGGGGCGCCACCCGGAGGGCCTCCTGAAACAAGGCCTTCATCTGTCGAGCGTGGAACACCTTGGCCATGGCCCGGCCGCCGAGGACGTACGAGGGCCGAACCAGGACGGGATAGCCGATGGCCTCGGCGACGGCCAGAGCCTCCTCGAGGGTCTGGGCCGTCCCAAAGGGCGGATGCCGAAGGCCCAGGTCTCGCATGAGTTCGGCAAAGCACTTTCGGTCCTCGGCCCGGTGAATGTCTTCGGGCTGAGTCCCTAAGATGGGCACGCCGGCCTCGGCCAAACGGCGGGCCAGCCGGAGAGGCGTCTGACCACCGAGTTGGACGATGACCCCAAGGGGCCGTTCCGTTTGGACGACCTTGAGGACGTGCTCCAGCGTCAGGGGCTCGAAGTATAGACGATCGGCCGTGTCGTAATCGGTACTGACCGTCTCGGGATTGCAGTTGACCATGATCGTCTCGTAGCCCATCGACCGGAGGGCAAAGACGGCTCGGACGCAACAGTAGTCGAACTCAATGCCCTGGCCGATGCGGTTCGGCCCACTTCCCAGGATGACGACCTTCGGACGGTCCGTCGGGAAGGCCTCGCATTCGGACCCGTACGTCGAGTAGAGATAGGGCGTGATGGCCTCGAATTCACCGGCGCAGGTATCGATGCGTTTGTATGTCGGGACGATGCCCAGGGCCTCCAGACGGGCCCGGAGGGCGTCCTCCGTCGTCCCCAGGCTGTCGGCGACTTGGGCGTCGCTGAAGCCCCACTGCTTGGCCCGCCGCAGGAGCTCCGGGGGAACCGTTTCGAGACGGAAGCGCCGGAGTCGGCCTTCCAGCTCGACGATCTCCTCGATCTGGTGAAGGAACCAGGGGTGGATACCCGTCAGGGCCGCCACGTCTTCCGGCTTCATCCCAGCATGGAGGGCGTAAAAGATGTAGAAAATCCGGTCCCACGAGGGATAGCGGAGCTTGGCGATGACCATGCTCCGGTCAAAGGGCTGTTGGTAGAGCTGGCGGAGGACGTCGTAGTCGATCTCTAAAGACTGCAGGGCCTTCATCAGGGCTTCCTTAAAGGTCCGCCCAATGGCCATGACCTCGCCGACGGATTTCATGGATGTCCCAAGAGTCGCTCGGGCCTGCGGGAACTTCTCGAAGGCCCAGCGGGGGATTTTGACGACCACGTAGTCGAGGGCCGGCTCGAAACAGGCGACCGTCTTGCCGGTGATGTCGTTGCGAAGCTCGTCCAGGGTATACCCGATAGCCAACTTGGCGGCGATCTTGGCGATGGGGAATCCCGTCGCCTTTGAGGCAAGGGCCGACGAACGACTGACGCGGGGGTTCATCTCGATGACGGCCATCCGGCCCGTCTCGGGGTGCAAGGCGAACTGGACGTTGGACCCGCCCGTCTCGACCCCGACGGTCCGGATGACCTGCAGGGCCCAGTCCCGCATTTTCTGGTAATCGACGTCCGAGAGCGTCTGGGCCGGGGCGACGGTGATGCTGTCACCGGTGTGAACCCCCATCGGGTCGAAATTTTCAATGGAGCAGACGACGATGGCCTGGTCGGCCCCGTCCCGCATGACCTCCATCTCGAATTCCTGCCAACCCTCCAGGTATTCCTCCATCAGGACCTCGTGGACGGGGCTGACCTGGAGGGCCCGCTCCAGGGCCTCGGGGAGCTCGGCTCGGTTGTATACGATGGCGCTTCCCGTCCCGCCCAGCGTGTAGGAGGGCCGCAGGACCAGGGGGAAGTCCATGTCCGCGGCGGCCTGTACACCTTCCTGGACCGTCGCGACGTACGCGCTTTTGGGTACGTCCAGACCGGCCTGAGTCATCGCCTCCTTGAACCGGAGACGATTCTCCGCCAGTTCGATGGCCTCTGGCCGGGCACCGATCATCTCGATGCCCAGCTCCTGCAGGACGCCGGCCCGCCAGAGGGCCATCCCCAGGTTCAGACCCGTCTGGCCGCCCAGCGTGGGCAGAAGAGCGTCGGGTCGTTCCCGCCGGAGGACCCGCTCGGCCGTCTCCAGGACGAGGGGCTCGATGTACGTCCGATGCGCCATCTCGGGGTCCGTCATGATCGTGGCCGGGTTCGAATTGATGAGGACGACCTCGAGACCTTCCTCCCGAAGGGCCTTGCAGGCTTGCGTACCCGCATAATCAAACTCGCAAGCCTGTCCAATGACGATGGGTCCGGACCCGATGATGGCGATTTTCCGGAGGTCCTTGCGCTTCGGCATGGGTAGACATTTCCTCCGACGCAGACATTGAAATTCCACCGCGAGGGGAGATACCCCAGCCCTAGAGGCGGCCTCCCTCGGCCCCGGTCATTAAGAAGTTCCCTGAATGGCCTGGCGAGTCCGCTCGGACTCGGAGACGATGAGACTGGCCACGTATTTGATGGCTTCGGCCATCTCCCGACGGGCCTCAGCGGCTTCCCGGCGGGTCTCGGCGACCTCCCGCCGAAGCTCCTCCTGACCCCGCTCGATGCGGTCCAGAAGCTCTACCGTCTCCTGACGGAACTCCCGAATGAGGTCCCGGATGGACTCGACAGCCGCCCGCATCTCTCGGATCAACTCCCGGGTCGCCCCCATCTCGGCACGGATCAACCGATTGTTGAGGATGCCGTAAATGGTCAGGAATACCCCCAGAATGGTCGCCATCGTACCCATTATGGCCAAAGTTTCCCAAAAACTCATGATAGACCCCCTCCCCGGATAGGCCCGCCGATTTCCCGTAGGGGCGAATCGTCGACGTCGGCGTTTATCCCGTCCCGGCCGAGCTCGGAGCGGCCAGGCCCAGCTTTTCCCGGAGCTGAGCCTCCAGCCTCTGGGCCACCTCCGGATTCTCCTTCAAGAACTGCTTGGCGGCTTCCCGACCTTGGCCGAGCTTGACGTCCCCAAAGGAGAACCAAGCGCCCGACCGGACGATCAACTTGTGCTCCAGCCCCAGGTCGATGAGGTCTCCCTCTCGGGAGAAGCCCTCGCCGAACATGAGGTCCACGTCGGTCTGCTTGAAGGGCGGGGACAGCTTGTTCTTGACGATGCGAATCCGGGTTCGGGCGCCGATGTTTTCCTCGCCCTGTTTGATGGAAGCCACCTTTCGGATGTCGATTCGGAGGGAGGCATAGAACTTCAGGGCCCGGCCGCCGGGCGTCGTCTCCGTCGCGCCGTATGTCATCGGACCAATCTTTTCCCGGATCTGGTTGATAAAGATCAGGCACGTCTGGGAGCGGTTGACGATGCTCGTCAGTTTCCGAAGGGCCTGGGACATCAGACGGGCCTGCAGACCGACGTGCTGATCCCCCATCTCGCCTTCTAACTCCGCCTTCGGCACGAGGGCCGCCACCGAGTCGATGACGACGACGTCCACACCGCCGCTCCGGATCAGCGTCTCGGCGATCTCCAGGGCCTGCTCCCCGTAGTCGGGCTGGGAGATGATCAGGTCGTCGACCCGGACGCCCAACTGGGCGGCATATTCCGGGTCGAGGGCGTGTTCGGCGTCGATGAAGACGGCCACGCCGCCGTCTTTCTGGGCCTGGGCGATCATGTGCAGGGCCAGAGTCGTCTTCCCCGACATCTCGGGACCGAAGATCTCGACGATCCGGCCGCGAGGGAAACCGCCGATGCCCAGGGCGGCGTCCAGACTCAAGATACCCGTCGGGATGACCTGGACCCGGGCGACGGCTTCCTTTTGACCGAGACGCATAATGACGCCCTTGCCGAATTGGCGCTCCAGTTGGAGCATGGCCGCTTCGATCATCCGCCGCTTCTCTTCTTGTACGGGCAGAACCGATTCTTCCCGCTTGACAGCCATGGGTCTATCCTCCTCGAGGGAATTCTAAAGCCCGGGCGAGCCATCGGCCAGTGGGACTTGGACAGGGCAGAACGGGCTCAGCCAGCGGAACAGGAAAAGGCCTCATCCGTCCCAGAGCTGTCGACTTTCCCGAGATTATGGGCGGCCGACCGGCCGTCGGGCTCACGACCCCATGCGACTGCGTGAAAGCCCGGTGGAGGGTAAAATATAAGCGAAACTTTGAGGCGGGTCAAGCGGCCATTCCCATGTCTCGGCCCCAAACGGCCCTCGCCTGTCCCTCGTCACTCCGTCCTTTCCTCGACGACCGCCCGATCGACCAGCATAATCGGAATGTCGTCCTCGATGGGGTACTTGCGACCGCACTGGGTGCACTTCAGCCACTGGCCGTCAGGCGTCAGGACGACCGGTGTCTTGCACAGTGGACAGGCGAGAATTTCCAAGAGTTCCTTAGCAATAGGCATAACCTCCCCTCGTCCAACCCGAAATGGGGCAGTGTTCAAGTCGTTCCGGATGCAAGGAGTGGATGCGTTTCTACGGCCATACGGAAGTCGGCAGTAGGGACATACGGCAATAGGGCAGTAGGGCAATACGGCGACAGGGCAATGATTTATTACTTATCACTCGTTCCCCGTCACTCGTCAGGGAGACGTCTTCTTTTCGACCGACCCCAGGAGGACCTGGAGGTCGGGTTGGTCTGGATTCGCCGCCAGGGCGTCTTGGAGTAAAGGCCGGGCCCGGTCCCTTTGGCCGGCCGTCCAGTAGCAGAGGCCCAGAACCCGTAGGAGACGCCAGTGGCGTTGGCCGGCCTGGAAGAGCTGTTCCATCTCGGGAAGGGCCGCCTCGCATCCGTTCAGCGCCTGGTGGGCCAGGGCTTGGAAGAGCCGCCGCTGGGTATTGTCTGCCGGTAAGGCTTGTAAAAGACTCAGGGCCTCACCGGGCCGCTTCGTCGCCAGGTAAAACTCGGCCAGACGGAGAACGGCAGGCTCAAAGTCGGGCTTGCGCTGGTGCGCCCGTCGGAACCAGGCTTCGGCTTGGGACATGAGGTTCTGGGCCCAGGCCTGCTCACCGGCCGCCAGGTCCCAGGCGAAGAGATTAGTTCGCGGCAGGGACCGGACATAGACCTGGGGGTGAGGAACGGCACCCATAGGGGAGACCGAGAAAGGCAGGGTCCATGTCCCAATGGTCGTCGGACCTTTCTGGAGGGTCACGACGACTTGATAGCGGCCCGGTGGGAGGTCTTTCAAAGGAATCGGGACCAGCCATTCGTAAACGTCCGAAAGGGTCGTCGGGGTCAACGAGGCCGGTCGACGGAACTGCAAACCGGCCTTCTGGCCCGGCTCGGCCGACTGGACCTCGACCTGAAGGTGGACGTCGTCCGGCTCCTTCGTGTACACGCGGCTCCCCACGTACAGGGTCTCGGAGGCCGCAAACTGCTGTTTGAGGTCGATGGCCCACCGATACAGTCCCGTTTGGAAGGGACTCAGGAAAGCCGGGTTGGCCGGTTCCGTGCGGTAGCCCAGGACGGGCGGGTCGGCATAAGTCGGGCCAGCCGGCACAGCCGGGACCGACAGGCGGTCCTCCCAGAAGGAGAACTCCCGACCGAGGGGATTCTTCAGGAGGACGCGAACGCGATAGGACCCTGGGATCAGGGGAATGGCGTCCTGGAGGAGGATGCCGCTAACCCGGACCCGCCGGAGTTCGGCCTCGTCTTTAAAGTCCAGCCGGAAGCGTTTCTGGAACTGATAGACCCGCCGGCCCGTCGCTTCGCCTTCGACGGACCCGACGGTCTCAAAGATGGCGTAAATCCCTTGGTCCGTCTCGGCGACCGAGATCGTCTCGGGCTGGAAGGCGTAGGCCCACACGTGGTACCCCAAGTCGGGCCACCACTGGAGGGTGTGGGCAAAGCGGGCGGGGATAAACCGGTTCGCCTCTTCAATGTCGATCATGCCAGCATAACGCTCGAAATCCCGAGCGTAGGAGTCGTCGAAGTGCTCACGGGGAGATTCGAGGATGCGGGCGATGAGGAGGTCGGCTTCGGGAGACGCCGTGAAGCCTAAGGGGATCTCGCCCGGGATAGGAGACAGGACGACCTGAGCCAGGGTCGGATGGATGGCCTGGAGCTTCTCGTAGAGGGCCTCATAGTTGAAGGGATCCAGGCCCTCCGGGCGGATGAACAGGCTATAGGGACCATCGCCGGTGGGGCTGTACAGCTTATAGTCGCCGGCCCCGCGGGGCTTGTAGAAGACCATCGCAAAGTGGGCCGGCAGGCCGGGTCGGCCCTCGCCATAGTAGTACCAAACCTCCGTCGGATAGATGTCCAGGTCCATGTCAAAGCGTTCGATGCTCTTCGGCGGTCCGAGGACCATGTAGACCCGCCCACGGTCGGTCTTCCAGCCCGGGACGCCGCCGAAGCGGAATCGTTGATTGACGTATGCGAAGCGCCGTTCCATCTCGTCCCGGTATTCGTTTTCGGGTGTCCCCGGCGTCGGGTCCCGCATCTTCCAGAACAGTTCGATGAAGCGGTCCCGCTGTTCATCGGTCGAGAGCCGTTGGAAGACCTCCCGTTCCTTCGGGGTCATGATCCAGTGAGTGACTTCCAGGAAGTGCCGATACTTTTCCTTCAGGGCCGTCGTCCGGGGGCTCTCCTGAGAAGGGACGAGGGGGGCACCTGTCACAAGACCGAGAAGGGCAAGACCGATGAAAAACTTTCGAAGGTCCCGCATCGGGAGCCCTCCAAGACCCCGCGGTACCGGTATTCCCCAGCCTGCTCTCCATCCCGGGGCCTGTCCGAGACGATGAATCATCGGGTCGTCGTTACTCCGGAGAAGCGGCACTCCATAGCTGGCGCCACAGACGATGGGCGTCCATGACACAGCGGGCCAGGACGTCGCGGGACCACACCATGCCGACCGTCTGAGCCGGTCCGTCGTCGGCGACGCTCTTCCGTTCCATGTGGACGTACCATGGGTTCGACAGGCCGTGCCACCAGAGCTCATAGTAACTGCGGCGGCCGTCGGGCCACTCAGCCGGCCGGACCGAGCGGACTAAGGCGGTCCACTCCCGGGGCTCCCACTCGACGACATGGAGGGGTTCGGTCAGGTAGTCGACCGTCGTACACCACGATTCGACCAGACGGCGAAATTGGTGTCGAGCCGGCGTACAAGCGTCGGGGACCCGCCAGTAGACGGTGAGCCGGTGGAGGACGACGGCCCAACGGTCCGAGTCGGTCACGTGGCACTCGACCTGAAGGTCACCGAGGTCGAGGACTGCCGGACCGGCAGACTGGGCCGACAGGTGGTGGCAAAACTTTTGGATGCGGGGCCATTCGGCCATGCCCGTACCTCCACGCGTCGTTTTAATATGGGCGACTTGCTTCTCGCGGGGCAAGTCGGGCCGTTTCACGGAGAAGGAGTAACGGAGTAACGGAGCGAAGGGCCAAGGGGTGAAGCTCCGTCCCTCCGTTACCCCCATCGCTCGCGTCCCCGCCGGGGAGTCAGGCCATCTGGACTTCCAGGTGGGAGCCGCCGTCGTAGGTCAGGACCCGCCGCCGATTCTGGATGACCGTCTCCAGGTGGACGGGTCGCTTCCAGAGGGCATAGATGTTCTTCAGGGTCTCCTTGGCGTAAGGGATGTCCAGGTCGACGCCCTCGTGTTTGTGCTTCAGGTACAGTTCGCCCCGATTCTTGTAGTTGCCGTCCTGGACGTAGATGATGGGCTTGCCGAAGTTGGTCAGCTGAAGGAGGAGCTGTTGCTTGACCTTGCGGTAGTCCCGGTCCTTGATCTCGTAGTAACCCGTCTCCCGGTTATACTGATAGACGAACAGCTTGTGACGGGCGCAGAATTCCTCGGTCAGGAACTGGTCGATAAACGTCAGGTCATTGGCAAACCGACGGACTTCAAAGATCTTTTGCAGGCCTAAGCCCAACTTCCGGTCCCACTGCGCCTTGACCCGCATGTCGTCGCAGGCCTCCCACTCGGGGCCGAACCGGCCCTTGTTCCACCGCTCCTCGATGTCCTTCCACAGTTCATAGCCCAGTTTGTAGGGATTGAGCCGATGGGGCGGGGCGGCCAGGACGCCCGAATGCTTGTCGGCGTATTCGACGACTTCCGAGTCCTTCAAGAGGTACCGGGTCATGATGCGGGAGTGCCAGAAGGTGGCCCAGCCCTCGTTCATGATCTTCGTCGCTCGTTGGGGGGCAAAGTAGTAGCTCTCGTCCCGGATGATGGAGAGGATGACCTTCTGCCAGTTCTCGAGGGGGGCGTGCTCGATGAGGAACAGCAGGACGTCCTTCTCCGGGGCGATGGGGAAGGGCGGCGGGGTCTGGCGTTTCTTCTCGTGCTGTTGCTTTTGGGCCTCAATGAACTCGGGCGGGTTGATGTAAGGGTCCAGGTAGGGGCGGGGGACTTTCAGCTTGACGGGCGTCGGTCGGGGCTGAACCTCCTCAGGCTTTTGGCGGCTCTTGCGGGGGATAAACAGGGAGTGAAAGTCGATGAGGTCCTCCAACGACAGGCAGATGTCCAAGAAGGACTCGACCTCTTCGGGGCCGTAGCGCTCGATATAGGTCTGGATGGTCGCCTCGTGGTTGGCCATCGTATCGATCATCTTGCGGTTGGACTTGGAAAACCACGTGTTGTTCTTAAAGAAATCCGAGTGGGCAAACACGTGGGCGATGACCATCTTCTGGTCGACCAGGGTATTGCTCTCCAGGAGATAGGCGTAGGCGGGGTCGTTGTGGACGACCATCTCGTAGATACGGTGGAGGCCATACCGATAGCTCTGGCGGATGTACTCGTACTCCATCCCGAAGCTCCAGTGGGGGTAACGCTTCGGGAAGCCCGCGTAAGCGGCCAGCTGGTTCATCGTCTCATAGTCGACGATCTCGAAGACCGTCTCCAGGGGGTCCAACCCCTCCTGAAGGGCGTACTCGTAGACTTCCTGGATGAGGTCCTGCATCTGTTCGTGCGTCCATCGGGCCATCGTCGGCATCCCGACCGGCGTTCGGTCCGGGGCGTTCCGAATTCGGCAGAGCGCCCACGTCCCAACGCCGGACTAGGGCTCTGTTAAGATATGGATGCGGGATAGAAATGGCCAAGATTCCGGCCACCTGGGACCCGATACCTGGTACCGGATTCGCGCCGAGGGCCGGACACCGAGCCCCCAGGACCGAGCCCGGCCGCTGGAAAACCCGCCCATGGGGTTTGCACCCCGCACCCTGCATCTTACCTCAGTGCTACTTCCCCTTTCCCAAAAAAGTCTTAATAGAATCATATATTTCCTCCTTACTGTTGATCCGGGACAGGATGAGGTTCTCGGCCCGGCCGAGGTGCCGTTCCAGGTGGTAGATGAAGTCGCCGCTCCCGTAAGCACTTTTGACCTGGCCGTAGCAGAAGAGGTTCACATGGGGCAGGTAGTGTTCCCGCAAGAGCCGGATGCAGGTCTCGGTGTCGCCTCCGTCCCAGTTGTCCCCGTCGGAGAACTGAAAGACGTAGATGTTCCATTCGTCGGGCGGGAACCGCTCCTGGATGATCTCCCAGCCCAGTTTGTAGGCCGACGAAATCCGGGTCCCCCCGCCCTCCCGGAGGCGGAAGAACGTCTCCCGGTCGACCTCCTTGGCGGCGGCGTCGTGGACGATGTAACACGTCTCGGTCCGCTTGTAGTGATGCCGGATCCACAGGTCGATCCAGAAACTCTCCAGTCGCACGATCTCCTTCTGCTCCGGCCCCATCGAACCGGAAACGTCCATCATGTAGAGGATGACGGCCTTGGCGATGGGGACCAGCCGGACCTTCCAGCTCCGGTAGCGACGGTCCTCCCGAATCGGGACGACGACGGGGTTCTCAAAGTCGTACAGGCCGGCGATGAGCTGACGCTTCAGGGCCTCCTTATACGTGCGCTTGAAGTGGCGGAGCGACTCGGGCCCCGAACGGGCGATCCCCGTATAGCGCTCTTTCTCGACGTAGATGTCTTCCTTCCCCTTGGGGACGATCCGGGGGAGTTCGAGCTCCTCGGCCAGGATCTGGACGAGCTCCTCAAAGGTCAGCTCGACCTCCAGGAGGTGTTCGCCGGGCTGGTCCCCGGCGGCCGCACCGCCCTCGACCTCGCCGACGCCGATGGGCGTCCCGATGTCGCCCTCGCCCTGGCCGACACCGCCCATCTTCCGGGTATCGAACCGGAAGTGGGGGATCTCGATGCGCGGGAGCGGAATGCTGACGACGCCCCGACCCCGGGGGACCAGGATCTCGCCATGGCTCATGTACTTGCGGAGATTCTGCCGGATCTTGCCCTTGACGATTTCCCGGAAACGCTGATAGTCCCGTTCAATCTGGAGTGCCATGGCGTCTGCTGACTGGGGCCGTCCATGGGCCCGAAAGCCGTCCCCATCCGGGGGCCCGGCTACTGCTTGATGTCGCCCCGGGCAAAGATGCTGGCGACGTAGTGGAGGACGTCCGAGGCGCAGATGTCGCAGTATCCGAAGTTCCGCTTCATGCGGGCCTTGATGATGTCGATCTTCTCCTGCGTCTCCTTGTCGACGACACTGGTCACGAGGCTGGACAGCTTGATGGCGTCCTTCTGGTCTTCAAAGAGTTTCAGCTGGAGAGCCCGGTACAGCCGCTCGTTGGACCGGTAGTCGAAGCCCTTCCCGCTGACGGCCAGGGCCCCGATGTAGTTCATCAGCTCCCGTCGGAAGTCGTCCTTGCGGTTTTCGGGGATATCGATCTTCTCTTCGATGGAACGCATGAGCCGCTCGTCGGGCTCTTCGTACTGGCCCGTGTACTTGTTACGGATCTTCTCGCCCAGCGTGTAGGCCCGGACGTTGTCGATGTAGTTCAAGAACAGCCGGTTGATGGCCTCCTCGTCGGCGACGATGGCCTGCTGGACCTCGTTTTTGATGATCTCTTCGTACTCGGACCGGACAAGGGCCATCAGCTCCCGGTAGTACCGGCGCTGGTCCTCCGAACTGATCAGGGAGTGGTGGTCCAGGCCCGCCTCCATTTCATTCATGACCATGAAGGGATTCACGCAGGTGACCGTCGGGTCGGCGACGAGGGCGTTGGAGATCTTGTCCTGCACGTAGCGGGGAGAGATGCCGAACATGCCCTCCCGACGGGCCTCCTTGCGAAGCTCGGCGACCATGTCCGCCGTGAAGCCCGGGATCATCTTACCGTTGTACAGCTTCAGCTTCTGCATAAGGGTAATGTTGTAAATCTTGGGTTCCTCCAGCCGCGTCAGGATGGCCCACATGGCGGCGACTTCCAGGGTGTGGGGGGCGATGTGCTTGCCCCGAACCCGCTCGGGATTGAAGTACTTCTGGTAAATCTTGATCTCATCGCTGAGTCGGAGGACGTAAGGGATGTCGACTTTGATGGTCCGGTCCCGGAGGGCTTCCATATATTCGTTGTTCTGAAGCTTGCGGTACTCGGGCTCATTGGTGTGTCCGATAATGACCTCATCGATGTATGTCTGGGCAAACTTCTTGGGCTTGATGAGGTGCTCCTGGGAGGCACCCAGGAGGTCGTACAGAAAGGCCACGTCCAGCTTCAGGACCTCGATGAACTCGATGAGGCCCCGGTTGGCTACGCAGAACTCCCCGTCGAAGTTGAAGGCCCGGGGGTCCGAATCAGACCCGTAGATGGCGATCTTCCGGTAGTTGATGTCACCCGTCAGTTCCGTCGAGTCCTGGTTCTTTTCGTCCTTCGGCTGGAAGGTCCCGATCCCGACCCGGTCCTTCTCCGACAGGATCAGGCGGCGGACCCGCACGTGGCGGATGACCCGATTCCAGTCGCCCTGGTACTTGCGCATGAGTTCCCGGTACATGAAACGACAGGGCGGACACAGGTCGCCCTCGACGAAGATCTGCTGGTCATCCGGTAGACGGCGGTTGACTTCCTCGAGGATGACGTCCCGGACCTCGGTGGGAATCAGCTTGAGGGGCTCCTCGTTGATGGGACAGGGGTGGAGGACCGACGAATCGGGCGTCCGGTACCAGTCGTCGGGGTCGATCTCGATGGGGATCCAGCTGAAGGAGTAGAGGGCGCCTTCGTCGGTCTTGGAGTACTCCTCGAGGCCCCGCTTGAGTAGGCGCACGATCGTGCTCTTGGAGCTACCGACGGGACCGTGCAGGAGGATGACCCGCCGTTCGGGGCCATAACCCCGAGCGGCCGCCTTAAAGATGTTGACGAGTTGCATCAGGTGCCGTTCCAGGCCGTAGACGGCGTCCTCCGGCGCAAAGGGCGGACTATAGAAGAAGCGGTAGCGGATGAGCTGGTCTTTGCCGTCTTCGATCCACTCGTAGCCGTACGACAGGATCATGTCGTATAGGCGCTGGAAGGCCGAGCGGGCCACGCGGGGGTTCTGCTGAAAGATCTGGAGGTACTCCTCAAAGGTGCCTTCCCAGTGAAGTTTGCGGTAAGACTCGGGCCGCAGGAGTTCCTGCACCCGGGTCAAAACGTCGGGGACCGTCTCCATGCGGTTCACCTCCGGGGACTGGCTTCATGTTACAAGTTTAGGCTTCAGGGGGTGCAAGTCAACGAAGCCCGAAGCTCAGGTTCGGACATGAGTTGGGACAAAGGGGCGACAGGGGACCTCATGGGAGGTAAAATTCCAAGGAGGTCCCCTATGGCCAGGAGTGTTCCGAAAACCCCCTTCGGCGACCGAGACATCACCGCGTCTGGGAGTGTCTCAGAGACCATTTCCGGGGGCCTTCCGAGGGGGGTCTTGGGACAAGACCCGCTTGAGGGTTCCCGAAAGGGAAGGGGGGTCATTCATCCAGACGACCATGCCCTTCTATAAGCCGAACAGCACCGGCGTCGGGTACCATATCACGCCGACCGCCGAATTCCCGGTGGGGATTACGGAGGGTGGGGAATCCTTCCACCGGGTAGTGATTCAGAGCCCATACCCCCATCGGCTATAGGCTGGATTTGGGAAGAATCTTAACGTTCAGGCGTTATCCGCACCTAATGGAGTGACTACCGGAGGGTGGACCCTATGGGTTTATTGCCGCTTGTCCGATACCGGCGGGGAGGTCCGGCAAAGTCCTGGACAAGCATCCGAGGTGGACGTTTTCATATGCATAAGGAATATGTATGAGCGATACCGGCCGGGTCACCCTCGTCTTCCCGGGCGCCCTGAACGATGTGTCCCCCCGGCAAGCGCTCCCGGGTCATCGCCCAGCAGATGGCGCCCGCCATCTTTCGGGGCGGTGGGGACCTCCGACCAGCCCTCCGTAGAGCCCTCTCTACAGGGAAGGAGGCCCCCCTTTCACCCAAAGAGCGGCTTCGCCTCCATAAAGCTCGACCTCCTGTGGGGCCGGGGCCGGAGCGTCTTTGCCGGGGAGGATGACGTCTTTCGGGTTCGGTGGTCCGTCGAGATCCTTCGGCGCCTCGGGTGGGGTCGGGACCTGCGGCTTCTGCCGGTCGTCGTGGTCCTGACGGGAAAAAGGGTGCGGAGGGGTTGTGGAAAAGGCATGTCTATCAGGATATATATCAAGACTCGAAGTGGATGATAATAAGCAACGCCTTTCGGTGCCACGTGGTGCCAAAATTTGTTCGGAATGGTCTGGTAAGCCGAAAAGATTTCAGGGAATGGCAGACAGGAAGTTTTGCTTACGGGGAAGTGGGATTTCTGGAGTCAGGGTGGTGGGGCGTGCAGGAGTTGAACCTGCAACCCCCGGATTAAGAGTCCGGTGCTCTGCCAGATTGAGCTAACGCCCCCCATCTGTTCATCATCCGTTATGACTTGGGCCCTACACCTTGCCTTGAGTCCGAGACCTCGGGAATCGGGCTTTGCGGAAAGGTCAAGCCCATCGCTTTTCCCCAGCCGACCCCGAGGGTCCGAAATGGCGCGCCTGGAGGGATTCGAACCCCCGACCTCTGGCTCCGGAGGCCAACGCTCTATCCAACTGAGCTACAGGCGCGCTCCCAAGACAGCCCTGTTTTAATCCTAATCCTCTCGACGGCCGCCGTCAACCGGACGTCCCCCCGTCCCAGGGGCCAGGTACCGGAATATCGGGTACCAGGCACCCGACACCTGAGACCCATGTCGCCATTCCCACGTCTCAAGTCTTAACAAGGCACTACCCCACATCCCTATAGGCCGGATCATGACCCGACTGCCTTCATCGCTTCGACTCGAAAGGACTCGCGGGGTCCAGTTACCGGGATGATGGTCGCCATGAATGGCCCCCCCTCTCCCGAGCGGGGTGGAGGGAAGTAACCTCACACTGGCGTGCGGAGATATAAAATCTCTGTGGGTCTGAGTGCTGGAGACTTCGTGATGCACCATGGGACGGTTGGCCCCTTTGCGGCACGGGAAGGCACCTTTGGCGGGCGGGAGGAAGCTTTGGTGACGGAAAAGCACTCTCATGGGGCGGGCTGGACGTATATAGCAGCGCTGGGCCTGTTTTTTGTCGCCTTGGGGGTCATGCTCCTGAGCCTCGTAGACATTCGACGGGGGTTTCTCCTGCAGAGGTATGCCCTGAAAACCCCGTGGGTGTGTCTGAGTCTGTATCATCTCGGGGGGCTAGGCCTTGGGTCGGTCGGTCTGGTCGTGGCGTATGCGTATCTGAGGAGCTGGGAAGCGCGGCGACGGCTCGACCGGGCTCGCCTTCAGGTGCTGGCGAAGGTGGTCCTCCTGATTCTGGCCGTATTCCTGACGGTCGACACTCTATTTCTCTATCGGGGCGTGGCGGCAGGCCGGATCGCCAAGGCCGGCCGGATGAACATCGGAACCCTGGGACTGGACCCGGGTCAGCTCCCGGGTCAGACCGAGCTCTTGCCCCTGGCGGCGACGCCTCGGGTGGGGCGGCCGTTCGTCATCACGGTGAACTAT
>Ga0197143_1000459_pt1 | contig 44804 bp, 29 predicted proteins | sample GBS70_MetaG_FD_148603 | JGI IMG/M metagenome (GOLD analysis project Ga0197143, IMG submission 148603) | Sediment microbial communities from Great Boiling Springs, Gerlach, Nevada, United States - GBS 70_MetaG | ecosystem: Environmental > Aquatic > Thermal springs > Hot (42-90C) > Sediment... | reverse complement strand
TCATTCTGTTGAGTGAGAGTCTGGGTTTTTTCCGACAGGTGTCGTTGCGGGAGTTTCTGACGGGCACGCGCTGGGCACCGCTATTTAACCCCAAGTCGTTTGGGGTGTTGCCGCTGGTGACGGGCACTTTGCTGACTACGCTGATAGCGATAGCGGTGGCTGCCCCGATGGGGCTGATTGTGGCGGTCTATCTTAGTGAGTATGCCTCGCGCCGTATGCGGGGGGTTATCAAACCCACGCTGGAGGTGCTGGCGGGTATCCCGACAGTGGTGTACGGCTATTTCGCCCTCACCTTTGTCACCCCCCTCTTGCAGCGGTTTATTCCTGCGCTGGAGGGCTTTAACGCGCTCTCGGCGGGGCTGGTGATGGGCATCATGATTCTGCCGACGGTGGCATCGCTCAGCGAGGACGCGCTCTCGGCGGTGCCGAACAGCCTGCGCTATGCCTCGCTGGCGTTGGGGGCGACCCGCCTGCAGACCACTTGGGGCGTGGTGGTGCCCGCCGCGATGTCGGGCATCTCGGCAGCGTTTCTGTTGGGCATCTCGCGTGCTGTGGGCGAGACGATGATTGTGGCGATTGCCGCCGGGCAGCAGCCCACCCTTACCTTCAATCCGCTGCGTGCCATCGAAACGATGACCACCTATATTGTGCAGATTGCGATGGGCGATGTACCCCACGGCACACTGGAATACAACACTATCTTCGCGGTGGGGCTGCTGCTGTTTGTCATCACCCTGATTCTGAACTTGGTGAGCGAGGCGTTTCGAGCGCGCTACAAAGGAGTGAGACTATGAGCATCGCAACGGCAGAGGCGATACGCTGGCGTGCCCGCGAGCGACGGCGTGAGATGATTTTCCAAGTGGTGGCGGCGACGATGGTGCTGTTCGCCCTCACGATGCTCAGCGTGCTGCTGCTCAAGATTTTGCTCGATGGCTATGCGCGATTAGGTGTCAGCTTTCTGACGGAGTACGCCTCGCGTCGCCCAGAACAGGCAGGCATCAAAGCAGCGTTGGTGGGCAGTTTCTATCTTATGCTGCTGACGGCGGCGATGGCGGTGCCGATAGGAGTGGGAGCCGCCATCTATCTGGAGGAGTTCGCCCGCAGGAGCCGCTGGACGCGCCTAATTGAGATTAACATCACCAATTTGGCAGGGGTGCCTTCCGTCATCTACGGCTTGCTGGGGTTGCAAGTGTTCGTGCGTACCTTGATGATGGAGCGCAGCTTGTTGGCGGGCGCGTGTACGATGGCGCTGCTGGCGTTGCCTGTGATTATCACGGCGGCGCGCGAGGGCTTGCGTGCCGTACCACGCAGCCTGCGGGAAGCCTCCCTGGCGTTAGGGGCGACGCGCTGGCAAACGGTGCGCTACGCCGTGCTGCCCGTGGCGATGCCCACCGTGCTGACGGGCGTCATCCTCTCGCTCTCACGCGTGGTAGGTGAGACCGCCCCGTTGCTGGTGGTCGGCGCGTTCGCGTATATCGCCGCTCTGCCGAACAGTCTCTTCGCGCCCTTCACCGTGCTGCCCGTGCAGATTTATGACTGGATTTCGCGTCCCCAGCCCGGCTTCCATCAGAACGCGGCGGCGGGCATCATCGTGCTGCTCCTTCTCCTGCTTAGCATGAACGCGCTGGCTATCTACATGCGCTATCGCCTCTCCACTCGTGCCCTTTAGTAGCCAGTGCAGCCATCTTGTCGAACACCCACAGGGGCGAGGGTAAACTATAAGGTATGGCAGCATCGCGCCCTTTGAGGATGGATCCGCGAATCGAGGAGCAGCTATGGCATGATTTTCACCCGAATATGATGGTGTCGATTCAGTCGTGGCTGATGCCGCAGCTGCTGCCGAAGTATGCCGCTCAGATAGAGGAGCGTATCTATGTGGAACACACGGAGCCTGTACCCGCCCGACAGGTGTTCCGCCCCGATATCGTGATTCACACCGAGGCGAAGGACGAGTCAAGGACGCAATCCGCGCGCGCCGCCATCGCGGAACCCACTATTCTCACTCTCCCGATGCCTACCGAACAACGCGAACGCTACATAGCGATTGTATCCTTGCCGAATCGGGAGTTGGTGACGGTGATCGAGCTGCTCTCGCCGGCGAACAAGCGGGTGGGCGCGGACGGCAGGCACGAGTATCTGCGAAAACGCGAGCAAATCCTGCAGAGCGCAGTGCATCTGGTGGAGATCGATCTGCTGTTGAAGGGGGAACGCCTGCCGACGGTGGAGCCACTGCCCGAAGGCGACTATTACGCCTTCGTGTCGCGCAGCGAGTATCGCCCCGCTGTGGAGGTCTACCACTGGCGGCGCGATGAGCCGATGCCCACCATCCCTATCCCCCTGCTTCGCAAAGATGGCGAAGTCTACTTAGACCTACAGGCGGTCTACGAGCAGACCTACGAGCGGGCACGATACGAGGCGCGATTGGGAAGCTGATTCGCGCTTCATCCGCTCCATCTGGAAAGGAGCGAAAGGGGGTATAATGCTACAACAGGAGCAGATCGATGGCAGTTCCATTTCCTGAACAGCCGCAGCAGTTGAGCGACGAGATTGCGGAGCTGACCGAGCGCCACCTGAATCCCGGGCTGGCGAAGGTGTTGCGCTTCGCTGGGCTGGATGTAGAGTGGTACGCAGAGGGATGCTACATCTGGGATGCGCAGGGGCGACGGTTTCTGGACTGCCTCGGTGGGTATGGCATGTTCGCGCTGGGGCATCGCCATCCGAAGGTGGTGGAAGCGGTACGCCGCCAACTCGACCTGATGCCGATGCCGAGCAAGATTATGTTCAACGCGCCGCAAGCCCGCTTGGCTGCCCGCCTCGCTGAGCGATTGCCCGGCAATCTGCAATACTCCTTTTTCTGCAACTCAGGTGCGGAAGCAGTGGAAGGCGCGCTGAAACTGGCACGCAAAGCCACAGGACGCACCAAATTCATCGCGACGCTGGGCGGCTATCACGGCAAGACCCTGGGGAGCTTGAGTGTCAGTGGGCGCGAGGTGTATCGCAAGCCGTTCGAACCGCTGGTGCCCGGCTGCATCCATGTGCCCTTTGGCGATGCTGACGCCGTGGCTGCCCACATCGACCACGATACGGCAGCCGTAATAGTGGAGCCTATCCAGGGTGAGGGTGGCATTCGTATTCCACCCGACGACTACCTGCCGCGTCTGCGCGAGCTTTGCGACCGCTACGGTGCGCTGCTGATTGCCGACGAAGTGCAAACAGGGCTGGGGCGCACAGGGCGATGGTGGGGCGTAGACCATACGGGCGTGATACCCGACATCGTGACACTGGCGAAGTCGCTGGGCGGAGGCGTGCTTCCTATCGGCTCCTTCTCTGCCAGCGAGCCGCTTTGGAACGCTATGTTCGGGGATAACCCGCTCCTGCATACCAGCACCTTCGGCGGGAATGAGCTGGCATGTGCCGCAGGACTGGCAGCCCTGCAGGTCATCGAGGAGGAAGGACTGGTGGAGAACGCGCAAGTAGTGGGCACGGCGCTGTTGAACGGCTTACGACAGGTGCAGGCGGAATATCCCGACTTCATCCAGGAAGTGCGCGGGCGCGGACTGATGATTGGGATTGAGTTCCATGAACCCGATTTCGGCGAGCTGACCATCACGAATATGATTCAGCGAGGCGTCATCGCTGCCTATACCCTGAACAACCCGAAAGTCATCCGCATGGAACCACCGCTCATTATGACCCGCGAGCAAGCCGAGTTTGCCCTCCAGGTGTTTGCCGACTCAGTGGTGGCAGCACGCAACCTGGTGCAGGAAGTGGGCATTGGGTGACCTGTCCCGGGGCGCTTCGAGCAGGAGAATTGTGGAAAGAGGTGAATCGTAGGGTAAAATCTCTAAGGAGGAAGGAGGCAAAGAGGAATTGGCACATGTACAGGTTCGTCCGAACGAGTCGATAGATAGCGCACTCAAGCGCTTTAAGAAGCTGCTGGAGCAGAGTGGGATTCTGCAGGAGTACAAGCGGCACACCCACTATGAGAAGCCCAGCGAGCGGCGTCGGCGCCAGAAGCAGCGCCGACGCAAAAAGTGAGGCGATAGAGCAAGCGATGCGCATCGGTTGGGCGGCTCTAAAGCGGGGTCGCAGTACCAGCAGCCTCCGAACGGCATCCCGCAAAGGGATGACGATTCCTGTTCGGTGGGAACTGCTGGTGGCGGTTCTCTTGAGCTGGATTGCACTGACCGTCTTGAACGGGGAGATTACCGCTCTGCCCCAGCAGTGGTTGCAGCGCACGCTGATTGCCCTGGCGCAGCTGGGTCTGATTAGCCTTTTCGTTCGCCAATTTGGGTTGACCCGCGCGTCAGGGCTGTCGCTGCGCTCGCCTATTGCGCCCAGCATGCGTGAGGTTGGGTTGCTGCTACTGGTGCTGATTGGTTTGGCAAGCCTGATGGGAGTGCGAGTCGTGGCGGCGTTGGCGCATGAGCCAGTGCTGGGTAGCGAGCGTGGCTTTCTTGCTTTTGCCCCGCTGTTGGCAGGCGGCATGATGCTCAGCGTGCTGATCCATCCCCTGCTGGCGGTGCTGACTTTTACTGTGCTGCTCAGTGGTGTGGCGGTCGCGCTGGAGCTGCCCATTCTAACGGCAAGCCTCGTGGGGCTGGTGGGCTGGAGCGCGATTTTTGTGGTGTATCCGATGCGCCAGCGCACCGATTTATTGCTCGCGGGCACACTCGTGAGCGCGCTGCTGATGCTCGGCTCCCTCGCAGCCCAGCTCCATCAGCATGGGAACTGGCTGCAGGCGGGTGCAGCGGGTTTCTGGGGGCTGGTAAGTGGCACCAGTGCGATGGCGCTCTTCTGGCTGGGGCTGACCTTGCTGGAGCGACCCTTCCGGCTGGCAACCCCGATGGTGTTGATGGAGCTTGCCTCGCTGGAGCATCCACTGCTGCGCGAGCTGCGCGACAAAGCCCCCGGCACCTACTTCCACAGCCAGTATGTCGGGCAATTGGCGGAAGAGGCTGCGCTGGCAGTGGGGGCTGACCCGCTGCTGGCACGAGTCGGCGGCTACTATCACGACATCGGCAAACTGACCCGCCCCGATTTCTATATCGAAAACCAAACGGGTCCGAACACCCATGAGCGCATTAATCCCGCCCTCTCCGCCCGCATTATCGCCTCGCATGTGCGCGACGGCGTGGAGCTGGCGCGCCAGCATCGCTTGCCCACCGCTGTCTGCGACATCATCGCCCAACACCACGGCACCTCCCTGATTACCTATTTCTATCATCAAGCAGTGGGTGAGGGGCACGATCCTGTGCTGGAGCAGCATTTCCGCTATGACGGACCTAAACCGCAGACGCGCGAGGCGGCACTCGTGATGTTGGCAGACACGGTGGAGGCTGCCACGCGCACCTTAGAGAACCCCACCCCAGCACGACTCACCAGCTATGTGCATGAGCTTATCGAGATGCGTCGGCAAGACGGTCAACTGGACGAAAGCACCCTCACTTTTCGTGACCTTAAACTAATTGAGGAGGCGTTCGTGCGTGTGCTGGTTGCTCTGCGCCACCGCCGGGTGGAGTATCACAGTGTTCGACCGGAGAGTGAAGCAATCTATGTGGGAAACCTGCCCTGAAATTGTAGTGTCGGTTGGCAGCGCAGCCGAAGCCGACCCGCTCCTTACCGCTCTTCTTTCAAACCAACCCGCTCTGGAATCGGCTCTCCAATGGCTGCGAAACGAAGCGATACCGCAGGCAATTCGCTGTCTGGTAGAGCAGGTGCTGAAGAGCGAGCGAGATGCCGAGAATATTCGCCCCGCAGGTGTGGTGCGGAGCGAATCCCCCCTCACCCCAACCCTCTCCCCCCTTAGGAAGGGGAGAGAGGGGGCAGCTGGTAAGGGTCCAGCTATGAGGTACAAAAATGCGAGTTCACAGGGGAACTCTTTGCTGAGGTGCGGTATGGAATCCCCCCTCACCCCAACCCTCTCCCCCCTTAGGAAGGGGAGAGAGGGGGCAGGGAGTGGGGGGATTCTATTTGATCCCAAAATAGAAGTTAGCGTCTGGCTCACCACGAATGACGAGATAGCGTCGCTCAATGCTCGCTATCGCGGCATCAACGCTCCCACCGATGTGCTAAGCTTCCCAGCGGAAGTTCCCATGGCACCTATGCCTGAAATCCCGCTCGGCGATGTGGTGGTTAGCGTGGAGCAGGCAGCCCAGCAAGCAGAGCTGAACGGGCACGATTTCCTCACCGAGCTGCTGATGCTCTGCCTGCACGGTACGCTCCACCTGCTGGGCTACGACGATCGAACCGAGGCGCAGCGTGCCCGCATGAACCAGCTTGCCGCTCGGACGCTGCGCGCTCTGGGCTATGCAGCGAAGGAGGAGTGGTCTTCACGCCATTATGAGGGATGAAGCAGGCGACACGGTAGAACGAACCGAAGAGGTGGCTTCGGCTGACCTGTCCGACGGGTCAGAGCGTCCCAGCTCGGCGGGCACGCTCCCACCGAACGACAATGTGGAGCATCCATGGCGGCGCAACCCGCTGGATAGCTTCCGCTACGCACTCGAAGGCATTATTGCCGTCGTGCGCACCCAGCGCCACATGCGCTTCCACTTCTTCAGTGTGGTGCTGGTGCTGTTGATGGGCTTCCTATTCCGCCTCGATAAGCGCGAGATGCTGGTGCTGCTGTTTACCATCTCGCTGGTGCTGATTGCCGAGATGTTCAACTCGGCTATCGAGGCGACAGTCGACCTGGCGACGCAGGAGTATGACCCGCGTGCCAAATTCGCCAAAGACATCGCAGCGGGCGCGGTGCTGGTTGCCACGCTGAACGCCATCGTGGTCGCCTGGGTGCTGTTTATGGGCGACCTGCGCTTGGAACAAATCCGCCTGCGCATGGAACGCGCTGAGCCGACCATGACCATCGCCGTGACGGTCGGCACGATCCTCATCTTCATCATTGTCTCACTAGCGAAGGTGCTGTCCACCCAGGGCAAGGTGCGCCTGTTCCATGGTGGAGTGCTAAGCGGGCATAGCGCGTTAGGCTTCTTCTTCGCCCTCTCCATCATCATCGTGTCGAGCAACTTGCTGGCGTCCATTCTGGCGTTGCTGCTGGCAGCACTGGTGGTGCAGAGCCGTGTGGAAGCCCGTATCCACACCCTGCGGGAAGTGGTGCTGGGCAGCCTACTGGGGATTGGAATGGCAGCCCTTATTTACTGGCTCGTGCCACGCTAAGGAGGTTGAGACCACCGATGACAGACTCTGCCTCTAAGCATGCCTTGCAAAAAAGTGGTTGGCGTTCGTTGCTGATAGCTCTTCTTGCGGGGCTACTGGTCTGGGTGGTGTATGGGCAGATGCCCGTTTCACACGCAGCAGTCGCTGGGGAGGGGTTGACGCCGACGACCAGCCTGCTGCTGATTGTGGTCTTGCTACTGGGAAACGCCTTTTTCGCCTTAGCGGAGACCGCGCTCATCTCCATTCGCCACAGCTGGGTGCGTATGCTGACGGAGCAAAAGCACCGCTTGGCACACCACATAGCGGCGCTGAAGGAGGAACCAACGCGCTTTCTCTCCACAGTGCAGGTGGGCGTGACGCTGTTGGGCTTTCTGGCGTCCGCTGTCGCCGCTACAAATCTCGCTACACCGCTCTATCGCACGCTCAAACCGCTGGAGCCTTTTGTGGAGCCGCAACTGCTCTATGGGCTGAGCGTGGTGGTGGTGACGCTGCTGACGGGCTTCGCCAGCATCATTTTCGGCGAGATTGTGCCCAAAAGCATCGCCGTGACCTACCCGGAGCGGATTGCCCTGGCGATTGCCGTGCCGATGGTGTTCCTTGACAAGCTGCTCGCGCCCCCCGTGTGGCTGGTGAACGCTATCACTCGGCTTATTCTGAAGCCGCTCGGCATCCAGCCCCAGCGGCTGGCGCCTGTGGTGAGCGAGGAGGAGCTGCGCGTGCTGGTCGAAGCGGGCGAGGAACAAGGTGTCATCGAAGAGCAAGAAAAGGAGATGATTCAATCCATTTTCGAGTTCACCGACACCATCGCCCGCGAGGTGATGACCCCACGCGTCGACATGAAATGCCTGCCCATCACGGCGACCCCGCAGGAAGCCATCGAGCTGATTCGCAAGACGGGGCACTCCCGCATCCCCGTCTATGAGGGCAGCGTGGACAATATTTTGGGCGTGCTGCACGCCAAGGATTTGCTACGCCTGTGCGAGGGAGCGTCGCTGAAATTCTCGCTGCGCGAAGTGATGCGCCCTGCCTACTTCGTGCCCGAAAGCAAGCGCGTGGTGGAGCTACTGCAGGAACTGCGTCGCCGACGCATGCATATGGCCATCGTGCAGGACGAGTATGGCGGCACTGCCGGGTTGGTCACCCTCGAAGACCTGGTGGAGGAGATTGTGGGCGAAATCCAAGACGAATACGATGTGGAGCCGGAGGAACCGGTGCAAATGCTTCCTGACGGCTCGCTGCTTATCGACGCGCGCATGCACCTCGATGATGTAAGCGAACTGCTGCAGACACCGCTCGAATCGGAGGAGTTCGATACGCTGGGCGGCTTCGTGTTCGGCTTGTTGGGTCATCAGCCAAGCGAGGGCGAGGTCGTGACCGCCAACGGCTGGCAGCTGCGCGTCCATGCGGTGGAAGGACACCGCATCCGCACCGTGCATGCCATCCCGCTACCCGAAGAAAAAGAGCCTACCCCCACTGAAAACGGCTCCCAATCCAGCCAAGAGAATGGGAACTGAAGAACACCACGACTGGGTGAATCGGTTCCTAATCAAATAATGGTGCGGCGGGTGTCGTCTTGGCGACTGTCGGGGCGGATGGGCTTCACGCTGGCGACATTCTCCGGCTCGTAATCGATGAGTTTGAGCCAATCCTCTATCGCATCCGACTTGGGGAAGATTTCGTTCTCGCGATATTCGGTCTCGATGGCGCGGCGCAAATCCTCGAGGCGGATACCATGCTCGCGGTCGGGGTCTTCGACGGCGCGTCGGATAGCATACTCCTTGGCGCGATCCACCACCGACTTGATGAGCGCGCCGCTAACCAAATCGCGCCAGTAGAGCGTCTCCACCCCGCCGTTGCGCAAGTAGACCTGCAGGAACTCGGTATCGGGCGCTTTACGCCAGAGGTACTGCACCGTCTGCTCGATCATGCACGCGCGCGCTTCGCACGGACTGTCGTATTGCGCCACCCAGTCGGGGTCAAGCGGGATGCGCTCGTGCAGATAGATGCCGAAAATCTCGGCGGTGGCGTCGCGGTCGGGGCGCTTCACCTTCACCTTGCGGTCGATGCGCCCCGGTCGTAAAATGGCGGGGTCAATATAGTCAGGTCGGTTTGAGGTGAGCATCACCACCACATTTTCGAGGCTCACCAGCCCGTCCATCTCGGCACAGAACTGTGGCACCACTGTGTTGGAGATGTTGAGCCATCGCCCAGAGCTGCGCACTCGCAGAATCGATTCTGCTTCGTCTATAAAGATGAACACGAGAAAGCCTTCGCGCGCCTTCTCGCGGGCAATCGCAAAGATTTCGCGCACCATCCGCTCCGTCTCACCCAGCCACATGTTCAGTATTTTGGGACCGCTGATGTACATAAAGTACTCTTTGACAGGCTTGCCCAGTCGCTCGGAATATTGGCGGGTGAGATTGTAGGCGGTCGCTTTGCCAATGAGCGTCTTGCCGCAGCCTGGCGGACCATACAGCAGGATGCCCTTGAGTGGCTGCTTATCGAAGCGTTTAAAGAGTTCGGGATAGAGCAAGGGTAGCTCGATGGTCTCGCGAATGAGTCGGATGGCTTCCTCTTGACCGCCGATTTGGCTCCACTCGATAGGGGGCACCTCTTCGAAGTAGTAGTCGCGCACCTCCTGATGGGGGATATGCTCGATGGCGACCTTGAAGTTTGGCTCCAGGCGCACCTCATCGCCCGGTTTGATTACCGTTTCGGCGAGGTCGCTGGAGCGGAACACGATGCGGGAGGTCATGCCCTGCGGGTCGGTTGCCACACGCAGTCGCTGCTCGTCCAGCACCTCCTGCACCTTCACCACGGGACCGGCGGGATGGTACCCCAAATCGCCAATCACGGCGAACGCCTCGTTCACCTTGACCCGCGTGCCGATCTTAAAATCTTTGTTCTCCAGCTTAGGATCGATGTTGGCGTAGTATTCGCTGTCGCCGATGGCGACCATGGCGATGTCTTTGTCGGGCGAGCCGAGAAAGACGCCGATGCGGTTGGCAGGCGAGGTGAGTTTCTGATACGCCTCTTCGTACTCTTGGATGGCTTGAATCGCCTCCTGCATCTGCTTCTCGTCGATTTCGAGTTGGTGGCGCAGGAGCTGCAGCAAACGGATTAGCCGTAGGTCGGTGCGGGGCGCGATGCGCAGAATCTCATCGAGGATTGCCAACGCGCGGATCTGCGTTTCTGGCTCCTCCTCGAAAAAGTCGTCTTTGTCGTATCGCCGTGCCATCGGATAGTTGACCTCCTTGCGTCTACTGCTCTATTATACCCTCTCCCCGCCCTGAAGGTTCCTGCGCATGGATAAGGTATGCTTAGAGTGGCATGGAGGGCGCGCTGACAGAGGCTGGGATGGAGGTGTTGCCAGCGGTTTCGATTCTGGGCGTGCGCGTGCATCGGGTCGGCATGCAGGATGCCCTGCTGGCTATCGAGCGCTGGGTAGCAGAGCGCACGCCCCGCATGGTTATCACGGCGGATGCGAACGCGCTGGTGCTGGCACAGGAGGATAAGGAGTTTCGGGCGCTGCTGATGGACGCCGATTTGGTCACGCCGGATGGCGCAGGGTTGCTGTGGGCGGCGCGTCGGCTGGGGCAGCCCTTCCCGGAGCGCGTGCCCGGCGTGGAGCTGGTGGCACAGCTGACACGGCTCAGCCATGAGCGCGGCTATCGGCTCTATTTTGTAGGTGCGGCGCCTGGTGTGGCGGAGCGTGCTGCCCATGCCTTGCTGCAACGCTTCCCGAACGCGCAGATTGTGGGCATTATGCACGGCTATTTTACGCCCGAATCGGAAAGCAGTGTGCTAACGCATATTTGCGAGGCGCGACCCGATGTGCTGCTGGTTGGGATGGGCATGCCACGCCAAGAGAAGTGGATTGCCCGCCATAAACAGAGGCTGGGCGTGCCCGTCTCAGTCGGTGTAGGCGGCAGCTTCGATGTGTATGCGGGGGTGGTGCGGCGTGCCCCCTGCTGGATGCAACGCTACGGGCTGGAATGGCTCTGGCGACTGCTGCAAGACCCGCGCAAAATCGCCAAAGTGCGCAATTTGCCCCGATTCGTGTGGCTTGTATGGCGCGAATCGCTCAAACATTAAAACGAATCTGCACCACATCCCCCTCGTGCAGCGGATGGTCGCGCCCGACTACCTGCACCTTGCCCGCGCGATGGGCTGCCTGCCAACCCCCACATGCAATCACCGCGTCGGCGGGGCAGACCTCCGCCCGAATAAAGCCTTTTGCCATATCGGTGTGGATGGTGGCAGCCGCCTCTAATGCAGTGCCCCCACGCCGCAGCAGCCAAGCCCGTACATCACCCCCTACCAATGTATAGAACCGCTGCACCTGAAGCTGCTCATACACGGCTTGGATGAGCGTATTCAGGCGTGGCTCGGTCAGCCCCACCATCTGCAGGAACGGGACGCGCTCCTCGGGCGGCAGTTGCTGCAGGTCGCGCTCAAAGGAGGCGCTGAGGGCGATAAGCGGGACGCCCCTCTGCTGGCAGAGGGCGCTTAACGGCTCCCATTCGGGCTGTTCTGCCTCGCTGCCCAACAGGTTCTCGGCAAGGTTAGCGACCACCACGAGCGGCTTACGGGTCAGCAGTCCGAATCCGCGCAGCCGCGCCTCTATCTCTGGGGCAACATGCAGGTCGCGCAGGCTTTCACCCCGCTGTAGCCGACCATGCAACTCCTGCAGCACCTGCGCTTCGGCGCGATCGCCCGCGCTCTCCTTGTGCGATTGGAACAGTCGCATTAGACGCTCCAGCCGATTCTCGATGATCTGCAAATCGCTCAGGATAAACTCATCCAGCCAGAAGCGCAGGTCGCGTGCGGGGTCGATAGGGGCGTGATAGGGGGCATAGGGGCTGTCGAACCAGCGCACCACGCACACGAGCAGCTCCATCGTGCGGGCATGGTTCAGTGCGGCGCGCACCATAGCGGGCTGGTTGGGTAAGACATCGGGCAGGTCGTCGTGCCACTCCAGCGCGGCGGGCACCACCTTCTTCGCATGCTCCAAGCGCGCCAGCTGCTCCAAGCGTGGGTCAGGGAGCGGCACGGTGGCGATACCTTCCCGTGCGTGCCCATGTGAGAGCGCATCAAACAGCGTGCTGCGCCCGCTTAGCGAAAAACCGAGCAGCCCAATCTTCATGGTCGAAACTCGATACGGGGCGGTGGGGGCGGCTCATGCATCGGCTGCCACCAGAACCAGTAAAGAATCGCCGCCAGCGCCATCAACAGCAACGCAATTCGCAGCCCTCGCCACGCCCCTGCACGCCGCTTGCCTTGCCTCCGTACCTCATTTGCTTCCCTGCGCACCCCTTCAGGATACCCTATTGCATCCGATTGTCAACAGGTATGATAGTGTGGGGTGAATCATTATGCGACAGCGAGCCTTTACATTGATCGAGTTGCTGGTTGTGATAGCAATCATCGCCATTCTGGCGGCGATACTGTTCCCCGTGTTTGCCGAATCGCGGGAGTCGGCTCGGCAGATAACTTGTATAAACAATATGAAGCAGCTCGGCACTGCGATGCGGCTCTACCTTACCGACTCGGAAGAGGTATGGTTCCCCGCCTTTGTGCGGGAGCGTATTGCGAACCATCCGAACCCCTATAAGCCTTGGCTGGGATATGACACAACCAACGCCGCACCCATCGGCTGCTTCTATGGCGACATGACGCAGCCTGCGGTACGTCCACCACGCGTGGGCATTCTCGATCCCTACCTGAAAAACGAGGGTATCAAGCGTTGTCCCAGCATGCCAGGCAGATGGCAGATGGCCTACGCCCTCAACTGGTTCTACGGTAACTATAACGCTTCTCCTTACTACTCGCGCAACCCGGCGGCACGGGGCAACGAGTACAGCCCTGTGGTGAAACGGTTCGATTCCTGGAACTGCACCTGCATTCCAGCACCCGATGCCGAGGTGGAGGAGCCGTCGCGCACCCTGATCATGTGGGAGCATGGGTACAGGACCCCCATCTGCAACTGGCTGCAGCAAGCCGACTGGCCGCGCCGTGGGCGCGAGTGGGACGAGGGGCCTCCGAGGGTTCAAGTCTATATCGACCATTTCAACTTTTTGCACCGGTCGGGGGCAAGCACGCTTTGGTGCGATGGGCATGCGCGTCGCATGCTGTATGGTCAGCTGCGGCGCCCGATGTTCTCTTCGCTCAAACACATCTATCGCTACCCGTGAACTCGGCACGATTCTTTTTGACACTTGGCAGCAGGAGAGGCGTCGAATCAGCCGAAAATAGGGTATAGTATCGACGGAGGCGACAGGGAATGAGACGAATAGGAGGTTATACGATTGCAGCCGCAGGTGCGTTGGTGCTGCTGATGGGCTTGACCGCCCAGAGCAAGCAGAAGGCTGAAACTCAGCTGCTGGGCATTCGCCTGTTCAGCCCGGCAACACGGGTACTGGAGAAGTTTGGCAACCCACGCGAGATTAACTATGTATCGGTTGCGTTGCAGCGTCTCGAACAGAGAGGCGGGCAGGCACCCTCAGGTGATGAAGGGGGTCTGCCTGGTCCGGGCGGACCACCAGGCTTTGGTGGACCGCCGGGCGGGCAACCCGGTGCGGGCAACTTCTCCACGGAGCAGCGCATCGAGATGGAAACCGTCTACCTCTACAAGGGTAAGGGTGGCGCCACCTATGCCTTCGTGATAAACAAGGATGGACGCGTGGTGCAAATCAGTGCGTACGGCTACAAGAAAGACCCCAATGTGCGTACCGCGCGCGGCATCACGCTCGGCGACCCCTACAGCAAGGTCATCAAAGCCTACGGCTACCCCCAGGAGCACCAATACTATGGCAGCGTTGTGTTGGTGCGCTACAACAAGCTGGGTGTCGCGTTCCAGATCGATGCCAAAACCAACAAGGTGATGGCGATTGCCGTGGCGGCGGGCATCCCGCTGAGCGGTCCAGGCTTTGTGGGGCTGGGTGGTGGTCAGCAGCAGGGTGGGATGCCCGGTGGTCCTTCACCCGGCGGCATGGGAGCAGGCGGCACGCCACCCCCTGCAGGAGGTGGCGGTGGCAAGGGTGGCATGATCGGCGGTCCTGCCATCTAACACAGAGTGAAGGATAGGCTGCCACGCTAAAGTGAGGCGAGCCAATTGAATGCGCGACCCGCGTGAGGCGATTCGTGAACGCATCGACCTGGTGGAACTGGTTTCAGGCTATGTGCGGTTGGAGCGGGCAGGTAGCAATTTCAAAGGGTTGTGCCCGTTCCACACGGAACGAACTCCTTCGTTCTATGTCAGCCCCAGCCTGAACCGGTTCCATTGCTTCGGCTGTGGAGCGTCGGGCGACGCCTTCAGCTTCTTGATGCGCATCGAGGGTATCTCCTTCCGGGAAGCGCTTCAGCGGTTGGCAGCGCGTGCAGGCATCGAGCTGCACCCCGAGTCGACCGAGCAGAGTGAGGAGCGTGATGCGCTGGAGCGATTGCGCCGCGCCGTGTTTGCTGCCCATTTTTACTATCGCCATTGTCTCCAGCGTGCCCCGCGCGCCCGCCAGTACCTGCAGCAGCGCGGCTTGACCCCAGCGACCATCGAGCGGTTCCAACTGGGCTATGCACCAGGAGGTTGGGATCACCTACTCCGTTTCCTCCGACGACACCGCATTAGCGAGCAGGAGGCACTTCAAGCGGGACTGATTCGGCAGGGCGAACACGGCTACTATGACTATCTGCGCGACCGACTGGTGTTCCCTATTCATGATGCGGCTGGGCGCGTGATTGCGTTCGGTGGGCGCACCATGGGGGACGAGGAGCCTAAATATCTCAATACGCCTGAAACACCCCTGTTCGAGAAGCGCAACACCCTCTATGGCTGGCATCTGGCGCGAGGAGCCATCCTGCGTCAGCGCAGTGCCATCGTAGTTGAGGGCTATATGGACCTGCTGATGCTACACCAGCATGGCTTCGAGCATGCGGTTGCCACGCTGGGCACGGCGTTCACGGAGCAGCATGCTGCGCGGCTTCAGCGCATGGTGGAGCGCGTTTATCTGCTTTACGACTCGGACGATGCCGGTATTCGCGCTGCGCTGCGTGCCGCTGAGGTGTTGGAGGCGGCAGGCATCCCCACCTTCATCGTGGAGCTACCCGCCGGTGAAGACCCCGACAGTCTGCTGCAGAAAGCGGGCACGGAGGCGTTGCACCAGGCGTTGGAAACGGCGCACCCTGCGCCCTTCTTTGGGCTGGAGCAGATTCTGCGCACGCACTTGGCGCAAGCGGGCGTTGAGCGCGTGGAAACGCTAGATTTGCCTGCTCGCACGCGCCTGCTGCAGGATGCCCTTCGCTTCGTGGCAGGGCTGCGCAGTGCGGTGGAGCGCACGGCGTGCTTGGAACGGTTAGCTCCGCTCAGCCCGGCGTATCTGACCAGCCCGCAGGCGGCGCTGGAAGCGTTGCAGCAGGAGGTGCGTCGCCTTCAGCGTGCCTCGCGTCGCCCTGCCCGCGTAGCAGGCTCCGAATCGCCCGCAGCTGAAATGGTCGCGCCCGCACCCAGTCTCGCTGTGCAGCTGCCTCGCGCCGTCATCGATGCCGAACGCACCTTGCTACGTGCCCTCCTTACCGCCGAAACAGCGGCGCTCGTGCTGGAGCAGCTGCCCCATCTCGAATGGAGCCTGCCCGAACATCGTGCCCTGGCGCAGGCGTTTCAGCAACTGCCCCAGCCACCCTATCGCTATCCCGAACAGGAGCTGCTTGCTACAATACCCGACGAAACGCTCCGAGCGCTGCTGACCAGCCTGCTGCTCCAGAGCGAGCCACCGCTCTCGCCTGTCATCGTAGCAGAATGCTTGACCTATCTGCGCCGTCGATGGGAGCGTGCCCGACGCCTCCAACTCATCCGCGAGCTGACACACGGCGATCAACCGTCCGATCCCGAAAAGTGGCAGGAATATTGGCGCCTGCGCGTCGAATCTTAAATAAGCCCAACACCAACACATCGAAGCAAGGGAGGACAATCGCAGCCTATGGAAACCTGGTTCGACTCAGCGGAGATGCTCCCAATCTTGGAAAAAGGGCAGCAGCAGGGTTATCTCACCATCGAGGAGCTGCTGGACTATCTGCCAGCCGATTTGGAGCCAGAGATGATAGAGAATGTATTGAACCTGTTGGAAGCGGAGAGCATTCCGCTTTTGCCCAGCAGTGAGGTCGCTGACCATGAACTCCATCAACTGATAGAGGAGGCCGATCGGGCGATTGAAGAGATCGAAAGCGGCGAGATTGACGACCCTGTGCGTTGCTGGATTCAGCAAGCCGCTCGTTTCCCGCGCCTGACGCCTGAGGAGGAGCAGACACTTGCCTATCGCATGCGGGAGGGCGATGAAGCCGCGCGTGAACGGCTCATCCAGGCGAATCTGCGTCTGGTTATCTCCGTCGCACGCCATTACACGGGGCGTGGACTGCCGCTTGCCGACCTGATCCAAGAAGGGAACATCGGCTTGATTAGAGCGGTGGAGCTGTTCCGCCCCGAAAAGGGCACCCGTTTCAGCACCTATGCCACATGGTGGATTCGCCATCAGATTGGACGCGCCTTACAGGAGCAGGCATCGGTTGTACGCCTGCCGTCGCACCTGATGAAAGCCCTACGGCGTGTGCGCCAGACAGCGGCGTTACTCCAACAAGAGCTGGGACGCAGACCAACCCTGTATGAGGTTGCTCGCCACGCTGGCATGGAAGTGGAGCAGGTCAGCAATCTGCTGAACGCAGTGGCACGCCCCATCTCGTTGGAGACCCCGGTGGGCGAAAGCGAGGAAACCACCCTGCTCGACCTCTTGCAAGAGGAGCAAGACCTCGAATTTCTGAAAGGGATCGAGTTAGAACATCTGCTGGGCGCACTGAACGAGAAGGAGCGAGAGGTCATTCGCCTCCGCTATGGACTGGGCGGCACCGATCCCCTCACGCTGGATGAGGTGGCAAAGCGCCTGCAGCTCAGTCGCGAGCGGGTGCGCCAGCTGGAAGCCAGAGCAATCAACAAGATGCGCAAAGCGGCGGGGAGCTAAGATGCCATCGGGCAAGGTGCATGATTGGGTCACGGTCGGAAGCGCGTTGGGGGCGATACCGCTGAGTGCGATGTATCTGCCACCTGAAACCCGCCCACTCGCCTGGCTGGCAATTGCCAGCTACACCTTCTCCGGCATCTGGCTCTCCAGCGATTTGGACACGCGCTCCAGTGCCTACTACCGCTGGGGACCCTTGCGCGTGCTGTGGTATCCCTATCAGAAGCTGGTGCCGCACCGCAGCTGGATCTCGCACGGGCTGGGCATTGGTCCCCTGCTGCGCGTCGCCTATCTCATCGGTGTCTTGACCCTGCTGGGTTGGCTCGTTGGATGGCTGCTGCAGCGAATCGGTATCGCGCTGCAGGTGGACGCCCAGAGCTGGCTCTTGCACGCCACCGATTGGGTGCTAACCTATCAGCGTGAGGTGGTGGCGCTCCTTGTTGGGCTGATAGCCGGCGGCGCGGTGCATTCGCTCATGGACTTTGTGCATACCCGCCTCAAAAAGGCGTTATGAGAGGAGAAGGCGATGGAATCGACAGCTTACACGACCATTCGGGAACTGCCCGCATCGGAGCGTCCGCGTGAGAAACTCGCCACTTGGGGTGCTGCAAGCCTGCGCGACCACGAGCTGCTCGCTATTCTGCTGCGCACGGGCACACGCCGACGCTCCGCATTACAGCTGGCGCAGGAGCTGCTGCAACGCTTCAACGGTTTGCGCGGTGTGTTAAATGCCACCGTGCATGAGTTAGCCAACATAAAGGGAATGGGATTGGCGAAGGCGACCCAGATTGCTGCCGCGATGGAGCTGGGACGGCGCGTCGCCATCAGCACCTTCCAAGAACGCCCCCAAATCCGTTCACCCGAAGATGTCTACAATCTGCTCTATGCGAACCTGCTCTTTGAGAAGCGCGAGCATTTCATCGCCGTGCTGTTAGACATCAAAAACCGCGTGCTGCGCACCGAGACCATCTCTATCGGCACGCTGGATAGCAGTCTGGTGCATCCACGCGAAGTGTATCGGGCTGCCATTCGGGAGGGCGCCGCCTGCTGGATTGCCGCGCACAATCATCCCAGCGGCGACCCGACGCCTAGCCCCGAAGATATCGCCATCACTCAACGCCTGCGTGATGCTGGCGCCCTGCTCGGCATCGAACTGCTGGATCACATTATCATTGGCGACGGCAGATATACCAGTTTTCGCGAACGGGGGCTGCTTTAAAGCGCGAGATGTGCTATAATAGAGGCGAGGGAAAGGAGCCATGAGAAGGGAAGCGTTTCTGATAGGTTGGCTGGCATGCACGCTTGCGCTCGCGGCTGCACAAGCGCCGCGCATCGAATTCCTGACCGACCAAGAACTGAATGACACGATTGGTACCGCCCAGAATGTGGGCGTGGTTGGACGCGATGCGACCAATCAGCGAGTGATGAAGGTCATTCGGGGCTTGATTAACCCCGATGGCGATTTAGACCATTTTCAAATCCAAATCCTACAGGCGGGAACCTACACTTTTCGTGTGGATACCCCTTTCGATTCGGTACTGGCACTTTATAACAGCAGCGGAGGCTTGATCGCCGAGAACGATGACGATGTGCCAGGGGACAATACGCGCGGTAATCGGGATACCTCCTTCACCAACGCCGACTCGGGTATTACCATCAGCCTCGCAGCAGGCACCTACTATGTGCAGGTGCGCTCTATCAGCTCATCGGGTGAACTGGCGCGATTCCGCTATACGCTGCGCATGTTCGATGGGAGTACCGCACCGGATTACGACCCCTATGAGGTGAATGGTACGAATAACACCGCCGCTACCGCCACCGATGTTGGCAACCTCGCCGATGATTTCACCCTTATTGCGAACGCCTTCCTCACCTACCGACAATCGGATAAGGATTACTATCTCATCGAGATTGGAGCGGGCAACCTCACCGTGCGCACCTTTGGAGCTACCGATACTATCCTTACGGTCTACGATTCGAGCCTTAATCCGCTCGCTACCAACGATGATGACCCTCATGACCCCTTCAATCCATTCACCTCCAAAATAAGCTTACAGAATCTGCCAGCAGGGATTTATTACATTCTGGTGGAAGGCTTTGTCTATCCGGGGGGACCTGCAGGTGGCTGGTACGATATTCTACTGACCGACTATACACCTGTGAGGCGCTATGTGTCGGGGCGTGTTAACTTCGACCGCCAAGCGATTCAGACCGTGCCACTGACCTTCGAGATTCGGGAGCCGAGCAACAACCAAGTGCGCCAGCAGCGTGTTGTCAATCCCGACTCCAACGGCAATTTCTCTTTCTACACCTACCTGATGTCCGGCACCTATCACATCGCCTGTCGTGCGCCCACCAGCCTCTGGCGTGTGATTCGCAATGTGTCGCTCGATGCCGATGTCACAGGGTTGGTGTTCAATCTGGTGAACGGCGATATTAATGGTGACAATGTGATTGATGACGCGGATCTGCTTGGGGTGCTATTCGCGTTTGGGCAGAGTGGCTCCAACCTGAGCGAGGATCTGAATGGGGATGGCACGGTGGATGACGCCGATCTGCTGACCGTGCTGTTTAATTTTGGCGCGACAGGCGACAGTTAGGTGATGCGACCGATAGCCCTTCAGTTCGGCGCGGGTCGGATTGGGCGTGGGCTTTTTGCCCAGCTTTTTACCCGTGCCGGACTGGAGGTGCTGTTTGTGGAGGCACGCCCTGAACTGGTGGCAAGCCTCCACCGTCATCGCGCCTGTTGGATTGAATGGGTAGACGGTGGACGCGAGGTCATAGCGCCTGTCGATGCCCTCCACACCAGCCAGCAGGAAGCGGTGGCGGAAGCATGTGCCCAAGCAATCCTCATCGCGACGGCGGTGGGGGTGAACGCTTTGCCCTCGGTTGCGCCTCTGTTGGCAAGTGGGCTGTGTCGGCGTGCGGAAATGGGTTGGCTGCCTTGCAACATCCTGCTCGGTGAGAACGAGCTGCATGCCGACCGACTGCTGGGTGAGGCGCTCCAGTCCGAACTGTCCGACATGTCGGACATTCTGAAAAAGGTGGGGTTGGTGCGCTGCGTGGTAGGCAGGCAGGTGGTGGCGGAGCTGCCCGGCGACCCGCCCGGCGTGCGTGCCGACCGCTATGACCGCCTGTTCATCGATGCAGATGCCATCCAAGGAGAAATGCCGTCCATCGAAGGTGTTCATGCGGTGCGACCATTTGAAGCCTACTTTTTGCGCAAGCTCTATGTGCATAACGGGCTGCACGCGCTGGTTGCCTATCTCGGCTTTCAGAAGGGCTACTCCACGATTCAGCAGGCGTTGCAGGATGGGGAGATACGCACCCTGTTCGATCAAGCCGCTGCTGCGCTGGAGCGTGCCCTGCTCAAAGCGTTCCCCTTCGACCCAGCTGAACATCACGAGGCGGTCGCTGAGATGGTGGCACGCATTCAGCATCCGGGTCTGGATGACCCTATCCCACGGGTGGCGCGCGACCCCCTGCGCAAACTGCGCCCCGAAGATCGGCTGGTGGGCGCGTACCGCCTGCTTCGTGCCCAAGGGGAAGAGAGCGAGCCGTTCCGCCGTGCCATCCTTGCCGCGTTAGATTATCGCAACCCAGCAGATGCCGAATCGAGACAGTTGCAGGAATGGGTCCAACTGCACGGGCGCGATTGGGTCCTTACAACATGGTGCCAACTCGATATGGGATAGCGGAGCGCGACAGGCTTAGACTGCGGCTTTGAGAAACCGCCGGGTGGTGACGAGGGCGGGTATCGGCTTGCCGCGAATCTCCACGGCACACGGCGTGCCCGATTTGGCAAACGCAACAGGCAAGTATGCCATGCCGATACCGCGCTCTAAGGTGGGGGAATAGACCCCACTGGTCAACTGTCCCACCGGCTGCCCCTCAATCAGCACGGGATAGCCCTCGCGCGGCACGCCGCGCTCTTGCAACATGATGCCCATCAGCTTGCGCTGCGGTCCTTCCGCCTTGATTCGCTGAATGATATCGGCACCGATATAGTCGGTGCGCTCGCTTACAAGCCAGCCCAGCCCCGCCTCGATGGGATTGGTCTGCTCGGTCAGCTCATGTCCGTAGAGGTGCAGACCGGCTTCCACGCGCAGCACATCACGCGCCCCCAGTCCGCATGGGGTTGCGCCTGCCGCTATCAGCTGTTCCCAGAGGGCTTCACCCGCCTCGGCAGGCACGATGAGTTCGAAGCCATCTTCGCCTGTGTAGCCCGTGCGCCCCGCAAAAACGGGGATGCCTTGCCATTCAAAGGTGATAGCGCCGAAGCGCGGCACTGTCTCGAAACTTGGATGCGCACACGGGCTGGAGGGGCGTGCCCCATTTTGGCTGAATAGCGTCGCAAGGCGTGCAACCGCTTGCGGACCCTGCACCGCAATCATCACCGTTTGCTCCGTCTCGTCTGTAAGTTGGGGTGCAGGGTCGAACTGTGATAGCCATCTCTGGAACCATGCGAGGTCTTTGTCGTGATTGGCGGCGTTGAACACCATCAGCCAGTGGTCGCTCACGAGCCGGTAGAGGATGATGTCGTCTTTCACGCCGCCTTGCTCGTTGGTCAGCACGGTGTAGAGCGCGCTACAGTCGGTTAGTTTACTTAGGTCGCTGGGCACAAGCCAGTGGAGCAAGCGCATGGTGGTCTCGCCTCGGAAGGTGGCGCGTCCCATGTGGCTCACATCGAAGATGCCACAGCGCGTGCGCACGGCACGCACCTCCTCCAGAATGCCCTGATATTGGATGGGCATCTCCCAGCCAGCAAACTCCACCATCCGAGCGCCGGCGCGCTGATGTGCCCGATAAAGTGCGGTGCGTTTCATCTCAATCGGCATCGAAATCGAACGGGCTGATGTAGAAGTTAGGTTGAATCGCGCCGGCGTAGAGGTCAGGCACGCCATTCCGCGTGCTGCTCCAGAAGAGCAGCAGCGACTCATCGTAGCTGCGGAAGGCGTTCAGCGGGGGTGATGCCATGCTGAACTCGATATTGGGCACCGCCCAGAGATACATCTCGTTCGTCGGTAGATCGAGGGGCACAGGCGACACATACTCCGTGACTCCGCCGGGCAGATTGCCCTCGTCAATCCAGCGAATCACCTGCACCTCGCTGCGCTCGACAACCTGACCAGTTAGTGGATCACGCGTGAGGTAGCGCACCTCCACCTCTTTGCCGAGGTCCTCGGTGGTGAAGTAGATGGTGCCGCGCAGCGGGTCGTACTCGTAGAAGCCTAACCCGCTGCTTGAGGGGTTGTTCGCAGTCAACCGCACGGTAGCGTGGTTTCGACTGAATAGAAGCAGTGGGGTATCGGACAGTAGGGGCAGCCGCCCTCGATAGGTGACGATAGGTGCGCTGAGCCGCACGCCCGGACGCAGCGTTTTGAAGTAGAAGTTGCCCGGACTGTTGGGTGCGCTGCCGCCGCGTCGGAACAGCACCCAGTGGCGATCCACCGTGGGACGATCATTGCTGCTGCAGACACCATTCAACGCCCCCCGACGCACGAGCGAGTTGCTGAGGACGCCACGCACGAGGGCATCTACATAGCGCGGGTTCAGCGTGCGCTGCAGCACACTGAACACTTGCGAATAGCCACCCACCTTGCCCGGCGCGAACGGATTCAGACGCAACAGGCGTGGGCGGTAGGTCACGGTCACGAGGTCTCGCAAGCCGGGCGCCAGATTCACGAAGCGGATGGTGCCGTTGAGCGGGTCGACCACAATCGTGCCCGCGTCGATGAGGGCATTATTGGCGCCCCGTCGGATGTAGCGGAAGGTCAGCAGCCCCGTTGCCTCATCTTCCACCGGCTCCTGCAGCTGGTTTGGATTAGCCGGATCAAGCAGGATCGATTTCCCGTTGACTTTGATGTCGATATCGGGATTGTTCGGGTCTTCGTTCCACCAGCGTCCCAGCCGTGCCCAGTCGAGATGGCGCACGCGCCACACATTGCGTCCCGCATCCTTCGCAGCGACCTCATCGATGATGCGTGGCAGCAGGCGGTCCTGAATCGCGCCGAGCAATCGCGCTGCCTGGCGGCTATCGAGCGTTTGGAGCGTGCCGTTGCGTGGATTCACAAAGTAGCGCGCCAGCAGCACCTCCGGCTCATTCTGTTCACCCACCGTGCCTGTTATCGTGACATCCGCCAGAATCACGAAGGGTGAGCCACTTTGCAAGGGGTCAAGTGCCACGCGATACACCTGCGCGGCGACGCTATCCACACTGCGGATGAGGCGTGAAAGTGGCAGCACCTGCTCGCGACGCCAGCCGCTGAAGCTATCCCCATCGGAGGGGAGGTAGAAAATCTGGTTCTTGCCGCCTGGCGCCGACACATAGAACAGCCAGTTGCCGATGCCCGGTATGCCCGTGATGTGTGGGCGCGAGCGCGGCAGCGCAGGGTCAACCGGCACTACGCTAATATTTCCTATCGGGTCACCTGTTTGCGGGTTCAGTTCTGTGTAGAACTGAACCGCATAGTTCACACCCTGCACCTGAACCTCCCCTGTCCAGAAGAGCCAGGCACGCCCATCTTGAGCAAGATACGCTACAGGCTGATGGTGGCGAATAGTGCGCTTCTCTTCATCGGTCAGGGCGCGATTCAACCCCAGCGCCTGCACAAACAGGTCGCCAGTTAGGTCGTTCGGGAACGGTCCTGCAGGTCCTTGCCACCAAGGTCCACCAATGGCTGTTGGCACCCAGCCACCGGCGACGGGGATGCCGTCCATCAGCATGCGGTTGCCGTCCCAGTTGAGCGTCGCCTTGTAGAGATAGAAGCTGTTCGGGTTGTCTGACACGCGATTGCTGCTCCACCAGAGTTGCAGCCGACCGGTCTGCGGGTCGCGGAAAGCGGCGGGAGTTAGGTTGCTGATGAGCACGTCGTTATCGCCTGGCGGCGGGTCGATTTGGATTTGCGAGCCTTGATTGATCCCACCTGTTAACCGCGTTTCGCGCACCCGCACCACGAGGCGCATCGACGGCGTGGTGATGGGGTCGTTGCTCCCCACCACGCCGGGTGTACCGTTTGCCTGAGTTAGCTGATGCACCCCGATCCACTGGGAGTAGACACCCATCGGCTGGAACGGTGGGATGGCGATGCTAATCTGGGGTAGGCGTGGCTCGAAGTCGTTCTGACCATCGCCGTTCACATCGGGGCTTTTGCCATAAGGCACGGCAGGGAGCGTCAGGCGCATGCCGGTGAAATCGCCCGGACGCGCCTTCTGCAGCACCGGATACGGCTGGTAGCCCGGTATCACCCCTGCATACAGCGTCCAGCTCGGATTGGGCTGCCAGTAGGGGTTCGCATGGAGACGCAGGGGATCGTTGCGACTCCAGAATCGTGGATCGAGCGTGCTGACCACCGTCGTCCACGCTGGTATCCCCACAAAGCGGCTCACCATATCAGAGTGGAGCATAATAGTGTCCGCAGCCGAGCCAAACGCTTTGCCCAGATAGAGCGGATAGAGGTTCACATTCCCCTCGTTGCGCACGCGGAAGGGCTTCCAATACGGTTCGAAAATCCAGTTGTCGGGGCGGAAGCTGGAGGCGGGCGCACCAGGCAAAATCACACCGAAGTTGAAGCCGAACCCGCCGGGCAGCGAGCCGAGGTCGACGGTCTGCTCTTCTATCAAGAATCGCGGATCCTCTGCCACCTTAATCGCCGCCGTAATCTCGCGATACGCCTCCATCGGGGTTTTGTTCACCTTTCCTGAGATGGCGTTCTCCCACCCATCGAATCGCCCGTTGCCGTTCGAGTCGACATAGATAAAGGTACGCGAGGCATAGCCGTTATTGTTAGCAGGTTGATAGCGTGGCACATCGACTCGCACCATGACAGGTTCGAGGTTAGGAGTAAGGCGCGCGGCGTTTCGGCGCAGGTCGTTGCCGCCCTGATGGAGAATACGCATGCGTCGCGCCCCGATATCGGGATAGTCGGGGCTGCGGTTAGGCACAGTGGGCGGCACCTCCCACGGTAGCGGCTTAATGACCGCGGCGGCACCACCTTGCCAGCGCAGGTCGTCCGTCCACGCGCGAATGTTGAGTGTAATCGGCAGGGGTGGGTTCGTGGGGTCTGTTGGGCGTCGGTCGGCAACACCAAATTGGCCGTCGATCACGGTGCCGTGTTTGGCGACCCCACCGAAGGCAAAGTCCACCAGCACGGACGCTCCGCCGTTGCCGTTCACCGTGTTGGCTGCGGTGCCGCCATCGCCCACGCGCCCAATCCCTTCGAGTTTCAGCGGGTTCGCTATGCCGAATTTCCAGCCTTCACCCGGTTCGTTACCGCCTCCCGGACGGTCTGTCGGCAATGTCGAGAGGTCCAAATCGGAGGTGAAGCTGATGCCGGGCACGCGCAGCTGCAGCTCGTACTCTGTTCCGGGCGACCAAAAGTTGTTCCCCGACGGCTGCACGGTGATACTATGCACCGCAATATAGGTGCGCTCAGGGTTGGGAGGCGCGTTGGTCTTGCGCGGCGACAGAGCATAATGCACACGCGTCACGCCTGGACCAACCACTTGCACCGCCAGCTGGTCGGCACGGGTTTCCCTGCCACTCAGTTCAAAGTCCCACACAATCACATAGAAGGTCTGACCCCACTCTAACGCTTTGGGCCATTCGGGCGTTACCTCGTTGGGCTTCTTCCGCCCTGCCAACACCTCGTCCGCTTCTTGTTTGTTGAGCGTGACGGTCACTTTGGTCTGGCTGAAATCACCTCGGTCGCGTCGGGATTCGGGACCGGTTTGTTCGATAATGTCACCTATGTCGGGTAGCAGCTCGCGCAGCTGGGAGCCGGTCAGCCCTCTCTGGTTGAAGGCATAGACCACGCCCGCATCATCAGCGATATAGAGCCAGTCATCCAGCACGGCAGGCGAGGCGAAAAGTGTGTCGGCATAGAGTTGCCAGCCTTCGAAGAGCCAGCCGTAGCGGCTGTTGCAGGTAGCGGTGGCGTGCAGAGCTACTATCTCGCCCGCGTTTGTGCCCACCACAATCGCTGGTTTCGCTCCAAAATCGTTCCCCTCCGGATTCGTGTCATTTACATTAGTGAACACGGGCGAACTGAAAATGGCGCCGCTAAGCCGCTCGCTGAAGTTGGTAGGAGGTGTGGAGGGGTTATCGTCACAATCCCGCTGAAGCGGGGTGCCATCATCAGCGTTATAAGCCAGAATGCGCCCCAAGCTGCTGCCCACAAAGACGGCATTTACTGGCGGGGTATCAGGATTATTGTCATAATCGAGACCCTGCACCACCAGCGGTGAGCTGTAGTTGAACGAGAGGATAGCGGTGCGCTGGGCGGGCTGGCTCCACACAAGGCGGCCATTGCTGGCATTAATCGCATAGGTGAGTCCGCCGTCGATGCCTCCTGTATTGACGAACACCTTGCCAAGTGCGACGGCGGGTGTGGCAGTAATCGGTTCGATGGGGTCTTGATTCAGCGGTGGATACGCCCACTTGAGCCGTCGGCTATCATCGGTGGTGGTGAGATCCAGGGCATAGAGCCGCCCATAGAACCCTCCTTCAGTGCTGCCGATAAAGACGGTGTTATCGCCATCATAGGCGGGCGCACCCACAAACGATGCCCCCGGAAGCCGATACTCCCATCGAAGCCATGTTCTGGCATCGTCGGGGTCCAGGTCGGTCTTGATAGCGTAGACCGAGCCGCCCGGATTGCCGATGATGACCAGATTCTGTCGTTCCAAAATCAGTGGCGAAGCGTAGCTAAAGGGTGCCGAGGTGGTCGGCTTGATGCGCCAGTAGAGCTTCGTCTCGCCTGGATTGGTGCCGTTTTGACCGTCGCCCAGCGCGTCGAGGCAGTAGATGAAGCCATCCTCGGCACCGAACACCAACACGAATCGCCTGTCAATAGTGTTGCCATCACGCACCCGAACCAGTCCGACCGCTGGGGTGGAGAAGACCGATTCTGCCTGCAGGTCGGCGGGCACCAGTTTGATGGCATCGGCGACCACGAATCGTGCGCCCGCCTCTGCATCCTCGGGCGAGTAGTTGCTTACATAAATCTCGTAGGTTTGCCCTCTGGTGAAGGCAAAGGGAGACTCGCGCAGTCGCACCCAGCGACCGCCTTCGGTCTGATTCACAATAACGGTGTGATTGCCCCGATCATCTTCTACGGTGTAGCGGGCACGGCGCGCATGCTGATTGCTGCTGGGAAACCATACATACACATGATAATCTCCACTCTGGCTGACTTGCATGCGCCAGACGGCACGCCGGGCTTCGAAGGGATTGTTGGTCGGTGGCGTGCGGTGATAGGCACCATTATAGCTATCTGCCAAATCGGTGCGCCGCTCCCATCCGTTCGCCACAAAATCGGGGCTGTCATCATCCACAATCACCGTGCCCGCTTGATTAGGGTCGGGGCGCACCCGATATTGCCAGCGCACGCGCACATCGAGCGTATCGTCGTTGTGGACATGCTCCAAGCAGGTGATGGTGCCATTGGCGTTGGCGACGAACACCAGATGGCGGTTGCTGTCCAGCGGGCTGCGAATGACGATGGGCGATGCCTGAATCATCCCGTAGTCGGGCACGATGCGCACCGCATCCGCCACCACGATGGGGTTATCCAAATCGGCATCGGGTCCGCTTGGATCGATGCTGTTATCCAGCGTGATGCGGAGAGTGCCGCTCCCGCGTATCACAAAGCTGCGCTCACCCAGCTGTTGCCAGCCTCCGCCGTTTTGGTTCAGGAAGATATCGTGTACCCCTTCGCTGTCCACGATGCGATAGCGGGCGCGCTGCAGGTGCGGCGCCACCTGACCACCTACGCGTGTGCCGACCGATGGCACATGCACGAACACTTTGTAAAAGCCCATGGGGAGATCAACTTCCCAACTAAAGAACGCGTTGGGTCTGCCGCGCACGCCAAAAGCGTAACGATAGGGTTCAGTGGTCTGTGGGTTTTCCTGCCATGCATCGCGCACCGCATCCGCATCGTCGGGCACAATCCAGGTGCCTGTCCAGCTCACTCGCGTGACGGGGTCGCCATCGGGATCGTCGTTATCCACAATCTTGGGTGGGCGGAGCTGGGGCTGGCGCGTCTCCCCCGGAAAAGGCAAGAAGGGGTAGGTCCAGCCCAGCAACATTTTGACCGCGCTTTGCCGTGAGTTCTCGGTGACGCCTGTGCGCTGATTGTTGCCCCGATGGGTCGCCCAACCATCTGCTCCTATTACAATCTGGGCGAACCGTATCGTCACCAAGCTTACCAGTGCCACCACCAATCCAACGAATCGTACCGTTTTCATATTGTTCTCCCATCCTTCCCCGCTTTAGAGTCCTCGATCGGCGGAGCTGGGCTTGCGCAGTGGCGAGGAGCCTGACATGGTGGGTCGGTCCGCCGTGCTCCAGAGAATCGAGCTATAGCCGAAGCCCAGCAGCGTGCCATCGGTTGGGTCATTATCATTTGGATTGAAATTGCTTGCTTTGAGTTCCAGCACCTCGCCTGGGAAGTCGATGAGATGTTCCTGACCTTGATCATCGACCACGACGGTGCTGCCGTTGTAGCCGTTGACAATCAGCACATTGCCGTTGAAGAGATATCGGGCTTGGCGTGGCTTGAACAAGATGGGTTGGCGGGGTGGGCTATCGGGATTGCCATCTACGGTTTGGAGGCGCTTCCTATCCAGCTGTCGCCGCACGCCCAGGCTGTACGCCTCGTTGGTGAACATCCAGGTGACGGGCAGTGTGTCGCCGATGGCGCCCGTGAGCGGCACCTGCAGCTCGTAGATGCCCGTGCTGGTGGTCACCAACAGGAAAAGCCCGCGCCGATTGCTATCCGCAAGGCTGCGTTTGGCGGTGTCGAGGGCGACGGGCGCCAAGATGGGCACGACCGTGCCATCAGGCAGTCTCATCTTGCGGATGTAGAGCGTTCTATCCACTACCCGCCCGTTTTCATTGACCGCCACCTGCAGGATAATCATGCCCGCTTCGGGTGTAGAGGGCTCGATGGCAGGGTTATCACCCCGCACGACCACATTCTGCACCAGCGTGGCGAAGCCGATGCGTGTCTGGCGACCATCCCAGTACTCGAATCGTTGCGTACCCACATAGCGATAGCCTTGCCCCTCTTTGACCGTGGGCGTCATCCAGTAGAGGACGCCCGTCATCGGGAGCTGTAGCTGGGGGTGCCACACCGGCTCGCCCACCGCAAAGGTGCGCGGATCTACTACGAAGCGATCAACGATATCGACCACCCGATTGTTGCCCGCGTCGGCAATCGTGTAGTGGATCCAATACTCCCAGCCCGTCTGGCTTCGAACGGCATAGGGGTTGCGTGCATCGGGTACAAACTCGGTCCAGACGGTGACATCGGTGGGATTGCGCAGGGTGGTGGGCATGCCGCTGACATAGTTGGAGCCAAGCAGCCCCCGCTGCTCCGCGTTGGGGTCGCGCAGATTAATCACATCGTTCACGCGCCCTTCGGCATCCCGTATCGGCACCAGGTCGGGCAGGAAGCCCGTGATGGTGCGCACCTCCTCGCCTGCTCGGTCTAAAATCGCGATTCGGTTGCGCTCTGGCTCCACAATCAGCAGCTGATTCTCGCCATAGCGGTAGACACGGGCGTTGGGCGTAAGCGGATATTTGGCGAAAGAGGGCACAAAGACACCGGTGGCGAACTCCAGCTGCGTGTTCTCGCTGCCCCAGACTACTTGCCCCGCCAGATCGACCTCCAGCAGTCGCCCCTCATCGGCGATGAGCGTCGTCTGGCGATTGTAGACATGGATGCCGTCGCCCGTACTAATCAGCAGCAGCCCTTCGCCTGCGGCAACGGGAGAAATCTCGCCTTCAAACGGCAGGCTCTGTGCAAAGCGAGTGAAGAACTCGCGCAGAAACGCGAACGGATTACGCGTAATGTCGACATCGTTCACCAAGTCATCGACAAAGGGCCAGCGAATAACCGAGCCGTAGCCGAGATTCGGGAAGGGGATCGTGCCTGCCTGCGCGCCGCGTGCCGCAATATCGGGCTGATAGCGGTGCGGCTCCGTTGTCAGCCCCAGGATCCCGCTGATAATACGGCGCTCGCCAAAGTTGGGTGGCAGCCCCACTTTGACAGGCATGTAAAGAATATCACCTGCGATAACCGGCGGTCCCTGTGTCTCCTGCCCCAGCAGCACAGCGTACCAGAGCAGGTTGTTCCATTTGCCTGTGTAAAGCTTTTCGTTCGGACTGGCAGGATTGCGGTCGGGATCGATTAAGCCAGTAAAGCTCCCGATGGACACCACAACAGGTTGCGAAATGCTCGGCGCACTCAACAGATCCAGCGTACCACCTGACAGCGCCTGCTTAAAGCCGCTCAGCCGTATCTGACCCGACTGATAGTCCGCATTGATAAGCGGGTCGGGCTGCTGGGGGTTAAAGGTGAGGCTCGTCTGGGCGTTCATTGAGTTTGGCACCGAGTCGGCGCGATTGGGTCCAGAGCGGGCATAGTCGCGCTGGGTGATACTGATGGACAATTCGCTGTTGAGAGGGGAGCCTAAATCGATCTGGAAATATTCGGGATCGGCATCGAACGCCAGCACCACCAAATAGGGGATGGTAATAAAGCCACCCAGGCGCACCCTGCCTTTGCCCAGCGCGTACACGACACCGTTCGTATAAACGGGCGACTCCGTGAAGGTGAAGTTCAACCCTCTGCGGAACGGATAATCGAAATTGCGGCTCTCCAAAAACAGGTAGTCGAAGTTCAGGATGGGTGCGAGAAATCGCGACAAATCGGAATTCGGTTCCCACCAGCTCAACGCGGGTGGCACGGGCGTTGGGTTGGGCTGACCGGGCACAGGCTGCCTGTAGCCGCCATGCGACTGCCAGCGCCATAGCAGAATCGAGCCACCGCCACGCCCACCTGTCGAAGTCCACTGCTCCAGCACCGCAATCAGGTTGCCGTTGGCGACATTCGGCTCGTCGCTCTCTGTGCCTGTGGTGATATAGAGAATGCCGTTGGAGCCGAGCGTGAAACCTTTCAGCTGATTGGGAGGCTGCAACGCGCCGGTGGTGGACATTGCGGGCAAGTTCAGAAAGCTGCGCATCATCGTGCCGACATTTGTTGAGGTTGCCCAGTCGATGTAGTAGTCGATGTAGTATTGATTTTGGAGGTTGACGCCAGCAAAATAGACGCGCCCTGCTTGCCCAAAGTTGAACTGACATAGGTTCGTGATTTCACTTATGATGCCTGTGGTCGTGTTGACTTCATAAACTCGTGGACGCAGTGGGCTGTTGGGTTCATCGGGGTTGTAGATTCGTGCCTGCCCGGTGATGCGGCAGTGCAGATAGCCGTTCGGCACATTGTTGGTGAGTTGAGGGATAAGTTGCTCGCCTTTTGCGCCCAGCCAGAACGCTTGCACGCCATCCATCATTTGGGTGCCCTGCCCGCTGATGTCGCGTCGCGTGCCGAAATAGACCATCAGGTCGCTGCCGCCGCCCTGGGCGCGATTTGGCACATAGCCCGCCACCGGGGGCAGCAGCCACTCGCCCACACTGGTGCGGCGCGGTTGATACCACTGTGGATCCAGCACATTCTGCTGATCCGTCACGATGTAGCGTGGATTTGTGCCATCGCCCATGTCGAGCGCGTAGAAGCCTGCCGTGGGGCGCGTCGTGTTCGTGAGCGTCACGGGCACAATGAGAATGTTCTCGATGGCAATCGGTGCAGGGATGGGATGGTTCGACAAAACTGGAGCGCCGGCGGAGACGGGTGGCGAGACGCTCCATACCTGCTGCCCCGCTCCCAAAATCGCGCCGGTAGCAGGGTCGCGCGGCAGCAGCCAGTAGCCCCTCACATCTGTACCTGTCGACACCACCACCTGTGTGCCCTTCGGCGTCTCCACAATCACAGGGGACGAGAGATTATTGCCGCCGATAGTGACCTCCCACACCTTGTCGAAGGTTTCCCCCTCTTCCAGATCGCGGATACCGTCATCGGTACGCCCGTCACTGTCCAGGTCACGCATTGGGTAGGCATCATAACAGATGAGCTTGCCACCTGCGCTGATCAACACCAGCCCACTGTACATGATGGCGGCGCCGTTTTGGCGGGTAAAAGTGAGATTGTTATCTTTCCATGCGATGCCGAGGGGTGCGCCGAAGCGTTCGGGCACGGCGTTCGAACGGCGCATGCTGAACGACTCCACCGTGCTGGCGCTTGCCCATCGGATGAGGTTATAGGCGAATTTGAGTTCGAGCGCGGGCACGGCTTCCAAGCGATAGGTACGGGCGCGGTCGGGCGGTGTGCCGCCAGAGCGCACCATCGGGGCGTTAATGGCGGCGGCGATGCCTGCTGCGCTAACCACGATGCGCCCCGCGCCGTAGTGCCCTGCCACAATCACCAGCTGCGAGGCATTCACTCCCGCAACAGGCTGCAGCTGCGGCTCCTGTACCGTCACGATACCGCCGCCAAAGCCGCGCCCACGCGCGCCCAGTCGCGCCACATCCTGCGGCGTAAGCGTGTAGTAGCCATGCAGCAGCGGATGGTTCAGATTCACGAAATTGAGTGCGCCCGTACCTGTACCAAACTGCAGGCGTGGGAAGAACAGTTCCCCTGTGCTGCCAGCTATTGGCAGGTCAATCCAAAGTACCCCACCTCCATCCACGAAGCGGCGCAGCTTCTCCCGCATCTCGATGGTCATGCCTGCCAGATTGGTGCGGCTAAGCAGCAAAATGCGATACTGGGCAAGCTGGCTATCGCTTATCCGGCTTAGATCGACCAGCCAGTAGCTGGCTTGGTCACGACCCGTGCCTGCCGGCGCAAGCGGGTTCTGGAACGAAAGCCCAGTGGGTTTGAGGTCGCTGCGCATATCGAGCGCGTAGAAGGTGTAGACATCGCGCACCGCCGTGTCGTTCGCCCCGAAAGTGATAACTCCAGCATAGACGGGCGCGAAGCGTGGCTCATAGCTGCGTCCATCCGCCAGCGCAGCAAGCGTCAGCATGCTTAGCACCAACGCCATCAGCAGCCCACTCATCACTCTGACCAGTCCGACAGGTCTGACAAGTCTGATATTTCTCATAGTGAATCCCACCTTATGGTTTCGCATCGCCCTCGTAAATCGGCTTCGGGCAGACGGGCAGCTTCGGAATGGCGGGCAAAATGCGCCCCGGATGCTGACCCGATGGGTCTTGTGTCGCATCGTATGCCACCCGAATGGGAACACCGTTCACTCTTGGATCGCGCAAAATGGGGTCATAGCGCATAAAGAGATTCACGGCGTAGCGTCCACGCCCAGAAGGCGTGTCATGGAAAAACTCTTGATGCTGGTCTGGGATAGTAAGCCCCGAGTTGCCATATTCGACAGGGATCCAGCCCCACTTGCGTAGCCATTCGGTCTGGTCGCTTAGGGAAGCAGTGAAGTTCTCGGCAATGGCGCCCACGAGGGTGATTTTGACATCAAGCGGCTCGCCATAGAAGGGGAATTCGGGTGAAGCCACCCCTGCAGGACGCCTACCGTTGTTCGCTTGAGCATTCGCGCGCGTGTCGCGCGGGTCGGTGTTGAACCAGTAGCCCGGAATCACGAAGAAGCAGCCCTCCTGCGCAAAAAGCACCGCCTCGATGCGGATGTCAAGCGGTTGCACCGCCGCCGCGCTCACAAGATAGGGCTTGTTGTCGGTCGGCAGGCGGAAGCCGTCCAGCGGATTGACTAACGGCTGAAGCTGCAGCTGGAGCAGGTTTTCCACGCCCGGCGTGGCATCCAGAATATAAGTAGACCCAGCAGGGGAGGGGACAAGCGTAAAGGCTATCTTCTCATAATTGGGATAGACCTGCAGCGTGGTGCGTCCCAGCGGATACATATATCGGACAGGGAAGTCCGGCAGGTTGAAGTAATACAGCGGGTTCACGCTAAAGGACGGGTTCACCAGCAGGTTAATGAAAGAGCCGGGACCGCGTGTAGCGTGGCGCAGGTAAAGCTTCAGCCCGCCAAAATTACCCGTGTAATCTTGCGGATCGGTGCCGAAGCTGAACTGAAGTTGCATCGGGCGGTTCGGCAGCACTTCGAAGTAGAAGGGAACCTCTGGGTTGGCAGGGTCGCCGTGCGCCACCGATGGGCTTTGCCATGTACGGCGCACAAACTGCGTAGTATTCACACACACATAGTCTTTGGCGATAATCGCCAAGGCGGAACGCGCGTCACCCTTCACCAAGTTGCCCTCGATATAAGCCGTGCCGTTCGTGACGATAGTGATTTGGCGTCCCGATGGGATTCTGCCCCGCACCCGCACATTGCCCTCCGCATAAATCACGCCGTTGAATGGCACGCGCAGTGCCCGCCGCTCCTGCTCGCTGCGACCAGGCGCTTCAATCAGTTCGTTCGTCAGGAAGTTATTGTTCGGGTTGCTGGGTTCGATAAAGATAAATCGCAGTGTCTTGCGGTTGGTGGGCGTGCCGGTGTAGGGGTCAAACCACACATCGTTGGGCACGCTTTGGTTGCGCGTGATGCGGAAGCCTTGCTCAATGATTTGGTTGCCGTTGCGAATCTCATACAGTTCAATATAGACCCCTGGCGGCTCGTAGAAAGGTCCGTTCCAGTAGCGGGAGTTGCCCGGTTTGAGCCAGTCGCTGCGCAGGCTGTAGCCGCCTATAAAGCTGCGGCTCTCCCGCTGGATGTCCTGAGCATTATTGATATAGATGCCGCGTCCGTAGCCATACAGACCGGTGTTGTACCAGCTACCGTTCGGTCGCTGGCGCCAGATGCCCGATTCGCGCGTGAGCGAGATGTAGCGCGGCTGCCCCGTAGCGGGGTCCACCGTGTCCATGCGCGGCGGTTCCAGATAGGCAATCGAGCGGGGATAGCCGTCGATAGCGGTGGTGGGCTTGCCATCCCGATAGAGACCGCCCACGGTGATGAAATTGGGATCGCGACTGGGCAGCACAGGGATCTGTCCATCAGGGGTGACGATGGTCACAACGGTGTTATCGTTGTGAATAATTTCACCCGCCACATAGAGCCGCTCGCCCCTGTCGGGGTTCAGCGCAATTTGCACATTGCCGCTCCAGCGCAGGTTGCCATTTACATAGATGGGCGCGAAGCCTATCTCGCGGCGGGTCGGGTCAGAGCTGTTCGGGTCGCTTTCTGGGTTCCCCAGAATGAGTCGATAGGGCACGCCCAGCCCGATGTCCTCGGCACCGAACTCCATCAGCGTTGCCCGCTGGTCGCGATTCATCACGAAGCGCAGGTAGTCGATGGTGCCAATCTGCAAGTAGGCGACCTTCTCGCGTCGGCGGGTGATGTCCGCGCCGCCCAGTGTGGTGGGATCGTTAGGGTCGACCAGTCCCGGACGCCCGACCGATTCGATTTTGATGACAGGCTGGCGGTGGATGGGACCCGACGGCTGGTAGCTGACCCGAATCAACGCGCGCCCTTTGGTGAAGTTGATGCGGGTAAAGCCCCCTGTGCCGTCGGCAGGGTTGTAGGGCTTCAGCCAGAAATAGTCGGGATCGTTGGTGTTGGTGATGTTATCGGGTGTGGGTCGCCAGTCCGCGCCCTCTTCGCTATTGACCAGCTGCTCGACGGCGTAGCGGATGCCCGCCTCGGCGAAGTAGTCCGCGCTTAAACCTTCGCGTGCCTGCTGCACATTCAGCAAGTTGCGGGCAATTGTCACGATGAACACGCCCCCCAGCACCAGTAGCACGAAGGTGACCAGGAGTGCAATCACCAATGTCTGCCCTCGTTCACCATGCCCGCTCATCTTGCTTCTCATGTGCATCTCGCCTCCTATTGCCCGCGCAGCTGCACGATATTGGGTAGCTCAACGCGGGTGTTCAGCGCGTAGTTCACTGGTCGCTCCGCACCGTAGAACTTCATCCCCACCTGCAGCTGCATCACGCGCCGCGTCTCATAATCTACCACCGCCGAATCGCTGGGCAAGTTGAACTGATAATAAAAGGTGATTATCACATTGTTTTGACCGGGTGGCAGCGGGTTGTTCGGGTCGGAATAGAACTCGATATAGCCGCGAAGAAGCGACGGCTCGAAGCCGAAATGGCGCAGAACCTCCTCTTGGGGAACCGCGTCGCGATAGAGTATGCGGTACTGATTGGGTCCCACATCGCGGGTGGCGCTGGCGACGCGCTGGTAGCGGATGGGGTTGCCGTAGTTGGGTCCGGGGCGCTGGTCGGGACCAATCACCACTTCTGAGCCTGCCACGATGGAGGCGTTCGGGAACGCCAGATGGTTCCGCAGCGGGTTATCGATTTGACCATCGTTATCCAGATCAATCAGGCTGATGTAGCGCCTCACATTGTTGATGTTGTTGGGATCGAGCCGATATTGGTAATTGAAGCGTCCGTTGATAGTGTTGGGGTTCGGGTTCGGGTCGGTGGCGGGCGTTTCGAACGCGCCTGTGCTAAAGGTCAGACCCGACTGCGGATAGCCGCCCATCCACCACGGGATAGCGAATTCGAGCTGCCCCGCCTCCTCGTTGAGGTAGAAGGCGAGCATTTCGGCTTCATCTGGGTCGCGCAAGATGAGCCAGTTGGTGCTGGGAATCCCGTTCAATAGCGCCTGACGGAACAGGGTGAGATTGCTCACCCGCTCATTAATCTCGCGCCGTCTCACAGGGTCATAAAGATAATAGCAGAGATACCAGTGATTGACACTGCTATCATAGAGCGTGTAGAAGTAGCGCAAGGGCTGGTTGCGTTGGAGGGCGTCGGGCGTGCTGCGAAAGACAAACAGGCGGAACACATCGGGATTCAGCGTCCACAAGCCGTGTGGGAACTTAATCTGGATGGGCACAATCGCTCCCATCTCATCGCTCAGGGTCTGGGTTTCGATGGGGGAACCTGACTGGTTCACAATCTGCGCCGGCTTGAACTGAAGCAGTGGCACCACCTGCGGATTGCCGCTGGAGTCAAAAGTGAGGTTGATGAGATCCACCTGCCCGACGGGTCCGATGGGTTTGGCGACCTTGCGCCACCCTCGCCAGTGCCGCCCGTAGAAAAAGTTCGCGTCATAGAAATCTTCGATTCTATCGAACAGCTCGGGGTTCAGCTGCCAGCTTCCGTTCTGGTCTTTGACATAGAGTCGGAACTCGGCGCGATAGAGTACCGCCAAATTCTCCTGGTCGGTGGCAGCGGTCATCGGCGTCTCTTCGGGATTGAAATAGGGCTTGTCTGGGACGCCGTCGTTATTGCTATCGGTGTTATCTTGTAGCCCGATGAAGTAGCGCACGATGGTGCGTCCGGGTGAAAGTGGCATGGCTAACTCGGCATCGGGTTCCCCGCGTGAACCGATGGGAATCTCGGAGGTGGGGTCGTTCGATTCTTGGGCAGGGTCGCCATAGGCAGGCGGCACCAGGTCGATAATCGCGTAGCGCATCGGCACGGCAACGGGGTTATTGTTGCCATCCCTCACCCAGATGTTGACCGTGCGATTGCTGGTATCGAACACATAGGCGGCGCGCTTGAGGTCGTTCTGAATCTGTTCGAGGGCGAGGCGCACGGTGGTTTGGGCTTGCGATTGCACCTGCCCCTGGCGCGTGTAGCGAAAGCCCTGCACCAGCGGCACCAGCAGCAGCCCCAGCAGGATGGCGGTGATAGCAATCACCACCAGCAACTCCACCAGTGTGAAGCCCCCACCCTGCTTTATCCCGTCTATACGCCCTGCCATAGCCGCTTCATCCCTCTTTTGACCGTTCGTTCGATATCGTAGGTTCCGCTTCCCATCTCTTAGTCTTTACGGGTAAGCAGCGCGTCGAAATCGATCTTGACCTTGCGTCCGTCGGGTTCGTAGTAGAGGCGCACCTTGAGCGAGAGTCCCTGTACCCCGCGAATGGCAACACCTGTTACCTCAGGGGCCCAACGCACTGCGTTGGGATGCAGTTCTTTCAAATCAGCGTAGACGAAACCAGTGCTATCGGCTACCTCGGAGATGCGCAGCACACCATTCACGCCGCGCCGTGGGCGCGAGTCGCCTTCAGCAATATACCAATACTCACGCAATAGCACCGTTTTACCCGCCTCACTGCGGTTAAAATAGAGCTTCGTAACCGGCTGGTTGTCGAACGCAGCCTCGATGTCATACCAGCAGGCATCGGCGGGCATGCCCTCCCGCACGGGGCTGATGTAGTAGCGATGAGCGGCTTTCTGTACGGCGAGCGCCCAGTTCTCATGGGCTTTATAGAGAATACGCAACTTGCGACCACGCAGATTAGGGTTATCCAGTTGAAGCGTGCCCAGCGTGTAGTCCACGCTGAATGCCCCCAGCGCCAGCGTGCTGCTATTGAGCAGGGCACCTTTCTGAATATAAGCGACCTGCCCTGTGAGCATATCAATTATCACGATATCGGGCTGGTCCCGCTCGGCGATGTTCGGTAGCCCCAGCCCTTTATAGGTGGTCTGGTCATCCAGTAGGTCGCCGTACTGCTTAATGTCGCTAAACGCAAGGCGGATACGCCCCGTAGAAGGCACGGTATGCTCCTCGCGCAGGATAAACCAGTCATGTACATTGTAGTCCACATTCGCCACAAGGGGTCGCTGCCCGCGCCAGTAGCGCTCATAGTAGCCGTGACCCGCTGGGTTGAACGCCAGCAGCCCCAGCAGCTGGTTGACCACCTTGTATTGATAGGGATAATCGGGATCCCAACTTGCGTTCGGATTTAGCCGCTCAAAGAGGCGCGCTGCCGAATCGGAATCGGGCACAAGCCCCTGAAAGCCTCGCTCACTATTTACAGGCGGATAAGTGCTGGGGTCCTGACCGGGCACTGGCAGGGTCAGATCAACCCACACAGGAAGTGGGCGTTGCGGGTCGGTGGGCAGCAGCACAATCACCGTCGACACCTGCCGAATGTCCTCATGGTCGCCGTGTAGCACTCGATAAGAGTAGTCGATTTTATAAGCAATACGGCGATAGCGCAGGGGGCGCAGCAGCACCTTGCCCCGCTCGTAGTCGATGCCATACTCATAGGGTTGCAGATTCCAGCGGTACTCCCAGTCGGAGTCCATTTCGAATCGGCGCATTGGATTGCCGTATACCAGCAGATAGCCGCTTTCGATGGGGTCCCACTCCGGTCCACCGCTGATGGGGGGCACAGCAATGGGGGCGAAGGTGGTCTGATAAAGGATACCTTCTGTGAGATTGTAGCGAGAGCCGATATAGGGTGCTGGGGCACCCAGGTTCACGCGTTCGCCGATTATGCGCCGGATGCGGTTGACGCCGCGGGCATACTCTTCAGACACACCTGGAGGCAGATTCGGCTGCACGCCCATATCATCGGGCGAGGTGGTCGGGTCAATGACCAACACCGTCTGCCCGTTGATCACCTCATATTTGACGGGCGCAATCATATAGGGCAGGTTGTCCTGCCTGCCCTTGAGCCGTTCCAGCTCCTGCTGCGCCAGGCGCGTGGCTGCCTCGCTCTGTCCAGAGCGCTTCAACGCCAAGAAGCCGCTCGGATAGAGCCGAATGAACGCCAGTATCGCAATCGCCAGCACCAAAACAGCAACCAGCACCTCGACAAGCGAGGCGCCGCGCTGCCATGTCGCTCTCCCTGCCATCATCGGTTCTCGCTCACCTCATCCCAGACAACGGTGATAAAGCTGCCAGAACGCCGCGCTATGGACGCATATGATAGGGAAACCGGGACATCTCGACCGAGTCCACAGGTTTCACCGAGTTGTTCAAGAAGAGCACGAGGTCGTTCTTGGCACGCTCCGGCTGATTACCACGATATGATCGATGATAAGTGCACCATGTGACGACCGTTGTCGGATCGGGGCGACGATAACCGAGCTGGCGGGGGTTGTCGGATGCCTTAGGATGAGGATGGTTATCTCCAGTGGTATCAGGTGGATCGAAATAACCGTCCCCGTAGTTTGTTAAGCCTCCATTGCGCCGATTCTCCTCCTGATTGAGATTGCGGTTAGACCAGAAAAGCGTGTAGCGCAGTTCATATATGTTGCCGGGAAGCCTGCCGATATCGTAGCTGTCGTATCGATAAAAGCACACCGTGCCATTGCGTGAATTTGTAGGATCAAGTCGTACCAACTGCCCCGCCAGGGCGTGTCCCACAGGGTAAACGGCAGCGGTGATGACCCGTTTATCATCCACAGGATTATTCGGGCAGTGAAAAATCTCGTCATTTTTAATGTAGTTGCCAAGTGGTTTGGGTGCAGCGTTAAAGGGCATGACATTATCTGGTGCGACATTGCAATTGTTCAGAATCAGGTTGCCATTCATATATCGCGCATAGGCGCCCAGCACGGGGGGATAGGCGTTGAAGTCCTGTTTATAGGTTTCGAGAGCGACGAAAATTTGGCTGAGGTTCGAAGTGCAGCGGCTGCGGCGCGCATTCTCGCGCACCGTGCCTGCCACCGGAAAGATAATCGCCGCCAGGATGGCGATTATCGCAATCACCGTCAACAGCTCCACCAGCGTAAACCCTTTTTTCATGGTCTTAGACCCCTGTTGCCCTGTATGGTTCGACTGGGGTATACCCGTTTCGGGTTCCCCAGCCTCTTATTATGACACATCGCCGCCCTTTCCTGCTCCCCTGTTGGGCTATTCGGCGTTTTAGACAGCGCAGTGAGTCAGAGGGTTCCCGATGGGTATCCTTTCGGATTGTGGAGCGGAATGCACTGAGTGAGTGGATTAAAGCCTATGCGCGTGCGCTGGGCTTCGATTTGGTGGGGATTGCCCCCGCGGTGCGCCCACCCCACGCCGAGCATCTGCTTTGGTGGCTGCAGCAGGGCTACGCCGGTGAAATGGACTACATGGAGCGCACCGCCGAGCAGCGCATCGATCCCCAATCGCTCTTGCCCAACGCCCGCAGTGCAATCGTGGTGGGGCTAAACTATGCGCCTGCTGAACTGCCCGACACCGACTACCGAATCGCTCGCTACGCATTAGGGGAGGACTATCATCGTGTTATCCGCGAGAAGCTGGAGACGCTGCTGAGCGCGATTCGGGCATTGCTACCTGAGTGTGAGGGGCGCGTCTGCGTCGATTCGGCGCCCGTGCTGGAGCGCGATTTGGCGTGGTTGGCGGGACTGGGCTGGTACGGCAAAAACACCTGCCTGATTAACACCCAGCGTGGCTCCTACTTTTTTATCGGCGTGCTATTGCTCACGGTGGAGTTGGCGTATGACCATCCGGCGTTTGGGGGGTGTGGTCGCTGCCGACGCTGCTTGGACGCCTGCCCGACGGGGGCACTTCGGGAGCCTTATGTGCTGGACGCGCGTCGCTGCATCAGCTATCTCACGATTGAGCTAAAGGGTGCCATTCCCGAAGCGCTGCGCGAGCCGATGGGCGACTGGCTTTTTGGGTGCGACATCTGTCAGGAGGTGTGCCCGTTCAATCAGCCGCGGGCGCATCAACCGTTGCGGGCAGCGCCCACCGCCGAGCCGCGCCTGCAGCCACGCCCCTTGCCCCGCCTTGAGGAGATTCTCGCGATGGACGAAGCCCAGTTCCAGCAGCGGTTTCAGGGAAGTGCCATTCGGCGGGCGAAATGGCGTGGGCTGGTGCGCAACGCCCTCGTGGTCGCTGGCAATAGCGGCAACCCTCGCTACCTTCCCCTCATCGAACGCTTCCTGCATCACCCCGACCCGCTTTTGCGCGAGCATGCCCGATGGGCGTGGGAGAGGATTCATCATCGAGCCGAAGCTCAAACCGCTGGCTGCGGATAAAATCTCTCTTTTGCCAAGCAAGCTGGGGTATAATCCCCAGCGATGCAGATCGAGGTTTATTATCGGGCGCATCGATCTAGCCGCGCGATTCAGGAGCCGACGCCCCCACTAAGCGAGCTGGGCGGCACCTTTTGGGTGTTTCTGCACAATCCCAAGCAACAGGCACGGCATGTAAGTGGCATCGTGCTGAACGGCGTGCCTGCGGAGGGACGCACTAACGGCAACGGATTGAACTGGTTTCGCTTGATGCCCGAGCCGATCCCGCCACGCGGCAGTGCGCTGCTCATTCTGAACGCGCAGGTATCCCTGGTGCGGTCGCCGCTGAAGCTGCTGCTGATTCTGGCGGACGGTGCCCGCTATGAGTGGATGCTGCCGACGGAGCCATCCCCGCTGACGCTTGCAGCGGCATGGCTGGAAGGGCGCAAGCTGACCGTGGTGGTGCGGAATGACGAGAAGGGACGCTCATGGCGCATCGAACGGCTGCGCGTCAACGGCACGCCCCTCCCGTTCCGAACCCCTAAAGCGCGTCTGGAGCCAGCGGAACTCACCTTCCTGCACGCGCAACTCCCAGCTGAACCCGAACCCCATCAGATGCTGCCTCTGCAGGTCGACGCAAAGGCGCAGGAAGCAACTACGATGACCGCCGGGTTGGTGCGCCCCATGCCCCGCTATTTTCCCATCGGCGTATGGCGTACCGAGGTCTGGCAGGATGAGAACCTAATGCGAGAACTTGTGGAGCGCGGCTTCGACACTTTCGTCTTTGCCGCTTCCAGCGAGCCAAATGAGGTGGAGCGACGCGCCTTCGAGCAAACCTGTCCGCAACGGGGCGTCAAAGCGTTGGTGTTCGCGGGCTTCCCACGCCCTGCCACCCGCTTTATCGAACGCCATGCCGCAAATTCCCATATTGCTGCCTATATGATAAAAGATGAACCCGACTGGACGGAGCCGCGCGAAGTGGATAACTGGCATCTGCCGACGCTGTGCGAGCGTGTGGCACATGTCTTTCGCGACCGCCAGATTCGGCAGCCTCTCTTTCTGAATCTGGCGCGCTCGCGCCGCTTTGGTGAGTTCGCGCAGATACCCGATATCGCAGGCTATGATGCCTATCGGGTGGGCGCGCCGATGCCCGATCTTTCACCTGTGCCGTGGGGTAATCGGCTGGAGCTGGCGGCGACCTACATGGAGGATTTGCGGGCGAATGCCGAGCCGCTTCCGTGCTGGGTCTGGGCGCAAGGGGCGCATACCTGGGATGAGCGCGTGTGGGTGGATGGACAGTTGGGCAGAGCCTGTCCCACCCCCGAGGAGATACGCGTGCAGCTTTGGCTGCAGCTCAGTCGGGGTGCAAAGGGCATCCTGTGGTTCACCAGCTTCTCGGAACAACTCTTTCGGCAGTACTATCGGGAGGCACGCGACATCCCTGCCCTGCGCCAGATGCCCGAATCGGAGCGTGACCGCTTGGTGGAGCAACTGGTGGCGCATGGGCGCGAGGCATATGAGGAGCAGACGCGCCTGAACCGCTTCCTCAAAACGGTGCGCGAGCGGCTGCTGCGCATGGAGTGGGCAGGGTCAGCGGAGGTGGAGCAAGCCAGCGAGCCGAAACGGCTGGATGCTGCCGTGCTGATTGGCGAGCGCGAAGCCGCTCTCTGGCTCACCAATCTGGCGTATGAGATGCATCCACAAGGCTACCGTTTTCGCGAGCAGCGTGCGATTCGAGTGCGATTCAAACTGCCGCGCTGGCTGAAGCCACGCCACGCCCTCTTTCTCGACCCCGCAACCCAGCACGAGATACCGTTTCAGCTTGCCAAAGGCATGGCTGTAGTGGAATTGGATGCCCTGCCACAACAAGTGGGTAGCGTCTGGCTGGAATAACTTAGCCGGGCGGCCATGCCATATGTCGTCCACCCAGCAGGTGCAGATGCAGATGGAACACCGATTGCCCGGCTGCACGATTGGTGTTCAACACCACGCGATAGCCCTCCGCTTCGACCCCTTCCCGACGGGCTATCTCCGCGCATACCCACAGCAGATGCCCCAATAACTCGCCATCTTCCGACTTCACATCCGCCAGACTGGCAAGATGCCGACGCGGGATGACCAGCACATGCACCGGCGCCTGAGGGTTGATGTCGCGAAAGGCAACGGCATGCTCATCTTCATAGAGGATGGTCGCAGGAATCTCGCGCGTCGCGATTTTACAGAACAAACACTCACTCATCGGCAGTTCCTCCCTCCAAAACAGCTTCTTGCCCTACCTTACAGCGGGCACCTGTGAGCAGTTCACGCAGCTTCTGCAGCACCTCCTTCTCGATCTGCAGCACCTCCTCCACCTTCAAGGAGAGCATTTCGGCGACCTCTTCATGGGTGTGGATGCGCTCACCATTCAAGCCGTGGAGGAGTTTAATCAGGGCGCGTTCGGCAGGTAGCAACTCCGCCAGCGCGCTTTCCAACCGCTTAGACTCGATTCGGAGAGGGTCAAAGGCTTCGAGTTGGGACGCCAAAAGCGCTTTGTGGCGTCTGCCGCGTGCTTGCCAGAGCTGCGCAATACTATCCACTTGCCGATAGCCCACTGTCTCCACATAGTAGCCCTCTGCCCAGAAGCTCCGCTTGCCAATGCGCCTCTCCAAGCGCGGCATCGCCTCGAACAGGCGATGCGCCGTCCCACGCTTGATGTTGCCCACTAAGTCGGTCAGTGCCACCGTCGGCTTGTAGCTCATCAGCAGGTTAACTTGATTCGGTTTCAGATAATAGGCAATCAGTTGATACCCATATTGCTGGCAGATTTCGCGTAGTGCCCGCAGGAAATGAGGGACAACCTCTTCGTCCAGCAGGGCTTGTCGTGCGCGCGTGTAGAAAGTAACGAGGCAGTAAAGGCGGTAGCCACTCGATCCACTGGAGTGAGCCTGCTCATACGCAGACCCTCCTGTCTGCCGTGCTGGTTGACCAGCCGTCTGGTTCCGCTCTGCTGGCATATTCGCCACGCCTCCACTTACCAAAATCCCTGTCTACATTTCAC
>Ga0197143_1000458_pt1 | contig 44874 bp, 54 predicted proteins | sample GBS70_MetaG_FD_148603 | JGI IMG/M metagenome (GOLD analysis project Ga0197143, IMG submission 148603) | Sediment microbial communities from Great Boiling Springs, Gerlach, Nevada, United States - GBS 70_MetaG | ecosystem: Environmental > Aquatic > Thermal springs > Hot (42-90C) > Sediment... | reverse complement strand
AAGTTTATAATCGTAACAGTTAACATCGTAGCAGGATGTGAAATTAAATGGCATTGAGATCCCTTTTCCAGAAAAAACTGCAGAAACTGCAACAGGAAATAATTAAAATGGGAGAAATCACCTCAGAAATGATAACCCTTGCCATGCAGGCTCTGGTCGAGCGAGATGAGGAAAAAATCAAGCGGGTGCTTGAACTGGAAGACAGGGTTGATGAACTTTATACGAAACTTGAAGAAAGATGCGCAAGACTGATTGCAACACAGGCACCCGTGGCAAGGGATTTAAGAATTATTACTGCAGCTTTTAAGATATTGAGCGACGTTGAAAGAATTGCTGATTACAGTGTTGACATTGCTTTTGTTGGGTGGGATTTGATAAACGAGCCGCCACTGAAGCCCTACCGCGATTTTCCGCGCATGAGTGAGCTCAATGTGAGGATGCTCAACATGGTATTGAAGGCTTACGCTGAACTTGACGTTGAAATATGTTATGAGGTTGGCAAGATGGATGCTGAGGTAGATAGCCTTTACCGTACCAGCTTCAATGAGCTGATAGAGCTGATGAAAGAGGCACCTGAAAACGTCTATCGCGGGGCTTACCTGTTGCTTGTTGGTAGGTACCTTGAGCGCATCGGTGACCACATTACGAATATTGCCGAGAGGATAGTCTATATTTCAACTGGAGAAATTAAGAAGCTTAACCGCTAGGAAAATGAGTGCTTTAAAAAGGGTGCATGTATTTATTTCCGGAAGGGTCCAGGGGGTCTGGTTCAGAGCCTCAACAAAGAAGGTAGCTGAAGAACTAGGGCTTAAAGGCTGGGTAAGGAACTTGCCCGATGGTAGAGTCGAAGCGGTTTTTGAAGGCGATCCTAAAGCAATAACAAAGGCTCTAGAGTGGTGCCACCAGGGTCCTCCAGGCGCTGTTGTGACTGCGGTTGAGATTAAAGAAGAGCCGGTGGAGGGTCTTTCTGAATTCACGATAAGGTATTGATTGAATGGATAAGTATGTTGTTATTTCAGCTTTAAGTGATGAGATTGAAGCAATTTCCCTTCAAGAGTACCTGAAGGAAGCAGGAATACCATCTGTTATCAGGCGCTTTTCTATTCCTGTAGCTGATCCGGGTTTTTTTGGTTCAGGACCGGTTGGCATTGGACCGGCGTTTCAGGGATATTATGGTCTGCTACTGGTACCGGAGGAGTTTGCGGAAAAAGCAGACGAAATCGTAAAAGAATTGCGCAAAGATAAAGGTTAGTTAAGATTCACCTGCCTTGCTTTCTTCTTTCTTGCCTGCATCTTTGCGGCTGTCGGTGATGTAAAAACCGCTGCCCTTAAAAATCAGACCTGCAGGGTAAAGCACCTTTTTAACCTTACCACCACAGGCAGGGCAGTTCTGGACAACCGGGTCATTAAACGACTGAAACTTTTCAAATGTTTTCTCACAGCTTAAACATCTATATTCATAAATAGGCATATTTTTCACCTCCTTTAAATTAGCAATCCAATAACATAATTGCTAAATTAAATTTTAAAGTAGTTTATGCCTCTTAGCAATAAAACTTCTTGTTGATTTACGACAAAAATATGGTTAATTTAATTTTTTATGAATAAACCTGTGAAAGCAACCAGAAGGCATGTTTTGCTTCGTCTGTACTTAATCCTTATTATGTTAATGGGCTTCTGGGGATATGCCTTTGTTGGTATCAAATTTCTTCTTGAAGAACTTTCCCCGTTGCAGCTTACGGTTTTGAGGTTTTTCTTTGTCTTCCTTGCCATAGTTTTTTTCATGATGTACGAAATTGCCAGGGGCAAGCTGCCACCAAGGATAGATGCTTCAAGTTTCTGGAAGCTCTTTGTCCTTGGTTTTATAGGTGTTGTTTGCTATCATATGGCTCTTAATTACGGTGAAATATATACAACTGCCAGTGTTGCCAGCTTGATTGTTTTTACGTCTCCAGTATTTACCGCAATTTTGTCAAAGTTACTTCTAAATGAAAAGTTGACGGTGATGAGGATTACGGGAATCCTGATTGCCCTTGCAGGGGCGGCTCTTATTATCCTTACTGAAAACGACGGATCTGCTCAAAACCCCAATCAAGCAGTTTTTGGTGCTTTGATTGTTTTTATTTCAGCCGTTTCATGGTCCCTTTATACGGTTTACGGGAGAAAGATCGGTGGTTCATTGAGGGGAATTAACAGGTTATACTATTCGCTTTACACCATGCTTTTTGGAAGCATGGTTCTAATTTTGTTTGTTAGGCCCTCGACCATAAAAGCACTTTTGAACCTTTCTTCCTACAATCTACTCAATCTCTTAATTCTTTCCATCTTTTCCAGTTTTTTTGGATATATCATCTGGATAAAAGCGCTTGAGCATCTGGAAGCAAATCAGGTAAGCGCTTTTCTTTACCTTATTCCTGTTTTTTCTGTTTTATTTTCTGTGTTATTATTGGGGGAAAGGATTTACCCCTTGATGATTGCAGGGGCAGCCGCCGTGTTTTTGGGTATTTATTTAACTGAGAGGGGGTAGAGATAAATTGGATTTCGGGCGCTCTTTTACATTTGTCTTTGAGGACGAGAAGTGGCTGATAAAAATCCTTATCGGAGGGCTGGTTGCGCTAATTCCAATAGTAAACTTTGCAATTTTTGGCTATATGGTCGAAACAATCAGGAGAGCTAAGGAAGGGGCTGTGCCGGTTCTTCCGGAGTGGAGCGATTTTTTGAACTACTTTGTACGAGGTCTTGTGTTTGGGCTGGGCTATTTTATTTACATGCTGGTGCCCATTCTTTTAATTGTTATTGTTTCGGCGATGTCCCCGGTCAACATTTTGGGTTTAGAACCATCTAACGTAACTGGTTTGGGCGTCCTTTTTGCTTTTCTGGTAATTTTCTATTTGCTAGTTCTGCTTATCTTTTATCCGGCTATTACCTTAAACTATGCGTCTAGGCTGACCTTTAGCTCGTTTTTTGACTTCGGAACAATAATTAAATTGGTCAGTTCGGATCCGGGACAATACGTTTTATGCCTCGTTAATATTCTTCTAGCCGCTATTGTTTCAGCAATTGCAGCCGGAATACCCCTTTTGGGTTGGTTACTTGCTATATTTGTGGGTTTTTATGTCAATTTGGTTATGGCAGGTGCAATTGCGCAGTACTGGCTTATTGTTGAAAATCAAAGAAATGTTGCAGTTTAATAACCCGATAGCTAAAATTAAAAAAAGCTTACAGATGGTACCTTGAAAAACAGTTGGGCTCGGGCTTGCGGGAGCCGCTTGAAGCGGCTGAGAGTTCCGGTGTTTACCGGATGACCGCAAGAACCTGATCTGGGTAATTCCAGCGTAGGGAAGAGCTCGGGCCCTGTGAAGCAGGAGCTTACAGGGCCACCTTTTCTTTACGCTGAGAGGGTGGTCCTTATTTTTTTGTAGATATTTTTGAGGAGGTGGATGTTTTGTATCTGGACAGGATCAGAGAAAAAAAGCCTCTTATTCATCACATTACAAATTATGTGGTTGCCAACGAAACCGCCAACCTTACCCTTGCTCTTGGCGCTTTGCCGGTGATGTCTCATGCTAAACCTGAGGTTGAAGAAATGGTTTCCATGGCAGGAGCGTTGGTCTTAAACATCGGCACACTCGATGAATATCAGGTAAAGGCAATGCTGCTTGCCGGAAAAAAAGCAAACGAGCTTGGAATTCCGGTTGTTCTGGATCCCGTTGGCGTTGGAGCTACTTCTTACAGAACGGAGACGGCAAGGCAACTCTTAAAAAACATCAAAGTTGCAATTATCAGGGGAAACCGGGGAGAGATCTCTATCCTGGCTGGTTATCGCGCACGCGTCGCAGGTGTTGAGGCGGTTGGTGAGGTTGAGCAAATTGAGGAAGCTATCAAGGAGCTTGCTTTTAAGTATAACTGCGTTGTTTGTGCAACCGGCAGGGTGGACATTGTGAGCGATGGTAAAAGAACCGCAAGAATCAGCAACGGCCACTCTCTTCTGGCAGCAGTTACCGGAACCGGTTGCATGGCAACAACAGTTAACGCTGTGTATGCTGCTGTTGCCGAAGATTACTTTGAAGCATCAGTAGAGGCTCAGGCAGCTTTTGGAGTCATTGGTGAGCTTGCCTATGAGAGAGCTGGTGCCAATCCGGGGAGCTTTCATCAGGCTATCTATGATGTGGCCTACAGTTTGACTGACGAAGTTGTCCGTCTGAGGAAAAAGGTCGAATATGTGAAAGGATAAAATGAATATAACGATAAAAGGAATTTACCTTGTAACCGAGGAATACGGCGGAAAATCGCACTTAGAAATGGCTGAAGCGGCTTTAAAAGCCGGTGTAAGAATAATTCAGTATCGCGAAAAACGAGGTACTTCACGGAAAATGCTTGAAGAAGCCAGAGCCATCAGGCAACTTACCAGAAATTACGGAGCACTCTTTATTGTTAATGACAGGGTAGATATAGCCCTGTTCAGTCAGGCTGACGGAGTTCATCTTGGACAGGAAGATATTCCACCTGAAATTCCCAAAAAATATTTTGGTGACAGACTAATCGTCGGAGTATCCGTTACCGGTGTTGAGGAGGCATTGAAAGCTGAAGCCGCCGGTGCAGACTACGTAGCTGTAAGCCCTGTTTTTGACACTTTTACCAAGGAAGATGCAGGCAGGGCTCTTGGCTTGAATGTTTTAAAAGAAATTGTTCAGACAGTAAGAGTTCCTGTGGTAGCAATCGGCGGCATCAACAAAGAAAACCTTAAGATGGTGGTTGATGCCGGTGCCAGTGCAGCAGCTGTTGTTTCTGCAATTACCCGGAGTGAAAATCCATATCTGGCGGCTTGTGAGTTGGTGCAGCTGTATAATCAGCTGAGAAAGGAAGATAAAAATGGGTTTGATTTCAGAGCTTAAAAAAGGTGTTTTACCTTCCTATGTTGAATTTATTGCCCGGGATGAAGAAATTGGCGTCGATGACCTGGTTGAGCTTATCATTTCAGGCAGGGTGGTTATTCCTAAAAACAAAATCAGGGAAGCTAAGCGACCCTGCGCTATTGGCAAACATATGTCCGTTAAGGTTAATGCCAACCTTGGAACCTCAACCGAGTATCCAGATCTTGATGGGGAGCTGGAGAAACTCAAAGCTGCCATTAAAGCAGGTGCAGATACGGTCATGGATTTAAGCACGGGGGGAGATTTAAAAAAGATCCGCCTTTCATTGTTGCAACATTCACCTGTACCACTGGGAACAGTTCCCATATATGAGGCAGCGCAAAGAAGCATTGATGTCAATGGAAGTATTGTCGGGATGACACCTCAAGACATGCTTTCTGTCATTAGAGAGCAGGCACGGGAAGGCGTCGATTTTATGACCATTCATGCGGGAGTGACCCTCAGAACCGTTGAGATACTGCAAAAAAAACAACGACTCCTGGGTGTTGTTTCGCGCGGCGGTTCTTTTCTTGTAGCCTGGATGATTCACCATGGAAAAGAAAATCCTCTTTACGAAAGGTTTGATGATGTACTTGAAATTTTAAAAGAATATGATGTTACCTTAAGCTTGGGCGATGGTTTAAGGCCGGGCGCAATTGCTGACGCAACTGATGAGGTGCAGCTGGACGAGCTATTCAGGCTGGGTGAACTTGTAAAGAGGGCACGTGAAGCAGAAGTTCAAGTAATGGTTGAAGGTCCGGGCCATGTGCCATTAAATGAGATTGAGGCTAATGTTTTACTTGAAAAGAAAATTTGCGATGAAGCACCTTTTTATGTTCTTGGTCCTTTGCCAACTGACTCAGCTCCAGGCTATGACCATCTGGTTTCAGCTATTGGCGGAGCCATTGCTGCTTATCACGGTGCTGATTTTCTGTGTTATGTTACTCCCAGGGAACATCTGGGTCTTCCAACCCTGGACGATGTGTACCAGGGCGTGGTAGCTGCAAAAATAGCTGCGCACATTGCTGATGTTGCCCGAGGCAGGAAGAAGGCAGTAGAAAGGGATGTGGCTATGGCCAGGGCAAGGTCAAGGCTTGACTGGGATGAACAGATAAGGCTATCTCTTGTCCCTGAAACCACAGCTCGCTTGCTAAAAGAACGTAGCCGGGGAAGCGGAGCCTGTACCATGTGCGGCCCGTTCTGTGCTATTGAGATTGTCAAAAAACATATTGGCGTTGAGATAGATGCCTGCAGCTAAAAAGAAACTTAATGAAACGAACATCGTTGAGCTAGCTAAACAATTTTTTCTTGAATCTTTAAAAGACTCCACTTACACGAGTCTGATTAAAACGTCCTTAGGTGATGATTGCTTTGGTTTTCTGCCACCCTCATCTTTCACCATAACCGTTACCACCGATGTTCTTGTCGAAGGAGTTCATTTTGACTTGAAATGGATCAACCCTTACGAGCTGGGCCAGAGAGCCATCAATGTCAATTTTTCTGACCTTGCCAGTCAGGGTGCCCGCCCGGCCTTTGTTTTTCTCGGGCTAGGAATTAAAAGGGGTACAACCATGCGCTTCTGGCGGAAATTTTACGAGGGGGCGCTCAGTGTTTGCAGGACCCAGGGTGCGGTGCTTGGCGGTGGTGATACTAATTCAGCCCGGGAGCTTACGATTGCAGTTACAGCGATTGGTTTTGCAACTGCTGAGATGAAAAGAAGTTCAGCCAGACCAGGTGATTTAATTGCTGTAACGGGAAAACTTGGCAGAGCCGCTGCTGGTTATCTGGCACTGAAAAAAGGATTAAATGACAGTGCATTAAAAAGCGCTGTTAAGAGTTTTTTGATCTGTCAGCACAGGGTTGAAGAGGGCATAAAACTGGCTGAGGCCGGTGTTAAGTGCTGTGAGGATATAAGCGACGGTCTTGCAAGGGATCTTTCAAATATTGCGACTGCCAGCGACATCGGCTTTGTTGTCTATCTGGAGAAAATTCCGGTTGCAGATGAGCTTTACTATATCAGAGATCAATACGGAGAAGAGAAGATTTACGAGGCAGCACTTACTTTTGGTGATGATTACGAGCTTGTCTTTACAGCCAGTGAAAAGGTGTTGCAACGGGCTAAGGAAATGGGTGTTGATTTTACTGTTATTGGGAAGATGACTGCTGAAAAAAAGCAGCTTTTTATTGATGAACAAGGAAATGAAACCAGTATAGCAACAGGCTATCTCCATCATTTTTGATTTTTTATCCTGCCAATTTCTATTAAAATCAATCGTTTATCAGAATTGATTTTTTTGAGGAGGCGGATATGTTTGAAAAGTTAAGGGAAAAGATAAAAAACAAGGATATTACTTTTGCTGTTGTGGGCATGGGTTATGTGGGTCTACCGCTTGCAGTTGAAGCAGCCAGAGCGGGTATTCGGGTCATCGGTTACGATGTAGATAAAAATAAGATAAGTAAACTTCAAAGCGGTGAAAGTTATATAGGTGATGTTCCTTCTGAAGAGCTTAAAAAAGTTATAAAAACGGGGCTTTTGAGACCAGCGGATGATCCAGCTTTTTTAAAGCAGGCTGACGTTGTCTCAATCTGTGTTCCCACGCCACTTTCAAAGACCAGGGAACCAGATATAACTTACGTGAAGGCTGCTGCCGAAACCATAAAGCAAAACCAGCATCCCGGGCAGCTGGTCATTTTAGAAAGCACTACGTATCCCGGAACAACCCGGGAGGTAATCGTACCAAAGGTCAGGGAAGCCGGTCTAACGCCTGGAAAAGATGTTTTTGTTGCCTTTTCGCCTGAGCGGGTTGATCCAGGCAATAAAAAATGGACCATCAAAAATACTCCAAAAGTTGTGGGCGGCCTTACTCCTGCCTGTACCGAGCTTGCTGTTACCTTTTACCGACTTTTCATTGATAGTGTATATCCAGTTTCGTCTCCGGAAGTGGCTGAGATGACCAAACTGTTCGAAAATATTTTCAGGGCTGTTAACATAGCTCTAGTTAATGAAATCATGCTTCTTTGCGATAGAATGGGAATAAATGTCTGGGAGGTTGTTGAAGCCGCAGGTACAAAGCCGTTTGGCTTTATGAAGTTTTACCCTGGCCCAGGTCTGGGTGGCCACTGCATTCCAATTGATCCTTTTTATCTTTCGTGGAAGGCTAAGGAGTATGATTTCTGGACTGAGTTTATTGAGCTTGCAGGAAGGATTTCCGAAAACATTCCCTACTATGTAGTAGATAAAGCTTTTAGAGCCTTAAATGCATCCGGCAAGCCCCTTAAAGGAGCTACGGTGCTTGTGCTGGGTCTGGCCTACAAACGGGACATTGGAGACACTCGCCATTCGCCGGCAGCCAAGATTGTCCGGCTTCTCGCAAAGGAAGGGGCACTGGTCTGGGCGCATGACCCGTATGTAAGTGATGATGATTTTGAGCAGGAATTTGCATCGGCTGGAGGTGTAAGAGTATTTGATGAGCTTGATGCAGCTGAAAAAGCGGACCTGACCATTCTTGTTGCCGATCATTCCGCCTATTGCTACGAGGAAATTGCCCGCCGCGCAAAGCTGGTTCTTGATACGCGCAATGCCTTTAAAAATATTAAGGGCGAGGCAAGGAGGAAAATCTGGTTGATCTAAGAGATTAAAAAGGAGTTAAAATATAACTGTAGTCCATTGCAAAGGTGGAAATCGCAATGAAGCGCTTCTTTGATTTTTTTATTGTTTTGCTAGTTTTGCTGATTTTTATCTCTGGTTGTACCACGAAAAAACCCTCAACTAGCGATCGCAGATCTGACGAAAAAACCCAAACCACACAGGAAACATCACCCCCTGTCAAACCGGACCACAAAAACCGGGTAGTCGTCTACTATGCAGACTCGGACGCTCTTTACCTGCATCCGTTTGAGTTTGAACTTCCTGCAGGAAGTAACGCGATTGAGTTTATTCTCGAAAAACTTTTTGAATCAAAGGCGCCCGAGGGTTATTTGAACACTGTCCCTGAATACATGTCTAAACCTAAAGTAAACGTAGAAGTTGACACTGCTTTTGTTGACTTTACCTCCCGCGACATTGAGTTCTACCCAAAGGGAAGTACGGGTGAAAACCTTTTTATATATTCTATTGTCAACAGCCTTACCGAATCGCTGGGAGTAAAGTATGTGGTTTTTACTGTAGATGGAAAACGTCGCGCTATTGATGGATCAAATTACGATTTTTCCACCCAGCAATTTGAATTTCATAAGGAAAGCGTAGCAACAAAATAAAACTCAGATAATTTACCTTATTATATTCTCGAAGATTGTATATAATTCCTGAAAATTGCATCGAGGTGATTTTGTGAGACCGGGAACCGCGCACACCTTCAGGATTCGTGAACAGGTAGGAAAAATAGCACCTTATGTACCCGGCAAACCCATAGATGAGGTCAGGCGCGAATTTGGACTAACAGACGTCATCAAGCTGGCATCCAATGAGCTTCCCTATGGACCTCCGGAAAAAGTGAGGGAAGCTGTGTTTAAAGCAGCCAGGGAGTTAAATCGTTATCCCGATTCCCATTGTTACTACCTGAGAGAACGTTTAGTTGAAAAATTTAATGTTCCGCCTGAGACCATCGTTTTTGGCAACGGCTCTTCTGAACTTCTCAAGCTGATAGCCGATGCTGTCGTTGTTGATGGTGACAGTGTCGTTTATGCTGATCCTTCTTTTGTGATGTATCCTATCATTACGGCAGCTAGAGGCGGTACATCGGTTGTGTTGCCCCTGCGCGAGAACGATCTTGCTCATGACCTGGAGGCAATGCTTCGGGCAGTAAATGAGAGTACGTCGATGGTAATCATTTGCAATCCAAATAACCCGACCGGGACAATTACTCCAGGAGAAGAAATATACCGTTTTCTTGAAAGGCTTCCTGACGGCATTCTCGTTGTTTTTGATGAAGCTTATGCTGAATTTGCCAATGACAGCAATTATGTTTCAGGGATTGAACTTATTAAAGAAGGATGGCCAAATCTTGTTGTTTTACGTTCTTTTTCTAAAGCCTATGGGCTGGCAGGGCTGAGGCTGGGCTACGGATTTGTTCCGCCTGAACTGGCAGAGGCAATAAACAGACTGCGGGAGCCATTTAATGTAAACCTGGTTGCCCAGGAGGCTGCTCTGGCTGCGCTTGAAGCTGAAGATGAATACGCAAATATAAGGGGAGAGGTAATTAAAGAAAGGAGCAAGCTTGAAGCTGAACTTCGAAAAGAAGGTTTTAAAGTTTTTCCATCTCAGGCCAACTTTATCTTTGTAGATACCGGTGTTGATTCAGGAAAACTGTTTAAGGAACTTTTAAGAGAAGGCATTATTGTTCGGGACGGAAAAATATTTGGCGAAAAATTTAAGACTTGCCTGAGGGTTACAGTTGGCACACCCGAGGAAAACGAGCGCTTTTTAAGTTCTTTTCTGCGACTCGTAAAGCAAATTAAAAGAGGTGAGCTCTAATGATCATCGTTTTAAAACCTGATGTTACCGATGAAGATATTCAGGCAGTAGCTGAAAGGATAAGGGAAAACGGACTCGATGTTCACATTTCTCGTGGCAAGTTCCGAACAATCATCGGTGTTATCGGTGACGAAGAACTTATAAGAGCTCTCCCTATTGAGGCATGGCCTGAAGTTGAAAAGGTAATGCCTGTTTTAAGGCCTTATAAGCTGGTTTCTCTGGAGTTTAAGCCAGAACGCACGGTTGTGCGGGTAAGGGAGGTCGAGATCGGCGGTGAAAGCTTTGTGGTCATGGCCGGTCCATGTTCGGTTGAATCCAGGGAACAGCTGCTCAAGACCGCTGAGGCAGTTAAGAAAGCAGGGGCAAAGGTGCTGCGCGGCGGAGCTTTTAAACCAAGGACCTCGCCCTATTCATTTCAGGGTCTTGGAATTGAAGGCCTTAAGCTTCTAAAGGAGGTAAGCGAGCTCACCGGACTTCCTGTGGTTACCGAAGTAATGGATGTAAGGCAAATTGAAGCAGTAGCCGAGCATGCTGACATTTTGCAGATAGGTGCAAGGAATATGCAGAACTTTAATCTGCTTTCGGAGGTAGGTAAAGCGGGCAAGCCCGTGCTGATGAAACGAGGTTTTTCCAACACCGTTGAAGAGCTGCTAATGGCAGCTGAATATATTGCCCGGGAGGGCAACGATCAGATTATTCTTTGCGAACGGGGTATAAGAACTTTTGAGACCTCTACCAGGAATACTCTTGATATTAGTGCCGTTCCCGTCTTAAAAAGGCTTACCCATCTTCCCGTTGTAGTCGATCCATCCCACGCTGCTGGCCGATCGGACATTGTTGCTGAGCTTTCTCTAGCAGCGCTGGCAGTAGGGGCAGACGGTATCCTCGTTGAGGTTCATCCTGATCCAAAAAGTGCCCTCTGCGATGGTCCGCAATCGCTTGATATTGAGCAATTTAACCTGTTGATGCAGGAATTAAAGGAAGTAGCAGGTGCTCTCAAAAGGAAGATTTCATGAAAAGGGTTGGCATTATAGGTACGGGCCTGATTGGTGGGTCCATTGCCCTGGCTCTTAAGAAACGAGCTGGCGATAAATTCTTTATCTCTGGTTTTGATCTTTCGCAGACCACCCTTGAAAGAGCCAGGTTAGCAGGCGCTATAGACAAACCCTGTGCTACCATAGCTGAACTCGTAAGCAGCTCAGATATTATTGTGGTTGCCACACCACTTGAAGCGATAGAGCCTGTTTTTGAGGCTGTTGCTTCCCACATTGGAGAAAACCAGGTAATAACAGATGTCTGCAGTCTAAAAAAACCAGTTCAGGACCTAGCAGAAAAGATATTTCCAGATTCTTCACTTTTTGTTGGTGGCCATCCAATGGCCGGATCTGAAAAAGGGGGTTTCGATGCTGCCCACCATGAGCTTTTTGTTGGTCGTTCCTATATTCTTACCCCCACCGCAAAGACTTCGGAAAAGGCTCTAGCAGAGATAAGCGGCCTCATTCGTGTTTTAGGGGCAAGGCCAGTGATTCTGTCGCCGGATGAACATGATTTTGCTGTGGCTTACAGCTCCCATCTTACTCATGTCATCAGCTGGTCTTTAGTGGCTGTGGCCGCAAAGCACCGTACGGCAGAAATTGGAGCCCGGTTTGGCGGTCCGAGCTACAGAGATATGACGCGCGTTGCTATGGCTCCGCCTGAGATGTGGTCGTCAATATTAAAGGGCAACAAGCAGCACGTTTTGCGGGCTATTGAACTTTTTGAAAGAGAGCTTCAAGAGTTTAAACAAAAGATAGAAAGAGGAGATGCGGCTGAGCTGGCAAATATGATTACACCAATCAGGGAAAAAAGATTTGAGATTTACAGGTCTTACGAACCTGAAGGTAAAATTTACCGTCTGGAAGTGGTGCTGCCCAACCGTCCGGGACAGCTTGCGCGGGTTGCATCCCTGCTTTCCAGCGAAGGCATAAATATTGAAAATATAGAGATGGTTCATGGAGAGGGTCAGGGATTGCTTTTTGTAGACATTATTGGTGAGGAAACGGCGGATAAAGCATTAAAGCTGCTGCTTCAAAAAGGTTTTGAAGCAGCAATTGAAACGGGAGGAGGAGAGCAGTAATTTGATTGTTGTTACCGGAGGCAGGGTTGAGGTTTCTCCAGTATCAGGCTTCTCCGGCATTTACGAACCGCCGCCGGATAAATCAATCAGCCATCGTGCTGCCATGCTGGCAGCTCTTATTGAAGGGAGATCCTTAATTAAAAATTTTTTATATGCAAGAGATACCCTTGCTACTTTGGATTGCCTGAGAGCAGTCGGGGTTGTCTATGATGAAGACAGGCAAAACAAAAGATTGACTGTTGAAAGTGGTGGTTTTTTCGCCTTTAAAGAACCGGAACAGGTACTTGACGCAAGAAATTCAGCCACAACAATGAGGCTTTTAGCCGGGCTGCTTTCCCCACTCCCACACCTTCACATTTTTACCGGTGATAAATATCTGGTAAGGAGACCGATGCGCAGAATTATAGAGCCTCTTTCTCTCATGGGAGCATCCATTATTGCTAGGAGAGGCGGCTATCCACCTCTGGCAGTCCATGGAGGAAAGCTCCATGGAATAGAGTACAGGCTCAGGGTTGCCAGTGCGCAGGTTAAGTCTGCAATTATTTTTGCGGGTCTGCATGCAGAGGGAAAAACGAGGATTATTGAGCCGGTAAAAACGCGCGACCACACTGAAAATATGCTTAACTTTACCGGTATTAGCCTTCTGGTTGATGATGAAGTTATTGAGGTGGAGCCTGTCGAAGAGCTAAAAGGTGATTTTTTCTTTGAGGTGCCTGGAGATCCATCGTCGGCAGCTTTTTTTGTGGTTGCCGGTTTGCTTGCCAGGGAAGGTGAGTTAAAAATCAAAAATGTTTGTTTGAACCCCACGCGACTTGGATTTGTGGAGGTTCTTAACCGTGCGGGTGCAGGAATAGAGGTTGAATATGAAAGAAAGGTTTCAGGCGAACCGGTCGGTACAATAACGGTCAAAGCGGGAAGAAAGCTTGAAGCACTTAGAGTAAAACCTGCTGAAGTTCCCCTTTTGATTGATGAAATTCCCATTCTGGCTATAGCTGCTTCCTTTGCCCAAGGCGTAAGTTTTTTTGAAGGTTTAGCTGAACTAAAGGTAAAAGAAAGTAATCGCCTCGAAGCAGTGGCTCAAAACCTCAAAAAAATGCAGGTTAAGGTTGAGGTAGAGGGTGATAATCTAAGAATTTATGGTGGAAGGCAGCCACGGGGTGCTATCCTTGAAAGCTTTGGTGATCATCGGATTGCCATGGCCTTTACTGTAGCTGCTCTTTTTGCTTCAGGTAGTTCAGTGATTTTAAATCCTGAGTGTGTTGATGTTTCCTATCCTTCCTTTTTTGCCGACGTTTCAGCACTTCTGGCATAATTTTAAAGGTTTTTCAGAAATTAAAAAGGAGGACGGCACTTGATTATCACCATAGACGGTCCTGCAGGCGCCGGAAAAAGCACTGTTGCAAGGATAGTTGCTAGAAGACTTAATTTTTCCTATCTTGATTCAGGTGCAATTTATCGAACCCTGACTCTTGCCTGCCTCAGAAAAAATGCCAGCATAGAAGATGAAGTACAGGTGCTTAAAGTTTTAGACGAGTCCAGGTTTCACTTTACTGAGGAAGTAGTTGAAGGTAGAAGGCTTTTTAAATGCTATCTCAATGGCGAGGATGTAACACATTTAATCAGGGAGCCGGCCGTTTCAAAAGCAGTTAGTATTGTTGCCAGGCATGCACGGGTGCGCGAAAAACTCCTCTATTCGCAAAGAAAATTTGCTGAAAACAGAAATATTGTTTGCGATGGCAGGGACATGGGCTCTTACGTGTTCAGAGACGCTGATTTTAAATTTTACCTGACTGCGGCCCCTGAGGTAAGGGCACGGAGGCGGTATGAGGAACTGAAAAGACTTGGTATCGAGGTGAATTATTCAGAGGTGTACGAAAATATAGTTTTCAGGGACGTGGCTGACTCTCAACGCCAGACCTCACCATTAAAGCCCGCTTCGGAGGCAGTGGTCATAGATACCACCAACCTAACCCCGGAAGAGGTGGCAGAAAAGATCATCGAAACCGTTAGCAAAGGGAAAAAACGATGATTTACTCATTTCTCAGGGTAATTGCTGCTGCCCTTCTTAATATTGTGTTCAGGCTAGAAGTCTACGGGTTAAATGAGGTGCCAGCTGAGGGTCCTGCGATTATTGCGGCCAATCACAAAAGCTGGATAGACCCGGTAGCTATTGGGGTTGTCCTAAAACGCAGGGTTTGCTTCATGGCTAAAGAAGAGCTCTTTAGAATACCCGTTTTTTCTGCTCTGTTAAGGCAGCTTTACGCCTTTCCTGTAAAAAGGAGCGCAGCAGATGTTAAAGCGCTTAAAAATGCTCTCAGGTTGTTGCGTAATAACGAGTTGCTGGGAATTTTTGTGGAGGGCACAAGAGTGAAAACCGGGGGAATAGGAGAAATTAAACCCGGGGTCTATGCTCTGGCACGTCTTTCAGGTGCCCCGGTTATTCTCTGTGCTATCCGTGGAACCAGGCCTATTTTTGTTCGCTGCTTTCCACCGATTCCTAACAAAATCAGGCTTGTATTTAAGCGGTTTGAAGCCGATCCGCTGTCTTTTGACCAAGAAGATTATCTCAGGCTCTTAAAACATCAGCTTGAGGGACTATATCATGATGCGTGAAATCGTGATAGCGCCTCATGCCGGCTATTGCTATGGGGTTGAAAGGGCAATCATGCTTGCCCGCAAAGCACTGGACGAAGGTTCAAAGGTAGTTTCACTGGGACCAATCATCCACAATCCAGTTGTTGTCAGCGAGCTCGAAAAAAAGGGTCTGTTGGTTGTGGAGGAGGCAGACAGGGTGCCGGAAGGAGCAGTTGTGGTTATCAGATCTCACGGTGTGCCGCCTCGAATATATGAAAAGCTTAAACAAAAGAAGGTAAAAATAATTGATGCCACCTGTCCTTATGTTAGAAGAGCCCAGCTTGCAGCTAAAAAGCTTTTTGAAGAGGGATATCAGGTGCTTATTATAGGGGAAAAAAATCATCCCGAGGTTTTAGGTATCAAAGGCTATGTAGGTCAAAATGCGCTTGTCATTGAATCAGATGCTGAGCTAAGAGCGCTATCGCCGTTTAAAAAACTGGGCGTTGTTTTTCAAACAACCCAATCACTGGATATAATTGATTCCGTTGCTGCATTGCTTATCAGAAAAGCCTACAAGCTTAAGGTTTATAATACAATCTGTGCGGCAACCACCAATCGTCAGAACGCAACCAGAGAACTTGCTTCAAAAGCAGATGTAGTCATTGTCGTGGGCGGTAAAAACAGCGGCAACACCAAGAGACTTTTTGAAATTGCCAGCTCAATTAACAAACGTGTTTACCATGTTGAAACTGCTTGTGAATTACAGCCTGAATGGTTTGAGGGTGCTAGAGTTGTTGGAATCACTGCTGGCGCATCCACCCCATATGAAATAGTTCTTCAGGTAGCAGAGGCGGTGAGGAACTTTGGGTAAGGTTAAATATGAGCTGCCCCTGGTGGCAATTATAGGCAGACCCAACGTTGGCAAGTCAACGCTCTTAAATAGACTTATCAGAAAAAAAGAAGCTGTTGTTCATGACCTTCCAGGGGTTACCCGCGACCGCGTTTATGCCCAGTGTGACTGGAACGGCAGGGAGTTTTTGCTGGTTGATACTGGCGGGCTCAGCCTCGATGAAGACAATGAACTTGTTTACTCTGTTCGTAGGCAGGCTGAACTGGCTATTAGTGAGGCAGACCTGCTTCTTTTTGTGGTTGATGTTAGGGCAGGAGTTACTCAGGAGGATCTGGAAATTGCTGGATGGCTGAGAGAGCTTAACAAAAAAGTCATTCCGGTTGTCAATAAGGTTGAAAGCTCTGCTGATGAAGCTGCAGTTTATGAGTTTCTTGCTCTCGGACTTGGAGAACCGGTTGCGGTATCTGCCCTCCATGGGATCGGGACTGGTGATCTTCTGGATAGAGTCGTAGAGCTGCTTCCCGAGCCCCGACCGGTTGAGCAGCCTGAGATTGAAGCTTCAATAACCATTGTTGGACGGCCGAATGTGGGCAAGTCATCGACGTTAAACAGGATTCTGGGAGAGGAAAGGGCAGTAATTTCTGAAATACCCGGAACGACAAGGGATACAGTAGACAGCCTTTATGAGTATAATGGAAAAATATTCAGGATTATCGATACTGCCGGAATTAAGAAGAAAAGCGAAAAAGAGGAACCGCTGTTTTTTTATAGCTTTTTAAGGGCCTTGAGGGCAATTGAGCGCAGTGATATTAGCTTACTGGTTATCGATGCCAGCGAGGGGGCAACCAGACAGGACCAGAAAATTGCGGAGCTCATTGAGGAAAAGGGCAATGGGGCTATCATCCTGCTCAACAAATGGGACCTTGTAAAAACCGAAGAGCAACGTCAGAAAGTTTACGAAAGTCTGGAAAGGAAGCTTTATTTTTTGAACTATGCTCCTTTTCTGCATGTATCTGCCAGAACCGGACGCAATTTTAACAAGATATTTCCTCTGGTGGAGGAGGTTCTTTCAGAGTACAGGAAACGAATTAAAACTTCTGAGCTCAATCGCTGGATGGACGAACTTAAAGAAAGTGGTTACACTGTGGTATCCGGTCCTAAAAAGTTAAAAGTTTACTACTGTGTCCAGACAGACATTGAACCGCCTGAATTTGTTTTCTTTGTAAATGACCGCACCCTGGTCAGGGAATCTTATCGCAGGTTTCTTGAAAACAGGCTAAGAGAAAGGTTTGGTTTTAAGGGGACCCCGCTGAAGCTTTATTTCAGGAACAGTGAGTGAGATTGCAATGCTTAAGGTTATGTTTTATCTTGGCGCAGCTTTTCTGCTTGGTGGAATACCTTTTGGTTATCTGATTGCCAGAAGCACAGGTAAAGATATAACCTGTGAGGGAAGCGGAAATATAGGAGCCACCAATGTGGCCCGGGTGCTTGGACCACTGCCAGGTGCTCTTGTTTTTTGTCTTGATGCCGGAAAGGGGATGCTTGCTGTTGTGCTCGCAAACTTTATTTTGCCTGAGTTGAGGCAGGAAAGTTTCTGGATTTATCTTCAGCTTGGCGGAGCACTTGCGGCTGTTTTCGGGCATTCTTTTTCTCCTTTTTTAAAGCTCAGAGGAGGAAAGGGAGTGGCAACTGCATTTGGAAGTCTGCTGTTGATTTTTCCCGGATCGATGCTGGCAGGTTTTTTAGCCTTTTTGCTTGTTTTTTTGCTGACCCGGGTGGTTTCAATTGCTTCACTGATGGGTACTGCTGTAGCGGCTTTTTCTATTTTTGTGTCTGATTACGTTTACCCGGTTAAATTTTTGATTTTTGCGGCTGCTGCGCTCATATATTTCAGGCACAGATCAAACATTGATAGAATTTTTTCGGGCACTGAAAACATCTTTAAATTTGGCAGAAAGAAATGAAAGTTTCAGTTATTGGCGCAGGAAGCTGGGGAACAACACTGGCGGCACTGCTTGCAGAAAAACTTGAAACGGTAACCCTCTGGTCGCGAAGACCTGAGGTAGCCGAAGAAATAAATTCTTTCAGGACAAACTCTTCTTATTTAGGTAACATCAAGCTTCCGGAAAATATCAGAGCAACTACCAGTATAGCAGAGGCGGCTGAAGGGGCTGATTATCTGATCATGGCAGTACCATCCAGCTATTTCAGATCTGTTTGCGAACTCATGCTCCCATATGTTAAAAAGGATCAATTTTTTTTGAGCGTAACGAAAGGAATTGAGGCTGACAGCTTAAAGAGAATGTCGGAAGTCCTTATTGATGTTTTTGGTGTTGGCTTACGTCATATTGCCGTGCTTTCAGGGCCCAATCATGCTGAAGAAGTTATCAGAAAAATTCCATCTGCTACGGTTGTGGCTTCTAAAGATCATCAGCTGGCGACCAGGTTTCAGGAAATATTAATGAGAGATTACTTTCGGGTATATACTCACGATGATGTAGTGGGCGTGGAGGTTGCTGGCACTATTAAGAACGTTATTGCCATAGCTGTTGGAATAGCTGATGGCATAGGTTACGGTGATAATACCAGAGCTGCGCTCATAACCAGAGGTCTGGCTGAAATGGTGCGGCTTGGAAAAAAGATGGGTGCCAATCCGCTAACGTTTCTGGGCCTTGCAGGTATAGGCGACCTTATTGCTACTGCCACCTCAAAGCATTCACGCAATCGAAATTTTGGTGAGGCTCTGGGTAAGGGCAGGGATGCAAGATCTATCCTTGAGTCAAGCAGAATGGTAGTAGAAGGTGTTAGCAATTCTAAGTCAGTGCTTTTTCTCGCTGCAAAGTACGGAGTTGAAATGCCTATTTCAAGTGAGGTTTATCAGATTATTTATGAGGGTAAAAGCCCTCTTGAAAGCGTGGTTTCGTTAATGAAAAGAGCTCCGAAACCGGAGATAGATCTGATTTAAATGAAGCCCGAAACCTTTTACATTTTTACCTTAGGGTGTGCCAAAAACGAGTTTGATTCATACAGACTTTCCAGGAAACTTGCAGCATTTGGTTTTAGGCAGGTCGATGTTCCCGAAGGTGCCGATCTTGTCATTCTCAACACCTGCACTTTTATTGAGGATGCCGTCTATGAAACGGTTGAGGTTGCCCACTCTCTAAAGAAAAGAATTAAGGAAGGCCAAAAGTTTATCGTAGCTGGTTGTGCGGTTAACTACTTCCGCGAGAAGATAAACAGACTTGTTGAAGCCAATCTTTATCTTTCCACAGCCTCTATGCAGAATCCTGAAAAAATTATAAAAGGATCCGGTGGCGAAATCTGTCTGGGAGATAAGGAAAAAATTGAATCGCCTCAGGATTTTGAGACTGCACAGGAAAAAAAGCCTTCAGCATATTTAAAAGTGGCTGAAGGCTGCTCCAATCGTTGTTCCTACTGTCTTATTCCGAAGATACGGGGACCCTTAAAGAGTATTCCTGTCGAAATCTGTGTGGCCGAAGCCGAAAGGCTTGTTAAAAGCGGGGTTAAAGAGCTTAACCTTATTGCCCAGGATTTGTCCTCGTACGGTGTAGACCTGTACGGGAGGCCTTATTTAAAAGAGCTTACGGACCTGATACATAAAAAGCTAAGTAATTTTGATTTCTGGCTCAGGTTAATGTATCTAAACCCTGATAAAGCAGATTTTGACATGCTTGGAGAAATTCTTGATATGGAGAAAGTGGTACCGTACCTTGAACTACCTGTGCAGTCGGGTTCACAAAAAGTGCTTGAAAAAATGAACCGCAAGAGAAAGCCTGAATTCATACTTGAAAACCTTGAGAAATTGAAAAAAACTTTTCCGGAACTGGTTATACGGACAACTTTTCTGGTGGGCTTTCCCGGAGAAACAGAAGATGATTTTGAAGCTACGGTGTGTTTGATGAAAGAAATGAGACCTGATTATGTTTATGTTTTTGGTTATTCCGACATGGAGGGGAGTGCTTCCTTTGGTTTTGAGGGAAAGTTAAAGGCAGAAGAAATTAAAGAAAGGGTTAATTATCTGTCTGAGCTAGCCTATAAAATGATGGAAGAAAAAGCAATTGAGAAAGAAGGCTTAGAGGTTAGAGTTCTTGTTGAAAATCGTTGTGAGGGTGGAGTTTGCGGTCGAGCCTATTTTCAAGCTCCAGAAATTGATGGTGAAATCTTTTTAGATAGAAAGGTTGCTTTAGGATCTTTTGTTGCGGTCAGACTTAAATCAGCTATTGGGCTGGACTTTGAGGGAGAGGTTATAAACAATGACGCTCAGTAACTGGTTGACGCTTTTTAGGGTTATGCTGGTTCCTGTTTTTATGGCTTTATTTTTTTCTGATTTTCCCTACGGAAACTATTTTGCAGCTCTGGTTTTTGCCCTTGCTGCTCTTACGGATACCTTTGATGGACATCTGGCGCGGCTTCGTCGCGAAACAACCAGAATTGGTGAAATTCTTGACCCTTTTGCAGATAAGATGCTTGTTTCCGCAGCTTTGATCTCTCTGGTGGAAAGCGGAAAGCTTAGTGCCTGGTTTGCGGTAGTTATAATTTCCCGGGAGTTTCTGGTCAGTGCTTTGCGCGCGGTTGCCCAGTCAAAAAACATCGCTGTGCCGGCATCGAAGCTAGGTAAAACCAAAACTCTTTTTCAGGTGCTTGCTATATTAATTTGTGTGACTTTAAGCAAAGAACAGCTTGACCCGAGCTTGATTACAGGAAAAATTGCTTGGTTTTTTTTAATCAGTGCACTGATATTAACTATCTATTCAGCTTACAATTATTTTAAGGCTACTATACCCTTGCTTGTTGATCAACAGCCGGTTGAGAGGGGTGAAAAATAGTGGAACTGAGGCGCAATTTGTACGATGGTGTTCTGCGCTGCTTGAACGAATTTGTTATTCCCGACACTGTTTTTAAGTTTGACACGCATAAATTTGCAGAAGAAATAAAAAACGAAGCTGTCAAAAAAGGGCTGACGCTGGCTGGTGCCGAATCAATTACAGGCGGACTTGTTGCTTCACACCTTACCTGTATTCCTGGTTCCTCAGACTACTTCCTGGGGTGCGCGGTGACCTATTCCGTTTCCTCAAAGGTAAACATTCTCCATATTGACGAAGAGCTTATCATGAAATGGGGGGTTGTTAGTGAAGAGGTTGCCAGGGCTATGGCCGAAGGGGCAAAAAAAATTTTTGGAAGTGACATTGCTTATGGTGTAACAGGATATGCTGGACCACCACGTGGTGATGAGGATCAACCTGTTGGTACTGTTTGTTTTGGGTTTGTGTCAGGCAGCAAGGCATATACCTGGACCCATCTTTTTTATGGTGAGCGGAATGAAATCCGTGAGCAGGTATCAAGGTTTGTTCTTGCCTGTACTTACATTCTTTTTCTTAATGCTGCGGAGAAATAAATTATGAGAGCATTTATAGCCATAAGGATTCCTAAAAATCTGGCTGAAGAACTATCGCAGCTGAACCTGGTTTTGAAGTCGGAAAACTACAAACCTGTTGAAGCACGCAACATGCATCTAACGCTGAAGTTTCTAGGAGAGGTTTCCTTTGAAAGATACGCTCTGTTGAAAGAAATAGCGGAAGGTAAAATTAAGGGCTTTAAAAAATTCGAATTTACTTTAAAGGGAATAGGCGCTTTTCCATCTCCAGCAGCTGCACGGGTTGTCTGGCTGGGTGTAGATGTGGGTCACAAGGATTTACAGAAGTTAGCAGCGCTGGTTGAGGAAGCTGCGGTTGAATGTGGTTTTCCGCCAGAACAAAGAACGTTTGAGCCTCACCTGACACTTGGCAGACTCAGAAGGCAACGCTCTTTGGTGAATGAACTTAAAAAGATTGAAAACTTGCTTTTGGGAAAAGAATATAGAGTAATTGTAAATGAAGTTATATTTTTCAGGTCAACCCTTGCCCCAAATGGACCGATTTATGAAGAGGTTTTTTCTGTTGGGCTCGATTAGCACTAAAAAAGTGGTATTCGTATTGTATCATTATTCTTAGGACAAAAGCAAAAGGAGGAAGAACTTAATGGACAGGGAAAAAATGCTCGAACTTGCCAGGATGCAAATTGAAAAGAAGTACGGCAAGGGCTCAATCATGAAACTTGGTGAAAAAGCTGTTGAAGAAGGCATTAACGTAATCCCTACAGGCGCTCTGACTCTTGACGTTGCCCTTGGGGTAGGCGGTATACCAAGGGGCAGGATTATTGAGATTTATGGCCCAGAATCCAGCGGTAAAACTACTCTGGCACTTCAAATTATTGCAGAAGCCCAGAGGCGCGCTGGCATAGCTGCTTTTATCGACGCCGAACATGCTTTGGATCCTCTTTATGCTCGCAACCTGGGTGTTGACATCGACAACCTCCTTGTTTCGCAACCGGATACCGGAGAACAGGCGCTTGAAATTGCTGAAACACTTGTACGGAGTGGTGCTGTCGATGTGATAGTGATTGACTCGGTGGCCGCTCTGGTGCCACGCGCAGAAATAGAAGGGGAGATGGGTGATGCACAGGTCGGGCTTCAGGCAAGGCTGATGAGTCAGGCACTACGCAAACTTGCCGGTGCCATTAGCAAGTCTCAGGTGGCGGTGATCTTCATTAATCAGCTCCGGGAAAAAATAGGGGTTATGTTTGGCAATCCAGAAGTTACTCCGGGTGGAAGAGCACTAAAATTCTGGGCAAGTGTCAGAATTGATGTGCGCAAAATAGAGTCGCTAAAAAAGGGAACTGAAGATATTGGAGCAAGAGTCAGGGCTAAGGTGGTTAAAAATAAGGTTGCCCCCCCATTTAAGGTAGCCGAATTTGACATTGTTTTCGGAAAGGGTATTTCAAGAGAGGGCTCTATTCTGGATCTGGCAGTGCAAAAGGGTATCATTGAAAAGAGTGGAAGCTGGTTCTCCTACGGAGATTTAAAACTTGGTCAGGGCAGGGAGCAGGCAAAAGAGTTTCTGGTTGACAACCCTGAGCTGGCAGCAGAAATTGAAAAAAAGGTACGCGAGGCGTTTGGTTTAAAACCAATTTAAAGTTCAGCTAGAGGTTGAAGAATAAAAAAATCTCCTATGAACAGTGCCTGAAAAAAGCTTATTCATATCTTTCTCGCTATTCTTGTTCTGAAGTAAGGCTTAGAAGTTATCTAGAGCGTAAAGGCTGTCAGGAGTTTTTAGAGGCTATTATTGCTGAATTAAAAGCTCGTGGTTACGTAGATGATGAAGTTACTGCCAGGATGATTGCTGAAAGCTTAAGGCGACGCTACGGCTTAAAGATGGTAGAGAAAAAACTTCTTGACAGAGGTTTCCAGCGAGACACGGTCAAAAAGATTTTAGCCGAGCTATCGACCGATTTGGAGATTCAAGTTGCGGTTGAGATTTTAGAAAAGAAGCTGAAAAGCATTAAGGAAAAGGATTTTAAGAAAACCAGAGAAAAACTGCTTCGCTTTCTTTCTTATCGCGGCTTTAGCTACGAAGTTGCTGCAAAAGCCATTAAAAAAGCTATGAACAGGTCAGAGGAAGGTTGAAAAGCAGAGGATAAGGCTTTATTGACGTATTAGAAGGTTTTTTTTAACATATTTTATAAACTAAAAGGCAGGGTTCGGTAAAAATCTTCTGCCTTTTTCAAGGCAGTTTAAATAAAAGGTTTTTAAGGAAAAGAATGAAAAATTCGGCCGGGCTCTGCCCGGCTTATTTTCTTAAAGGTTGTTGTTCTTTGAAAGGAGGAAGATAATCAATGCGCAGTTTCAATATATTGCTATTTTTGCTGACATTTCTTTTTGGTGGCGGTCTTGGAGCAGGACTTTATTTTCTTTACCAGAAATACCGCACAAAAACAGCCGCTGCTCAGGCAGCCCAGTTACTGGAGGAAGCTCGCAAAAAAGCTGATGAAATCATAAGAGAGGCTTCTCTTAGAGCCAGGGAAGAAGCTGCCAGACTGCGTGATGAAGTGGAGCGGGAGCTCAAAGAAAGGCGCCTTGAAATTCAAAGGCTTGAAGAGCGGATTCTCAGACGTGAAGAAGATCTAGATGAAAGAGCTCGCATGATTGATCAGGCAAAGACTGAAGTTGAAAAACTGAAGCAGGATGCCGAGCAGCTTAAAAAAGAAGCCGAACAGATATACGAGCAGCAGCGGCAGGAGCTCGAAAGAATTTCTGGTCTTACCATGGAACAGGCCCGGGAAATGATTCTTGAGCGCGCCCGGGAAGAGGCAAGACTTGAGGCAGCCCGCATTTTCAAGGAAGAAGAAGAGAAAGCTTTAGCGGAAGCAGATAAAAAAGCAAAAGAGATAATTACTACTGCAATCCAGAGGTATGCTTCTGATCTTTCTGCCGAGACTACCGTTTCGGTGGTAACCCTTCCAAGCGACGATATGAAGGGAAGGATTATTGGTAGGGAAGGAAGAAACATCCGCACTTTTGAGAACCTAACAGGTATCAACCTGATAATTGATGACACTCCTGAAGCCGTAACTCTTTCAAGTTTTGACCCGATAAGAAGGGAAATTGCAAAGCGTACCCTTGAAAAACTGGTTCTTGATGGAAGAATTCATCCGGCAAGAATTGAGGAGGTTTACGAAAAGGTCAAGCAGGAGATTGAAGAGGAATTTAAAGAGGTTGGCGAGGAGGCAGTTTTTGAGCTCGGGCTTGCAGGTCTGCACCCGGAAATTATCAAGCTGCTTGGCAGGCTTAAGTTTAGAACATCTTACGGACAGAATGTGCTTCAGCATTCGCTAGAAGTTGCCCACCTGGCTGGCATTATGGCAGACGAACTTAACCTCGATTCTCGCCTGGCAAGGCGTGCAGGACTTTTGCATGACATAGGTAAAGCTGTGGATCATGAAGTCCAGGGCAGTCATGATCGCATTGGTGCGGAGCTTGCAAGGAAATACAAAGAAAGCGAAGAAGTTGTAAATGCCATAGAGGCTCACCACGGACTGGTACCTTTTCAGTCTTTTGAGGCCGTGCTGGTTCAGGCTGCCGATGCCATATCGGCATCGCGTCCGGGCGCCAGAAGAGAAACGCTTGAAAGCTACATTAGAAGGTTAGAACAGCTTGAACAGCTTGCCTCTTCTTTTAGAGGTGTGGAAAAGTGCTATGCTATGCAGGCCGGACGCGAGGTAAGGGTTATTGTGAAACCGGAGGAAATTTCTGATGAAGAAGCAGAAATTCTTGCCCGTGAGCTTGCCCGTAAAATTGAAAGTGAAATGGAGTATCCCGGTCAGATAAAGGTTACCGTTATCCGCGAACGGCGTGCTGTTGAGTATGCCAAATAAAATTCCTGACCCCGGTGATATTGAATTTTTTAAAAGGTTTTCGAGTTTTACGCCGTCAGCAGTTGAACAGGAACTCGGTCACGGGTTATATCGCCTCGGGGTTGAAGAGGCTGAAAAGAGACAGGCAAAGCACGATATCCGCTGGGTGGAGGATGCCCTGCTCGAGCTTTTGCGCAATTCCCGTGATGCAGGCTCCACTGCTGTGGCTGTTGCAACTTCCCTCCATGATAATAAGCTGCGGGAGCTTGTAGTTGTTGATAACGGTGAAGGTATTCCGCCGGAATGTCATGAGCTTGTGTTTGAACCGAGGGTTACTTCACGGGTTACTGATTACGTCGAAGACGAATACGGAGTACACGGGAGGGGCATGGCTTTGTATGCATTGCGCCTCAATGCAGAGGAGGCCAGGGTATGCTTTTCGGAAAAATATGCCGGAACGAGCATCAGGGTCACTTTTGACCTTTCCAGGATACCGGAAAGAAAAAACCAGTCTGAAAGACCAAGGCTTGTTAAGACCGAGGATGCTTACGAGCTCAGAGGGCAAAAAAACATTTTTTACACGGTGGTGGATTTTTACCTCAAGCACCAGAATATTGATCTTTACCTTGGCAGTCCAGCCGAGGTACTGAGGCTTGTCTGGGAGTCATCTTCTTTTAAGGTTTTGAAAGAAAGAGTCGTGGGTAATGATGATACGGTTTCAGGGCTTCTCCGTTTGGCTGAAAAACTGGGGCTCGGAATTTCTGCACGAACTGCCTATAGAATCTTAAATAAAGAGATCCAGAAGCCCTTTCATGCAAGGAATTTTTTTCCAAAAATGCGTTTCAGCAAAAATACCGGAGTGCCGTTCAGGTTTAACTCAGAAGACTGGCAGCTAATTGCTTCTGGATTAAAACAGGTGTTAGAACCCTTTCTCAAGCGTTATAATTACCAGATTGTTGAGATAAGGCAGGTAAAGAGAAAAGGACAGCTAAAGGTTGAAGCGTTGCTTGAATCATCAGAGGATGAAATATAGACTTTTTAAACAAAAGCTTTAAAGTTTTTAAAGCTTTTAAAGATTTGGCCGAAAAAATATGTCAGCAATGTCGCAGCAGAAAAACGAGGTACGGTGATGGAAATGGTGCAGGTACTTAAAGTTTCCTCAAAATCAAACCCAAACTCTGTGGCAGGAGCAATAGCAGGAATAATTAAAGAAGAGCAGACGGTTGAGATTCAAGTTATCGGTGCAGGTGCCTTAAACCAGGCAATTAAGGCTATCGCCATTGCCCGCGGTTTTCTGGCGCCAACCGGTTATGATCTTGTATGCTCACCTTCCTTTAAAGAAATTGAAGTCGATGGCAAAGTAAAAACTGCTATTAAGCTTAAGGTGGAAGCCAGAGAAGAGTAATGCCCGCTGATCTCCATATTCATACCAAGCACTCTGATGGTGCCTACACTATCGAAGAGGTTCTGAAGATTGCCGCAGAAAAGGATCTTGGCTTCATAGCTGTTACCGATCACGACACCATCTCCGGTCTTGAAGAACTTGTTGAAAAAGCTGACCATTACGGTATCAGTGTAATTGCAGGGATTGAACTCAGTTCAGTTTACGATGGAGAAGACATCCACATCCTTGGCTATGGTATTAAATGGCAGGATGAAAACCTGATTGAAAAACTGAACTATTTTAAATCGAGGAGGCTAGAAAGGTTTCTGGAAATAGTCCGCTGTCTGGAAGAAAGCGGGATAAAACTGGATGAAGCGGAAATTGAACAACTGTTACGAAACCAGCAATCGTTAGGCAGAACACATCTGGCAGAGATGCTTGTAAGGAAGGGCTATGCTAGTTCAGTTACCGAAGCATTTTCTAAGTGGCTTTCCAGAGGGCGGCCCTGTTTCAGAGAAAAATACCTGGTGACACCATTTGATCAGATCAGGCTCTTAAAGGAATCAGGTGGCATAGCTGTGCTTGCCCATCCAGGTGATTATATTGTGATACCGGATTTTAAAAGCCTTTTAGATGCAGGTCTTGATGGTGTTGAGGTGTTCCATCCAGATCATTCTCCGGCTCAGATTGATCGCTTCCTAGAAATTGCAGAACAATACCAGCTTCTTGTTTCAGGTGGTTCAGATGCGCATGGTCCCGGCTGTGAAAGGGGTTACGAAATAGGTACAGTCGTGCTTGATGACCGCTATCTTGGACCTATTCTCGAAAGGCTTGGTTACTAGCCTGCGGCAGGAAGGCTTATCCTCATGTTAAAATTATAGGCATGCAGCGGTATTACATTAAAACTTTTGGATGTCAAATGAATAAGCATGATTCGGAACGCATGGCCGGATTCCTTGAGTCACTTGGTTTTATCCCGGCTTTATCAGAGCAGGAAGCAGACATTATTTTGATTAACACCTGCGCTGTCAGGGAAAACGCCGTACGGCGACTAAAGGGTTACATCCGGTCACTTGGAAAACCAAAAAGAAGGGGAGCCCTTATAGGCGTTGCCGGTTGTGTTGCGCAAATAGTAAAGGAGAAGCTTCTTAATGAAATTCCTTTTGTTGACTTTGTTTTTGGCCCTGACGAAATTGATCTTCTGCCAGAACTAATTGCGGATGCCCAAAAAGGGAAGAGAAGGGCGGCAGCAGAATTTAAACCCGGGTTTTTTGCTTCAAACCTGCCGTTAAAAAGAGAAAGCGGACACCGCGCCTGGCTGGCCATAACCAAGGGGTGCGACAACTTCTGTTCCTACTGCGTTGTGCCTTATGCTCGCGGAACACTCATATCAAGGCCTTTTGAAAAAGTACTCAGTGAGTCGGAGCTTTTCAGGGCAGAGGGTGTTTGTGATATCACGCTTCTTGGTCAGAATGTTAATGCTTACGGACGTGACCTCTACGGGCAGCCGCGCTTTGTTGAATTACTTGAGGCAGTTGCCAGCCTGGGTTTTAGAAGGGTATCTTTTGCTACATCGCATCCGGCTGATTTTCAGCCCGAGCTAGTCGGTCTCATAAGCAAATTTAAAAACATAACTCGCCAGCTTCATCTACCTGTTCAGTCCGGTTCAGATAGGATTCTTTCAAGGATGAAAAGGCGCTATACGAGAGACCATTATCTCGAGATTGTCAGGTTGGTCAGGAAAATTCCTGATATTTCGCTTACGACCGATGTTATTGTTGGTTTTCCGGGTGAAACCGAAGCTGATTTTGAGCAAACTCTGGACCTGATTGAAAAGGCTGAGTTTGACCACGTCTTTACGTTTATTTTTTCACCAAGACCCTTTGCCGAAGCATCAGGCTATCCTGATCAAGTTCCCGATGAAGTTAAAAAGGAACGCTTTAACAGACTGGTTCAGATTGTCAAAGAAGTTAGCCTGAGGAGAAACCGCAGCTTAATAGGTAAGAACGTTGAAGCGGTAGTTGAGGGTGTTTCCAAAACTCGCGGTTACCTTCAGGCAAGGACGGAAGGCGGGAAGGTGATACTCTTCAGGGGTAAGAACCTGATTCCCGGCGAAACAGTCAGGCTTGTAGTTAAAGATGCCGGACCTTACCATCTGGTGGGTGACATATTGCCCGGCCAGCAAACAGCTGTTTAAAAGGGGCGGGGGATAGCTGTTTAAAATCCTTGCAATTGCAGGACCGACAGCGGTTGGAAAGAGCGATATTTCGCTGTACCTTGCCGAAAGACTTGATTGTGAGATAATTTCTGCAGATGCGTTTCAGGTTTACTGTTATATGAACATCGGGACCGCCAAGCTCCCCCTTAGCAAAAGGCTGGACCCGCCACACCACATGATTGATGTTCGGCTTCCTGACCAGGGATTCAGTGTGGCTGATTACAAGCGGGAAGCTACCATGTGCCTTCAATCCGTCCTTTCGCGAAAGGAGCTGGCTCTTGTTTGTGGAGGCACGCCTCTTTATTTAACCGCTCTTTTGTTTGAGTTTGAAATTCCTCCGGAAACCAAAAAGGAAGGCCTAAGAGAGGAGCTGGTTGAAATTGCCCGTAAGGATATTTCTCTTTTGATCGAAAGGCTTAAAGCAGTTGACCCGGAGGCGATTAATATTATTGACCACCGCAATGTTCGGCGCGTCATTAGGGCAATAGAATTATATGAGCAGGCAGGAGTCAGGTACTCAGAGCTTTACAGAAGATGGAAGAATAAAAAAACTGTTAAAGATGCCCTTCTTTTATGGGTTTTCCGGGAAAGAACTGAAATCTACCGGGCAATTGATGCAAGGGTTAACAAAATGATCAGCAGCGGACTTATCGAAGAAGTAAAATGGCTATCAGAAAATTTTAACCTTAGCCGCACAGCCAGCCAGGCCATAGGCTATAAAGAGATTCTTACATACCTGGAGGGCAAGATGACGCTTGAGGATGCTGTTGAGTTGATAAAAAAAAGAACTAGAAACTATGCTAAACGGCAGATCTCCTGGTTTAAAAATGAGAAAAGTTTCGTGCCGGTTGATATCTCCGGTCTTTCCAGCAAAGAAGCCGCGGAAAAAATCTATAACCGTTACCTGACCTAAAGCTGTAGCTGTTAAAATAGATTTCTTCTTGTAAGGGAGGAGTTTAAAAATGGAGGAAATGCTGGAGTTTGTCAAGTATCAGGCGGCTGGAAACGATTTCATAATCATTGAGGACATGGATAATCTGCTTGATCTGAAGCCCGAACACGTAAAGAGGCTATGTGATCGCCACTATGGCATTGGTTCTGACGGGCTCATTGTTGCGCGCAAATCAAGCAGGGCTGACGCCTACATGCTTTTTTATAATCCGGACGGCAGCATTGCTGAAATGTGCGGTAACGGTATTCGCTGTTTTGCGCGCTTTCTTTACGAATCAGGATTAGTTCAAAAAAAGAAAATGGTTATTGACACGAAAGCCGGTTTGAAAGAGGTGGAACTTTTTTTCGATAAAGGCAATCCTATCGGGGCAAGGGTCAACATGGGTCCGGTTTCGTTTGTTGCGCGCAGCATACCAACCACGCTTGTTGACTCTGATAAAGAAGCAGTTAACGTACCTCTTAATGTTGAGGGCCACGAGCTTATTGTCACCTGCGTTTCAGTAGGCAATCCACATTGCGTGGTCTTCATTGATGATTACGAGAAGATAAACCTAGAAAGAATAGGGCCAATCATTGAAAATCATCCGGCCTTTCCGGAGAGGGTCAATGTCGAGTTTGCAACCATCGTTGAGCCTCATCTTATAAAGGCAAAAGTATGGGAAAGAGGAGCCGGAGCTACACTTGCATGCGGAACGGGAGCCGTAGCTGTGGCTGCGGCTGCTTGCAAAACCAGGTACTGCGAGCAGCCTGTGCGCATCGACCTTCCGGGTGGGCACCTGTTCGTAGAATTTGACAATGATGGCGATGCCTACCTGGAAGGGGTTGCCGAGCATGTGTTTAACGGCTTTATGTCGGTTGAGTTTACAGAGAATTATCTTAAGGACGTTTAACTGGAGGTGCTGATGGTGTTTGAGCCTGCTGGCAGAATAAAAAACTTACCACCGTACTTATTTGCTCGCATTGATGAGCTCATAGAAAAGAAGAAAAGTGAAGGCGTGGATGTGATCAGTTTGGGTATTGGTGATCCGGTGGAACCAACGCCCAAACCCATTATCGATGCAATGGTAAAAGCATTGCAGGATCCTGAAAATCATCGCTATCCTTCTTACTATGGTTTGAAGGCATTTAGAGAAGCAGCAGCTCAGTGGTTTGAAAAGCGCTTTGGAATAAACCTGAACCCTGATCGGGAAATCCTTCCACTCATCGGTTCAAAGGAAGGAATTGCTCACCTTCCATGGGCATTAGTTGAGCAGGGAGATGTGGTGCTGGTACCCGATCCTGCCTACCCCGTCTACGGCATAGCAGCAATGCTGGCTGGAGCTGAACCTTATTACATGCCGCTGAAGAAAGAAAATCAATTTCTGCCCGATCTCGATGCTATTCCAGCTGCAGTTTATAACCGGGCTAAGTTAATGTTTATTAATTATCCTAACAACCCCACGTCTGCCGTTGCCAGCACCGGGTTTTTTAAGAAAGCTGTTGAGTTTGCCCACAAATACGGCTTTTTGATTGCTCATGACAATGCTTACTGTGAAATAACTTTTAATGGTTACCGGGCTTCGTCCTTACTTGAAATTGATGGGGCTAAAGAGGTGGCAATTGAGTTTCATTCGCTTTCTAAGTCATTCAACATGACCGGCTGGCGAATTGGTTTTGTGGCCGGCAACGAGGACGCTGTTAAGCATCTGGGAACACTGAAAACCAATATTGATTCAGGCATTTTTAATCCGATTCAGTATGCGGGCATTAAGGCTCTAACGGACCTTTATGATTTTCCTGGAGAAATGGTAAGAATCTACGAAAGAAGGCGCAAAATTGTTTTTTCGGTTCTTGATGAGCTTGGTATAAGTTATCACCAATCGCCTGCTACCATCTACGTATGGGCAGAGGTGCCTGAGGGTTATAGTTCTGATACCTTTGCCATGAAGCTGGTTGACGAAGCTGGAATTGTGGTGTCACCGGGCTCAGCTTATGGCAGACACGGTGAAGGTTACTTCAGAATCAGTCTGACCATTAAGGATGACAGACTGGAAGAAGCTGCCGAGCGTCTTCGCACTATCAGTCTTTAAAGTGTGATGAAAACAGAAGATCTGGAAAGGGAAAGCGAGAAATTTATTGTAGCTACGCTTATAGCTGTCAAAGACAGGGAAGAGGATATATTGCGTTCTCTTGATGAGCTTGAAAATCTTGTTCAAACTGCCGGTGGGCTGACGGTTTTAAGGGTTATTCAGAAACGAAATGCACCCGACCCAAAAACATACATTGGAAGAGGTAAGGCAGAGGAAATAGGGCGGGTTGCCAGAGAGCTGGGCGCTACTGCTCTGGTGGTGGACACGCAGCTTTCGCCTTCGCAGCAAAAAAACCTGGAGCAGATCACTGGACTAAAAGTACTTGATCGCACAGCTATTATTCTTGATATCTTTGCTACCCGGGCAAGGAGCCTTGAAGGCAAGCTTCAGGTTGAACTTGCCCAGCTGACCTACCTTCAATCACGCTTAACGGGAAGGGGAGTAGAGCTTTCACGTCTTGGTGGAGGAATAGGAACACGAGGACCCGGTGAAACGAAGCTTGAGGTTGATCGGCGCCGGATAAAGAAAAGAATACAGACTCTTAAAAACAAATTGAAGGAAATTGAAAAACACCGGCAAAGATTGAGAACTGCTCGTAAAAAAGGTGCCTTTCAGGTATCACTGGTAGGTTATACAAATGCCGGAAAGTCAACGCTTCTTAATGCCCTGACGGGCGCTGGTGTTTATGCAAGTAACCAGCTTTTTGCCACACTTGATCCAACCGTTAGAAGGGTGGATATTAAGCCTCAATTGCTAAAGCTTATATCGGAGCAAAGCATGTCTTCCGGGTTTGAAAAACTTCTAGGATACGACGTTGTCCTTTCGGATACGGTTGGATTCATCAACAATCTGCCAGCTGAACTGGTGGCGGCCTTTCACTCTACACTGGAGGAGGTATCAGAAGCTGACCTGCTCCTCCATATAGTTAATGCTGCAGCTCCTGATTACGCCCTTCAACTTGAGGTGGTCGAAAATACTCTGGAAAGAATTGGTGCTGGAGCTGTTCCCAGAATACTTGTCTTTAATAAGGTCGACCTTCTTTCTTCGGTGGAGCTGGAAAGGTTGAGAAATGTTTACCCTGGGGCAGCTTTTATATCAGCACTAAAAGGGATCGGTCTTACCGAGCTTAAAGAAAAGATTGCCGCTGCTCTTATTTCTCAGTTTAATTACCTTAAGGAGCAACAGTATCGAGATCTCTAAACACTGCCACCACTTTTCCGACCACCAAAATTTCTTCTGGAAAAATTGTTTCATAGGCAGGGTTTCTAGGAACAAGAGCTGCCCTTCCGTTGATCAGTCGAAACTCTTTAACGGTTGCTTCACCATCGACCAGAAAAACGCCTATTTCACCGGGCTGAACAACCGGAGTTTGCTTTACCAGAAGAAGATCTCCCTCAAAGATGCCTGCTTCAGTCATGCTATCCCCCTTGACCCGAAGAATAAAGTCGGCTTTTCGAGTAAAGTAGACTGGAAGATTAATATAGGCTTCAATGTTTTCTTCAGCATAGACCGGCTGGCCGGCTCTGACGGTCCCAACGACCGGTAGCACAGTTTCGCTGCTTTCCTGATTTATATCGGTCAAGCGTAAATTGCGGGATGATCCTTTTTCTCTTTTTAAAAAGCCTGTCTGCTCAAGTTTGTGAAGATGATAAACAACTGAAGAAGTAGAATTGAAACCAAGCTCTTTTGCAATTTCACGAACCGTTGGTGGTCTCTGATTATGCTTTATGTAATCTCTGATAAAAGCAAGGATTTTTAATTCCAGATTTTTTTTCTTGCCTTTCAAGTGTCACACCCGTTGATATTATAGAACATATGTTTGAGATGGCAAAATGCTGTGAAAAACCTGTGCAAAAAATAGAAAAATTTTTTAGCAAAAATGACTTGACAGGCCAGAAAAAAAAGCCTATATATTGTGGTATAAGATTGATAAATATCGCAATATTTTGTGGTTAGGAGGGTGAACCAGCATGACACCGGAACAAAAGTTGCTTGAAATGGAGCAAACAAACGCAGCTAAAAACCGTCAGGAAGTTGATTCTACAGACATAGCCTTAATGGTAACCACCACTTCAAAAGCAGAGGTAAATTCCTGGGACAGAACCAGGATCGTTGAAAGCCTTATCCGGGAAATTAACCTTCCTTTAGAGCTGGCTGAGGAAATAGCCTTTGAGGTTGAGAAAAAGCTGCTAAGCGCGGGGATCAGTCAGGTGACGACCAGCCTTATTCGCGAGCTTGTTGACATCGAGCTCGTATCACGCGGTCTTCAAACCCTGCAAAGAGAACACACCATTCTTGGGTTGCCGGCATTTGATGTTGAGCAGATAATCTTTAATGCAAACAAGGAGAATTCAAACACCACTCACAATCCGGAATCCATAAATCTTACGCTGGCTGAAAGCATACTTAAACAATACGCTTTAACAAAAGTGTTTTCTGCAGATGTTGCGGAGGCACATCTTTCAGGCGATATTCATCTTCACGATCTTGGTTTTATAACCCGTCCCTACTGTGGGGGACATTCTCTTGAATACATTAAAAAGTTCGGACTTCATCTTCCCAATATAACCTCAACCTCAAAACCAGCAAAACATCCGGAAGTGCTGATCGGACACATGGTAAAAATGGCGTCAACTTTACAATCGCATTATGCCGGAGCTATTGGCTGGGAAGCGGTCAACATGTTTTTTGCTCCTTTTCTCAGAGGGCTGGATTACAAGAGAATCAAGCAGCTGGCACAGATGATAATTTATGAATTCAACCAGCTCGCCGGAGCCAGGGGATCTCAGGTCGTTTTTACCGACTTTAACCTTTATTACGGGATTCCAAAACATTTCCGGGAAACTCCGGCTGTAGGTCCTGGGGGCAAGTATATGAAAGAAGTTGACGGTGAGATTGTCTATCTTGATGAGCCTGAGGAGGGCTGCCTCACCTATGCAGATTTTGAGAAAGAAGCTAACCTTTTCCTCAAGGCTCTTTTTGAAGTTTATTACGAAGGCGATGCGACCGGAAAAACCTTTGTTTTTCCAAAGCCCCTTCTTCACATAAATGAGGAGTTCTTTTTAACTCCGGGATGGGAAGAGATGCTTGATCTTGCCTGTAAAGTAGCTGCTCACCAGGGGATTACCTATTTTGTTTTTGATCGTGGCGATTCTGTCTCGGTCTCGCAGTGCTGCAGGTTAAAGCTCAGGCTTGGCGAAAAAGATCTCGAGGAAGCAAAAACACCTGAAAAAATGAGGTTTACAGCACTTCAAAACGTAACCATTAATCTGCCCAGAGTAGCTTATAAGGCTGAAGGTTCTGACGAAAAACTTTTCAAAGAACTTGATCGTTTGTTTGATCTCGTTGTTAAAGCTCATCTCCAGAAAAAGAAATTTATCGAGACACTTCTTTCTCTTGGCGAAGAAGGACCGCTGGCATTCTTTACCGGCAACAAGGATGGCGAGCCTTATCTTAGAATGGATAGAATTACTTACCTTGTTGGCGTGCTTGGTTTAAACGAAATGGTTCAGTACCACCTCGGTAAACAGCTGCATGAGTCTGAAGAGGCTTACAGGTTTGGTCTTAAAGTAATTGCATATCTTAACCTCAAATGCAAGGAGTATTCAGAAAAGTACGGTATCAGACTTGTTATTGAGGAAAGCCCGGCTGAGTCAGCCTGCTACCGTCTCGCAAAACTTGACCTTAAGGTTTTTCCGGAAAAAGCAGGAAAGGTAGTCAAGGGCTTTCCAGAAAAAGGTGAAGTTTACTATACAAACAGCATTCACCTGGCAGCTGATGCACCGGTCGACTATATTGACCGTGTGATTATGCAGTCAAGGTTCCATCCGCTGATTGAAGCAGGTGCAATTATCCATATCTGGCTGGGCGAGCATGAACCTGATTATCGTGCCATCAAGGAGTTTGTCATCAAGACATTTAAATACACACAGGCCGAACAAATTGCGTTCAGTCCTGAATTTACTGTTTGCAACGATTGCCTGACCACGGTTAGAGGTCTGCACGATACTTGCTCAAGATGCGGTTCTAATGATGTTTATGGAATCACAAGGATTGTTGGATACTTTTCCAAAACCACCACATGGAATAAAGGAAAACTCGGTGAGCTCAAGCAAAGAGTTAGAACAAACCTTAACGAGGCATTCAGGCCGGTTGGAGGTGCAGGAATTGTACATGGTAAAGTTTTTCTTCAAGAAAGATTGCCCCAAATGCCCGGCAGCTAAAGAGGTTGTTAGCCAGCTGCCCCAGGAGTTAGTGGAATATCATAACCTTGACGAAGTAGACGGGCTTACAGAGGGTGCCTACTATATGGTGGTGGGAACACCAACCACTATTGTTGTTGATGGGCAGGGAAGGGAAGTGAAGTCGTGGCGGGGCGAAGTACCGAAACTGGCAGCCTTAAAAGAAGCGCTCTCCCTATAAAAGGATTTCTTCCATCAGGAATGCTGGATTGGCCCGGTAGAATAGCCTCAACGGTTTTCTTTGCCGGTTGTAATTTCCGTTGCCCTTTTTGTCACAACGCCGAGCTTGTCCTTAATCCTGAAATATATGAAGACATAGACCCGATTGACCTGTTGAACTACTTAAAATCGCGCCGCCTCTGGGTTGAAAATATTGTTATTACCGGTGGAGAACCCACACTTGCACCTGGGCTGGAAGATTTTCTTGGAGTTTTAAAACAGGAAGGGTTTAATATAAAGCTGGACACAAATGGAAGCAGACCAGCCATACTTTTAAGGTTGATCGAGGCCCGTCTGGTTGATTATGTGGCCATGGATTATAAAGCGCCGATGAGCAGGTACACTCTGGTGACCGGAGTTCCGGTCGATATAAAGAGCATTGAAGAGTCTATCGACATTCTTTTAAGCTCTGGTATAGAGCACGAATTCAGGCTCACGGCAGTTCCGGAACTCCTTACGGTTGAAGACCTTGTTGCAGCAGCCAGAGAACTGCACGGCAGAGGAGCAAGAAAAATCTATCTTCAGCAATTTAAAAACGAAGGTACGCTTGACCCTGAACTTTCAAAAGTAAACCATATGCCGGCAGAGCTGCTTGAGGATGCTGCCTATCGTATAAGGAAATTCATGGAGGTGGAGCTAAGAGGTGTCTGAGAATCATCTGATGCTTAAAATTAAACGCCTGGACAGCTCAATACCTCTTCCATCTTATGCTCATCCTGGCGATGCGGGACTCGACCTTTATGCGGCTGAGGATGTAAAGCTGAAGCCTTTTGAACGTAAACTTGTTTCAACCGGGATCAAAGTTGAGATACCTTACGGTTATGCTGGATTTGTTCAGCCTAAAAGTGGGCGAGCAGCTCGTGAAGGACTTTCCATAGTCAACACACCGGGGCTTATAGATTCAGGCTACAGAGGTGAAGTAAAGGTAATTCTGATAAACCTGGATCCCAAAAATGAAATAACAATTAGAAAAGGAGAAAAAATTGCCCAGCTGGTCATTCAAAAAGTGGAGGAAGTGCGAGTGGTAGAGGTCGCTGAATTATCTGAAAGCAGCAGGGGAGAGGGAGGTTTTGGTTCCACCGGAGTTTAATTTTTTTAATTTTAAAAAGTTATTTTAATAGCCTATAATTTTTGATGTAATCAAATTATAATAAAGGAGGTTCAGCTATGGAAGAATTGAAGGTTGGATGCGCCAGGCCACTGGGCTCTTCTGTCGGAGAAAGAACCGATGAGTCTGCTGAGGTTCCTGAAAAAGAGAAGGAGGTGAAGATTTTGGTGGGTGTAGGTAAAAAAGCGCCCGATTTTGTTGCTCCTGCATACCACCAGGGCAGGTTTGTTACCGTAAAGCTTTCTGATTACCTTGGAAAATGGGTATTGCTGTGTTTTTATCCCGGTGATTTTACTTTTGTCTGAGCAACTGAAATTTCGGCGGTGGCGTCGAAATACCACGAGTTTCAAAAGCTAGGTGTAGAAGTACTTGCCATGAGTGTAGACAGCATTTATGTCCATAAGATGTGGGATGAACATGAACTTCAAAAAATGGTTGCCGGAGGAGTTCCTTTCCCGCTGCTTTCGGATGCAGGCGGCGCGGTTGGTAGAGTTTACGGTGTTTACGATGAAGAGGCTGGTGTAAACTTGAGGGGTAGGTTTATCATAGATCCGGATGGAGTTATCCAGGCTGTTGAAATTCTTACGCCTCCAGTTGGCAGAAATGTAAGTGAAACTCTCCGGCAGATCCAGGCCTTCCAGTATGTCAGGGCAACCAAAGGTGCTGAAGCTACTCCATCCGGTTGGCAACTAGGCAAAAAGACCCTAAAACCGGGACCTGACCTTGTTGGCAGAGTCTGGGAGGTATGGAGCCCTGAAGAAGCGTTTTAGCAATAATTTTTGCAGATGTGGATTTTAAAGCACCCCCGAATCCGGAGACGGATTCGGGGGTTCTATAATTTAATAGCACAAATAAGGGGGTGAAAAAATGGTTGAATACGGAATTGGCGGCAAAAAAGTACAGATTGTCAGGGGAAACATCGTTGAGCAACCCGACGTTGAAGCTATTGTGAATGCTGCCAACGCTATGCTTGCACCGGGCGGAGGTGTTGCGGGTGCCATTCATAAAGCTGCAGGGCATGAGCTTTATGAGGAATGTAAGCGGTATGCTCCAATAAGTCCAGGTGAGGCTGTGATTACTAATGGCTACAGACTGCCAAATAAATATGTGATCCATACTCTTGGTCCACGTTACGGCGTGGATAAACCGGAAGATGAAATTCTTAAAAACTGCTATCAAAACAGCCTGAGGCTTGCCGATCAAAAAGGAATTAAATCGGTTGCTTTTCCAGCGATTTCAACAGGAATATTTGGTTATCCAGTTGAGGCTGCTGCGCAAGTTGCATTAAGGGCCATTAAGGAGCTGCTTCCAGAACTGCAAAATGTAGAGACGGTGAGAATGGTCCTTTTTAGGGAAAGTGATTACAGGGTACACGTTGAAACTGCAAATAAGTTGCTGAAATAATGATGAAAAAAGTTCTGATAATATATATTATGATGCGTTGCAAATTTAAATCTTTAAGAAATAAGTCTTGCAGTAAATTTCTTACCCTGTAATGAGCTGTTCCAGGGTTTTTAGCTGCTGCTGCAGTTCTTCAAGTTCGCTTTTCAGCAGTTCAAGTTCTTTTTCCTTAAGGGAAATCTCCTGTTTTTTATCTTCGATCTTTGCTTTTAACTTCTCAATTTCAGCCTGGATTTCTCTTTTCTTTTCCTCCATGCGGCGCTTAATGATAGCCTCAACCAAATCTTCTTCGGTAGCGTAAAGACTCAGACAGGTTTCACATACAGGGTGCACTCTTGAGCCAACGGGAATCTCTTTTCCCCTGACGATTTTGCGCGCGTTTTTGTAAAGTTTATAAGTGTCTCCTTCAAGAACGTAGTATTCGGCATAGAGAACATCGGGCTTTCCGCAGAGATAGCACCTTTCAGGCTGTTCTACTTCTTTTCCGTTTTTAAAATCAAAATTAAAGTATATGCCCATTATTTACTCCTCCTTTGCAGGTTCTGGTTTATTCCTTAAAGTCCTTTCCCTACCCAGTCTTTCGTAAAGCATGCCCAGCTTTTCCAGCAATTCGCTTATCCTATGCTTTGTTTCTTCAATTTCTTGTTCGATTACTTTTATGGTGTCGATTTGATCTGTTTTGGTTGCAGCCTGCTCTTTTCTTTTTTTAAGAATTGCCGTTATCAGCTCGTCTTCTGAAGCAAAGCTTTTGTAGCAGTCCTCACATATCAGATAGGTTTCGCTGGCAACCTTAACTTCCCTCCCGGACCATAGCTTGCGAGCTTCGTCGTTTAAAAGGACATAGATAGGACCCTTCTTTATCTGATACTCAACCATCAATACCTTTTTTTGGCTGCAAAGATAGCAGGGCAGCCAGATTTCAACTTCCTTTCCGTCTTCGTAGTTGTAGTCAAAATAAATGCCCACTTCAATCCTCCAGGCTCAGACCGTATCTTTCAGCAAAATCCATCACTTCGCTATTTTTTAATTCGTCAATAATCTGTTCATACTTTAGCCTTGCTTCTTCGAAATCCTGAAATTCCATTCTTTTTAGAACTTCACCGGAATCCTTAAAAATAAACTGAATCTCAAATTTTTGTCTTGTCTCGGGTTCAATTCTCTTTCCTGGGCCAAGATAAGCAGTAAGTTCGTTCCAGTCGAATTCCTGGGGAATGACCTCTTTTATGTGGTAAAGTTTGATATCAAAAAAGTCTGAAGCGTTACCGAAAACTTTTCTCATAAAGATATTTTAACCTATGGTTAAAATATTTATGCTAATATTGATTAAACGCAGCTTATACCGCAGCCCGAAAACGCAGTCCAAGCACCATTTGCTAAAGCTTAAAGCATTGCTGTCGATGTTTTAAAAATGATGGTAGATCAAAGGTTTAAAAAATCATTTTTATTAACCTTAATATTGAGTTTAACTTTAGTCCAGGGTTTATCTGCTGCCTTTGCTTCTACTCCTGCCCGGAAGAAAGCAGAGATTGATAACCTTAAAAAGCAAATTGCAGAAGTGGATGCACAAATTGCTTCTATCGAAGAGGATCTGGTTTCGCTAACAGGAAGACTTAAAGGCATCGAGTCAGTAATTGCTGCTGAAGAAGAAAAAATTAAAAGGCTTCAGCAGGAAATTGAATACAGGGAGGGCTTATTGAAAAACAGAGTAAAGCAGCTTTACATTCAGGACCGGGAATTCGGGATTATAGTATTGCTTAATACTGATGGTTTTGTGGATTTGCTGCGGTCAATACGTTTTTTAACCTATCTTTCTAAAGCTGAAGCCGAAAATATACTTGAGTTAAAAGAGGCAAAAAAGGAAGTAGCAGAGGCTCTTTTGCTTCTTAGGGAAAACCGAAGAAAACACCAAGAATATCTTAAAGCCTACCGGGCAAGAATAACCCAGCTAAAAGCTTTAAAAGACCAGCTGAATGAAGCTCTTCAAAAGGCAAAACGCGAGTACAACTTGATGCTTACTCCTGCAGGCTTAAGAAGTCTAGCGTCGAGAAGCAGCTATATAAAAAGAGGCGGCGGTTATGCTCCCGATGCCTATGTACCCCGTAAATTTGTCAGAGTTGAGCCTTATCAGGAGTACTTTTTAACCAGCGGCAGAATGCCAGATGACTATGTAGCTTCAGGCCGGAAATGGACCTGTTACGCCAGCTGGTATGGGAATGAATTTCACGGAAGAAGGACTGCAAGTGGAGAAATTTTTAATCAGTGGGACTTTACGGTGGCACACCGTTCTTTGCCCTTTGGGACCTTTGTACTGCTGAGACGTGGTGAGCGATCCATAGTGGCAAAGGTTACTGATAGAGGTCCTTTTGTGCATGGGCGGGAATTTGACCTTTCCCGTGCATGCGCTGAAGCCCTGGGTTTTTCAGGAGTTGCCCGGATAGAAGTTGAAATTATCTTTCCAAAATAGTTCTTTTACGCTGTTAAAAATTCGGCCTTAAATTGATTTACCTGTTCGGGAGTGCCCAGAATAGTTATTTTTGATCCGGCAGGGATACTGGTATCTGCCTTTGGAAGTATATCAAGCTTTCCGTCCGGATATCTGACAAGAAGCACCAGACAACCGGTTTTATTTCTGATACCCAGTTCTTTAAGAGTTTTCCCTGCCAGAGCGGAATGAGGCTCTACTTCAAATTGTTCTATTTTAAATTCAACGTCCTCATCAAGGCCGAGGATGTCAAGATATTCGGAAAGCGACGGATTGGCAAGAAGCGTTGCTATGCGTCTGCCGCCAATAATTGGCGGCGAAATCACGCGGTTAGCTCCTGCCCTGTAAAGCTTGTTTATAACATCAATGGAGTTTGCACGGGCAACTATGAAGATATCTGGCTCAAGAATTCTTGAGGTAAGGGTGATGTAGATGTTGTCGGCATCGCCTCCAACACATGCAGCTATACCCTTTGCCTTTTTTATACCAGCTTCTAAAAGCAGCGTTTCATCAGAAGCATTTCCGTATAAAGCAAGAAAACCGTCTTTTTTTGCTTCCTCGTACTTTTGGCTGTGGTTTTCAATAACCACAACTTCGTGACCGGCTTTTCTGAGAAAGTTGGCTACTTCCTTCCCTACCCTGCCATAGCCGCAGACAATAAAATGGTTTTTGATTTGTTTCATCTTTTTGCGCCTCCTTCTTTCCTCGAAGGAATTTATGAAAAATTCCCCAAAGAAGTATTCGATCGCTGTTCCAAAGGTATAAAAGAGAAGCCCTACTCCAAGAAGGATAAGGGTTATGGTTATCAACCTACCGGATGTATCAAGAGATCGAACCTCTTTAAAGCCGACAGTTGAAATCGTGATTATGGTCATATAAAGGGCATCCCAGAAATTAAAGCCTTCAAAATAAATGTACGCAAATGTTCCGGTTGCAATGAGAGCTATAAGCATTGAAATAGCGTAAACGATTCTTTTTCCAACCAGTTTTATTCTGTTATCCATAGAAATCTTCCACCACCCGGTCAATATCAAGAACGCCGATATAGGGTAGATTTCTGAACTTCTGTTCAAAATCAAGTCCGTAGCCAACAACAAAGACATCAGGAATTTCGAAGCCTCGATAAGCTATTTCAACTGGAACGAGACGCCTGGCACTTTTATCGAGCAGGGTGCAGATTCTCAGGCTGCGGGGGCTTCTTGCCTTGAGGCTTCTGATTAAATAGTTAATGGTAAGGCCAGTATCGATTATATCTTCGATGATAATAACATCTCTGCCCTCGATCGGCTCGTCAAGGTCTTTGAGTAGTTTGACTGCTCCAGTAGTTTCTGAGTGAGCACCGTAACTTTGAATGGCAATAAAATCAAGCGACAGGGGCAATTCGATCTTCCTTGTAAGATCAGATAAGAAGTAAGTACTTCCCTTGAGGACAGCAACCAATACCGGTTCCAGCCCCTGATAATCCTCGTTAATGCGTTCCGCAAGCTCAGAAACTCTGAGCTGAATTTCATCTTCGCTGAAAAGGACTTCCTTTATGTACTTTTGGATGAGCTCTCTAAAGTCGTTCAACGCTTGGCTTTCTTAGTAGTTTTTGTCGGGGTCCGAAAAGCACCAGGGTTTAAAAGCTGTTTATCCTTTTTTACCAGGCCGTATTTAAAAATCAGATTGCGGAAATCTTTTTGATAGAGAATCATAATCTTAATTTCAGGAAAAAGTTCCCTGAGCTTGCGGACCTTTCTGTTTTTTCTGGTAACGAGTTTCTGGTTCATTGTTGTAAGTTCGATGTAGAGATCAAAGTCAGGCAGGTAAAAGTCGGGAGTGAAATAAGTTAATACTCTACCTTTACGGTCAAACTCAATAGGAAAGGTGTGTGGTTCGTATTCCCAGCGGATTCCGTAATAGGTTAGGATTTCGGCACACACCCTTTCTGAGGGATGTGCAAAATGAATTTGCTCTAATTTTTCCTTTAAGCTGGCTACGATATCTTTCTCTTTTCCAGCCATTTTTTAAATTTTAGCTTAAAAAGGCGTTACTGGTTTAAAATACAGTATGAAGGTAAAATGGAAAACGCTGTTTCCAGCTGTTTCATTCATTCGGTTGCGGGAATATTTTCAGTTCTGTTTTTCTGGCTGGGAACAGCCTCTGGTATAACAGCGCTTCTTGTAATACATCGATTTAAAGAGGACGACCCCTTTTACCAGGCTGTGGTGGTCCGTTTGAGGTTTGGCATTGCTTACTCGGCTATCGGAAGCCTACTCCTGCTTCTCGCGATTATTCTTGGGGTTTTTAAGGCAGGAGTTGTAAACGTCAAAGCCGGTACTTCCTTTTTGCTTTTTATTTATGCAACTTCTATACCCTTTATTTCAAAGTTAAAGAGGTCGGAGCTGAGAAAGATTGCCCTGCTTCTTGTGTTTCTCGGACCTCTTTCTACGCTGAATTTACTGGTCGGAAACTTCCTTTTTACATCTTTCCACAATTTTCTGTAGGTCCGATGAAAAGCGGGCATAATGTGTTCCTTGCCAGTAGCGTCGCAGGCATCCCGGGCAAACCGCAAAATCTCCAGGAGTTTTTAAAAACACATAAGACGGAACACTGGCTGCGGCTGATTGCTTTTTTATCCTGATTAACTTCAGGTTACAAACGCTGCAGCGTGCTTCTGGCTTTTCCGGCAGATATCCCTTTTTTGCAAGTTCCTTGATGACGTATTTCAACTGACTTTGTGGATCATTGAAGTGCTTTTTTATGAAGATAATACCTGCTCTTGCAGCAGCTTTTGAGGCGGCGATCCCGGTATCCCGGGTTATTATTACCCTTCCTTCTCTGATTGCACGACCGATAAGCTCCTTGTCCGGTAGATTAACATAGACCGCGTCAAAACCGAGTAGCCTTAGCTTTCGGGCAAGATCGCCAAGCATTACATCAACTATAAAGCGAGGGAGTTCCTTCAATTGTCTCAAAAAAGTTCGGGAAACTTCTGCTTGAGATTCTTCACAATCAAAAGGCGATGAAAGGCAGCCGAAAGTTTAAGCAGCGTTTCCAGTACATCTCTGGCATTTTTAAGACTCTCCTCAGTTTTCTGTCTGACCATAGGGAAAAGTATCTGTTCAAAGGAGAGGGCTTCTTTTGAAACCAAATTTTCGATTACCCGCAGATGTCTGGGTTCGATTCCAAACTGGCTAAATTTTATGGCAAGGTCAACAACTTCAACGTCTTCAGGACTAATCATTTTACCCTCCTGAGCCTGGAAAGGTTGTATCAGTCCGAATTTCTCCAGCTCGTCCAGGAATTCGTAATTTATTTTAAACTTTCTCATAACCTCATCCAGCTTAACGGGTTCCCTGGTGTCGGGCTGAGAACCAATATCAATTTTTGGCAGTTCCCCGCGGGTTATTTTTTCTTTGATAACTTTAAGCGGCATGTAGTAGTCGCGCTGCAGTATAAGTACCTTTTTTAGAAGAGCAATATCTTCATCGGTAAAAACACGGTATCCTGATTCCTTTCTCCTGGGCTTAATGATTCCCTTTGCTTCAAGAAACCGTATCTTAGAAACACTCAGATCAGGAAATTCATCATGAAGCATTTCTACAACCTTGCTGATGGAATAAGTTTTTTCACTCAATTTCCGG